>Ga0315279_10008792_pt1 | contig 12171 bp, 8 predicted proteins | sample YL17G06_20_MG_FD_203694 | JGI IMG/M metagenome (GOLD analysis project Ga0315279, IMG submission 203694) | Sediment microbial communities from Yellowstone Lake, YNP, Wyoming, USA - YL17G06_20 | ecosystem: Environmental > Aquatic > Freshwater > Lake > Sediment | place: USA: Wyoming | collected...
GACGATTTTTCCAAATCTGCATTCATTCCTAATTCTTCTTTTACATGATATTAATTCATCTACAGATTCTGATATCATTCAATTAATGAAATTATTCGATGAATGTGATATTAACGCAATTCAGGGAGATTTTGATGGGCTTAAAACTGAGATTGATATTACAACTTATTTTTATGAACAATTTCTAAAGAAATATATTCCCATTGAAAAAATCAAAAGCGGAATTTTTTATACTGCAATTCCAGTCATTTCATTTATTATTCGATCTACAGATTATTTAATACGCACTGAATTTAATCATTCAGAAGGATTGGTAGACTTTCCCGCATCCTCAAATCAACTAGCATCATTCACTGAGTCACAAACGGCAAAATATACTAAGCAAAAAATTAGGATCCTAGATCCAGCTATGGGTACAGGTGCATTTTTAGAATTTGCTCTCCAACAAATTAAATCTTCCTTTGATAACAGGAACAGAAATTTGACCAAAGATGATTTAGTGTTAAAATGGAATAATTATGTTACCAAATGTTTACTGGATAGATTTTATGGCTTTGAATTAATATTCCCTTCCTTTATCATTGCACAACTGAAATTACATTTATTATTGAAAGAAACTGATTATAATTTTACTATCAATCAACGATTGCAACTATTTCTTGTCAATACATTAAAACCTGAAACAAATTTGGGTTTATCCAAAAAATTCAATTGGTTTTCACAAGAAACCAGTTCAGAAAATCAAGCCTTCGAATCAAATGCTATTCCTGTAATTATTGGAAACCCTCCATATTCAAGATCCTCAAAAAATACAGGAGCGTATATCGATAATTTAATGGCGTCTTATAAGCAGGCCGTACATCACGAAAGAAATATTCAACCACTCTCAGATGATTATATCAAATTTATTCGAGTAGCACAGGATATTATTGAGAAGGCGGGGTATGGTATTATCGGAATGATAACAAATCACACCTATCTGACTGGAATTATCTATAATGGAATGAGACAAGAACTAATGAAAATGTTTGATTATATTTATATCCTTGATTTACATGGGAGTAAAATTATTTATGAAAATGCCGTCGCAAACATAAAGGATGAAAATGTTTTTCCCATAAAACAAGGCGTCTGTATTGCATTTTTTCTCAAAAATCCAAAGATAACGCAGAAGAAAGTGTTTCATTTTGATTTATTCGGATCTAAAACTGATAAGTTAAATTGGCTTATCAACAATGATATCACGACAGTTTCTTGGACTGAATTGTCGGATATAACTCCTGGTACACCTTTTACCAATTCCTCACTGATTTGCAATGATGCCGATTATTATAAGTTTCATAGTTTAACAGAACTCTTTGAGTTTTATAATGTAGGCGGGAAACCTGGCGATGATGACTTATTGGTTTCTTTTGAGCCGCAAGATTCACTCCCAAAGCTCCAGGATTTTATTACAGCAAATACAAAAACAGCAGATATTGGTAATTATACGGAAACGAAACGAAAATTTTTAAAAGTATTAAATAAATTTTCTTTTGATCCCTCGAAACTAGAAAAATACAATTATCGGCCATTTGATATTCGTTGGATTTATTACGATTCAGCCATCTGGACACGCCCAGTTAAAAAGTTAAAGGCACAAAGTCACGATAATTTACTTCTTTTATGCTCTAGAATCGTAAAGGATGATATATTTTCTCATATATTTGTCTCAAACTTGTTCACTGATGTAATATTTCTTTCTAATACTAGTTCTGTTAATTGCTATGTATTTCCATTAAGGAAAATCGACGCAAAAGGGAAAATTTCTTGGAATTTATCTCCTTTATATCTCAATTACTTGAAAAATATGGGCCTGGACCTAACTAATATGGATTCCATAGAACCTTTAGCCTATATTTACGCTATTCTTTTTTCAAATAATTTCAGAACCCGTTATGCTGAGATTTTAAAGCGAGATTTTCCGCGAATTCCCTTCATTGAGAACTCTGAACTATTTGCCAAGCTCTCACGAATTGGAATAAAATTGATTAAAACCCATTTATTGGAAATAGATTTTAAGTCAATTTCTGAAATTGAATCAAATATTGTTGCGGGTGACCAAATCAAAAAGGGCTTTCCAAAATACAATAATAATTACATTTTCATTACGCCCGAAAAATGGTTTAAAGGGATTAGCCGAGAGGTTTGGGACTTTCATATTGGAAAATATCAGGTTTGCTACAAATGGATAAAAGATCGTGAAAATAGAACTATTTCAGAAGATGAAATTGTTCAATACCAAAAAATGATAATTGCATTAGATACAACTATTCATTTAATGAAGGATATCGATCAAATTTTAGAGTATTGATTAAATTATACAATACTTTTCTTTCTAATTATTAATTTTTTCATTGTTTTTGCTGCTCTTCTTGTTCCTTAACTTCCCGCAGCTTGCGTGTAATGATTCCCTGGGCCACTTTCTTAAAATCGACGAAGTTAGTCATACGAGGGGAGAGATAGCTGATTTTTTCAATCCCGAAAATGTTCGGATATTCATCACGATATTGAATATTCCATTCTAGGAAACTATCTATAGATTCATGGACGCTGAGCAGCAGACAGTTGTATTTGCCAATACTGACTTTAAAAATAACTGGAATATGATAATCCGCCTTGAGTTTTTCGAAAATTTCACTTCCGTATTCTTTCAGATCAAGGAGGGAAAAGACTAATAGTAAGTTTGAAGGCAGAAAAAATTGGGGAAATTGGCATTTGGGTCCTTCAATAATCTTGTTAGATATTAATTTCTTTATTCGGTTCTCAATGGTTTTTCGATGGCTATTGAGTTTTTTAGAAAGGTAATTTTCATTGATTTTAATTCCATCGCCATGCAAAAGGCATTTTAAAATATCTAAATCGAGTTTATCCATTCGATAATCGTTAATTTCCACTTTCTTAGTTTTCTCAAAGAGCTGTTCCAATACTTTTGCTGAGGTTTCAGGCTCATATTTTATCTGTAAATCATTTGAAAAGAATAAACTCGTAGAAGCACGCCGATTTTCCCGTGGCGGTATTTTACCTTGGGTAATTAAATCCTCACGCCATTGCTGATAATGCGTTAAACTTTTATGAAATTCCATGATCATCGTATTATATTCTTCTTCACGAATGAGATAAGAAGCCAAGATTTGCTCATCTGTTTTTAACCATTCTTCTACATCTTTATAATTAGGAAAATCTGAATAGACCACTACAAAAAGTGGATATTCCTGATAGATATGAGTGAAGGGACAAATGGGCTCACCTACTATTTTATATTCAAGCAAATTATCAATTCTTTTTTTAATCGTGCTCCGATGTCTACGCAACTTATCTGATAATTGGGAAATATTAAATGATATCCCCTCTCCTTTACAAACCAACTCAAGAATCTCTAAATTTAGGCTTTCATTGAGTAATTCCATAGGAGAAAACCGCTCGTTACCTACTAATTTCATTATTCACAAATTTGTAAATTTATATTGTGTAAATGGGAAATTTTTGTAAAAAACTCACTTTAAAATGAATTTTTTTGGCATTTTTATTATAATAAATAGCATTTTTAAATATTTTTATTTAGGGGGATCCTATTATTACACCTATTATAAGGATCTATAGTAAAACATATTTATAATCCCTTGACATTAATAATGAAATAGGGTCATATTACCTAAACAATGAAATAGGGTCAGATTACTTTTGTATAACGCCAAACCGGATAGTTTCGAGAACATAGCAAAAGAAATTTTAGTCAATGTTGGAAAATTGTTAGCCACGCGTCCCTATATTGCAATTGCAAATATAAGCGGCACTATCCAGTATATCGACCCTCCACTCGAGATTTATGCGAAGTTCATTCAGAATTTCGTTTATAATAACTTTAATCTACTAGGTATTGGTGAACATTCCCTTCCTTTAGGCGGAGTTAATTTAGCTTTTTTCAAAATCTCTGCCCAAGCGATAGTTGTCCTCTACACATTGAAAGGAATAACAGGACAATTGCTTGCTTTTAAACCAAAAATGTTTGATTGGAGTACGAGAATTGATCAATTAATGGGCGGTGTGGCAGCGCCTATCCCGACTCCTAGTCCTACTCCTACTTTTTCCCCTGCCCCTTCTCCAGCGCCACAGTATCCAGTTACCTCCCGTGCTACGGTTCCTGAAGCTGCGGCAAGTGTAGCAAGTGCAGCACGCACAACTCCCAGTTCAACAGAAGCTGCCGCTCCTGGAACAAAAGCTGGTCTGAAAACAGTGCCTTTTTTAATGAAAAAATTGACCGGTAAAGAGAAATTTCCCCTTGAAGATGCCCAAATTCTCCAATTTTGCGATGGAACCAATTCCATTGAGGATATTTGTATAAAAACCGGTTATCCTCGATTAAAAGTCGATGAAGTAATTCGGGACTATCAAAAGAGAAAATGGATTGAGCTCAAGAGAATCGTTTTGTAATTATTGATACTTTCGGAGCCGAAGCGTATCTTGGACCATATTTAGAATTTGCCTCTTTTGCTCATCAGATAATTGAGTTAAATGCAAATTTGTGGCTTGTACCATTAAGCAAAACGCATAGGACTCTGCAGAAATCGCTTTTGAACCAAGATCAGGGTTCTGTGAGGCTGTTTCAAGGAGAAGATTCACCAATTTATCCATTTTTTTAATACCAAGTGATTCACGAAGTGTTAGTTTAAATGTATCTGAAAAAGACGCGTCGTTGGCAGCTGTCTGCACCATTCCAATGATATCCGGAGTACAGCGGTGCTTGCAAATCTCACATTGCGGATAAGGGCGTTCCTTCATTTTGTCAATCATTTGATCAATTCGTTGCACTTCTAATAAAAGAGCTAAATTTTGAAAAGAATCCTTTGCTTTTTCATAATACTCTTTTGCCTTATCATATTTACCGCGATTATAGAATGCTATCCCAATATTTTTAAGACAATCTGCAGTTCCCCTTTCGTCTCCTAAATTCCTTCTTATCCGTAATGCTTGTTCATAACATCCCATTGCTTCACTCATCCGCCCTGTAGTCATTAGCATCTCACCGAAACCCACAAGATTATTTGCCTCACCTATCTGATCATGCATTTTGTGCCGAAGTGCAATTGCTGCCTGCTGATATTCAACTGCCTCATCTGTTCGCCCTAGCCCCATCAATGATTCACTCATATCGACCAGAATTTCCGTCTCGCCGAGCTGATCTTGACCAGCCCGGCACTCTTCCAAAATGGCCGATTGATAATTTAGGGCATCCTGGAAATTTTTCAATTTTTTCAAATTTTTACTGAGCGAAAGAAGACACCCTAGCCTGAGTGAATCGAGTTGAAGCTCTTCAATAATTTTCAAGGCATAATTGAAATCATGAACTGCTTGTTTATAATCACCTGAATCACCTTCTATCGCTGCAAGATTCATTAAAATTTCAGCCTCTACTTTTTGATCGCCCATTGCTCTTACGAGATCTAACGCTTTTTTCAAATAAGTAACTGCTTCGCCATATCGTTGCCTGAGGGCTAGAATTGTCCCTATTTGATACAAATCGTTATACCGCAAGGTTTTATTTTTGAAGTCCTGAAGATACACGAAGGTAACAATAGGGTAAAATTTCTCATTCTGCCCCATTGAAATAATGTCCTGTTTGGATTTATCACCTAAGGCGACTAAAAGGAGATTTTTCCCAATATTTTCATAAGGAAATTGACTTTTAATATAGAAAACTATTTGTGAAAATCCCTCCGGGAGATTGAACAATAATGCCTCCTCCTCATACTTTATTTGGAGGTCGGTTTGAATAATAGCTTCTATATTCTGTTGAAGTCTTATTGTATTTTCAGATTCCATTTGCTTCTCGAAAGGAATATGAATTCGCCAAGCTACGCCTCTCTCTATATTGTAGCTGAATCTTATGATAGCTTGCCCTAATTCTAATCCCTGAATTACTTCGATTTTGCGAATACCTACTTCAAGATTCTGTGAAAATATCTTTTTCTGGATTCCTGTCCCTACATGCACTAAAACATTCGAAGTTGAAAGGAGAGGATCATGAATATCCATCGTTGTTGAGGTGGAAATTTCATTTGAAAATTTAATTCGCCGAACCGATGTGAAATCCTCCATAAATTGTATCATTTTCTTAAATGCACCATCGATCAATGATGCTATCTTATTTTCTGTAATTTCCAATGAAATTCCAAAAGGTTCTCCTACCGTTGGCAATCCTCATTTGCTCCTATGATGAATTTTTATGATCGTTTAATATACAAAAGAAGTAAATAAATATCTACTTATAAAAATAATAAATAATCATATGGCGTAATTCATTATTGTCTTGATATTAAAATTCGCTAGGACGATTACTTTGAATTGGGCAAATAGCGAGGATATCATCGCGAACTGTGGAACTATTGCTGCATTATTGGAAGTAAGTGGATACCCAAAACCTGGAAATGTGCATCGCACAGCGAATTTTGGGGAAACCCGCTACGAGCATTTTTTAGTAAGTGGTGCGATTCTCTCTCCAATCCTTCGGGATATTGCATATAGAGGGAATTGTACTCAACAAAATCAACTTGATCTGAGTGATCTCAATTTAGGTGCCTCTATTTTACAAAGCGTAAAGACAACTTTGAACTGGCAAAAGGGCGGAAATACGAATCTTGGTATTATTCTGCTATTTATCCCCTTAGCATGTGCTGCCGGCACATTGATTACTCACTCATCCCCTTCTATAGCAATTCTCCGTTCCAAAATAGGATTAATCATTGAAAATTCTGTAAGCGAAGATACTATAAACTTATTTGAAGCCATTCAGCTCGCAAATCCGGGCGGACTGGGGCAAGTTGAAAAATTTGATGTCACTACAACATCTACTGAGAGTCTTATAAAGGAAAATATTAATCTATACGACATTTTTGAGCTGAGTGCTGACCGCGACAATATTGCAAAAGAATGGATTACAGAATTTCAGATTACCATTGAAGTGGGTTATCCTTATTTTAAAAAAACCTTCTTAGAAACTCAGGATATAAACTTGGCTATTGTACATACCTACCTGAAAATCTTAGGCGATTACCCGGATACATTAATCTGCCGTAAATACGGCACCCCTTTTGCAGAATGCATCAGTAATGAGGCAAAAGATATTTTAGAGCAAGGTGGTTTACTTTCGAAAGACACAAAAACAAAATTATGGAATTTTGATCAACGATTAAGAATAAAGGATAAAATAAATCCCGGTACATCGGCAGATTTGACCGCCGCATCGATTATGGTGGCATTACTAGAAGGAATGCGGTTCTAAAAGCGATAAATAAGTGATAGATTAATGGGTCTTCAAAATCAAGGAGAACAGAGCGGATTAAAATTTAAAATTCTTCTTGCAGGAGAAGAGGGTGTCGGTAAAACTTCCTTAATTCTACGATTTATCAACAATACCTTCGATGGAACCTCTACTCCGAAAGCGATAGAAGGCGATTACGTAACTACTAAATTGGACCTTTTTGGCGTACCTGTCCGCTTGGATATCCAAGATTTAAAGGTAGAAAATTGGTCTGAAGTTGTTTCGTTTTACACAAAAGATAACGATGGGATTCTTTTGGTCTTTGACACTAATTCAGCGAAACAAATGAAACCCTATCTCGATTATTGGCTTAAAGCAATCCGTAATGTCAATACAGAAATTCCCATCATAGTACTTGGAAATAAGAGTGACCTTCCAGTTAAGGTTCAAATTAAAAAGGTTTCCCAATATATTTCAAGTTTAAGTTTCCATTTTATTCAAACTAGTGCCAAAACTGGGGAAAATGTGAGTTATGCGTTTAAATTGCTTGCCTCCGAAATTGTGAAATCAAAGGCAGCACAAAAAAAACGCACTGGAACTCGGCGCACGGATGGGCTCGATAATATTTTCGATCGGTATAAATTATAGATTAGTTCTCTTCCCTTCTTCCTTAATTCTCTCCCACTCCTTTCTCACTTGCTTTTACTGATCAATTTAGACTCCTTTCTTCTCTAATCTATATAAATTATAGTTCCCAAAAAATCAGAAGCTATTTTTAAATCCCAAGTTAAATTTAGAATGAGCACCCTAAAAAATTATGAATAATTAATAATGGGAAAATAGTTGCGGATTTACACGGAATTAAAAGAGATTAATTGATTTAAGGTGTAAAATATCTAATTTTGAAAAAAGGAGCAAAGAAAAATGGAAGAAGAAAGTTCAAAGGAGAAATATGGATTTAAGGTTGTTATCCTTGGTGACCCTTCGGTAGGAAAAACGTCATTAATCCGTAGATTTGCCGATAATAAATTTGAGAAGAGTTATTTACCATCTATAGGTGCGGATTTCACCCTTAAGATTATAGAATTTGAAAAGATCCAAGCTATCCTGACAATATGGGACATCGGCGGTCAGAAAGAGTTCGATGCCATTCGAAGCTTCTATTATTATGGCGCAAACGCTGGTATCATGGTGTTCGACTGCACAAGACCTGAAACCTATTTCAATCTCATTAATAAATGGGCAGCTCCCTTCAGAGAAGGCGTTGGCGAAGCAATTCCCTGCATAATTCTATGTAACAAGGTCGATATGGAAAAACAGCGTGTAATTACTGCGCAACAATGCGACGAAATTGCCACAACCTTAGGCTATCCCGTCTATTTAACTTCCGCAAAATCTGGCGAAAATGTGCATATGGCATTTGAGCAGATTGCTACTAAGTGTCTCCAAAAAGAATCATTATAAAATTTTTAATTTTTCATCGAATGGAGCAACACGAATTTAATAGAAAATTTATTTTTCAGTTTATGCAATTTTAAACCAATATTAAAATAAAATAAAACAGCATTATAGATAAACACAATGGAACTCCCACTTTAGCCCACTCCTTGCTTTTTATTTTCAATTTATTAGCTGCGATAATGTTCGGGATATTGCCTAGAATTAGCATTCCTCCCGCTATCACTAGCCCAAGTAACGCAGCTTCTATTTGGGCAAGCGACAATACTGGTCCAATTTCAGCGGCTGCAAAGGTGGCATTATCCAGGACTGCAGCCAGTATATTCATCCAATAGAGGGAATAGTACGGAATATTTGAGATATATGATTCAATCAGCGGCTTAAATCCCATCCCTAAAAAGACCAAGGCCATTATGAAAAGATAAATTTTTCCCGTTCTTAGCAATATACCTTTTAGATTTTCCTCTTTTTTTTCCCTGTGTTCGCGGTTTTCCTCTTGGGTTTCTCCCACCAATTTAATAGATATAATCCCAATAAAAATAATTAACGGTAAAATATAAAGCCAAAGGTTGTCAAAAAGGAACCAAAACCCAGCGTGATAGGGTTCGCCTTTTAATTTTGTAATTATAATAGTGGAAAGTGGTTCCCCCACTGGTGTAAGCACCGCTCCCAATCCAATTGAAAAACACGCAAGCACTACAAGGTTGATTTCGTTTTTTCTGTCTAAGTTTAAAGCATTTACTATTAATACCAGAATTAAAGCGGCAATTATCGCAGTTATTATACTTGAAAGCAGGCCAAGGACTACAATAATAAGGAATATAAAAGATTTCAGCCCAACTTTATTTACAAATCTGTTCACGTTCCTTGCCAGCGGCCCTTGCAAGAATTTGAAAAGGATGCCCACGATAAAAACGGCTAGTGTAATTATTATTGGTTCTATGAATGCTTCGGAAATCAAAATTAAACTCCATTGTTGAGTAATTGTTACGGCTATGATCCCTAATGCAAATAGAAATATTTCGAGGTCTTCTTCAATTTTTTTAACAAGAAACGGCAAAATAAAAATCACTAATAATATTATGAATAGCCCAATTATTTCTCCAGTTTCAAATTCCGTCATTAGCTTTTTTACCTTGCCCTTATGAACAAATTAAGGAAAAATTCCTTTTCTTTTTCATTTCGTTCATATCTTTTAATTTTACAATAAAGGCATCGATTTATTAATAGGACATCAAAAATCCGATAATAAAAGGTATTAGAAATATCGGTACCAAAAAAATAAAAGAAAAAAAGAAAGTTTATTCTTCGGCTTCGCGCAATTTGCGACGAAGGACCTTTCCGACCATTGTGGTGGGTATTTCGTCTTTAATTTCGACGAATCTTGGCCATTTATAACCGGCAATATTCGCTTCTGCCCATTTCTTAATATCTTCAACGGTTGTTTTTCCTTTAAATTGGGGTTTTAATGACACAACGGCTTTGATGTTTTCTTCGCCAGTTTTTGGATCCTTAAAGCCAATAACGCCTACTTCGTTGATTGGCTCATACATGTAGAGCAGGTCTTCTACTTCTCGAGGATAGACGGAATGACCCTTGTATTTGATCATATCTTTCAAACGGTCCTTGATATGTAAATAGCCTTCATCATCTATGTAGCCAATATCTCCAGTTCGTAGCCAGCCATCCACGAGGGTATCGCTGGTGGCTTTTTCGCGGTTATAATAGCCTAACATGACTTGAGGGCCTGCAATGCAGATTTCACCATGGGTCGATACATCGTCATCCACTCCTGGTTGCGGGATTTCTTCAAAAGAGCCCGGGTCCATTATTTTACAATCCGTATTCGGAAAAGGAAATCCGACTGACCCGATTTTGCGCCGGCCCTCAAGCGGATTAGCGTGGGTAACTGGAGAAGCTTCTGTTAGGCCATAACCCTCTACAATTTTTGCGCCAGTCAGGGCTTCGAATTTTTCTTGCACCTCTTGTGCTAATGGACCTGCGCCCGAAAGCGCATACTTCACGGAGCTTAAATTGAAGCTTTTCACCTTCGGATCGTTATTAATCCGGTTGAATAAATTGTTTACACCTGCGAAAAGGGTCCCTTTTTCACTTGCCAAATCTTTCATTACAGCAGGTATCTCACGAGGATTGCTTATCAAGATCATCTTTGCCGCTATTTTAACTGCTACTGCCATCATCGTTGTAAGTCCAAAGATATGTGAAAGTGGTAAGGCACATACCGTAGCTTCTTTGCCTGATTCTATTTTTGGCATCCATGCAGCACACTGATAGCAATTTGCCACAATATTAAACTGCGAGAGCATTGCGCCTTTAGGCAAACCTGTCGTGCCTCCGGTATACATAAGCACTGCCAGATCATTTTTTGGATCAAACTTTACCTCCTTAGGCGTAGGTGGACTCTTTAAAAGATCCTGGAATTTGACGAATTTCTCGCCAATCGGCCACTTTTTCATCCGTGGAATTTTCCCTAATAGGTTACCCAAGACCCGAATAAATGCCCCTAAGTACTCACCAGCGCCCGTAAGGATTATTCTTTCGACATTGGGTATTTTATTTGCTTCATTCAGCTTGGCTACTTCTTCTTCATAGAAAGCATCCATGATAACAAGCATTTTTGCGCCTGAATCAGTGACCTGATGTTGGATCTCGGCTGCTTTTTGTAAGGGCACGATCGGAGAGACCACACCGCCTGCCCTCATAACACCAAAAAAGGCAATGACATATTGCGGCATATTAGGCATGTTCAAACAGACTCTATCGCCTTTCTCTAAGCCTAGATCCTGCAACCCCTTTGCGAAACGATTCACCGCATCATTTAACCAGCCATAGGTCCACTTCTTCCCATGAAACGCCATCGCAGGGAATTGCGGATTCTTGCTGGCTTGTTCTTTCAACATATCATCGACGGAAATATCCTCCGGAATCTCAATAGTCTTTGGAATATTTTCCGGCCAATTCTTATACCACAGTTTCTCTTCGCTCATAAAATCACTTTATTATCTGTTTAAAATTATAAATAACCTAAGAGTATTTTATATAAAATAATTAGCTTTTCTATATAAATGAAAAGGCAAAAGAATCAGCCATTTATTTTTCTGAAATAAAAAATGAGATAGAATTAAAAAAGGGAGATTGGATAAAATTCCAGCGCAGATAAGAGATGTAGTACGTCTTATATTTCCAATCCCTTTGAGCCCACTCTTTTAATTCATTTCCTATCACTTTAACAAAGAGAGGTCGTTTTGAGCGGTCATTATTGAAGCCTGCCTTATCAAATGCTTTTTCTTCATGATGAGCTACCGCAAGATTTGTAGCAAACGCTTCTGGTGCTTTTTCTTTTAGTTCAAGAATAATTGAAGCGACAAAACTGGTTTTATCTTTCTTATCGA
>Ga0315279_10008793_pt1 | contig 12168 bp, 11 predicted proteins | sample YL17G06_20_MG_FD_203694 | JGI IMG/M metagenome (GOLD analysis project Ga0315279, IMG submission 203694) | Sediment microbial communities from Yellowstone Lake, YNP, Wyoming, USA - YL17G06_20 | ecosystem: Environmental > Aquatic > Freshwater > Lake > Sediment | place: USA: Wyoming | collected...
CGATGTCGTGCAAGTCGAGGGAATTGAACTCGCCCGGTATGCGTTGCAAGGCGGCAAGTCGGCAGATCAGCAACGCAACACGGACGCTTCGCGCGCAACGCGCAATACGCAGTACGTCTTTGACGACCACAACTGCGAGTACCTGCTCCAGCAACGCACATGTGAGACGGATGTCAAGCTTCCGTCGCGTTGGGCCGGCGCGGCATACTCGTTCGTGCAGTGGCGAAAGCTGCGCGCATTTGAATCCGCCATCTGCCGCGCCGCCGATCACGTCGTCGCCGTGTCCGACGCGGACGCCGCCGCTTTGCAGCGCCTCGTTCCCGGCCTCACCCCGACGGTTGTCCCAAACGGGATTGACGTGGCGAGCTACGCCCAAGCCCCCACCCCACAATCCTCTCCCCCGTTTCACAGGAGAGGGGAAGCGGATTTGGCCTTTTCAGGGACGATGGACTTTCGTCCGAACGTGGACGCGGCGCTGTGGTTCGCGCAAGAGGCGCTGCCGCTCATCCGGCAAGAGGAACCGGGCGCGCGCTTTGTGATCGTGGGACAAAAACCGCACCGCCGCCTGGACGTTTTGCGCGACCGCGCCGACGTGCTGCTCACCGGCACGGTGGAAGACACACGCCCCTACATCGCCGGGGCGACTATCTACGTCGTGCCATTGCGGATAGGCGGCGGAACGCGCTTCAAGATTCTGGAAGCGGCGGCGATGAGTCGCGCCATTGTCAGCACATCGCTGGGGTGTGAGGGATTCCCGGTGGAAAACGGACGCGAGCTGGTGATCGCCGATTCGCCGCGCCAGTTTGCCGATGCCGTCGTGGCGCTCCTGCGCGCCCCGTCTCGCCGCGCCGAACTAGGCGCAGCCGCGCATGCGTTTGTGCAAGCCTACGACTGGAAAAACATTATCCCACGTATGGAAGCGGTGTACGTGAAACGTGATGCGTGAGATCACGTTTCACGCATCACGGCGAAGAGAAGAACGTATACGAGGACAAGATGGCGCGCAAGGCCGTATCCACTATCCCAGGAAACAACCCCAGGACAAAACCCACAGCCAGGACAGCCATAATGAGCGCGATCATCAAGCGGGGTTCACGTGCTGCGAGTCGGAGGCTGGCAAGCGGCGCGGGAGTCGCCGCCTGATGGGCAGGCGCCGCCAGCAAAAAGTCCATGCCACGCAGCGCTCCGGCTGCCACGCCCACCGTCACGGCTAGTATCGCCAGCGCATAGATGGGCAGGTCCGCAGCAGGTTGTGCCGTCGCCATCAGCCGCACCTCGGCCCAACGTCCGACAAAACCGGCCAGAGGCGGAAGTCCCGCCACAGAAAATCCACCCACGATCAACGCCGCCGCCGTCCACGGGCTGCTCCACGCCAAGCCGGACAGCTTTTCGAACTCGGACGAGTGTGCACGCTCGCGGGCCAGCGCCATCCCCAGCGCCAGGATAGCCAGGCCCACCGGGCGCATCAGCGTAGCCAGCATGACCACGCCCAGCCCGGCCGAGGTGCGCGTGCTCAACGCCACCAGGGCGCAGCCATAATCGGCCAGCGCGCCATACCCCAGCACATGCGCAAAGTCATAGCTCGAAAACGCCAGCACCCCCCCGACGGCCGCCGTCAAAAGCCCGACAAGTTGCATGGCTCGAAAAATATCCGGTTGAGCCGCCAGCCACGGATACGCCTGCAAGATGTCAAAGAGCATGAACCAAACTGCACTGTTGACGACCGCCAGCACAAACACACTCGCTATCGGCGGCGACTCTTCCGCCATCGGGCCGATCCAGATATGGAAAGGCACCACGCCGAGCAGCAAAGCAAAGCCGCCCGTTAACGCCAGCACCACACTCCGCGCCAGGCCGATGTCAGTCGGATTGATGGCATACAGATCCACCAGCGACCCGGCAACAAGGAACGTCGGCAGCGCGAGCGTCATGAGCACCAGGTAACGAAATGCGCCGCGCGTGCGGCCAGGCGTTCCCTCCTGGACAAGGATGGCGGCCAGGATCGCCGCAATCGTCAACAGCAGCGCAGAATACAGGAACGGCTGGACGACCAGCGCAGCGGACACCAGGCCCAAAATCGCCAGCCCCAAGGAAAAGAACGCCGTCCCTGGACGCGCTCGCCCGCCGATGAGGAACAAGGCAGCCGAGACAACGAACATCCACCCCAGCGCCTGCCGATCACCGCCCGTGAGCACCAATTGCCGCCCGAGCACTTGCATAGGCTCGCCCAGCGCCACCTGCCGCCCACCCACCTGTACTACTTGACCGAGCGGCAACCACAGTGCGCCCGCGCCCAACACGGCTGCCACAGCCGCCGCAATCAAAGCCACCAGAGTCTGCAGCCGACGAAAGACGAACGTCACCACCGCAGCGACGAGGGGCACACCGATCAGCACAAACACACCCGCAATCATAGCGCGCCCTGCCCGGGAGGGACTATTCCCGCACCCTGATAAGAGTCTGGACCCGAGCTGCTCTCTTCGGCGGGAAGAGGCGTTGCCTGGGCGGTGGTCAAATACGACATCGCCAGTGCAATCATAAAATTCACCACGCCCAAGAGTCCCACCACAGTCAAGCTCTGTTCTATGCTGCTATAATACAATTCAAAACCTGTTATCACCGTGAGCAGGCCCATCCCGCCCTTGAGCGGCTCGTCGGCCAGGGCAATGTTGAACACCCCCATCATCCCCAACGTGAACACGCCGAACGTCACCTCGATCGGGACATTGGACAAGGGCGCGCGCAACGCCGCCGTATAAGCCAACGATAGCGCCATCAAAGCCGCCATGATACGAAATGGAGTGCCACTTGTCAACGCGAGTAGAAATCGGCTCGGACGCTCGTCCGCCGCCCGGGACAAATACTCCCAACCCACGCGGCGTGCTGTGACATACAGCACCAGGCAAATCATCGCGCCAATCAGCGTCTTGATCATGGCGATCTCGGGCCGGATGACACGGGTCAGCAACAGTCCGGCCAGGAGGTATTGCGCGGCCAGGGCCAGAACCGACCCCCGCCAGTCCGCTGCAATGATCAAAAGGCTGGCGGTGGCCGCCAATCCCAACAAAGCGGCTGTGGTCGGCACCGCCGCCAATCGCGCCAGTATATCAGCCAGCGTCGGCATTGTCACTCCGGTTCATACGCCCTAAACTCCCCGGTAACGACTCACCCTCGCCTGGCGCGCAGCAAAGTCGCGTGCGAAGGTTGTAATTGCGTTCGCCACGTGTCTTCTTGAAACCTTCGCAAGGGTGACTGAGCCGTTACCCCCCGCGCAGATAAAGCACGACGACCAGGAATATCAGCATCCAAAGGAAGGCCCCATTGCCATCCAGCACATCACCCAATGCAGCCCCCAAGCGAGCCGGGCCGCGCATCAGGGGGAGCAAGACCGAATACCACCGGTCAAACCGAAGAACCTCGGCGATCGTTCTCCCCCAACCACCCAAGCGCGCGCGCACCTTGTCCGCGAATAGAGTTAGCACGGCCGCGCCCACCAACGGCGCGCCCCACCCTACCCAGGCCAACGTGCTCATCGGCTTGCTGATAGACACGGCAACCGGCAAGGGAAAAACTCCCCAAACCACCACCGGCGCGGCAGCCACAGCCAACGCGACCGCGTAACCGATCCACGCCAGAACACCCTGTGGCAAAGGAGTCGTGTCCGGCATCAACAAGCGGTGAAGCAAAGCGCCGATCAGCAAAGACTCGGCCAGGAACGCCATGCCCAACATCCACAGCGGCTCGCCGATTGCGCCTTGATAGAATGTAGAGCGGCTGAAAAACCCCGCTGTCCAGGGGAGACCGGCCAGCGTCGCCACGCCCAACGCCGTCGGGATGGCCCACGGCCATGTGGCGCGTGTGAGCGGGCGGCCCACATAGAGCAGCGTCAGCCCCAGCAGCCAACTGGCTGAGCCAGTCGCCAAGGACGCAGCCGGTGATTTGCCCACCGTCGCCGCCAGGATCAACATGCCGCCATAGCCCAGCGCCAGGTACGGCAACGATTCGCGCGGGTCGGGTTGAACCCACGCCAGGATGCCGCCGACCAACGCCGTCACCAGTGCAATCGCCGGCCACACGTTGCTTTCAGGCAATCCCTGGATCACGGCCAGCCGCGCCCACAACGCAAGCCCCATCATGGCCGGGATCAAGTAAATCAAAAGTGTGCGCTCCGGGCGATCCAGTTCCGCCGACTCCCAGATATGCAGCGGATAGAGTCCCAGCCGCAGCGCAGCGGCAGCCGCGATCCAATCGCGTGCTGTCGTGGGCAGAATCAACAAATGCCAGTAGGGGCTGAGGCGGGCTTGCTCGATCAGCACAGCCACCACCCACACCGTCAACGTCGCCAGGCCGTTCAAGCCCAGCACAAACTGGGCGCGTCTCCCGCTCGCCGGCCCGCCGCGCGCCAACAGCGCCAGACTGAACAGCCCATCGAGCAATCCCCAACACAAGAACAAGGTGATGATATTGGCGGCGAACACGCTGCCCAAGCCGACCGCCAACATGGCTAACATCAGCGCCGGGGTTGAGCCGGACGATGCCGGCCGCCCTTGATCCGGAATCACCTGCCACGCGAGCGCGACCGAGCCGCCGGCGGCCAGCAGCGTCAGCGCAAATAACCAGGCCGTTCCATCTACCCGCAGGCTGGCCGTCGAGCCGAGCATCGTCACCGGACGCCAGTCGAGCACCACCGCCGTCAGAGCCAGTTGGCGCACCTGCAACAACAGAGCTGCCGTCGCTGCCGCGATAGCCAGCGCCATCAGCAGGCCGAGCCAACGGAAATGCGCCAGCGCGCCGACGGCAACCAGACACGCGCCGGCGAGCAAGCACAAGATGGGGATCAAAGGGGAAATCTGCATGGTCGTGGGCAGAATTCTAACACAAAATAGTTATCAGTCAATCAGTGATTGACGCAGCACAGAGGGCATGTTATAGTTAACCTGCTATCAACCCATGACAACAGGAACTGGAGGCCCGCCATGCTAGTCCGTGAACGGATGAGCCGCAACCCCAACACCATTTCAGCCGATGCGCCGATGGAAGAGGCGCTCAAACGAATGCGTGAAAACAGCTTTCGCCACTTGCCGGTGGTGGACAAGTCCGGCCAGCTTGTCGGTATTGTATCTGAAACCGACCTGCTGTATGCCTCGCCCACGTCGGCCGCTTCGCTTTCCATGTATGAGATGCAATACTTGCTGTCCAGGCTGACGGTCGGCCAAGTGATGACCAAAGACGTCATCACCGTCGCCGAGGACACGCCGGTCGAAGATGCCGCGAGCATCATGACCGATCACAAAATCGGCGGGCTGCCGGTCTTGCGCGACGGGGAGATCATCGGCATCATCACCGAGACCGATCTGTTCAAGCTGTTCCTGGAGCTATTGGGCGCGCGCAAACAAGGCGTCCGGCTGACCCTGCTCGTCCCCCACGTGAAGGGAACCCTGTCCAAGATCACCACGGCGATCGCGCAGCAGGGCGGCAATATTGTCTCCCTGGGAACGTTCTTGGGCGAAGACCCCACCAACCTGATGGTGGCGATCAAGGTCAGCGATGTGCCCAAAGACACGCTGGTGAACGCGCTCAAGCCGTTCATCGTCGGGCTGCTTGACGCGCGGGAGATATAACCCCCATCCCCGGCCCTTCCCCCGTCGGGCGCTCTGCGCCGACAGAGGAAGCGAGTTGCGCCGCCGCTCGATAATCGCTCCATCCGCCGATGTACTCGGTGAGCGTGCCCTCATCCAACTCTACGATGCGCGTCGCCACGCGGTCGAGAAAGTAACGGTCGTGGCTCACCGCCAGCACCGTCCCTTCGAATTCGTCTAGCTCGTCCTCGAGCACCTCTGCCGAAGCGATGTCCAGGTTGTTCGTCGGCTCGTCGAGCAGCAGGAAATTCGCGCCGGAAAGCATCAACAGCGCCAACTGCACGCGGCTGCGCTCGCCGCCGGAAAGCGAGCCAATCTTTTGCGTCGTCTGCCGGTAGCCGAACAGAAACTTGCCCAGGAACGCCACGGCATTCCCCTCCGTCATCGGCGCGGCGCGGCGGATCGTATCCATCAACGTCTGAGAATAGTCCAGCGTCTCGTGCTGCTGGGCGTAATAGCCCACGCGGACGCTCGGCCCGACGACGATTTCGCCGGCCGTCGGTTCGTCCTGGCCCAAGATCATGCGCAGCAGGAGCGACTTGCCCGCGCCGTTTGGGCCGACCAGCCCAACGCGCTCGCCGTGACGCACAAGCAAATTCAGCCCGCGCAGCACATGGTTTTCGCCGAAAGATTTTTCCAGCCCGACGACTTCTAGCACCTTGTTGCTGCCACGCCACCCATTCAACACCAAGCCCATCGTGCGGCGTTCCAACACAGGCCGGGGGATGCGCTCGATTTTGTCCAGTCGCGCCAGGATCGCTTTGCCGCGCCGCACCAGCTTGGGGTTATCGTACTGGCGTCCCCACTGCAACACGCGCTTGCCCGCCGTTTCGATGCGCTTGATCTCGCGCTGCTGGATCGAGTAACGCTGCTGCTGTCGAAGCAACGCCGTGCGCTTTTCAAAGGCGTACTCGGAATAGTTGCCGAGATAGACCTTGATCTGGGCGTCTTCGAGATCGGCGATCTCGTCGGCCACCGCATCGAGCAAGTAGCGATCGTGCGAGACGATGACGACCGCGCCCTCGTAATTGACGATAGTCCTTTCAAGCGCCCCTTTGGCTTCCAGGTCGAGGTGATTATCCGGCTCGTCGAGCAAGAGCAACGCGGGCCGCGTGACGAGCAACTTGCACAGCCCGACGAGTTTCTTTTGCCCGCCGGAAAGCGCCGTCGTCTCAAGCGACATGTCGTCATCGGAAAAGCCCAGGCTGCGCAGCGTCTCGCGCACGCGACTTTCGTAAACGGGACCTCCGGCAGCTTCGTACTCGTGCAGCAGCCGCGCCTGAGCATCCAGCGTGCGAGTGAGCGCCTTTTCGTCGCCGTAAACAGCCGGGTCGCCCAGTTTCACTTCGACGCGGGCCAGCTCCCGCTCCAGCCGCGCGATGTGCTCGGAGGCGGTCAGCGCTTCCTGCCACGCCGTACGATCCGGATCGAGTGTCACATCCTGTGGCAGGTAGCCGATGGTCAGCCCCTTGGCGCGGAACACATTGCCGCCATCCTGCACCAGTTCCCCTGCGATGATCTTGAGCAGCGTGGATTTGCCCGCGCCGTTCGGGCCGACCAGCCCCACGCAGCGGTCATCGTGAATCTCCCAATCCAGCGATGCAACGATTTCGCGTCCGGCAAGGTTGACGGCGATGTGATCGAGATGAATCGCAATCATGTTGTTTCTCCCGTTGGGGCAGGTCTCGCGCCAGCCCTGGGCAACCACAAGGGTCGCCCCCTCACCCAATAAAAAAAGCCGCAGGGCGCACCTGCGGCTGTGACATTCGTTGAACGATCAGACAGACATAACTGTCCGGGCAGTAGGCGCACCTGTACAAGGCAAAACTGGGCCACACCCAAGCGATTGGGTGGAAAGAAACTTGCTGTTGGTGGAATCCAGGTAAATCATTGCGCCTTCCTGTGAACGGGGCGGATTATAACCGACAGGCGAGACCTTGTCAAACTGACCGCCGGCGAAAGACCGCTTCGCGTGACCGATGCCGAATGGCTTCCGTCCTTCATCATTCGACACCCGACACTCGATCTACTTGAGTGGTATCGCCGGCAACCGCTTCAACGTCCGGCTCACCGGGTCCACCACGATCTCGCACTTGCAACAAGATTATAATTCAAGCGGCGACAAAAGTGAACAGTTGAATAAATCATTCGTATGACGCCCGTAGGGTTTTGTGATACAATATTGTTGCGAATAGCTCTCAATACACAGAACTGGACCAACCCGATTAGCTCCGGCGACAGTTGCATGACTCGGCCGCCGTTGCCATAAGCAATATGAAAAAAGTTTTGTTGGCAGGCATCGTCCTGATTCTCGCGACCGTGATGTCCTGGGCGGAGTCGGCGCCTCGGACACACGCTTTCCGTGGCTCACCGGTTGATCCGCCCTTCGCCGCCCCCAATTTCACGCTGAATGACCAGAACGGGCGGCCATTCCAATTGAGCGATCAGAGCGGCAGGATTGTCGTGCTTTTTTTCGGATACACCCACTGCCAAGATGTGTGCCCCACGACGCTGGCACAGTTCAAGCAGGTACGCGCTCAATTAGGCAGCCAGGCCGAGCGAGTACACTTTGTGTTCATCACCGTTGACCCGGAGCGAGACTCGTCGGAAAGGATGATGGCGTACCTGAGCGCGTTTGATCCGACCATCGTCGGCCTGGGCGGCTCAGAAGCAGAGCTGGAGCCAGCCTGGCGCGCGTACGGCGTGTACCATCACAAGCAGCCCGGTTCCGGTGCAGACGACTACTCAGTGAATCATTCGGCCAACGTGTACCTGGTTGACGCTCAAGGCAACTTGCGCTTGACCTTTTCTCCAGGTTTCGCCACAGCCGACCTGACGCAAGACGTTCGCTATCTGCTGGACACGTGACCGGTATCTGTGGAGAGGCTATATGGATCTGGAAACCGAACGATTGATCGTCCAGCCGTTCGTGATGGACGACTTGCAAGACATTCACCGCATCCTCGATGTCGAGCTGGCCGAGGTGAACTGGGGCCACGACGAAACCAAAGCGACTGATGAGCGCAGACAGTGGTTGCAGTGGACGGTCATGAACTATGATCAGCTCGCCAAACTCTATCAGCCGCCCTATGGCGAACGGGCCATCGTACTCAAACAAACGAGGCAACTCATCGGAGCGATCGGATTCGTGCCATGTTTAGCGCCCTTTGAGCAATTGCCGTCGCTGCGTTCAGCCGAAGGCTTGAGCCTCGACACGACCGAGTTTGGTCTCTACTATGCCCTGTCTCCTGCATATCATCGCCAGGGTTATGCCACCGAAGTGGCGCAAGCGATGATTGACTATGCCTTCGACACACTCAAGCTCAAGCGCATCGTCGCGACGACGACGTATGACAACGCTGCTTCTATGGGTGTGATGCGCAAGCTGGGGATGCGGATTGAAAAGAATCCTTACTCCGCTCCGCCATGGTTTCAGGTCGTTGGCATTTTGGAGAACAGCAGTAGAGCAAGTTGACTCTTGCTCTACATATCAAGGAAAGGAGTCTCTGATGTCCAAGACCATTCGCCAGTCGGTGACGTTCAAGGCGACGCCGCATCAGGTCTATGAGGCGTTGATGGATTCACGCAAACATGGAAAGTTCACAGGCGATACCGCCAGCATCAGCCGCAAGGTGGGCGGCAAGATGATGGCCTATGGCGGTTACATCACAGGGACGAACGTGGAGTTGGTGCAGGACGAAAAGATCGTGCAGACCTGGCACGCTGCCGACTGGCCAAAAGGCCACGAATCTAGAGTCACGTTCAGCCTCAAGCCAATCGAAGGCGGCACGCGCCTCACGTTCACTCATACTGGCGTGCCCGACGACCAGTACGAGTCCATCAAGCAGGGTTGGATTGAGCACTACTGGACGCCGATGAAGGCGATGCTCAACCGTGACTGACAACAGTCTGCTTTCGCCACTCGCGTCGAGCCAACAGATCGCGGCGATGTATGGCTCACTGCCGCAAGTCGAAGCCGTTGCACTGGCAGGTTCGCACACGACAGGACATGCCGGTCCCGGCTCTGATATTGATCTATACGTCTACCTGCGCGAGGAACTGCCCGTGGACGTGCGCGCCAGCATGATCCGGGCGCGCGCAGAACGCATGGAGATCAACAACCAATTCTGGGAGCCGGGCGACGAATGGATCGAGGCCGAGTCGCATATTGTTGTGGACGTGATGTACCGCAGCAAGCCGTGGATCGAGGATCAGCTTGACCGTGTGCTGGTTCGGCATGAGGCCAGCGTGGGCTACTCGACCTGTTTTTGGTACAACGTGCTCACGTCACACGTGCTTTACGATCGGAATGGTTGGTACCACGCCATCCAGGAACGCGCTCGCCAGCCTTATCCCGAGCCGCTCCGGCGAGCTATCCTCGCCAAGAACCACCCCATTCTGCGCAAGACCATCTCGTCGTACTTGCATCAATTGGAAAAAGCCGCCGCGCGGGGCGACCTCGTCAGTGTCAATCACCGTGTGGCCGCGCTGCTGGCAAGCTATTTCGACATCCTGTTTGCGGTGAACCGGATGCCGCATCCCGGCGAAAAACGGCTGGTCGAGATGGCCGAAGCGCAGTGCGGAAGCGGCCTGAAGGAATGTGTGAGCAAGTGTCCGGCCTCATCCGCGCCAGTGGAGTCGGCCATCAAGATATGATGGCGCAGATTGAGGCGCTGGTCGAGGGGCTGGACGAGTTGCTGAGAGCTGAGGAACTGCTGCCTGTTCAGTGAACCGTAAGGCAAGCTGTTTGTCTTGTCTATGAGTTAGCGGAGGAGCCTTCGGATGGATGAGGAGATTGTTGACATTGTCGATGAGAATCTCAAGGTTCTGTTTCAGACAACCAGGAGGGAAGCTCATAGAAAAGGGTTCCTGCACTGTACAATCGTTGCAAGTAATCGATTCGCAGAAGAAATGGCTTCTAGTCAGACCGGCCGCTGGACGCGAAGACGCCGGCCAGTATGTTTGCCCCATCGGAGGACATATCAAAAATGGCGAATCCGATCTCGAAGCCTTAAGAAGGGAATCCGGCGAAGAGCTCGGATTGCAGCATTTTGCATACAAGCGAATCGGCCAGGCGATCTCGAATCGCCAAACCAAAGGACATATTGAAAATCACTATTACATATTCTACGAGGTGTATTCCAACGACGAACCGATCCTCAATGAGGAATCGATGGACTGTCAGAGATTTACGCCACAGGAGTTGAAACGGAAAATGAAACAAGACCCTGCAATGTTTGGCGATAACCTTCACTTTGTGATAAGGAGTTTTTACCCAGGTTTTGCTTCGTTTCAATAGGGTATGGACATACTCAGTCGATGTCGAATGAACGGCTCGACCGGGTCGGCTCAGAGGTCGTTTAACAAATCGCATTTGATAGCATTTGACAGTGAATAGCGCGCATGAATGCGCCAAGACGCGTTTCGGCACTCCCAGATCGACCGTAGGATTCTGCCGTGTTTCGGGAAAGGGGCAGCTTGCCCTACGGTTTACATCCTTCTCTATTCATCCCGCAGGCACAACGCACTCCGGCGAATCGTTCTTTGGGTCGTTCACCAGCCGCGAGACAGGGAACGCGGCCATCTGCGAGGCCGGATAGGGCTTGAGCAGCTTGGCTAGCTCATCGGCTGCGCGCTCCGCTGGATCGAGCCACAGCCGGTAGGCCGCAGGCGAAAGGATGACGGGCATCCGATTGTGGATTTTCTCCATCAGCACATTCGGCGTCGTCGTGATGATGGTGCAGGAGAGAAGCGCATCGTCTTGATCGGGATGCCACACTTCCCACAGCCCCGCAAACGCAAACGGCTCGCCGGATTTCATCCTGATCAGCATCGGCGTTTTTGTCTTGCCGCCGGGCACTGGCTGCCACTCGTAAAAGCCATCCGCCAGGATGAGGCAGCGTCGCCGCTTGTACGCCGTGCGGAACGACGGCTTTTCTGCCAGCGACTCGGCGCGCGCGTTAATCATGCGATTGCCGATGCTGGGGTCCTGCGCCCACGAAGGAACCAAGCCCCACTGAAAGAACTCGACCTGGCTCCTGCCATTGTTGGCGACGACCGCGACCGGTTGCGTCGGCGCGATGTTGTAACGCGGCGTCATTTCTTTTGGGAAACTAAAACCAGGGAAAGCCTCCCTCAAATCCGCCGGGTCAATCGCAAGAGTGAACCGTCCACACATGGGAAACCTCCATCTGCGTGATTGCCCCTCTCACCTGCCTTCTCCCCCGATAGGACGAGGGAGCACACTCCCTTCTCCCTGGTAGGGAGAAAGGTTGGGGATGAGGGTAAAACTCACACACGAGGAATTATACCGCATTGTCCTGACCTTGTGATAATCCGGACCGCGAGCGAGTACACCGCAAAAGTGTCGGTGCTGCATGTAGGACAAGAAGCCCCATGTCGCCCGCTCCGCACAAGGGACTCTGTAGGTTTTCTCGCCCAAGTGGCGGGAGTCCCCGACTTGTCGGGGCAATTCCAGCCCCGAGTGGGGACAGCCGAACAAGTTCGGCACTCCTGTGGGGCACTGTCC
>Ga0315279_10008794_pt1 | contig 12167 bp, 8 predicted proteins | sample YL17G06_20_MG_FD_203694 | JGI IMG/M metagenome (GOLD analysis project Ga0315279, IMG submission 203694) | Sediment microbial communities from Yellowstone Lake, YNP, Wyoming, USA - YL17G06_20 | ecosystem: Environmental > Aquatic > Freshwater > Lake > Sediment | place: USA: Wyoming | collected...
CCCGCACCGCCGGCCGTAACCCCACCGTCCGAGGTGCAGGCGCCCGCGGGCGCGCCTGGCATTGCGTCCGGCCCGTTGCCTGTTTATGGCGGGGCAGCGGCTATGGCGAAGGTCCTTAATCCCGACATCAGCGTGATTGGCGACTTCCTCGGGGCCGCCGGGCGAAATGCCGTGCGGCCTGTGCCCACGCTGGAAATGCACGAAAGCGAAGTGGGCTTTCAGGCCATTGTCGACCCTTATGCGCGGGCCGATTTCTTTTTGACGTTCGGAGAGGAAGGTGTAGGGCTCGAGGAAGGCTATCTTACCTTCAGTTCGTTGCCCGGTGGGTTCGTGGCGAAAGTGGGCAAGATGCGGTCCAGTTTTGGAGTGGTCAACACCCTGCATAATCACGTGTTGCCCTGGACCGACCGGCCGCTGGTCACGGAGAATCTGGTGGGCGGCGAAGACGGCATTAGCGACGCGGGCGCTTCCCTGAGCCGCATTCTGCCTGCGCCCAAGGGGATTTTTCTGGAAGCGACCGGGCAGGTCTTCCGCGGGGACTCGTCCGACGTCTTCAAGGCGAGCCACAGGGGCGACGTGAGTCTCGTCGGGCGGCTGCGCGGTTACCACGATCTGACCGAGTCCACGAATCTCGATCTCGGCGTCTCTTACGCGCGCGGCCACAACGAGCTGGGCAGCGCGTTTGTCACCCAGCTTTATGGCGTCGACGCCACGCTGCGCTGGAAACCCTTGCGGCGCGCCATCTACCATTCCTTCCTCACTCGTACCGAACTTGTCTGGAGCCGTCGCGAGCAATTATCCGCAGTGCCCGCGGCGTTTGGCATGTATACTTCGGCGGAGTACCGGTTGAACCGCCGGTGGACCGTGGGAGGACGCTACGACCGGTCCGGTCGCGCCACCAACGCGAGCCTGACGGATACCGGCTTCTCCGCGCTGCTCACTTACTGGCCCAGCGAGTTCAGCCAGCTCCGGGGCCAGTACCGCTTCGTACGGTATGCGGAGGGCAGGGAAGGCGACGAATTACGCTTTCAACTGCTCTTTTCTTTGGGCGCGCACGGCGCCCATCCATTTTAGGAGCGCTCATGAAGGAATTGCCTAAGGGCTTTCGCCCGATTAGCTTGATCGTTGCCGCCGCATTCGCCACGATGTGGATTGGCGCTGCACCGGCACGAGCCGCCTCCAAGCTGAGAGTTGTCGCCGCGACGACGGATTTGGCAGCCCTGGCCGAGGAGGTGGGCGGTGACCGCATCAGCGTGGAAGCCATTGCCAAGGGTTATCAGGACCCGCATTTCGTCGAAGCGAAGCCCAGCTTCCTGCTCAAGCTCCGCCAAGCGGACTTGCTGCTCACGGTGGGGCTGCAACTCGAGATTGCCTGGTTGCCGCCCTTGATCACGCAGTGCGGTAATCCCCGCATCCAGGTGGGGGCGCCGGGTTACCTGGATACTTCCCAATTCGCCGAAATTCTCGAGATTCCCACCACAGCCGTCACGCGCGCCATGGGCGACGTCCACCCGTTCGGTAACCCCCACTACTGGCTGGAACCGGAGAACGGCCGGCGCATCGCCCGGGGCATCCAGGGGAAGCTGGCCGAGATGAGGCCCGGCGATGCTGCCTACTTCGAGCAGCGTTTCCAGGCCTTCGGCCAGCGCCTTGCGCAGAACGAAAAGGTCTGGGACGAGGAGATGAGACCTTTTCGTGGCCGCAAGGTCGTGACTTACCACCGCTCCTGGCCTAATTTCACCAAGCGTTTTGGTCTCGACGTCGTCGGCTATATCGAGCCTCGGCCGGGTATCCCGCCCAGCCCGGGCCACACCGTGGAACTAATCCAGTTGATGAAGCGTGAAGACGTGAAGGTCATCCTGGTCGAGCCCTATTTTGATCTTAAGACGCCCAACAGCATTGGGCGCGAGACTGGGGCGCAAGTGGTGGTTTTGTTGCCCTCCGTGGGCGGCGAAAAAGAAGTTACCGACTACTTCAAGCTTTTCGATTACGATATAGCCCTGCTGACGAAGGCCTTCAGGGCGGCACAGGGAGTCCATTAAGGAGGGGAAATGGAAGTGCTGCGGTTCTTGCTTGCGCCCCTTGCGGCCAGCCTGATCCTGACGGGGATCCACGCTTACTTGGGCGTGCATGTGGTCGAGCGTGGCGTCATCTTCGTGGATCTGGCGCTGGCTCAAATCGCCGCGCTGGGCGCCACCATCGCGATCCTGGTGGGCATGAACCCCCATAGCGGCGCAGCGTACTGGATCAGCCTGGGGTTCACTTTCCTCGGTGCCGCGATCTTTTCCCTCGCCAGAGTCCGGCGAGCCCATATTCCCCAGGAAGCGTTCATTGGAATCACTTACGCGGTGGCCTCCGCGGCTGCGATCCTCGTCATGAGCAAGGCCACCGGAGAAACCGAGCACCTGAAAGACATGCTGGTCGGCAACATCCTGGCCGTCTCCTGGAGCGAGGCGGGACGCACCGCCTTGCTCTACGGTGTCATTGGCCTGTTCCACTACATATATCGAAGAAATTTCCTCCTCATCTCGATGGATCCCAAGGCTGCGGAAGCCCGGGGCGTTTCCATCCGCCTCTGGGATTTTCTCTTCTACGCTTCGTTCGGGTTTGTCGTGACCTCCTCGGTGGCCATTGCCGGAGTCCTGCTGGTGTTCTGTTACCTGATTGTGCCCTCGGTGGGGGCCATGTTGTTCGCCGAGCGTATCGGGCCGCGCCTTGCCATCGGCTGGACGATGGGCACGCTGGTCTCGGCGCTCGGCGTCTATCTCTCCGTCCTGATGGACTTGCCGACCGGTGCCACCATCGTCTGCACCTTCGGCCTTGTCCTGGCGGGGATGTTCGTGGTCCACTTGGTCCTCTATCACGGGACCAGAGGCCGCGAATTCCGGAGCGTTCCCGAAAAAGCCGTCGCGGATGCGAGGAACGGAGTGCGGAATTGATTTGTCAAAGGCAGGTTGGCTAGAATGAACCATAGTCGCTTGAACTATTTTGCGGACGTGAAGGGAGGAACTCCCAACTTGATCGGAAAAGTGTGGAAGCGATGGGTAGTATGGAGCAGTCTTCTTCTACTCGCCAGCGGGATGGCGTTGGCTGCCCGAGGCGCGCAGACCAAGGCCGGGGCCGCCAACGTCGCGGCCACGGGCGAGAAAGTTGTGAGCTTCGTTCGGGAGCACTTCGGAGTCGCCGACACGGTGAAGCTCACCATAACCCCGCTGCGGAGTTCGGTTTTCGCAAGTTGCTATGAGGCTACCGTGACTTCGGATGATGGCAAGCAGAAGAAGGACCAGATCGTCTTGGTCACCAAGGATGGCCGCTATTTTGCATTGGTTGCCGGACAGATATTCGATCTGGCCAGCGCCGGAGCTCCGAACACCACTGCCGTGGGCGAGAAAGTGTTGCCCTTCGTTCGACGCCAATTCAAAGTGCCCGAGACCGTGAAGCTTACCATGAGCCCGTTGCACAGCTCGGTTTTCCCGAGGACGTACGAAGCCACACTGACCCTGGAGCAGGGCAAGCAGAAGAGAGACTGGCCGGCCCTGCTCAGTAGGGATGGTCGCTATCTAGCAGTGATGGGGGCAGAGGTTTTCGACCTGAACTTCGACGTACGGCGCGAGGCCCTGAAGACGATTACCACCCATAACCAGCCCAGCCAGGGCCCGGCCAACGCGCCCGTTACTATTGTGGAGTACGCAGATCTTGAGTGTCCTATGTGCGCGCGCGTACACGAGTTTCTGGAAAGGGAGCTTCTGCCGAAATACGGCAACAAAGTCCGGGTGGTCTTCAAGGACTACCCTTTGGTGGCCATTCACGACTGGGCGCTAGCGGGCTCCATCGCCGGGCAATGCATCTACGAGATCAACCCGGGTGCGTTTGTACCGTTCCGTACGCTGGTGTTTCAGAATCAGAGCAGCCTGAACGCCGCGAACTCCCGCGACATGCTGCTTACCTACGGCGAGCAAGCGGGCGCAGACCGCGTGCGGTTGGCGGCGTGTCTGGACGCGAAGACGACTCTGCCGCGCGTCGAGGAAAACACGCTCGAGGCGAAGCGTATCAAGATCGTGAGTACGCCAACGAGCTTCGTTAATGGGAAGATGATCGTCGGCCTCCCCTCTGTTGACGCCTACTACAAGGCTGTGGATGAAGCTCTGCGCGAGGCGAAGTAGCCCCGGGCGCATTGGTGGGGACGGGCTCCGCCTGCCCTCGGCGATGCTCGCAGATGTACTCGATGTGCCGCTCCGCCCGCCCGCGTGCCATCGGCGGCCTTCCGAGGATGTTCTTGCGGGGACCGGAAAGGAGTTTGCTGCCTTGGCTCAGCTTATCGGCAAGCCTCTGGCAAGGTTCGCGGTGCTGCTCGCGCTGGCAGGAGTCATTGCGCTCTCCGCACAAACCCCGAATCCGGCCGCCCTTCGACAGGCTCAGGGCGGCCCCTCGACTTCGCTCGGGGCGGTGAGCGGCCAGTCGAACCGTGAGCAAAGTCGAACCGCACGGCCTGCCAACGACGCGGGCACAGCCGAGAAGATCGTTCGCTACATGCGCGAGCGCTACAATATCCCCGAGGCGATGAAGGTCACGGTAAGCGCCCTCCGCAATTCCGCTTTCCCGGATTTCTACGAGACCATCCTCACGGTGGATGACGGCAAGGAACGGAGCACGCAGAAATTCTTCGTTTCCAAAGACGGTCGGTACCTGGTGGGAGGGAACATCTTCACCTTGGGGGAGGACCCGAAGCGTGAGGTGGTGCGCGCCATCTCCTTGCAGGACCAGCCCAGCCTGGGTCCCGCCAACGCGCCGGTCACCATCGTGGAGTACTCGGACCTCCAGTGTCCGAACTGCGGGCTCTTTCACGAGTTCCTGGAAAAGAAAGTGGTTTCCACGTACGGCGGCAAGGTGAGGGTGGTATTCAAAGAGTTTCCGCTGGCCAGCATCCACGACTGGGCGTTGACCGGAGCCATTGCCGCCCAGTGCGTTTATCAGCTCGACCCGGCGGCCTTCCTCTCTTTCCGTGCCTTGGCCTTCCAAAACCAGAGCACCATCAACGCGACCAATGCGCGCGACATGCTGTTGCACTTTGGAGCACAGGTCGGAATTGACAACCTGAAATTGGCTGCCTGCGTCGACTCCAAGGCCTCCCTCCCCCGCGTGGAAGCCAGCATCACCGAGGGCGAGGCGCTAGGCATACACAGCACTCCGACCTGCTTCGTCAATGGCAAGCTGGTGGCCGGCGCCTCCGAACCTGCGGAGTTCTTCAAGATCCTCGACGAAGCCCTGCGCGGGGCTCGGTAGTGTCCTGGAATTCCCAGGTCAGCTCTGCAACTGGCCCAAGGCAAAAATCTCCTCCAGCCATCCTCACTGCCTCACCGACTTTCGAGTTTCCAGTTTCCATTTTCGATTTTCTGAAGGCTGCCCGCTGCTCAGGCCATTGCTGCGCCGTGCACATCCGCGTAACCTTTTCGGGCGTGGAATCGTAAGAACTTGTGATAGGGAGAAATGAGGAGGGAAGGATGCGAAAAGCAACTCTAATTGCGGGCGTGGTGCTGGTGGCAATTCTGTGTGCCGGCCGGGCGGCGCTTGGGCAGGGCCCGGAACAGGGGCAACAGATATTTGGCCGTGGCGAAATGCGAGAAGGAGGCTTCGGCGGGCCCCTCGCTGGGCATCGGATGGCCGGACTGATGGCCATCCTCGATAACGACCGCGTCAAGGCCTCCCTGAACCTCACGGACCAGCAAGTGGACCGGCTTCGTCAGATCCTGGTGGACACGGAGAAGGCCAGCGTGAAAATGCGGGCCGACATGGCCGTGCGGGGCATCGAGCTCCGCGAACTCCTGCGTGCCGATAAGGCCGACCACGATGCAGTGATGAGCAAGGTGGGGGAGCTTTCGGACCTGCGCGGGCAGATGATGAAGCAGCATGTGGAAGCGCTCCTCGCCGCCAAGGCGCTGCTGACGCCCGAACAGCAGAAGAAGATGCGTTCGTTCATCGAGAATCGCGCTGCGTTCGGCGGAACGCGGGAGCGCTTGGGCGAACGGCGGGAAGGTTGGGGCACACGACGGCCGGAAGCAGCGCCTCGACCGCCTACGCCACCTGTGCCTCCCGCGCATCCTGGCGAGCCGCCGGTGCAGTAAGGCCTGGGTCTGAACCTTGTACTGGCGCGGATACCCGGGAGTGCGCTTAGATTCAATCCGTCCCCGCAGTCCGCAGTGCCGTGGCCACAACGCGGCGGGCGGTCTCCACGTGTCAGCGCCGGCTTGTGGTGTACTCGCGTAGGGCTGACCTGTACCGCCCAGATGATGGAATCCAAATTTCCTCCGTGATAACATGGCTGCATTGTGCCGCAACACCTTTCGCAGCAATACGAGAGACTGAAAACCATTGCCGCCACAGACCTCAGCGGCGCAGGCGTGGCTGGTCTCATTTCCGAGATGGCCTTGTGGGCACGTCAAATGCTCCGGCAAGCTGAGCGTGTGGAATTGACCTCTCGGGTCGTGGGCAAGCGCTATTTCGGATTCAGGAGAGAGGGTGAATCCAGGCCCGTCAATCAAGCTCTGTATGTCGATGATCGGGCCGAATTCAATCAATTACTGCGTGTGTTTCGGAGGGGATTCCGCACTGCAAGAGGACAGGACGTCATAAGATCAACGTACACGATAGCCTATAGCGTTTTCGCCGCGAATGATGTCTATGGCGTCGGACGGAAGGCTTCCGCAACGTTTTTTGAAATCCTCATCGGACATATCGTGGCTGGCGCCGTTGGAGTTTCCCCACGGAAAAAGGTGCGAATTCCAGAGTCGGGGACGGATCTTCCAACGGATTATGTCTTTGACCCAGGGCCGAACAGCCGAAAGATACACCTTCCGATCAAGACTTCGACGCGAGAACGGGCGGTTCAGGCGTGGGTTCACCAGCTAGTGCTGGACCGCATTTTTGGAACAGGAGTGTACAGGGGCGTTCTTGTCGTCTCCGCGGAAACGAAGCGAGGGAGCAGGACCAGAGAGGTAATTGAGATTTGTGTCCCGAGGCAATTGCAGATGTTTCAGTCGAGAGTTGCAGAGATCAGCCGCATTTATTACCTGGACCCGCCGCAGGTGTATCTGGCCCTGGCCACGGACTTCCCTCGGGTGGAGGTAAGATCATTCGGTGAAGCGCTCGGCGATTTGCAGGAACTGCTGCACACCTAGGCATCCGTGGGCAACAAAAGCTTGTTTCACCTGGTGCTGACCAACCGCTTTCTCTTGGACTTGCGGAAAACGAGGAAATACGAGTGGTTCTTGCGGGCGTGAACTTGCCGAACGACTCTGCTAACCCCTGGACGATTGTTCCGTAGGAGCACAAATAGGTCTTCAATGATAAAGCCATTTTGGGTCAGCTCATTGATGAGCTCGACGTGAGTCAAACGCTGTTGGTTTGCACAAACCTCGTCTCCACACTTCACGATATATATGCCTTCGTCTCTGAGAACTCTATGCGCCTCACGTGCTGCCTTGAAGTAGAGGTCCAGAACGGCCTCATGGTACTTTTTGCCAGATGCGTTCTGAAAAGCGTTGTTTTGGTAATAGTCCTCATAGTTCTGATGGTTGAGGTGAGCGGTTCCGCCAGGGGTGTGCATGTATGGGGGGTCGAAAACCACGCAGTCGATGGTGGCGTCCTGATAGGGGAGGCTTCTGCAATCAACCCCGTTCTTTAAGTCCGTGGCGAGCAGGCGATACGCCCCCTTGGGGACCCCCTTCCAAAACACGCCCTTCCCGTAAGTGACATCGGCCACACTGCTTCCCGGGGCCACGTACAGCGAAACCACGTCGGGGAAGACATCTTCGTTGGTACCTTGGTAGGCCGTGAAAACGAGCTCGTTGGTGGATACCCCAGCCGGAGACTTGCGGCTGCTCTTCGTAAATCGCTTAAGCGTCGGCGTGCTTTTGGGCATCGTGCTCAAATCTCTAAAAAATCCATACTGCAACGCCATGGCTCTCTTCCATCCCTCCATCTAGTATACAACCAAATGGACCTCCGGTCGTATTATCGGCAGGAAGGACGACGGGCATGAGAACGCCACGGTTGAGCGGAATTCTCAGGGACGTCGTCCAGTGACCAAAGGGTTTGCTCAAGGCTGGAGACCCCACAACTCACCCCCTGGGTGCGGGGTCTCCAATCGAAGCTTTCGCGTTATAATGGGTGGTTTGGGCTCGTGCCTTTACACCTCGCTGTGTGCGTATGTTGCGGGGCGCCAAGGCGAGTCTGAACATTTCCCAGGGGAGATCCTTGTCCAGCCCAAACCATCAACACGCTGCCAGCGCCTCGTCGTCCGGCCAGCTTGGGAGGGGGACGACGACGGCGAACGCTCAAGGCGCGATGAATTCCGGTCCAGTCGAGGTGTCCGAGCAGGTAGCCACCTCCTCACACGGCATACAGGCGCGCGGGGTCGATATTCCAGCGGTTGACCCCAGCCTGGACGCAATTGTGGTTCGTGGGGCGCGCGTCCACAACCTGAAGAATATCGACTGCACGATCCCCCACAACAAGATCACGGTAGTGACCGGCCCTTCGGGCTCCGGCAAGTCCAGCCTCGCCTTCGACACGCTTTATGCGGAAGGGCAGCGTCGCTACGTCGAATCCCTCTCGGCATACGCCCGCCAGTTCCTGGAGCGGATGGAGAAGCCGGACGTGGATGAGGTCGCGGGCATTGCACCTCCCGTGGCCATCCGCCAAAAGAACACGACGCGCAATCCCCGCTCCACGGTGGCCACGGCTACGGAAATCTACGATTACCTTCGTCTGCTCTTCGCGCGGATTGGCCTTACTTACTGCCATCGGTGTGGGCAGGTAGTAAGCAAGGACCATGTGGATGCGGTTGCCGACCGCGTTTTGGCGCTGGAGCCGGGGCGGCGGTTCTTTGTGCTCTTTCAAATTAACCCGGGGGTAGGAGAGCACGCCGCAGAGCGGGGTGCTCCTGCTAGAGTTTCTAAAGGGCGACGCGCCGGGGGAGCCCTTCGGGCTCCCGCACATCCTGCCGACGGGGCAGCGCCCACCTCGACCGGTGCGCTTGCCCCTCCGGACGATTCACTCAAGCCCCGCCTCTTCACGCTTCGCCAACAGGGTTTCAACCGCTTGTACCAGGCTGGCCGCGTCTCGGAGTTCTCGACGCCTGAGTCCCTCCTGGACATCGATTTCGCGAAGCCGGTGTATATCCTGGTGGACCGCCTGGCAGCGGGTCTGGAGATTCGCCAGCGCCTGATCGATTCCGTGGAACTCTGCTACCACGAAACCGGCGAGGTGGTCCTGGAATTCGTCTCCCCGGACGTAGCGCCGGGCTTGAGCCCGGCACCTGCCGTGCCAGAGGTAGCGCCGGTCCCGCAGGCGCGGGACCGGCATGCCGCCCTAAAGGGCGGCGCTACCCCACCCGAGCGTTGGGTCTTCAATGAGCGGTTTGAGTGCAAACGTTGCCAGCTCGTTTTCCAGGATCCTGAGCCGGGTCTCTTCTCGTTCAATAATCCTTACGGCGCCTGCCCCCGGTGCCAGGGGTTCGGGAACACCATCGACTTTGACCTGGATCTGGTCATCCCCGACAAGAACAAGACCCTGGCGGAAGGGGCCGTGGAACCGTGGACCAAGCCGCGCTACCGCCTGCCCTACAACGAAATGCGGCGCGCCGCGCGGTCGCGCGGGATCCCGCTGGATGTCCCCTACTACCGCTTGACCTCCGAGCAGCGTCGCTGGCTGGTCGAAGGCGATGGAGACTTCATAGGCATTCGCGGCTTCTTCGCGTACCTCGAGCGGAAAAAGTACAAGCTGCACGTGCGCGTCTTCTTGAGCCGCTATCGAGGCTATACGCTTTGTCCGGAATGTCAGGGCGGGCGGCTGCGCCGCGAGGCGCTCAACGTCCGCATCAGCGGCAAGAACATCACCGAAGTGTGCCGGATGTCCATCCAGGACGCCTACCACTTCTTCAATCAGCTTCGCCTTTCGCCTGAACAGCAGGCCATCGCGGACAAGGTGCTGGAGGAAATTCGTTCGCGACTGAAGTTCCTCTACAAGGTGGGGCTGGAATACCTCACGCTCGACCGCCTGGCCTCGACGCTTTCCGGAGGCGAATCCCAGCGCATCCAGTTGGCGACGGCGCTGGGCTCGAATCTGGTGGGCGCCCTCTACGTCCTGGACGAGCCCTCCATCGGCCTCCACCCCCGCGATACCGGGAGGTTGATCGAGATCTTGAAGAGCCTGCGCGACCTCGGCAACACCGTGCTGGTGGTCGAACATGACCCGGAGATGATCTCGGAGGCGGATAAGATTCTGGACCTCGGCCCCGGCGCCGGGGAGCACGGCGGGCGTGTGATCTATGAGGGAGACCTGGCGGGCCTGCGCGCGGATCCCCATTCGCTGACGGGACGCTACCTCGTCGGCGAACTGGAGATTGCGGTGCCCTCCGAGCGACGCCAGCCCGGGAAAACGTGGTTGCGCATCCGCGGAGCGCGGCAGCACAATTTGAAATCCCTCGACGCAGAAATCCCGCTGGGCCTTATGGTGTGCGTTAGCGGGGTCTCGGGCTCCGGAAAATCCACCTTCGTCCACGACGTGCTTTACAATGCGCTCCGTGCTCGCCACGGGTTGCCCGCCCCGACCCGTCAGTTGACGGGTACGGGGCACGCGCCGCGCGCCGCCTATGAAAGGATTGAAGGCGACCAGCAGCTCGCGGACATTGTCCTGGTAGACCAGTCGCCGCTCGGCCGCACCCCTCGTTCGAACCCGATTACCTACATCAAAGCCTTTGACGCTGTGCGCGAGGCCTTCGCTTCCACCCCTGAAGCCCGCAAGCGCGGCTACACTCCCGGCTACTTTTCCTTCAATATTCCCGGAGGGCGTTGCGAGACCTGCCAGGGGGACGGCACCGTGACTGTGGAGATGCAGTTCCTCGCGGACGTTGAACTGGTATGCGAAGAATGCCGTGGCCAGCGCTTCAAATCCAGCGTTCTGGAGGTGCACTATAAGGGCAAGAACATCTACGACGTCCTCCAGATGACCGTGAAGGAGGCTTTGGCCTTCTTTTCGAACGTGCCCAAGGTGACCAACAAAATCCGGGTGCTGGAGGAAGTGGGCCTCGGCTACTTGCGTCTCGGCCAGTCGGCTACAACCCTCTCGGGGGGCGAGGCCCAGCGCGTGCGCCTCGCCGCTCACCTGGCTCATCGGGCGAGCGAGAATGCCCTCTTCATCTTCGATGAGCCCACCACGGGGTTGCATTTCGACGACATTAACAAGCTTCTCGCGGCTTTTCGCCGCCTGATTGAAGCCGGGGCCACGGTCTTGATCGTCGAGCACAACATGGAGGTTCTCAAGACCGCTGACTGGATTATCGACCTCGGGCCGGAAGGCGGCGATGCGGGAGGCTATGTGGTGGCGGCGGGCCCTCCGGAAAGCCTGGTTAAGAATCGTCTCTCCCACACGGGGAGATTTCTTGCGAAGTATCTGCCGAATTCCAGGGGAATGCCTCGTCAACCGGCGAGCATCTGATTTGCACGAAGCCGTGTAGCGCAAGTCCCGCTCTCCGGCCCGTTCCCGGCTCCCGTCGCCGAACGGGCATGCGATGAGCAAACACGAGCCGGGGCGGGCTCCGGACTTGCGGCTTTTCATGTCGTGGTTCGTTACCGCCGAAAGCTGGAAGAGCCGCAGGTTCAAAGGACGGAACCTGCGCTACGTGCTTGCGGCTTTTTATCTCGTCGTCGGTTACCGGCGAAACCAGGGAGAGCCGCAGGTTCAAAGAACGGAACCTGCGCTACCGGCAGTGAAGGGAATCGCTGATTTTTCTATGGCAGTTCCCAGTCGAGGGCATAGATCTCGGGCGCGCCAAGGTCGCGGCTGATCAGAGGGGAGTCATCCGGCGTCAGACCTAACCACGCGCTCTCCGGTCTCCCCTGAAGGCTCACCACTTCCTCTACCTTGCGATCCGAAAGCCGTAGGCGACAGACAGAGGCCTCCCCTTGAGAGGGAACCGCATGGGTCAGAAGGATCGCCTCTTCCCTCCGTGACCAAGTGATGTCCCTAATGAGGGGGAACGTAAGGAGCGTGACCCACTTGTGAGTCGAGAAATCGAAGAGCATCAGCGACCGCGAATCTGCGGTGAGGGCTGCGATATAGCGTCCGCTCGGCGACCAGCGGGCCGTCCAAAGACCTTCGGAACCCGG
>Ga0315279_10008796_pt1 | contig 12165 bp, 13 predicted proteins | sample YL17G06_20_MG_FD_203694 | JGI IMG/M metagenome (GOLD analysis project Ga0315279, IMG submission 203694) | Sediment microbial communities from Yellowstone Lake, YNP, Wyoming, USA - YL17G06_20 | ecosystem: Environmental > Aquatic > Freshwater > Lake > Sediment | place: USA: Wyoming | collected...
CGCTCGCCCGTGACCTGAAAGGGATAACAGAGAAGGTTTCCTACCGGATAGAGAAGGCAATCCCGCTCGACATGTTCCCCCAGACCTACCATGTGGAAGTGGTGGTGTCGTTAAGGAGGATGTAGGGTCGTGCCCCTGTGCCTGCCCATTTTGTTGGTGGATTGGGGAAATTGTAGGGCAGGGCTTGCAAGATCAATAGGCATGTGGAGGATCTCATGAGCGAAAAACTGGCAGCATACACAACCATTCCAATTGAATCATTCATCACTACGATTCGAGGCCAGAAGGTCATCCTCGATGTCAACCTTGCCCGAATTTACAGTGTGCCCACAAAGCGCCTGAATGAGCAGGTAAAACGTAATGCAGACCGGTTTCCGGAGGACTTTGTGTTTCGGCTCACGCAGCAGGAGATTACGGATTTAAGGTCGCATATTGCGACTTTAAATGAAGCGGGTAAGCGGTCGCAAATTGCGACCGGTTCACAAAAGCACCGGGATCCAAGGTTTGCACCATTTGCCTAACCCCGAATCCCCAATCCCTAACCCCTGTCTTCCCTCTTTACTTTTCCTGGATAATGCATTATTTATGAAGACAAGAAGTCATGCAGTGAATGTCATGTGAGGTTTGATAATGTGTGCAATAACGACTGACTTGCCGAGAGAAAAGATAGAAGAATTTTGCAAGCGAAATCATATTCGGAGATTGTCACTTTTTGGTTCCGCTCTCCGGGGCCATGCAGGACCAGATAGTGATATTGATTTTCTCGTTGAATTCCACCCTGATCATATTCCGGGACTTATCAAGCTGGCAGGTATGGAAATTGAACTGTCAGAAATCCTTGAACGCAAGGTGGATTTAAGAACACCACAAGACCTGAGCCGTTATTTCAGGCAGGAAGTGCTCAATTCGGCAGAGTTACAGTATGCAGAAGGATGATCGTGTTCGTCTGCATCATATGCTTGATTCTGCGAGGGAAGCTGTATCCTTTATCCGAGACAAACCCCGAGAATCCTTCTACGAAGACCGAAAGCTTATACTTGCTCTTGTAAAAGCAATCGAAATCATTGGGGAAGCTGCTGCTAATGTAGCAGAAGAATGCCGAGAAGATTTACCGGGTATTCCTTGGACAAATATCACTGGAATGAGAAATCGGCTTATTCATGCTTACTTCGATATCAATCTTGATATTCTCTGGCAGACAGTTACTGAAGATCTCAAGCCCTTGATTATCGAGCTTGAGAAAGCCCTTTCAAAAGAGAAGTAACCATAAGGAAAAGAAAAGTAAGTCATTGGTCCCACTTTACCCGTAGCTTTTTCCACTCCGCACTCCGCATTTGATATGACTCCTGTATTCTGACTCCTACTATTGCCTGCTTTTTAATAATTGACAAATGGAGATGTGACCCTATTTCGCCCCTCCTTATGGCTGTTGGCAGCCAATACGTACAGTTATGGTATGCTGGTCATAGGCATGCGTCAAAGAGACCGCAGTTGACATATCCAATCTTAACCATAAAGAACGTTGTCCACTTATCGCCACACCTACACCGTTTTGCGTGCCGGCAGTATAGGCAAACTTTGTGGAGGTGGCAACTTGCGGGCTCGCCGTCAGAACATCCTCGCTACTCCCGTCATAAAAACTTGAACCTGTCGGAGAATCACTGGTAGCACAGAATATCCCGGAAAGGACATAGACATTATTTCCTGCCCCGCCTTCTAAAGATGAATGTGTCCATTCATCGCGGTCGTCTTCATCGTAAATTTGTAGGGTGTAGGTCTCTGAGACATTGCCATCATTGGTAACATTTATTTTGCTACCTTCAGCAGTTACCTGAGTCGTCCCTACATCTACCGTTCCCACTCCCCAGGTTGAAGGCGAAACAGAGATGGAAAGTATTACAGGGGGCGTATGCGGGCCGGTGCCGGAACCAGAAGCGTAGTTTATATAAGTGTCGTAGGCAAATATTTTGTAATAGTAATTTGAGCTACGATGGAATTAGTGGACACCAAAGTTGAGGTATAATAGCGAAACGGAGGTGTCAGATATGGAAAAGATTCCCAGAGCAATATACACAAAGGAGCTTCGAGAGGAAGCGGTAAAGCTGGTAACGGAAGGCGGTTTAAAGATACCGGAGGTAGGGAGGAGATTAGAAATCGCCCCATCGACGCTGAGGTACTGGGTAACGGCAAAGAGAGAGGGTAAACTCAGTGACGTGGGGAGGAGACAGAAACCTCTAACAGAAGTTGAAATGGAACTTGCCCGGGTCAAGCGCGAGTTGGCTATAGTAAAGATGGAGCATGACATATTAAAAAAAGCGGCTGCGTACTTTGCGAAGGAGTCGCTGCCAGGTACGCGATCATGAAGCAGATGCGGCTCAAGCACTTTCTACCCATGATGTGCCGTGTATTAAGGGTGTCGGCAAGTGGGTACTATGCATGGCTCACCCGTCGGCCTTCAGTGCATGCACAGGAAGAAGGAAGGCTGGAATTAGAGATACGTGCTGCTCACAAGCGTACGCGTGAGACCTGTGGACCTGAAAGATTGCAGCATGACCTTGCGGCACATGGTATTCAGGTAGGGATCTGCCGGATCAGACGCATCAGGAAGAAGCTTAATTTATGCTGCAAACAGAAGCGGAAGTTCAAGGCTACTACCGACTCGAACCATACACTTCCGGTGGCAGAGAACGTACTCAATCAGCAGTTTGAGACAACTGCACCGAATCAGGTCTGGGTCAGTGACATAACCTATATACCCACAGACGAAGGCTGACTGTATCTTGCAGGCCATAAAGATATGTTCACAGGAGAAGTGGTTGGGTACGCAATGAACTCCAGGATGACCAAGAGTCTTATCAACCAGTCCCTGTTCCGGGGAGTGTCAGCAAAACGGCCTGAAGCCGGTCTGATTCATCATTCGGATCAGGGAAGCCAGTACTGTGCCCATGAATACCGGAACCTGCTTGAACAGTTCGGTATGAGGGCCTCAATGAGCAGAAAAGGCAATTGCTACGACAACGCCCCCATGGAGAGTTTCTGGGGTACGCTCAAGAATGAGCTTATCTATCACCGTCACTATGCAACCAGACAACAGGCAATCAGGGAGATTACCGAATACATCGAGATCTTCTATAATCGGCTACGGCGTCAGGCAAGACTCGGATATGTATCCCCCGCTGTATATGAAAGACAGTTCTATGCAAAACAGATTGCAGCATAAGGGTATTCGTGTCCACTATTGACATCAGGGGTCAATTTCCATTACCCAGCTACATTAATATACCATTGAAAATATTTTCTAACAAGTAATTACATTAATTACCGAGCAGTTAGAAGTTACCGAAAAAATCTTTATTGGCGCTCAAAACCCTATTTTTGGAAAGATTAGGAAGCGTAAAAATCCCTGATCTTGTTCACCACATATTCCTGTTGCTCAGGGCGCAGCTCGGGATAGATAGGCAGGGCAAGGGTTTCCTTTGCAGCTTTTTCAGATTCGGGGAGTGCGCCTTTTTTATACCCGAGGCCTTTGTAACATTCCTGGAGATGGAGGGGAATAGGATAATATATTTCACAGCCAATGCCGTTTTCGTTTAAGAATTTCCTTAACTGATTTCTCTTCTTAGTCCTGATCACGAACTGATGGTAAATGTGGTAGTTCCCTTTAGCTACTGAAGGAAGGGTAATAAAACCTTTTTTTGTTCCTTCATCTTCTGCCAGTTCTGATGTGAGGAAAAGCTCCCGGTAGCGTTCTGCACATATTCTCCGTGCCTCGTTCCAGGCATCGAGGTATTGAAATTTTACCATCAGCACCGCGCCCTGGATGGCGTCCATCCTCGCATTGTATCCGACGATCTGGTGATGGTATCTCTTCTTGCTCCCATGCACCCTGAGCATCCGGATCTTCTCTGCCAGGGTTTTGCTCTTTGCTGCCACCATTCCCCCTTCGCCATATCCGCCCAGATTCTTGGAGGGGAAAAAGGAAAAACAGCCGAGGTCCCCCATGCTCCCTGCCTTGCGTCCACACGAGGATGCCCCCAGTGCCTGGGCGGCATCTTCTACTACCTTAAGATGGTATGTCCTGGCAATGGTGAGGATTGACTTCATATCTGCACACTGTCCATAAAGGTGGACAGGGATGATGGCCTTCAATCGTTTTCTGTCATTCCGCTTCATCGTGCGGATCTTCTTTTCAATCAGATCAGGGGCAATCGTATAGGTGGAAGGGTCGATGTCCACGAATACCGGTGTTGCACCAAGCCTGGAGACAGAACCCGTGGTTGCAAAGAATGTATAGGGTGTGGTAATGACCAGATCACCGGCAGAAATCCCGATTGCCATAAGTGACAGAAGGATGGCATCAGTTCCTGAAGAGCAGCCGATGGCCTGCCTGACGTGCAGGTAACTGGCTACCTGCTGTTCAAGGCTTTCGACCTTCGGTCCCAGGATAAAGTTCTGAGAATCGAGGACTTCATTGATCTCTCTCTGCACTTCTTCTCTGATGCGTTCGTACTGGAGCTTGAGGTCAAGCAAGGGTACCTGCATGGGCATATTACATAAACCTTTTTCCTGATTTTCGCAATGTATTTTCCGTTGCCGCTGCAATCTCTCTCCAGTAAATCCGTTGGGCAGAGTCTCTCTGGGGCTCTTCTGAGAGATAAGTGATAAGGAATCTCATCCGGTCGCTCCGGGAGAGAAGGCGGGTGTCCAGGAATGATGCGTTCAAACGGGCGAGGTCTTTGATGAGCGTTCTCCGGGGCAGAGTTTTCTTCATCCGGATGCTGTCAAGGTCGAGAAGATAAAAAAGGTTTCGCTCATCGCTCGTTTTTACGAGAATGTTTTTTGCCTTCAGGTCTCCGTGCGCAATCCGAAGATCATGAAATATTTTTGTATATCGAGCTACCTCAGAGATAAATTGCAATTTTTCTTTCAGTAAATTTCCGGTGAGGGTGTGTTGAAACTTGTTTTAAAAAAATCTGTCGAGAGGGAGAGCATCGTCAATCCAGGTTGTTATAAAAAGGCTGTGGTGGAGGAAATGAAGAGTTCTCTTTTCTACGAAGACGAGAGGGGAGGGGATCAGAATCCCGCGGCTGAGCAGGACGTTTGCATTCTTCCACGCCTTCTTTGCCCTCGAGCTGCGGAAGAAATATTTAAAGGCATAGAAAAAACCCTGGTAGTTATAACGTTTTATGCAAATTGCGGAGTGCGGAATGTGGAATGTGGAATAATTGCTGACCGCTGATGGCTGGTCGCTGATAGCTGATTTCTGCTCGCTGACAGCTACTCGAAAGAGCGAGGTAGTCCTGGAATCCTTTACCGTGATGACCCCATGACCTTTGAGGGAGCCAGGCAGTTGGGCGAGCCAGTCAAGGAGTCCGGTATCAAGCCACTCATTCCTTATATATGCTCTATACTGAGAAGATGAGAAGGGGGAGAAATGGCTTATCAAAAGTCAGCTCTCTCCCCGCGCCACAACTGCTGCCATGGCCGGGCCTCCACCAGCGCAGAGCGAGGCACATCCGAGGCGGGCATTCATCTTTTGCATCGCGTAGATCAGGGTGACGATGATCCTGAGTCCGGAACATCCGAGCGGGTGTCCGAGTGATATGCCGGACCCGTTTCTGTTGACTCTCTCCCTGTCCAGCGGGAAGCCGTGTTCCTTCCTGAGCACCTGTTCCACTCCCAGATACTGGGCTGCAAATGCCTCGTTAATCTCCCAGCAGTTGATGTCATCAAAGTGTAGCTGAGCTTTTTTCAATACCGCCGGGATTGCCACGGCAGGACCTATCCCCATGAAGGCCGGTTCAACGCCGGCACTCACCGTCGCTATGACTCTGGCCAGGGGCTTGATGCCGCACTCCCGTGCCTTCTGTGCAGACATCAGGATGACAGCAGCAGCGCCGTCATTGATGCCCGAGGAATTTCCTGCGGTTACCGTTCCGCCTGTTTTAAATACAGGGGAGAGCTTTGAAAGTGACTCTGCCGTTGTATCTTCACGCGGGTTTTCATCGGTATCAACAGTGACAACCTGCTTTTTCTGTTGAACCCCAACGGAAACAATTTCATCCTTAAATTTGCCTGCTCTGATGGCAGCAATAGCCCGCCTGTGACTGAGTGCTGCCAGGTCATCCTGCTCTGCCCGGGTAAGTGCAAATTTCTCCGCAATATTTTCAGCCGTCAATCCCATGTGGCAATGTTCGATAGAGCACACGAGGGCATCGAGGAGCATAGCGTCTTCGATGATACCAGGTCCCATGCGATAGCCGGTTCTTCCCTGCGGGATGAGGTGGGGAGACATGCTCATGTTCTCGGCGCCAACCACGAGGCTCACGTCACGCATGCCGAGCATGATGTTGTGAGAGGCGATTTCAAACGCCCGCATGGAAGAGGTACACAGCTGGTTTACCGTGCACGCGGGAGCGCTCCACGGTATCCCGATGGCACCCTGGATCTGGCGGGCGATGTTGCCCCCGACGCCGGCCTGGATGACATTCCCGCAGATAACTTCATCCACATCACGCGGAGAAATCCCTGCTCTCCGGATAGCCTCTTCTCCGGCAATTCTCCCCAGTTCTTTGACGTGGGTATCCTTGAAAGCTCCCAGAAATTTTCCTATTGCTGTTCTGCATGCACTGACGACAACCACTTCTGTCATGAGGTCACCTCATCATCACTCGTTCAAAAGACAATGTTGAATTGCTTTTTGGTATTTTCTTCACCAAAGATGCCTACCATAATGGGATAGCCGGGGTCATTCTCCTTCATGAGTTTCCGCAGGGCCTCCTTCTTTCTTTTGCAGAAGGCATCTTCGTCAGGCTGCCTGACCGGCTCTGCTTTCTGCCAGAGGTTGATATAGGCCCGGCAGTATTCTTCCATTACCGGCGCAATACGCGAAACACCCTCATCCGTCAGCTTGAGGGAGATCCGGTAAGGAGAGAATGTCCAGGCAATTGGTGAGGTAAGCTCAAAATCTTTTTCAGCAATACCCTCTTTCAGGTGCTCCACTGCTTTCTTCCTCAGCTCCGGAAGGCCTGCAAGATACTTTTCTCCATACCGGGGCCATACCACAAGGTCCATGACCGGAATCAGGTCAAAGATGTGGAAGCTCATGCCCGGCATCTGCGTGAGGTTGCAGAAGAAGACGGGGACGTCATAGCCGTCGCCGGGCCAGATGAGGATTGACTGCTCGGCTAATGACAGGGAAGAGACCTCAATAACAGAAAAGACGACCTTCGAAATCTTGTCTCCCCGGAAAATATCCAGCATCATCCGCCCGCCTTCTGCCTCGATATTTTTCAGCGCCGGATCTATTGCTACGCTCTGGAGGGAGAGTTGTACTAACCCCTTTTTCCCTGAATTGATAAAACTGAACCTTTCATCCATGGAAGCCTCCTTATTCACCCTGCAATCATCTTATGTTAAGGGAAACTTGTACATCCCATAAAGGAATGCAACAAAATCTATGAACCACGTAATCTCAACCAGGGTTATGGCAAGGTGAAAGAGGGGCATATTCCCTTTCTTTCGGATGATGAGGGCAGCAAGAAAAAGAAGCCAGACAACAAAACCGAGGGCTATCGCAAAGATGAGAACGGCGTTTGTCCCCTTGAGGCCGGTCGATAAAAATTTTACCCCAAGGACCGGCAGCATGCTGAGCAGAAAGTCGAGAATCACTCCAGAGCCCATTACCCAGAGGGCAGCTCTGCTCCCGTTTTCCCGGAAAGATTTTGATGCCCCGGCAAGGAAGATGCAGTAAGCGCTGATATAGAGAATTTCGTTTGCCGTCATGGTTCCCTCCATCGTTCATGACATTACCGGGGATTTTCTGTGGTCACAAATCGCGGACTATATCGCCCAGTCCCAGCTTTTTAAGCGTTTCGTTGCGCGGGATTCCTGTTTGCGGATCCCACCCGCGGAGCTCGTAATATTCGTCTTTCATCTTCTCGAATTTTACCTTGTCCACTGCTTTTCCCTTGCGGGAGATGATTTCATTACCTGCACCGGGGAGCAAGAGCTCCGGGTTGTGCATCCCGAATACGTCAGCGATGAGCTCGTCCCGTTCTATGAAGAAGAATCCCGGTAGCTCATCATCTTCCCTGCCTTTTCTCCCTTCCCGGAGGAGGATGGCACGGTAGAAGGTAAAGATCCGCTCGGCAATGGAATTGAGTTCCTGTTCGTCTATCTCATGACCGATAACAGCGGAGAGGAGCTGGCTTTCAAGGGTGGGGTCACCGACATGATCCTCACGGCTTGCATCGTCATAGATTGGCCAGGCAAAGTCGCAGAGGATCAGCGATTCCTTTGCAAACTGGCGGTTCTGGATCTTAACGGCAGTTAGGGCCTTTCCCTCGTAGGTGGAGAAATCAACAGACTTTTCACTCCCCCAGAACTTCTCCCCGATCTTCCTCAGCACTTCGGTTGAAACGTAAGACTTTTCCCCCTTGGTTTTGTACCAGAGCGCCCACTTGGTGAGGGGTTCGCAGACTTCGTGGAGCTCGGTTATGGACGGCCGGGGTTCCGTAGCGTAGATAAGGGCGGACGAGGAAAATACCTTGGGGCCGTAGGCGACTGCCCGGCCGGTCTGGGTTAAGAGATTACGGGTTATCTCCCGTGATTCCTTTCCGACAATCTCCGAGGCACGAAGTGTTCCCTCAGCAAGTACTGCACCGAACCCCTCTCGAAGACATATCTTCCGGACAAAGGCTTCAAAAAATTCTATGCTCCCCGCTTGTGAGAAAGGGAGCTCCATGTCTTTTTCAGAAAGGATGCCCTGGGCATAGCATTTGTCAAGCCAGAAGAGGAGAAAGACGAGCTCCATAACACAGAGCGAGTAATCGTTGGCAAGGGTGGTAGCACGGAAACTTGCCTCAGTTGGTTTCCCGTGGAGCTTTTTGTCCCAGGGTGAATAAAAGATGCCGATCTGGCACTTGCGGATACCTTCCTCGCCCGAGGCACTCCTCTGGAGCGTACGCCAGCAGCCCTGAGGGCACCCGTGGCAATGGACTTTTTTCACAACCTCCGTGCCAGGCAAGGTGATGGGCGTTCCGAACAGGTGGTAGTACCCTTCGCCGGTCATGGTCTGGAACCGTTTCCGTATCCCCGTGATCCTTTCAGGGTCCGCTGCCTGTATGCTGCCCGAGCCTTTCACTGCAACGGCCTTCAGGTTCTTTGATCCCATCACAGAGCCGAACCCCATAGAGCCGGCGCTCCCCACATCGGTAAGGATAATGGCGATGCGGGTACGGTTTTCTCCACCCGGTCCGATTGAGAGGATCCTCGGAGTTCCTCCGAGCTCTCCCTGAATGCTCTTCCGTGTTGCGCTGTTCGTGAGCCCCCAGAGAGAGGCGGCATCCTTTATCTCAACCCGGCTGTCATGAATACTGATATATACAGGTGAGTCTGCCTTCCCCTGGATCACGATCCCGTCATACCCCGCCCCTTTCAGCTCTGCTGCAAAGAATCCCCCGAGGTTTGCGGTGACAAAGGTTTCCGGATAGATACAGGGTGACTTCCCGCAGGCAACCAGCCGGGGAGCGCTGGGAGCAGGGGTGGCAGCAAGGGGCCCTGTCATGAGGATGAGGGGGTTGGCAGGATGAAAGGCATCAATTCCCGGTGTGGCCCTGTCCCAGTAAATCTTTTCTCCGATTCCCACGCCGCCCAGGAAAAGGGTGCTGTAATCTCCCGTCTCCAGCAGGGAGATTCTTCTTTCTGTTAAATCAATACTGAGTATTTTCCCGGCCCAGCCGTAAAGCTTTTCCATGTTAGTGTAACCCGCTTATAATAAAAATTTGGTTCATCTGGGAATCCTGTGGTAACTTTTCATATTCCTTCTCGTCTCGGCGAGTCCGCCTGTGAGCGGATGAGGGGGAGTCATTATTTCTTTCCCCCTCCCTTGAGGGGAGGGGATTAAGGGGAGGGTGGAGCCGCTTCTGAGATCTTTCGTGTATACAATCAGGCTTTCTTTCAACCCTTACTCACCCTCTCCCATACCCTCCCCCCTCAAGGGGGAGGGATTTTAATCCACACGAATCTCTGAAGAGCCAAAAATTTAAATAATTTTAGCACCTATACTTAAGTTGCTTTTCCACCCCGAAACACACCCTTTACAGCTTATTTCTCCTTGTAATCTCCAATAAGACCAGGCAACTTTTTGTTCACTTTTACCCTGGAACCCTCAATCCCTTGAACCCTTTATCAAAGCTCATCTCCTCCTCCAGAGCTGACGGGAACGATATCCTTTTTTTATAAACTTATGATCAGAGATTACTACCTGTTCTATGGTAATCTTGATCATCATCATACTTGATTTTAGCACCTGAGGTATAGCCTTCTGTAACTGATCAACTATCAGTGCAGTTGGGGCATTTCGAGTAGGAATGTAATTCCAGAGCATGTAGTCATAGGGATAGAATTTAATCCCTTCATTCATTTCAGGACAATCTCCCTCGAAAAGCTCTGCAGTACCCCTGATCTGAACACAGAGAGTCTTGCTGAAGTCATTCATAAACTCTTCGTGCCAGTTGAGGCTGACCTTGGGGTTATTCTTTATGTGGATCAATTTCTCTGTACCTTTTTCAGAAAAACCGTATAGAACCTTTTTATCAGGGTCTAAGGCAAACTCGATGGTGGTTGAGAGTGGAATATTGTCCTTGCAGGTAGCGAGTACATACGTCCTTTTTCCTCCTTTCCCTACTAAGACCTCTGTAATATGCTCCCACAGTGGTTCTTTCTCCATGGCCCCTTTTCCGGAAAGCCACACCTTAATGGTAGCCGTACTCTTGGCATCAACTGCATACAGTTCCTTTTCCACAAAGGAACCTTCTTTTTCCTCGCACAATCCAATGGTGACTCTACCGAGGATCAAACCTGATAAGGAAAACAGGATTACAAACTTCCAGAACAAAGTTCTTTTCATATCTTTCCCCTCTCTCTATCTTCTATTTCAGATATTCGTGATAGGCATTCCTTGTACCAAAAGACCTTATCTGCGAACAGAATTATTTCTCATCCAATGATCTATACCTTGACATGAAATGTTGAAGTGGCTATCAAATATCTTTGCTACTCCTTTTGCACAAGTGATATTTTTTGTTCCAGCAGTTATAGTGCCTTTTCCACTAATTCTACAAGGCTAAAAAGTTGTATCTTATTCCCGTCAGCAGTAATGGCATCGTTTAAGTTTGATTCGCACCAAGGGCAACTGGTGACAAGAGCATCTGCGCCCGTAGCTTTGGCTTCCTCGACCCGCTCCTGCGCAGTCTCCAGAGCAAACGCGGGGAAGGCAGCGCGCACGCCCCCGCCTGCCCCGCAGCACCAGGAGAACTCCCGTATCCGTTCCATTTCAACCAGCTCTACGCCGGGCAGAGCCTTCAGGATATTCCGGGGCGCATCAAAGACCCCGTTGGAACCGTAATTTCTCTGCCGGGGAGGATCAGAAAGCCCCCACTTTATCCTTACGCCTTCCCAGAGATTCTGTTTCTCCCCACCCCTTCCCAGATGACAGGGGTCATGCCAGGTAACCTTCAGGGGAACATCTTTGGTGAACTTCAATTTATTTCCTTGGATAAGTTGATCAAAGAATTGGACACTGTGCATGACTTCAAAGTCCATCTTACCTATGGCAGGGTACTGACTCTGGAAGATTCCGTAACAGCCGGCACAGGATGTTACAACTTTTTTTACACCGAGTTCGTTGAAGGTCTTGATGTTCCTGCTGGCAATCTCCCCGAAGAGGTCAGCCATGCCTGCCTTCAGGACAGGACTTGCACAGCAGCCCTCGCCGTTTCCAAGTATTCCCACATCCACACCGGCATCCTGCATAATACGGAGGGTTGATTGAGCGACCTTCTGAAGGTTGGCGTTGTAGGAATAGGTGCATCCGGCAAAATAAAGCACCTCGGCTTTTTCCTTGGAGAGATCCTTAACTTTCAGCTTGCGTGCCCAGTGTCCCCGTCTCGTGCTGGGTTGGAGCCAGGGGTTATTATTTTTTCGTATGCTGTCTATAGCGGGAATATGCCCAGGGAGCGGTCCTTTTCCTTGCTCTACTGCATATTTACGCAGTTCATGCAGTATCTCGAGTGGCTCCATATCCCGGGTGAATTTGCAGGTGACGTCGCACCCCCCGCAGAGGGTGCAGGCATAGATTACCTCAAGCGCCTTCGGGGTAAG
>Ga0315279_10008797_pt1 | contig 12165 bp, 14 predicted proteins | sample YL17G06_20_MG_FD_203694 | JGI IMG/M metagenome (GOLD analysis project Ga0315279, IMG submission 203694) | Sediment microbial communities from Yellowstone Lake, YNP, Wyoming, USA - YL17G06_20 | ecosystem: Environmental > Aquatic > Freshwater > Lake > Sediment | place: USA: Wyoming | collected...
AATAGGCAACATGAACACTGAATGGCCGATGTTCTGCAGAAACAATCTCCATCAAAGCAGTGTCGACTGACAAGGTATCTTCATGGCAAGAAGTTCTCACAGTTGAGGCGCGCTATGTCAAAAACCACTGCACCAATGTCTCTCCAAGCTTTCAGATTTCAAACCTCTGAGAACCGTGAGAAGTTGTCATGATAAATATTTCAGCGCAGCCGCGACGGCTCCGTAGAGGACAACATCTTCGCCCAACGGAGTAACCACTATTTTGGGTACTCTGTTTATGGCGTATTCCTTAACGTGTCTTCTGATAGGAAACAGAACTGCTGCCTTGTTCTTCAGAGTCACGGTACCGCCAACTGTGATAAGTGACGGGTCATATGCATTGATTGCGGTAGCGAAACCCATGGCATTTAGAACACCTATTTCATTTACCAATTTACGCGAAAGGTCGTCTCCTTTCGCAGCTGCTTCAAACAGATCTGCTGCTGTCAATTCTAGGAGATTGATCCCAAATCTCCTCGTTAAAAGACTTCCTTTCACGGTTCTCTCAGGCAGATCTTTGACTCGCATTCGTACGAAGTTTGGCATGTTTCGCCCAGAACAGTAACCCTCCCAGTGACCTCTTCTTCCACAACCGCACGTTAATCTGCCTTCACAATCAATAACAAAATGGCCGACCTCATGGCCGTTGCCATCCTTTCCCAGAAGCAAAGTCCCATTCTCAATTACGCCTCCACCTATACCAGTGCTGATGGTTATGTAAACAAAGTTGTCGAGCCCTTTCGCAGCTCCAAATCTGTTTTCGCCCAAAGCCGCTGCCACGCAGTCATTGATCAGACAAGCAGCCACACCTAACTGCTTCTTGACAGGCTCCGTGAGAGATACATGCTGGAAAGGCAAGTTAGGGGGACGAACCAAAGTTCCTTCTTCCATATTGAGCGGTCCTGCCGACGCTATTCCCAAGCCTTCTATACCCCTGATGTCAAAACCACACTTACCGCAAAGGAAACGCGTGAGTCGAACTATCTGTTTGCTTATTGCCTCAGAACTGGTTACGTCAACATTCTCCCGCATTCTTCCAATGAAGTGCCCTTCTGCGTCCGACAGTACAACTCTGACCCAAGTTGCTCCGAGATCGACTCCTACCCAATAACCAGCCTCAGTCACATCTGGCCACTCCTCGTGATAGGCCTAAATCTGCCGCGATGATCTCACCGTTTCTCTACGGAACGGCCAAAGGTTTTAACTGTTCCTATACTTCGCCGAATGTGAAACCAATGAGATTCTGTACCTTTGCTCTCGCTACAAATGGAAAAACACATAGGAACAGTGCTACGCGATTTCGCGTTCTCTTTTGGTCGCCGGCATAAACTCAACGTTCACAGCCTTCGCTAGTCGCCTGAACTCTTCGTCAGTCATCCATTCAGTTTTGAGATACTGGCAGATTCTCTTTTCGCTTAACCCTAAACGTCTCGCTTCTTCGACCGCAACACGATAGGCTTCGACTTCGGTGGGTCTTTCGACGTACTCGAAATTGTGATCGAAAAGCTCCTTGCCTTCCATGAACTGTCGTACGTGAACCAGTTCGTGCACGATGTCAAGATAGATGTCGATTCTGTTCCCTTTGCTCAAGTAGTCGGCGCTTATTATGAGGTGACCGTCAACCTCACTGACACCCATATAGCCTCTTCGTCCCACAAATTCGACCCGCAGCTTCGACAGAACATCGCTAGTTTTGTCTTGGAAAATCCGTCTCACAGCTCCCACTTTTTCAAACCCTCTGAAATAGTCTAAGAACGGGTATGTTGCAACTGGAACTTTGCGAGTAATGCGAACGCATAGTTGCGATGTTATGGCGCTTAATCCTCCCTGCAATCGCTGTCAGTGAATTGATTGCATTAGTAAAATATCTTTCTAAACCCCTGTAAATTTTTATCCATCCATCCTGCGTCAAAATGTTAAAATGTCGGATGAATTGCCGATTAATTCTGACAAGCGCGCGCTTCTGCGACTACGTGAGTATCGCGTCAAGATGAATGTTGGTGAAGTTGTAAGTTAGTCCGATCAGATTGTCAGCTTCATGATGCAGTTGGAGCGTGCCCCATGTTCCCGACCATTGCGCCGTGCCACTTTCGCTGCTTGTTACATTGCCATCGTTCGTCATAGACTTGTAGTCTATGTTGACGCTGAGGTCTATTTTGAAGTTTATGATGGCAGGACCTGAGGCGTTGAGAAGAATGTTCTGTATTTGTGCGCTGTCTATCTGCCAAGCTGGTGGGAAATCCTCGGGGAAACCTCTGTAATCGTTCCAGCAGCCTGTATTCGTCCATTGAGGGTTTATCGCGTGCGGGTAGGTAAGATACTTACCGCGCGCGAAAAATGGAGGTTGGCTTGTTTGTGAGGAAACACCGCCCATCAGCTCATCAGTGACGTTGAGAACACCCAAGTCCACTGTTGTTTCGCCCATCAGATATGAATGAACTGTACAATCTGATGTCAAGAGAGTTGCTATTATCGGGCTATCGCCCCCAATGCATTCCGTGCGCGTGCGGTCTAGATGGATCTCTACGATGTCTGTTGAATTCAGTTCACCCACGCATCTAGGTATCGAAAAGTTTGGCCACTCATTAACGTCAGATTGACCAAAGTCCCAAATCGTTTCCGTCGATCCGTTTGAGAATTTGAATTGCAGCTTCATTCCTTCAATGAACATGGCACTAGCACTCCCTGAGAGGGCTCGGGCACGCGCTTGAACTTCATCTTGTGTGCCCAGTGCAAACGCGGCAATAGTACGCGTACTGATTGGGAGATCGCTCGGAACCAGGAGGTAGACAGTTCCGACCAAAAGAGAAACCGCAATTATAGACATTGCAGCTAACGTTGCTGCTCTCCTTTTTGATAAGCTCAAAGTCTTCACCACCTGAGAATATGTGAAGAGCTTTGATTTAATGCTACATTTCTATACAGTTGTATAATTCTGTTATACATCGGCAACCAGAAATAGATTCTGACCAGAATTAATGAGTTGGATCTTTCCTTGACGGATGAAGATGATGTTCTGAGGGGGAACACTGCTAGAGTCTATAGGTATGCAATCAAGATTGGAGAGCCGATCGGCGTGAGAGAGGTTCAGAGAGCGTTGAAGCTCAGTAGTCCGAGATTGGCGTCCTATCATCTGGAGAAGTTGGAAGAAGCTGGGCTGCTTAAGAAAACCCCAGATGGATTCGTCGTGGATAAACTGGTGCTTGAGAATTTCGTGAGGCTCCGAAGACTTCTCATCCCCAGATATTTTGTGTATTTCATGGTTTTTGCCACGGCAGCAATTTTTCAGGTGATTCTGTTCAGACCGTCGGTGCTGACCAGAGAATATCTTTTCGCTACAATGATGTTGTTTGTAGCCGCCGCATGCTTTGCATACGAAACAGTGACAACATTACTCAAGAAGAGAATCTAGACGTAATTCTCTCGCACGTAGCGCGCGCGATAGTCTTAATACGGTGTTGTACTCCTCGTTGTCTGGGCATCAGATGGCTCAACCAGTTGCTATGCCTAAGAATTCTCGTAGAAATAGAAACATGTGGATTGCCGCACTTGCGGTCGGTCTAGTGGTCGGTTTAGGATTAGGCATTATCGTTAGTTTGGCGTTCATCTTACCTATGCGGATGCAAGAGGTACTTTTTGCAATTAATCCAGTACAGGTGTCTGGTACGGTGAGCGTGGCGCAAAAAGGCTGGATACAATTCATCAATGAAAATGAAACAACAAGCACTCGTTACAGTCATAATGTTCCAATTGTGGATGGCAATTATGACATCGTGCTCTCTGGTGGGTACTCATATACTGTCGGTATCAGTATTCCTGGTGTAATCGGTTACGTTTACGAGTATTCGTTGTATGTTCCCGCGAACGTAACCACTCTTACAGCGAATTTCCCGCCCTGACAAAAGATGACTTTGGGTTTTGGGGGTAAAGTTTTATCCCAACCCATAGTTAGTGCCAGAACGCGCGCGATCTCGAAAGGTTTAATTCTTGTCTATTGAATATACTATTGGTGGAACCTGCAATGCACTCTAAACTTGAGATCCGTGCAGGGTTGTTTTGCATTTTGATTTTGTTCGGTTTGTTCTTGATTAGTTGGCAAAAACCCGCAGCTGTCGGGTCAAATTCATCACCAGTTCTCAGCCAAGTAGCTGATACACCTTTCAACTATTCGCTTGGCACCAAGGGAAATCAGATTTTCTTCAGTGACGGATACTGGTTCGTCTTCTACTACAACGGTTCAGACATAGTGTGTAGTGATGGAGCGATACTTTTCAAAACCTCACAAGACGGTGAAAACTGGAGTGACCCGCAAATTGCGGCAGATGACGCAAATATCTCAGGATACTTCAGTGTCTACCAATTTAACGAGACTGTGGTCGTCGCTTATTCGTCGATGCAGGCCCTCTCGAGCGACTCGTTTTTCAATTGCGTCGTCAGAACTAGAGCAGGAACAATGTCTTCAACAAACATTAGCTGGGAAACTCCGACGATCCTTCTTAGCGGACCTGAAATCGGAGGGAGAATATGCTGTTATTGGGGTGATTACGCATTCGACAACCATTGGTTGGCGATCGAATACCTTTACGGAGGATCTGATTACAGATGCGCGATCTTCTCCACAACTGATTTCGTTGCTTGGAATCTGAGCAAGGATTGGATCAATGCCAACAGCGGATATGTTTCACAAGTCACTTTGAAATTCGTTGAAAACAGTAGACTAATGGCCCTCTACGGCAGCTGGGCCAGTAGCGAGTTTAATTACATGTTTTTTAACGGTTCAGATTGGAGCAGTGAATTCGTGACTTCAGGTGCGGGTTTGGAGTATGGACTCTACAAAGCTCAGTGCGAAGTTGTGGTCAATGGAACGATGTACATGCTGTATTCTCATTGGGATTACATTACAGATCTGAGACTTGGTGTTTACAACGGTAGCTGGTATTTCAGCGATTTTCTACCTGATTACCGTTATTGGGGAGGAGACAGTTCGGTCACATTCGACAGAACTACCAATGGAACATACTTCTTCTACATCGATGCAGAGCTGAATCAGGTGCTGGCGGCATGCACAACAGACTATGTGAATTGGATCAAAGATTTGAAGGTTGACGCGGCAAATTCCGAGTACATACGGAGAACGAGGACCTCGGAGTTCTGTGATGGAAGCCCAGCTGTTGCATGGATAGTAGGTTCAGACGCGCCTTTCCATATAAAGTTTGGATTACTTCCCTCAGACCCAGTGGACGTTGCGGTGTCTGCTGTTACTGTCTTCAAAACACTCGTGGGGCAGGGTTACACCATGGGAATCAATGTCACGGTTGAAAACCTAGGAACACAGCTTGAAACCTTCAACCTAACCGTCTATGCTAACGCAACAAGCTCCGGCACTCTTACAGGCGTGAGCCTTCCTAGTGGCGACTCTACTGTGATTCTGTTCGTTTGGAATACAACTGGTTATGCCTATGGCAATTATACGATTAGCGCTTATGCTGAACCTTTGCCAGAAGATACGAACACGGCGAACAACAACTTCACATGTGTGGTTCCCGTTCATGTCGGGGTGCCAGGCGACTGTACAGGACCTATTCAAGGCGAGTATGATGGGAAATGTGGCATGCGAGACATCAGCTACATGATAGGAAAGTTCAATGGCAAACTAGGCGATCCGAAATGGGATCCAAACGCTGACGTAAACAATGACAACGTCATCAACATGCGAGACATCCAAATAGCAATAGTGAACTTTGGCAAACTCGAATGACTAAAAAGCTTGCACGCGCTTGGTTTGGGGTAAAGTTTTATCCCAAACCCAAAGATGACTATTTTTTGCTTTCAGCTCCAACCTGTACTGATGCAATTCCAGTGAGCACCCAAACCCACCCTAAGACCAAACCTATGTAAAGAAGAAACCAAGGGTTCTGTCTAACAATATCAGCGAATGATGCGATGATAGAACCTGATAAAAGACCAGTTACAACCCATAGAATGGCAGTGCGTTTTCCATTTTTCTTCACTCCTAATCCAGCCACTTTCTCAACAGTTTGCACGGTGATCAAGGCGTCTTTTCCCTGGTCTGAGAGGCAATATTTTCCGTGTTCATCTGTTTTTATCAAACCGTTTAGCTTGTTTAAGTGATGCTGAAGGTGTCCGCTACTGTCGATGTTTACTCTTTTCTTTAAATCTGCGAATCCCAAGGATCCCTCATCTAAGGCTTTGAGAATAATTATGCGTGTAGGATGTCCGAGTGCGTCAAAGACTTCGGCACGTTGTCTATCCTCGTCTGCCTCGCCCATATTGTTGATTCCTCAGAATGGCTTATTCTGACATTCTATTTAATGCCTCGTTCGTAGACCAGAAGAAGGCAATCACTAGCGCGCGCTTACCATAACGTCTTCATGATGCTACAATAAATCTAATGTTCCACTTTCCCACTTAATGTCACACTCTCCAAATCAGATTTGGGAAAAAATAGAAGTGCGGCTCAAACCTTGTTGTTTGGGCTATTAAGAGTGTTTTTCCTTTGCTCCATATCAACTTTCTTTCTTTTTCTTCTTTATTTGCTTTGTAAAGAATCCAAATGATTTCCCTTCATCAATCCAAGCTACTGTCTCAGTCTTAAGGAAATTATACTCTTCCAGAGTCATATTGTGTCTCTTAGCTTGTTTCTTCCCTTTGTCCAATAGTTTTCTTGCAGCTATTTTTCCAGCTTCATCTGCAAAGCTTAGACCAAAGCGAGCTACTATTGATAACAAGATAACCACAAGCCCATCTACAAGAACCAGTTCAATGGGGATCGTCGATCCAACAGGTCTAATCCTCTTGCCCAAGAGTTCTCGATAGGCTTTGAGGACATTTCCCCGTTTAGAATTGTCCCTATATTCTGTCAATAGCTTTTTCTTAAGCTGCATAACTTGGTATACGTTCGATGAGCTTGCCTCAAAATCGTTCTTCTCTAGAAGTCGAATTATCTCCGAAATTTCCCCTTTGAGGCCATCTGGAATTTGAATGTTCATTGAAATATCAGGATAGAAGAATTCATCAACCTCATATTTTCCTTTCAGTTCCGAAGAGACTGATTCTGATGCTGATAGCATTTTCTTTCACCGTGATTAAGTGGAATAAGAAGACTCACTCATTGGAAGTTCGTCTCGAATATGAACTAATCCCTCAAAGATTTCGTCTCGACCAGTGATATAATTGTCCTTTGAACAAAGGATTTCAGCATTCAAAAGCTCTCTTATGATGGTCGGATACCCAAATCTTGCTTTTGGAGATGGGAATGAAGGAATTCCATAATACCTTCGCATTCTTTCAAGAAGACTGTTTTCGGTGACATGTATCATATCTCCATATTGAATTGCCTCGGCATAATAAGTTGTGCTAGTTCTTACGTAGGGAACGAAGTGGATAATTCTTTTTGTCTTATAGAGATAGTCATAGTGCTTTGCCAGAACCAATCCGATGATTGCCTCAGCTGTGCTTCCCACATCTCCTCCCTTCTGAGAAAAAAGGTCTTTCAACTCATTTGTGGGAGTTAACCGTCCATTTTCGTACTCTGCATAATGAATATCAACAATTAAGTTCACCAAATCTTCATAACCGATTTGTTCTACCCAGCTTCGTGTCGGATACTTTTCTGGAGCTTCTAAAAGTCTAGTAAGCGTCCTGTAGATCGGCTGAATGCCCAAATGGGCGTATTTCATCGCACCAAATCTAACTTTGAGTCGGGGATCTCCAATGATCTTAATGAAGTCTTTTTCAACTTTCTGACTAAGCTCTCTTCGTTTTTCCCGAACATTTTGAGTAATGTCTTTGAGAGAAGGTCGGCTCTTGACCTTCAACGTAGATTTTTCTAGTAGAAACTCGCCTATATTATTAAAATGGAAAGTAAAAAACCGTTCAGTATTAGTTTTTTGATCAGTTATTGAAGATGGATAATGCACTCCTATCGGAACTTTCCAGAGATTTCCAGCATCCTCGGTATCCTGAGGAAAACAACCTGCTCCATAATATCTCATAACCCTATTGAAGGCAACTTTGTAGGGGGTGTCCAATTTTTGAACTTCAATTCTCAACTTCATTTTTGTACGACCCCCGCAGTGACATACGTGTCAATTGTTCTTGTTCTTGACGATATTTCCTCACGTCTAAATTTAACACTTTTGGGAGATATAATTATTGTCGAATTTTGCTCCATGTTCCAAGCTTCCTCAAATTCCTTCTTTGAAACTGGATGAACGCATTTTGGATAAAAGGATGAATCGAAGGTGATAAACTGCTCCGCAGTCTTGTCTACCAGAATTGCAGCATGTCCGATACCTTTCTCTTCTCTGAGGTAATAGTCCTGATTGTACAGAACAATTGGAGGAATAAGGTCATCTAACAGCCGTATCAATTGGTGAGAATTAGTCAAATGCTCTAGTCGGGGGTTCAAGGGCATATTTAAGTTCTTGAGAAATCGAATTATCGTGTCTGTGGGCATCCCGCTAGATTTGATGTATTTCTCTCCCTTGTGGGAAAAGTCATTCCAATCGGGACTTTCTAAGTCTTCTGAGATATGCCAACTGAGGGTTGGCTTTTTCTTTCTCCAGTACATGCAAACCATGGCGACTGCGGCAACTACGCAATTATGTCCTGTAGCTTTGATTTTCTTAGGTATATCAATCATTTAGATATCAATTGCCGCTTAGTAATATCCAATGATCTTGGTTTTTAAGGTTAGTCTAATGGACATCGTTGAATCCAATGTAATAAGAATATGCCCCTACGCGTACTATTTGAAACATAGCTTACGTAGTTGCCTTAACCACTACTTCCGTTTTCTGAACAGCATTGTTTCATTATGACTGCAGATGAATTCAAAACCTGCTCAATTAGCTTCTTGGAGTTTAGATAAAAGGATTCAAAAAAAGAAACTTCTGGTTAAGTGGTTTTCTCATTCTTTGCCTTGTCCATCTTTTCAAGTATGCCGAGCCCCACTTCCGCTTGTTTGAGTTCAGCTATAGCTTCGTTCAGTTTTTTGACGGCTTTAAGGTATCGAGTAGTGATAGCGGACTTATCAGGCTGTTCATACTCGTATTTGTCGCATGTTTCCGATGTTGCAGAGCATTCAAGGAGCTTTGCACAGGACAGGCAGGTGTCTCGATCTTCGACCATTATATTGCCTCACTACTTAATATTTAAACAGGTTCGACAAAGGCTTTAATGTGGAAAAAAGGGAAGATTATGGGTGTTTTTAGTGTTTAGTTTAGTTTTCGGGTTTCTTGAGTCCTAGGAGTTCTTCTACGGTTTTCTTATGGATTTTCAAGCGGACTATTGGGTGTGTCAGATAGACGACTGTTCCATCCTTCTTATGGTAAGGCTCAGGGTTAGTAGAGAAATTCGTTAAGTTAGGCGGAGGCCAAGGTTCTTCTGAGTCTCGTCGCCTAGTTCTTCTGTTCCTAACCAACCCTTGTCGCCTCTCTTTTCCTGAAGTAGGAAGTCTTTCTATTCTTCATGTTTTGTCACTTTTAACCCTGCTTCTTTTGCACATTCTTCACATTCTTTCCAGTATTCCCTGACAAGGTTGTCAGCTTCTTCAAGCTCAATCCTTCTCTGCTCTCTTTCTATCGTGCGCACTATTTCTTCAAAGTCTTCATTCAATCTCAATACCTTCTCTTTTTTCATTCATTCCTCCTCCTGTTTGGTTTTGAGTTGGAATAGAAGAAAAGCAGGACTCTAACTCGATAACTGCAGTCCTTTACGGACCAAAACTGACTATACATTCTATTCTTAAGAAACTTTCGCTGTCAAGAAAGCTTTAGTCCAATGTTCCAGTAGTTTTTCCACGTATTCTCGGCAAAGGTCCTCTCTGCCAAGTTCTAGCAAGGCAATCATCGTGTCAGTACGTTTGCTGAGTTCTATTTCTTGGACCTCAGTTAGTTTACCTGTACTTATCTGGTTAAGGTTACTGTAGAGTTCCTCGATATTCCTTCTCTTCTCGATTTCCGCTTTATATACCTCTAAGTCAAGAGGCATACCGCAACTATCACAATTCTTATTCGTTGTTGGGTTTAAGACGGAACAATGAGGGCACGGTTTAGGCAAAACAGGTTTGTCTTCTTCAAAAGATATTTGGTAGCCCATCTTCTCCAAATACGCTTTCTTTTCAAGTTCGGCACCACTATGGATGTAACGCTTAGCCATCGAGGTGTTTTTCCATCCAGCTCTCCACATGAGAAGCTGTTCATTGTAGTTTCTGCTGTTCGCAAAGTATGACAAACCACTATGCCTGAACCAATGTGGATTAACTCGCTTCTGTATTCCTAGCTTCCTTGCACTTTCATACAAGAGCTCCTCTATCACGTTTGTACCTATCGACTTCAACCTGTTATATGGAGAAGGAAATAGCCAATCTTGAGGGGAGCCACCGTGATTATCGCAATACCTCTTCAACTCGTAGGCAAACATCACAAGCGTTACAGGTTGTTTTGGAACATTCGCCTTACTCCTTGAGAAGTGAAGAGTAGCGATCAGCCTCTTCTTGTTCTCCTTATCCAAGACAGAAGCAAAGGCAACATCACCCAACTTCAGCCCCAAAACCTCACTCTTTCGGGCACATGACTCGAAGAACACCAATGGAATTACCTTATACATCTCCCTTCTTTTACCACATTCTTCAGCTATCCTGATTACCTCATCAGGCGTGAGAAGCTCACTAGGAGATATTGGTTGGACTTCTTCCAGGTAGTATTTCAGACCCTTCACAACAGTTTTCTTGTTCAGAAACTCCCGATAGAATGGCTTCAAGGTAGTTAAGTAGCCATTAACCGTGTTATGGCTCTTCATTCCTGAAAGAAACCTATCAAGTATTTCCTTGTCAGCATCCTCAAAAGAGGCGTATCCATGCTCAATCAGGAAGATAGCAAACCTTCTGAGCCTTACCAGGTACCCTTCTTTGGTTCCTTCGGACAAGTTGTGCATTGTTGTCAGGTAATTCGCCATTGTCCCCACTAAACTGTCATTTAACCCGTCAGTTTTGATCCATTCCCTAAGTTGAGCTTTAAGGTCTCCGCTACCTCTTCTAATCACTGCCTAAAACCCTCCTTAACATATTATTTGTTGTAGGTGCTAGTAAGGTTTATGGGTGTTTTTCATGGGAAATAATTTGCCTTACTTCCGATTTCAATTAGTAAAGTTTATCCTATCGTATAAGCCTTGAGAAGCGATAATCAACTTGCAAAGAAGGTCAGGCTGATCACATTTCACGTGAAAACCATGTCTAGAGAAGACTTTCCCTTCGCCGTTGCGATAACCGATCATATGGGCTGGGGTTTGTCGGAGCAGGACTTCAAATTCTCTGTCGAACTTGAGCCGGAAGGATGTTTTGTACTTTTTGATGACTCTGAGAGGATAGGCCTAGCCACTACCGTCAATTTTGGCAAGGTAGCATGGTTTGGAAACCTCATAGTCAACGAAAGCAAGAGAAACAGAGGAGCAGGCTCGGTTCTCGTTACACACGCATTGGAATATTTAAAAAGCAGAAACGTGAAGACAGTCGGGCTATACGCTTACATGGAAAGGATCCCGTTCTATAGAAGACTCGGATTCAAGTCCGATTCTGAGTTCCTAGTGCTGAGGGGAAAAGGCTTCTCCTCAGAAACGAAGATCATTGCCAGACTGGCCACTACTGAGGACATGGACAGAATAGTGGATTTTGACCTCTCATGCTTTGGCGCCTCACGTAGAAAAATGCTTGAACCGATAATCTCAGATACAGACAACCTTTGCTACGTAACCTCCGAAAACAACGAGGTTTCAGGTTACGTAGTGGCCAAAGTGTTCAGAGGAATGGCTGAGCTGGGACCTTTGGTTTGTCGGAAAGGCAAGATCAATCTCGCAATTGAACTCCTGAAAACACTCATTAACAGACTTCAAGCTGTGGAAGTCTCTCTGTTTGCCCCAGTGAAGGAAACTTCAATAATCTCCACATTGGCAAACGCAGGATTCAAGGAAACCTTTAGGGTGCAGAGAATGTTCTTTGGCCCGTCAATCATGAGCGGATGCACTTACATGGCGGAGTCTTTGGAAAGAGGGTAGATAGAAAATGTCTTCAAACCTAGGCAAGATAATTCTGGAAGATTTTCTGGC
>Ga0315279_10008798_pt1 | contig 12164 bp, 11 predicted proteins | sample YL17G06_20_MG_FD_203694 | JGI IMG/M metagenome (GOLD analysis project Ga0315279, IMG submission 203694) | Sediment microbial communities from Yellowstone Lake, YNP, Wyoming, USA - YL17G06_20 | ecosystem: Environmental > Aquatic > Freshwater > Lake > Sediment | place: USA: Wyoming | collected...
AGTCTCCTGTCTGTAGGTTCCGGCCTTCAGGCCGGGACTGTCAGACATCGGACATCGGACACCGGACATCGGACGACGTTGTTCTCCTACCTACCTATGGCACGTCCAGCAATCCGTCAGCCGCTGGATCCCGTACTCCGACACGAGCCTCCGGCCGAGCGCCAGCCGGTTTGCCGGCGGCTCATAATCCATCCGGAACACCTGGTCTCGCGGCCGGACATACCGTTCCGGGTTCCGGTGGCAATCCAGGCACCACTGCATCTGCAGCGACGCAACCTGCCACGTCAGCGGCATCAGGTCCACGCGCCCGTGGCAGGTCGAGCAGCCGACACCCTTGTTCACGTGGATGCTGTGGTTGAAGTACACGAAGTCCGGCAGGTCGTGGACGCGCGTCCACTCGAGCGACCGGTTGTCGCGGAAGCTCGCCCGCACCGGCTCGAGGAAGGGGCTCGACGAGAAGATCTGCGAGTGGCAGTTCATGCAGGTCTTCGTCGGCGGGATGCCCGCGAACGACGAGTTCTCGACCGACGCGTGGCAGTACCGGCAGTCGATCCCGTTGCCGGCCACGTGGCGCTCATGGCTGAACTGGATCGGCTGCTCGACCGCCACGAAGGCGCCTGTTACGTAGTCCGAGTTCTGCCCGACGTAGAGAAGCCAGGCGAGGAAACCACCGAGCACCACGACGGCCAGAAGCGCCACCCGGAAGAGGGTATTGGCACTACGGTGAAAGATCTGCGACATCCGCCACTCGCCGGAGCAGGCGCACAGAACCGGCGGCCGCGGGACGGCCGCGCGGGCGGCGCACTCGGATATCCAGCCACCCGGACACGAGAAGAAGGGAGACCCGCTTCAAAGCTTACCGAGTTTCGTATCGAAAGGCGAGAGCTTTTGTGCCGCAGCGCAGCGATGAGGCGCACCGGCGCGCGGCCGGAGTCGTAGACTGTCCAGGGGAAGTAGCGAGTAGCGAGTCGTCGTCACCCGCAAGTAGAGCTTGCCTGCAGGCCCACGCCGGCTCGACAATCAGGGGGCGGCAGCATCTAGATCGTCCGAAGTCCGAAGTCCGAAGGTCGACACCGGACACCGGACATCGGACGACAATACCTGGATAGTCCCTGGTCCCTGGACGTAGTTTCAAAACCGGCGCGGGTGGCCGCGGGCGAGCCCCGGTCGCTCCCGGGCCGTACCGAGGTACCTGTTCGAGGCCCGGGAGCGACTGTGGGTTCGCCCGGCGGACAGGACCCGGACGGGTTTTGAAACCACTCCTGCGGACATCGGACACCGGACACCGGACGGCGTAGAATCTCCCAATGAGCGACCGCAAGTACCGTCAGCGCGGCTACCAGGACGACGAGCGGGATCGGAAGCCGGCGCCGAAGACCGGGCCGGCGGGTCCGCAGGGACCGAGAGAGCGCGGCGACCGGCCCGAAGGCCCGCGCACGCCGAACCTGATGGCGGCGCACGAGGTCGTCAAGTGCAGCCAGTGCGGCGACCGCGTCACGCCGGACATCGGCTTCGACACGCGCTGCGGCCGGTGCGGCGCCGAGCTGCATTCGTGCGCGCAGTGCACCTCGTTCGATCCCGGCAGCCGCTTCGAGTGCATGCAGCCGATTCCCGCGCGCGTGGCGCCCAAGAACGCCCGCAACACCTGTACGCTCTTCACACCGCGAACGACCATCGAACGGCAGACAGGATCCACGGCACCCACCACCGCCCGCTCGGCGTTCGACGACCTGTTCAAGTTCTAGACGGCCGTGACACAGACAGCCGGCGATACCGTAACGCGCGAGCGGTTTTCCGCCCGCGTCGATGCGTCCTTCCTTAAGCCCGACTCGCAGACGCCTTTCTCGACGCTCTGGGCCGCGCGCCTGCTCGAAGAGGCCGGCGTGCCGGGTGAACTCGTGCAGGTCGTTGAGCCCAACAGGCCCTGAGCCCTAAAGCCCAAGGCCCAAAGCCCAAGGCCCAAAGCCTCGCGCCCGTCCCGTCATCTCTCCTGCCGCACCAGATGGCCGTTCCTGAGCGCGAACACCACCCTGGGCGCCGCGGTGTCCGGCCGCTGCAGGCCAGCCGCCTGCCATCCGTCGGGCGGCGGTTCGATCCACGCCCGCACCGGTCGGCCCAGCGTGTCGCGCACGGCGATGTCGTAGAGCGTCCCGAAGGCCGCGGGGAGCTGCTCGGTGGGATCGAGCCGCGGGTCGTCCAGCAGTACCAGGACGTGATCATCGGGAATCTCGGCGCGGGCATTCTCCAGGTCGTGCAGCAACTGCGCAGAGAGCTGCGCGCCCTTCGCGTGTCGCACGTTGCGTGCCCAGTAGACGGGCAGCAACAGGAAGGGCAGCACCAGTCCCACCACGACCAGGCGCGACCGCGCGGCCGCCGTCGAAGGTGACCACACGGCGCCGACGAGCGCGGCGGCGGCAAGCGCCGCGCCCACGGCCGGGAAACACGCGTAGAGCGGCGACCGAATGGGCAGGAAGACCGTGATCGCGTAGCCGGCGACCAGCCAGGCGAGGCCCAGGACCACGATGCGCCGTTCCGGCGGCGACGGACGCGGAACGGTGCGGGCCAGCGCGGCGGCCAGCACGACGACGACGACCGGCCAGGTAGCGGCGAAATCCAGGTACTTCAGGACGTTGTCGGCCACTTTGAGCGGCGCCAGCGTGAAGCGGTAGTACGACGGCGCCGAGAGCGGTCCGAACGCGCCGCTCCCATGCCGCAGCGCCGCGTACAGGACGAGCGGCACCGCAAGCAGCCACGTGGCGTGAACCGCCGCCCGCAACGAGAATCGCGCCCCCCCGATCGCCGGTGTCCGGTGTCCGGTGTCCGGTGTCCGATGTCCGAAACCCAGCGGGGTTCCGGGCTCCGGGCTCCGGGCTCCGGGCTCCTGACTCCTGATTCCTGATTCCCGACCCCTCCTCTCCCCGTACGCCAGCAGTCCCGCCCATGCGAACAGCAGCACCGGCAGCATCACCGCTTCTTCCTTCGACAGCAGGGCCAGCAGCGTGAACACCGCCGCGACGATCGGCCGGCCGCCAACGAGCGCGCGCGCGGCGAGCACCGCGAACAGCACCAGCAGCAGCGCCGTCCGGCCGCTCGTCCACACCACGGCCATGTTGATGCCCTGGAAGTTGAGTGCCCAGATCGCGCCGGCGGCCAGCGCGGCGCCGGGCAGCAGGCCGAGCGCGCGTGCGAGGCCGGCAATCGCGAACAGGCAGGCGAGGAGCAGCGCGAGGTTCGTCAGGCCGTAGCCGAGCGGGCGCATGCCGAAGGCGAGTTCATCGAGCGCGAAGGTGACGGCGACGGCCGGCCGGTAGAACCCCGTGTTGCGGGTGAAGAGCGCCGGCCAGTCCGCCGCCTGCCGCACGCGGCTGGACGAGATCCATCCGAAGTCGTCCTGCTTGAATCCCCGCCCGGCGTAGGGCAGGTAGGCGAGCGAGACGGCGGCCACGACGAGCAGTGCGGCGACGACCGGGAAGCGGCGCGGGACCTTCATCGGCGGGCGGCATCATAACATCGGCCGTCGACCCGGAAATGCCATAATGACTTCATGATGTTGTCCGAGCCCGACCGCAGGCGCGTTCAGCAGACGCTGGTCGGTACGGTCGATCCCGTCCGCCTCGTGTTCTTCACCCAACGAGTATCCGGATTTGATCGCGCAGTACGCGATCGACGCGGTGCCGAAGATCGTGATCAACGACCGCATCGAGATGATGGGCGCGCAGCCCGAGACCGCGTTCGTCGCGAAGGTGGTGGAAAGCGTGGGGGAACCGGCGCCGACGACGCAGGAACCGTAGGGGCGGACCCCCGTGCGCGCTCAGGGGTGCGAGTGGCTGGTTGGGCGCATATCCGCTCCCGCGGTTCGTAAACCCCGAATCGCGCTCTTCCATTCAGGTCGCGATTCGCGAGTGCATCGGCGGTGTGCCCCACGCGGTGCAGGCCACCAGCGCGAGCCATAGACACTGGACAAGCGGTCAGTCGCCGAAACCCGCGGCTGAGGCCAACCGCACCATGCGGTGGGGATGGGGGTTCCAGCGAAGTCACTACCCCGCCGCGTTCGCAGGACGGTAAGCCGAAGCCGCGGGTTTGCCGAGGACTGGGCTCGAGCGGTGGCCTGCACCGCGTGGGGCACACCGCCAACGTGATCGCGAATCACCGCCGCCGCGCCAGCCAGAACCCGCATCCCAGCGCCGACCACAGCGCCAGCGCCGCCCACTCGTCACCCGTGAACGACCCCGGCACGGGTGGCAGCACCTTCATCAGGATGATCGCCAGGCTGACCGCGGCCGCCAGCCAGGCGAGGCCTCGAGGTTCGCCCGCCTTCGCTGGCGTGAGGTGTGAGCCAGCTTCGGCGAGGCAGCCTTCGCCTGATCGCTCGGCTCGCCGAGCCGTAGCTCGCGGAACGCGAGCGAAGGCTGGACGACGTTCGCGTGCGATGTAAGCGACCGCGGCCGACAGCCATCCCACGCCCGCCGCCAGCGACCCGACTTCGGTGATGGGCACCAGTGCCGCGTCGCCGAGAAACGACGCGACCACGGTGACGCCCGAGACCAGCAGTATCGCGTTCACGGGCGTGCCGTGCACCGGGTGGACGCGGGCGAGCGACGCGTGGACGAGGCCGCGCTTGCCAATGCCGAAGAGCAGTCGCGTCGCCGCGACGAAGTTCCCGTTGAACACTTTCAGCAGCGAGAGAAACGCCGCGAAGACGATCCCCTGGGCGATCGTGCGCGAGCTGAACGCCCGCTCGAACGCCATCTCGGTGCCGAGGTGGTTCGCCACGAGTTCACGCCAGGGGAAGACGAACGAGACGACGCCGATGACGGCGACGTAGAAGAGCGCGCCCGCGATGACGGCGGCGTACATCGCCCGCGAGAAGCCGCGCGGGTCGAAGCCGGCGCGCGCTTCCTCGGAGCCCTTGGCCACCGACTCGAAGCCGGTCATGAAGTACGGGACGATCTGCAGCACCAGCAGCACCGACAACCATGCGCCGGCGGCGCCGGGCCGCGCGAACAGCGGTTGCAGGTTCGCCGGCGACCCACGTGTCAGGCCCAGCGCGGCGAACACGGCGAACACCGCCAGCAGGCCGAACGTCGTCGCATCCTGGAAGACCCCGCTCGGGCGGATGCCGCGCAGGTTGATGCCGGTGATGAGGCCGGTCAGCAGCAATCCGAGCGCCACGCGCGGCGCGAAGATCGTCTTGCCGGCGATCACGTAGAGCGGATAGGTGTTGAGCGCCGGAAAGACGCGCGCCAGGAGGTTGCCGATCGCCACCGCTTCCCACGGGCACACGATCGCGTAGGCCAGCACCATCGTCCAGCCGGCGGCGAAGCTGACGCCTGGCGGGAAGACGCCCTCGGTGTAGGCGATTTCCGCGCCCGCGTCCTGGATGGTGCGGACCAGGCGGCCGTAGGCGTAGGCCACGGGCAGCAGCAGCAGGCCGGCGGCGAGGAACCCGAGCATGGCCCCGAGCGGCCCGCCGCGCGCCAGCCAGTCGTCCATGAGGATCAGCCAGGCGACGCCCACCATCGACCCGAAGCCGAACGTGAAGTACTCGACGATGCTGAGCGAGCGATGGAGGTGAAGCGCAGGGGCGCCGGCATTGGCCGTGTGGGGAGTTGGCATAGGCGTGCCATTCGAGACTTGCTTCACCCGTCGCGATTCTGGCCTCAGAAGATGTCTGCGTGCTCCGATCGTAGATCGTCGGCCTCCCGCCGCGAACAATTTTGTAATGGGCGGCAATTCTGTAAGATCGGCAAATGACTTCCCATCCCCGCGACGCCTTCGTCTCGCCGCGCTTCGCCCAGCCGGCCACCTTCATGCGCCTGCCGTACCGCACGGACCTCGCCGGCGTGGACATCGCCATCCTCGGCGTGCCGTTCGATGGCGGCACCTCGTATCGGCCGGGCGCGCGGTTCGGGCCGCGCGAGATCCGCGCGCAGTCGTCGCTCGTTCGCCCCTACAACTACTTCCAGAAGATCGCGCCGTTCGATCGCCTCACGGTTGTCGATGCCGGCGACGTCGATGCTTCGCCGATCAGCCTCGAGCGGGCGTACGAGTCGATCGAGAGCACGGTCTCGTCGATCGTCTCTGCGGGCGCAACTCCCGTCGTCGCCGGCGGCGATCACAGCATCTCGCTGCCGATCCTGCGCGCGCTCGCCCGCGCGCACGGCCCGCTGGCGCTCGTCCAGTTCGACTCGCACGTCGACACCTGGGAGCAGGATTTCGGATCGCCGTACTTCCACGGCTCGTCGTTCTGGCACGCCGTGAACGAGCGCCTCGTGGACCCGGCGCGATTCATCCAGGTGGGCCTGCGCGGCCCGATGTACGGCGAGGACGATTTCGCCTTCCAGCGCGAACGGGGCGTGACGGTCCGCGATATCGGCCAGGTGCGCGAGCGGGGCATCGCGGCGACCATCGACGACATCAGGAGGGTGGCGACCGGGCCGGCCTACGTGACGTTCGACATCGACGTCGTCGATCCGGCATTTGCGCCGGGTACCGGCACGCCGGAAGTCGGCGGCTTGACGAGCGAGGAAGCGCAACGCCTGGTGCGCGGCCTCGACGGGCTGCAGTTGGTCGGCTGCGATCTCGTCGAGGTGTCGCCCCCGTTCGACGGTCCGGGCCAGATCACGGCGCTGCTGGCGGCGAACCTGCTGTTCGAGATGGTGTGCGTGATTGCGAAGCGACGAGAGGCCGGATGACCGAGGACGAGGGATCAGGGATCGGGGATCGGAAGTCAGGAATCAGGAATCAGGAATCGGGAGTCAGGAATCAGGAATCAGGAGCCCGGAGCCTGGAGCCTGGAGCCTGGAGCCAGGCAGGTGTGCAATGCCGTCAGAGGAACGAACCGTCTGGTACTTCTACAAGGTGCGCTGGGGCCGCCAGGAGGAGTTCCTGGAGCTGTTCCGCAGGAACCACTACCCGGTGCTGAAGGCGCAGCTGGGCGAGCGGTTCTCGTCGGTGAGGACCTACGAGCCGAGATATCACGGCGACGGGCGGGCGGACTGGACGTTTGCCGTCTCGATCACGTACCCGAACCAGGCCGCGATGCTGGCGCCGTCGAAGGAGGCGGAGATATCGCGCGCGATGTTCCCGGATCAGGAGACGTTCAAGCAGGAGGAGCAGCGCCGCTTCGAACTGCTCGACGCGCACTGGGACGTGGTGCTCAAGGAGATCGAGATGGAAAAGTAGGCGCAGAGTGCCCTTCAGACCGGTGGCAGGAACAGGACGCCCGGCGACAATTTCCACTCCGGGTCGAGCGCGCGCTTGACCACGCGCATCTGACCGATGCCCGCCTCGCCGTACAGCTCGCGCAGCAGCTGCTGCTTCATCGGGCTGCGACCCACGCCGTGCTCGGCAAGCGGGCAGCCGCCCCGGGCGATCGCCTCCCGGCCGAATTCAAGAATCGCCTCGCGGCCCGCCAGCATCTCCTCCACGGTTCGCGGCAGGACGTTGGGGTGCACGTTGCCGTCCGAGACGTGTCCCCAGATCGCGTAGTCGAGGCCGCGGCGCCGGAAACCCTCGTGGTAGAGGGCGAGCATCTCGCCGAACCGGGCGAACGGCACGATCATGTCCGCCGCGGTTTTTTCGACCGAGGCACCGACGGTCTGCTTCGCGATGCCGATTCGATGCTTCACGCCGGACGGCACCGCTTCGCGCAGGTCGAAGAACTGCTGCGCGCGGCGGCGGTCGCCGGGCAGCGCCATCTCCGTCTCGTCGAACACGCCCGCGCGATCGAGCAGGCGGCAGAAGCGCACGAGCGGCGTGTCGGGCGCATCGGCTTCACGCGCGCCTGCGATCTGGTCGAACGCCCCTTCCGCCGAGACCTCACGCGGCAGCTCCACCTGGACGAGCAGCGCCATCGCCGTTCCGTCGGGGAAGTGCACGGCGTGTTTCGTGTCCTCGCCGTCTTCGCGGAGCATCTCGAGGCAGCGCCGATCCATCTGCTCGATCGCCGACACGTCCAGGCCCCGCGGATCTCGCGTGTCCCGCGTCTCGATCGAGTCGCGCCGCATCGCGTCGACCAGCGCAAGCGCGCACGCCTCGCTGGGGCACGACACCAGGGCGAGACAGGTGTTCGGGGCATCCGGAACCAGGCCGAACGTGGCCTCGACGATCACGCCGAGCGTGCCCTCGGAGCCGATGAACAGATCGATGAGGTCCATGCCCGGCGCTGCGAAGTAGCCGGCCGATCGCTTCGGCACGTCGGGCATCCGGTAGGTCGGCACGATCAAACGTTGGACGCCGGTGGCCGCCTGGATCTCGAAGAACCCGCCGGGATCCGCGACCACCTGGCCGCGCTCGACGTCGAGCGCCTCGCCGGACGCCAGCACCACCGTGAGCGCCTTCACCCAGCGGCGCGTGCTGCCGTACTTGAACGTCGCGGCGCCCGATGCGTTGGTGGCAATCGTTCCGCCGAGGCAGGCGCCGTCGTAGGTCGGCGCGGGCGGGTAGTAACGGCCGGCGCGCGCGAGTGCCTCCTGCAGCGTTGACACCAGCACGCCAGGCTGGACGCGGACCGAGTCGCGGCCGATCTCCACGATTTGCGCAAACCGGGTGGTGTTGAGCAGCACGTCGCCCATCGGCGTGGCGCCACCCGTCACCGACGACTGCGCGCCGATGGGCAGCACGCGGGGGTGCGCGCGAACGAGCGCGGCGACCTCGCCCTCCGAGCGCGGGAAGGCGACGCCGGCCGCGTGTCCGCCGTGATAGTGCGCCGCGTCTTCGAGAAACGATGCCAGCGTGTCCGGGTCGGCGTCGACGCGTGGCACCTCGACGCGTCCGCGCGGCGGGCGAGTGGCGATTCTGCAGGTCATGCGGGTTCCGTGGGTTCGATCACGTCAGGATTATCATACGGACAGAGGATGCAGAGGGCATTATCCACAGATGAGAACCAAAACGCGGCTTCGCTGAGGACCTCGAGCCAGGGAGGTGCAAACGGAGGGCCCGCCCTCGCTGGCCCTGTCTGTCTTCGCCGCCTCCGAGCACGGTCGGGACGATCGCTCGCCAGGGCGGCCAGCAGGGTGCCGGGCGAGGACACGCGGTGATCGTCCGGTGCCAGCCCGCCGCAGGCCAGCTATACTCGGGCCATGGGGTTCACCGCGCTATGAGCAGGAACGGCGACGGGGCGGGGGCACGGGGCGCCGCGCCCCTGCCGGAACCTGATGGCACGGTGACGGGCGGCCGGAGATGGCTGTACGTCGGCGCCATCGTCGTCGAGGCGATCGTGCTCGTCGCCCTGTGGCTGGTCGGACGCTATTTCACGAACTCGTAGCGCCCATGCACATCCTCGATTGGCTGGTCGTCGCCGGCTACCTCGTCTGGATCGTGTACGACGGCCTGAAGCGGACCAGGGCCAGCGACCGGGTCGAGGGCTACTTTCTCGCCAACCGGAGCCTGCCGTGGTGGGCCGTCGGATTATCGGTGATGGCGACGCAGCTGAGCGCCATCACGCTGGTGGGCACCACCGGCCAGGGCTACGCCGACGGAATGCGATTCGTGCAGTTCTATTTCGGGCTGCCGATCGCGATGATCATCCTGTCGTTCACCGTCGTCCCCTTCTTCTACCGCGCGAAGGTCTACACCGCGTACGAGTACCTCGAGCGCCGCTTCGACGCGCGCACGCGGATGCTGGCGAGCCTGCTGTTCCTCGGTTCCCGCGGGCTGTCGTGCGGCGTGATCGTCGCGGCGCCGGCCGTGATCCTGTCGATCGTGCTCGGCTGGAACCTGACGTTGACCGTCCTGGCCATCGGCATGCCGACCGCGGTCTACACGATGTTCGGCGGCGTGCAGGCGGTGACGTGGACCGACGTGAAGCAGATGGCCGTGATCGTCGCCGGGGTCCTCGCCGCCGTCGTCGTGCTCGTCGCTGGCCTGCCCGCCGATGTGAACGTCGGGCAGGCGCTCCACCTCGCCGGCGCGACCGGGCGGCTGCGCGCGCTGGACTTCTCCTTCAACGTCAACGAGACCTACACCTTCTGGTCGGGGATCATCGGCGGGCTGTTCCTGATGCTGTCCTACTTCGGGTGCGATCAGAGCCAGGTGCAGCGCTACCTCACGGCGAAGTCGGTGGACGAGGGGCGCAGCTCGCTGATGATGAGCGCGTACGTGAAGATCCCGCTGCAGACGCTGGTGCTGCTCACCGGCATCCTCGTCTTCGTCTTCTACCTGTTCGCCACGCCACCGATGCTGTTCAACCCGGAGTACGAGGGCCGCATGCGAGAGAGCGCGCGCAGCGGCGAGTACGCGGAGCTCGAGCGGCAGTTCGCGGCGGAAGTGGCCGGCAGGCAGGCGGCGGCCGAGGCCTTCGCGCGAAGCGATCGGGCCGGTGACGAAGCCGCGTACCAGACGGCGCGGGCGCAGTTCCTGGCGGCCGAGCGGCGCGTGTCGTCGGTCCGCAGCCGGGCCGCGAGCCTCGTCCAGGACGTGACCGGTGACCGGAACTACAACGACGTGAACTACGTCTTCCCGACCTTCGTGACAACGAGGATGCCGATCGGCCTGGTCGGCCTGATGATCGCGGCCATCTTCGCCGCGGCGATGTCTTCGATCGCGGCCGAGCTCAATTCGCTGTCAACGGCGACGGTCATCGACTTCTACCGCCGCCATCTTCGCCCGGATGCCAGCGACGCGCACTACCTGTTGGTGTCGAAGCTCTCCACTGGCGTGTGGGGCGTGGTGGCCTGCACCGTCGCGGTGTACGCCGTCACGCTTGGGTCGTTGATCGAGGTCGTGAACAGGTTCGGGTCGTTCTTCTATGGCTCGCTGCTCGGCGTGTTCGCGCTCGCCATCGGCACGCGCCGGGCGACCGGCCGCGGCGCGTTCTGGGGACTGATCGCCGGCATGTGCGCGGTCGGCGCGGTGGCCTTCGGCACCCGCATCTCCTTCCTCTGGCACAACGTCGTCGGCGCGGTCGTGGTGGTCATCGTGGGGATGGCGTTGAGCTGGACGGGGTCCAACGAGGACCAGGAATCGGGGATCGGGGATCAGGGATCGGCGAGGTCCGAACGGTCCGAGGACCCGACGGTCTGACCTTCGGACCTCGGACCTCGGACTCCGGACTCCGGACTCCGGACTATTTCCTCTCGTAGCTCCCCATCACCTTCGCAGTTCCCACCGCGTGGCCGCGCATCTTCGCCTCCACCTGCAGCCGGCCGGCGCCATCGGGCAACCCGAGGGTCGCGACATCGAGTGCGGACAAGGTGAAGTAGTAGCGGTGCGCGCCGTGTCCCCTGGGCGGGCAGGGGCCGCCGTATCCGGTTTTCGCGAAGTCGTTCCTCCCCGAATGCCCGACACCGCCGGCTTTCTGCCCCTCGGCAAGCGCGTGCGTCCCGCCGGGAATGTCGTACAGCACCCAGTGCGTGAAGGTGCCCGACGGGGCATCCGGGTCGTCCACGATCAGCACGAACGACCGTGCGGAATCGGGCGCCCCCGTCCAGCTGAGTGGCGGCGACACGTTCTCGCCATCGCAGGTGAAGCGTTTCGGGATCGCCGAGCCGTCCGCAAACGCCGAACTGCTGAGTGTCAAGGCCATCGTGCCTCCTTCCTGGTCCAATTCTCGTCCCTGGACTCGGCCAGCTCAAGGGTTGCCTGTTGCAACCACGACCACTGTCGTGGTACAAATACATATACGACCATTCTGGTCCCATATGATTCTGGCCGTGCCAGGGAGTTCCGAACGGCGGACGCGAGTCCGTCGACGGGTAGGGCCGGCTGAGGCAGGCAGGGGCATGAGCACCGGGACAGACGCCATCGAGCAACTGGCGCGCCAGGAGTACCGATACGGCTTCACCACCGACGTCGAAGCCGATCTCGCGCCGCGCGGGCTCAACGAGGACATCATCCGCCTCATCTCGGCGAAGAAGAACGAGCCGGACTGGCTGCTCGAGTGGCGTCTGAAGGGCTATCACGCCTTTCTGACGCTGAAGGACCCCGACTGGGCGAACGTCAAGTACGACCCGATCGACTTCCAGCAAATCATCTACTACGCGGGGCCGAAGAAGCGCGAGTCCTTGAAGAGTCTGGAGGACGTGGACCCCGAGGTTCGGCGGACGTTCGAGAAACTGGGCATCCCGCTCGAGGAACAGAAGGCGCTGGCCGGCGTCGCGGTGGATGCCGTGTTCGACAGCGTGTCGGTTGCGACGACCTTCAAGGAAAAGCTGGCGGAGCTC
>Ga0315279_10008800_pt1 | contig 12162 bp, 13 predicted proteins | sample YL17G06_20_MG_FD_203694 | JGI IMG/M metagenome (GOLD analysis project Ga0315279, IMG submission 203694) | Sediment microbial communities from Yellowstone Lake, YNP, Wyoming, USA - YL17G06_20 | ecosystem: Environmental > Aquatic > Freshwater > Lake > Sediment | place: USA: Wyoming | collected...
CTCTGGAAGGTTGCCCATTCACACACCCGGCCGCTACTTGGGTCAGGGTCACTTCGGGCTTACCAACCAAGAGAAATGACTCACACGCTGGCACTTGAGGCTTTTCATCCTTTCACACACACACAAATTACCTGAAACGACAACGAAACGACGGTTCTTGGACCTGCTTCGCGAGCGGTTCAATTCGGCGGTGAGGTACAATGGACGTGCACTCAAGTGGAACACCGTCATCGAGCAGAAAACGGTTGAGCTTGGCCGCTTCTTGATTGGTCGATCCAATATACTCGACTTCTCGCAGCCTTCTCCGACTTTGCACAGAACAGATGACAGGGACTACGTACACTGTTCCAAGTACTCATTGCGCAATTTCTCGTATCCGCTCATTATCAGGCGGGCCATATGTTGACTCACTTCCCTATTCCTTTCATCGTAGAAGCCAACTCCGAGAGCTTGCGGAAGTAATCGCATAAGCTCATCATCACCAAGATAGGCGTAGTTCATGATTATTGAATCCAATTCCTTCTTGTTTTCTTCTGAGATATACGTAAGATTGGGCTTGGTTGTGTTATCAGTAATTATGAAATCCTGATATTTGACAAGCATGAAAAGTGGACTATAGAGCTTCTCAAGCTTTCTTTGAACTACAGCCCGTCTAAGTTGTGCTTTGGTCCGCTTTGAGTAAAGCCAAACATCGCGAATGTAGAAAAGGAAAGCAGCTCCGAGAACCCCGCCGAATAGAGAGAGAAGGAGAGTGGTTACACTGGAAAGGTCCACTTGCATACGTTGCAGATACAATCGACAAGATATCTCGCTTGCGGTGCGAAGTCGGAGGACGCGTTTTCTTTGTCAAAGTCGGAAATAGGGCGTCGGAATACGAACTCTAGTGTGTGTGGGTCTCATGGTGCGCACACACACAATTCAAACGAAACGACGAACGAGGACGGTTCAAATCATGACGCTCGCACCACCAGACCCACACACCAAACCATGCGGATTGAGAAACAGAGATTAGGCGAGCAAATGGATGTAGGAAGGTTCTGATGTCAACTTGCGTTTTGTTCGAGTCCCACCGAAAGGCAGGGAACCGTCGCATTTCTATCTGTATGGTCAGTCTGAATTGCGTAATACTCCTGTGAAAGTTCAGTACTTGGACCAGCTTGCAAAACAGCTTGTCGAAGTTTCTTCAGTTCCAGACGCTATGATGGTGGCTGCGAGACCTAGGGATGAGTTCAGGAATGATTATAACCTGATAGTTGACATTTGTGAAAAACTAGGCTTCTTGTGGCTCGCGGCGGAAGAAATAGCTAACATTGAATCTAAGCGTGAATTTATTGATGGTTCTGAATGGCACTATCTGGAATGCAGCCGAGTCAAATATCACGTGTATGATTGCATCTTCAACGCGAAAGCCGTCTCAGACTCAGTATCGGTTCTTCTCAATGGTCTATTTGGATTTGGATATTCACGCGGCGAGATCGATTTCATAAAGACTAGAAAGTTCAGGCGGGACCTTATCAGTAGGAGCGAGAAGCTTGGCGAGTTTTGGAGCGATTATTCAACGTGGTTCAAGAACTTGGCGCTGTTTAGAGATGCTGTGATCCACCGCCAGTCTATCCCAGTCTTCATTCTTCATCCAGAAACCAAAGTGGCTTTCGATTTTCGGCCTGTGGGAGTCGAGATAGTTGATGGGAAAGAAACTCTGAATTTTGGCTTGGCCGCCGGCTCCAGCGGCTTCGTCCCTACTCTGAACCTCAAATTCAAAGGGTCACAGGTTATCGCGCCATGGAAACCCAGTTATGTCATGCCGAAAGACATTATCAGCTACGATCATTTGTCTAGCAAGAACGAAGTAAAGTTTGATGATTTTCAAGACGTTCTTGGTTTTTGCCGTGCTGCTTTCGATCGTCTGAGGGGCTTGTCCGAGATCGCATTCAGTGAAACTCTCAATGTGATCACTAGGCGAGGTTAAGCTCAGTTTCCTCCATCGTCGAACTAATAGTGCGCACATACGAAAACGACGGTTCAAATTACGACGCTCACGCCAAGAATGGCGACGACGACGCCTTATGATACCTTGCTGCCTTTCACCGATGCCCTTCGGATCATGTAGGTCTACTTTAGAGACGAGGCTTGGAGAAACTGGACTCATTTGCATAAACCTTTATTTTCTGACACCTATACCTCAGTATGACCGAGATCTGCCTTGAGAAGAGCTATCTCGGTCCGAGATGCGGTCGATCTTACTCTCGCTCCGTTATCGGTACTTAGTGGGATTGTTACTGTATGGTTTGCGCCATTGTCTGATTTCGTCAAATGGCTAGTCGGAGGGATGCTGGTTGTCTTCGTTCCAATGGCTCTCATCATTCTCTATCTGATGAGGCGGACGAAGCCCAAGAAAAGGGGAAGGCGGAAAGAACACGGAATGGCAGTTGTCATCTGGTGACTTGCGTGCGCGACGACGATTCAAATCTGGACGCCCGCACCAGCCCACCCGACGACGCAGAACCCAGAAACACTGGACCAACGTGTCAATCTTGTCACTCTGAGTGCGTGAGGATCCAATCCTTCAAGCTGCGCGCTTTGGGTCCCAAACCCCGACCTTGGCAATAGGTGATCGCAGTGTTAGCAAACTCTTCGAAGCCCTTGATGAATGCTTGGAAATCTTTCCCGCAGACAACATAGATCTCTGAGTATGGGGTCTTCTTGAGTATTTCCTCTATCCTCTCTAGGTTTGATATTCGTGCATGCTCTTCCACTTCTTTGATTTTGTCTGACGGGGGATGAAAGGGCACGATATCATTGGCTTCAATTACGCCGTGTGTGTCGGAAACCACCAATATGTCAACGTCTTTCAGTTTGCCTTCTCTCAGGTGTTTACGAAGAATGCGGAAGTAGACACCGTCAAAGCGGTTTATTGCTGTTACTGGATTCGGATCAGTAACTCGACGCTGAGACGCAGACACGATTACCAGTCTCTTCAAGTTGGTCGCCTTTCGACTGCCTTCTTTCTCTATCTTTCCAGCACTGCTGGCCCGATCATGTCAAGTGTGCCGACCACACATCCTTTCTTTCTGCTTCAAACCGTCTTCTTCGGAATATTTCCTTTCTATGCTGGCGCGAGCTACAAGACTCTGTGTGAACATAAGAAACTAGCGGCACGGAGACCGCATGGCTGAAACCTTCCACAATTCAGTTTCCGCCGATGTGGTTGCGTGACTATGTTGTGCACCTAATGAGCAGCATGACTCCACCGCAAGTCGAATTAGTCGCCTGAGCCTATTGTTTTCGAGTCTTCAGGATAGGCTGGAGCATGCCGACCGATCTTCGTGTCATAGTGTTTGGCTCCATGGAGGTGGCCAGACGTGTCCAGTCAACCCCTCCTGCCTCGGGAGAGTAGAATTCGATAGGTGACATGTATGGCAGGGCTGGCAACTGAGGACACGATCACAGACCTGGCTATGAGGGATGAGCTTGACCTCCGGGGCATCAATCTCGGCCCGCAGATGATGATTACAACCCCTGTCAGGCGGTTTAGACCCGATCTGTACATAGTCAACGGCGGACAATATGTTGTTCAAGCCAAACTTGGTAACGAAGGGAAGATGATTGAAGCGATTGGCCAAGTGTATGATGGCATTTCGTACGCGGGCGTCACAGGTGGATTTGCAGTGGTCTACCCTAGCGAACTCCGTGCTGCGCTCCCCCCAGACGTTCTGAAGAGGAAGGCTCGGGATCCCAGACTACAGTACAAGGCATTGGCATTCTTTAGACCTGGTGACCCTCGACCTTCCCACCTGCATTTCGCTGGAAATCTTGGCGAGCTGGCGGATTGGATTGCGGGGCAGATACTCAAGCCGCCCGTTGCCGTCACACCTTCGCTAGAAAAACTGGTTGATACTCTGCAGAAGGCTGCACTCTACGTTCTGCCCACGTTAAGACATCTAACCGAAGATGATATTGACTACCTCTTTGGCAACAGGCCGGTGTTCGACAATATCCTACAATATGAGAAAGGCAAGTATCCTCTCGGAGACATGAGAAGGGCTGCCGCGCACTTCCTCATAAACCAGATCCTATTCTATCAAGTCCTATCCAAGAGTGACAGCACCCAGTTTCCAGAAATAGACGAAGATAGGTTGCCTAAGCCAAATTACCTTCTGGACTATTTCCGCAAAGCCATTCCCAAGTATACGCCGATCTTCGCGTTTGACATTGCAACCTCCGTACCTGAGAAAGAGATCAATGTCGTGCGGAACGTCGTGAAGACGATCAAGGCGATCTCTCCCGACAGGATCCAGTACGATCTTCTGGGACAGCTGTTTCACCAACTGATTCCGCTGCAGACACGCAAGCCCTTGGCAGCATACTACACCAACCCGAGTGTGGCAGAGATGCTTGCGAGACTTGTCACAAAATCTGCTGACATCAAAGCAATTGACTTCGCTGTGGGAAGTGCTGGGCTGCTAACCTCAGTTTACAGAGCAAAGAGAGACCTCCACATCGCGAGCGGTCAGCAATTCACAGAAGTAGATCATAAGAGATTTGTCGGTCAAGAGCTCACAGGAATAGACGTTATGCCTCTTGCAGCCCACCTAGCGGCAATCAACCTGTCACTGCAAGGTTTCTCGGACTCTCGGATGTACGCAACAGACAAGGTAAGAATCGCAATCTGGGACGCAACTGAGTTGGAACCTGGCAGAACGATCCCGCCTATGACGAAGGCTTTGCTAGAGGCATACAAAACCACTACGTTGGATACGTTCATTGCTGGAGAAACGCCGAGTCTTCCCGAGAATGGGTACATTGCAAAAGGTGTCATCACAACCGATCAAACCGGCGGAGACGGAATCACTCTCGAAAGAGTTCATTTGGCGATAATGAACCCGCCATTCACTAAGCGAGAACGGATAAGATCGAAGAACTACAAGAATGCTCTCGCCGAACGTTTCAAAGAATACTACAGGTTCTTCAGAGGCCAGCTTGGCTATCACGGCTATTTCATTTTCCTGGCCGACAAGTTCTTGGAAATCGGAGGCTATCTGGCTCTTGTTCTGCCCGCCACCACGCTTCGTGTGAAAGCAGCGAAGGGCTTGCGGACTATGCTCTGCGAGCACTATCACATCGAGCACATAGTCACGACTTGGGCGAGAGCAGCATTTACGGAGGATGCCCAATTCAGAGAGATTCTTCTTATTGCCAAGAAGAACCGGCAGCTAAACGATTCTTCCAAATTGCCTGTGGAACTGAAAACAGCGGTTACTTATCTCAAGAGACTTCCCAAGGACCTAGGTGATGCAGAACTACTGGCTGGAAAACTCGCGTCTTACTACGAGAAGACACAGCCAACTCAGACCTATGAGGATGATGACGTCAAAGGCAGAGTTGTACTCCAGCGCGAGCTTGCCTCTGATGTAAACAACATGTTTCCATACATTGCTGCGTTCAACTGGGAGATTGCTGACCTTTGGGAAAACATAAGAAAAGAATGCTCGTGAGTCTGCAAGACTTTCTCAAGTTTAAGTCCGCGAAGCTTGTTGGCGGACTCGGCCTTGGTGGGGGAATTCGCACACTATTCAGACAAGCAACTGTGATCCGCGAGCCCGAAAGGGCCCTGAAATCAGGGGACCGGTGGGTTGTGAAGCGACTAGGAGAAAGACTTGTTGCTCACAACAGGGTGCTGAATACTGATGTGAGAATCCCTTGGAGTGTCGTGCGGCCGACATTGAGACGCATCAAGGGCATCCCCTACATGAATGCTACTAAGCTTCTCGATTTTCTTGTTGTGAGTCAGTTCTCCGGACTGGAAGATTTCATGGACGAAGAGATTCGTGCACAGTTCTTGAAAGACATTCAGCTGTGGCAGAAATATGTGGAGAAGAGAATGACCCACATTATGTTGGTTAGAAAGTTTGACCTGTCCGCGCCAGGGACAACGCTTCTAGCGTATTACTCAGATGAGCCTGCAGTTCCGGCAGAATTCTGGGCAGTCAGATCGGCATCTCTTCGAAAGGATGAATTGAAGATCATCACTCTATGGTACAACAGCACTCCAAACATGATTCAGATGTTCCTTGGACGAACTGAGACTAGGGGAACCTATATGAAACTCGATGTAAGCATGATCAAAAACAGTCTGATTCTGAATCCTGACGCCCTTGGCAAGAGAGAGAAGCGCGAGTTGGTTTCCACTTTCAACAGCCTGTCCAAGCGCAAGTTCCCGAGTGTGATGACGCAGCTTAGAGACTCTTTTGACGGCAGAGTCGTGATGGATGAGGCTATCCTGAAAGCGCTCGGATACAGCGAAACACGGGTTAACACGTATACACGACACACCTACCCGCTACTGTACGACGAGCTGTCTAGGCTGAAGGCTCTCATGAAGTAAAAGGCAGAAGAAGTTTCGGAAGAATCTGGATGAGATTCAGGCGTCTCCCTCAGAGTCTCCGACAAATCCCAGATGATTCAAGTGCAAACACTGCTCGAAATGCTCAGAGATATCAGAGCAGAACATTGAGAATGAAGATGGTGGCACCGGCTTCAAACGTTCGGTACTAGAGTCTTTTCAATTTCGCGCGCCAACTTGACTTCCAGATTCAGTTGGCCTGTGGAAATGCAGAAGACAAACTGATTGATGATTGTGCCTATCTGCGGTTTCGACTCCGCTTTCGACGACGAGACGCGATGTCTCCCCCGAGTCCGAGGCCGTCAAATGCGGCGGTGGCCGCCAAAACGCCCCCTACGATCGTCGTTGCCGGGTCTGGATTCGGCATCAAGCCATGCAAGAAGAAGTCAGGCAAGTGGTTGAGAGAATAGCGCCCAAGACATTCTTCCCGATCCACATAGAGCACCCTGATTCTGAATCCCTACGCAAAATTCGTTTCAGGTGTGACAAAAGCCCAAGTTCCAGAAAAGAACAAGACGGTACAAGTTGCCTAAACATTCATTTCGCGTGTTCTACAAATTGTTGACTAGAGGAATTCGTCGGGGGAACAAAGACGGCACATAGCATCATCATGTCAGGCAAAGCGTTGTGGGTTCAAACCAAGCCCTTCCTCTGCAGAATTCTCTTGTACTTGTAGAACGTTGCCCGGGAAAGGTCGCTTTTCTCCATCAGTTCTGTGTCGGAAGCACTCGGACTGTTCTTGATAAGTGTCAGAACGCGATTCTCTGTTCCTATTTCCCCAGTACTGTTCAAGAACAACGGGTGAATCAGATCATAGAGGAACAGGTCAGATTTCGTGACCTTGTTTCTAGTGTTTAGCAGGGCGTTGGCTCGCATGAAGGTCTTGACGTAGTCTTGGGCTCTGGCGGAACTCTGTACGCCGTAGCTGTCGAGTTCCATGGCGTACTCCACAATCCTATCCTCAATCTCCTTGGAGCGCGGGAATGTCACGTCCACCTTCCTGCTGTCCTCGATCTTGTCGGGCAGGGGCAGTTTGATGACTGGCTTCATCAGGGCTGTCTTCTGCTGTGATCTTTGTGCTCTGAACTGCAGTATCTGCCTCTTCATTTTCGAAGTGACGTTGTGCTTGAAAGGTGGCACCCTGTCGAGGAAGGTGGAGTAGAAGAGTTCACGTCTGAACCTGCCTAGTTGTTCTGAGGCCAGTCCGAACAGAACGAGCATGCTGACGTTTATGATGCTGCTGGCGTCTCTTGCGTAGTTCCCTTCCAGAAGTTTGGTCCAGAAGTTCTCCAGCTGCTGTCTCTGCTTTGGGTCCATGCCCTCGAATGACACTATCAGGTCGTCGAAGATCATTATCTTGTTGTGGAAGTACTCGCGGGGTTTCTGCACTAGTTGGCTTTCGAAAATCTTGGGCGCCAGCACTACGAAGTGTTCTGGGTTGCTTGCGGCAAGCATGCGTTCTAGGAGTTCGCTCTTGCCGGAACCTCTGGGCGCTACGATGAGACAGCTGTTAAGCTTCCTCGTTCCCTCCGGCATCTTCAGGTTGATGGACATGGAGTTGACGATCGCTATGATTGACGGAAGCAGCCAGCCTCTGAGCCATGATTCCACCTTGCGGGCAAGTTCCAGAGTCGTCTTGCAGTCCGTCAGGAATTGATGCTGGTATGACTTTGATGCTTTTGCGAGGAGGGCCGATCTGTCCAGTCGAAGAGCATCAGACAACTGGCACAGGCGGTCGATAGACGCGGGAGCGTCTGGTAGACCAGACTTTCGGACTCTCCGACTGACCCGCTTTCGTCTACGCGTCTTGATGCGTTTGCGGGAGTGTTTCAATCGGCGGACGCAACCTGAAGAGAATGAAAAGAAGAAACTAGTTTGGAGGAGCTCTGGCGACCTTGACTAGTCTGATACGCGGTCCCGGCTTGGAATAAATTGTTCTGAGTTGTCTGCCGACGGCTTCGAAGAGCTTGTTCCATCCAACGAGTCCTGAATCGATTCGGGCTTGATTGTAGTCTATCCTTTTCGGGTCATCCCCGAGCAGATACTGCAAACGGTTTGCGGTTCGAGCGTCAACGGGTTCTGCGAGGTGGAAGTAGTAGTGTCTGCCGTGATAGGTTCGGGTCGCTTCAATCTTGAGAACCCTGATACCCCGCTTGGACAGGATGGCGAGTGCGTCCTGAATGTACTCTCGTTCAAGTTGGGAGTCTACGTGGCAGTCCTTGTCAATTTTCAGTACCCTTTCCTTTGGGAGACTAACGCTTCCTACTCGCATGCTTCGACAACCTCTTCAGTATGGCCCTGATTCTCTTCCGTTTGGCCTCACGCTTCTCGACTATTTCCCTCAGGAACTTCGAGACTTTGCTTTCATCTTTGGAGGCGCGTACTGGTATTCGGGTGGAAGGTAGTGGTTTGGCGCTCCAGTGTTTGCCCTTGTACTGCATGCTACGAGCGTTTACGGAGATTCCTCTGTCAACCTTGCTGGCTGCTTCCCCGCGCTCAAAGTGAACTCTCAAGCTCCTCAGGGGAACGAGTTTTCCATATTTCTTGAACAGCATGACTTGATGGTATCTTGCGCACCTGAGGCCGAGTTTTCGACGGTTGCCCCTTATTGATCCACTCCGGGCAGCGCTGTAGTGGGTTTCAACTTCTCTCTTGTAACCCGACTTCGGGTCGTACCAGACGACTGCGATTGTCCAATAGTATCTGCGAATCGTCATTTCTGCGTCCTCCCTTGGGAGATTTCATCTTCATCGAAGTTGACCCAGTTCATCAGGTGCAGGACGCGGTCTACATCATGTGGCCGGTGGTCTTTGAATTCGTCAATCGTTATCGCCGTAATGAGTCCGCATTTAGTGGGTTTCTTGAACGTGACCAGGCCGGGCGTTGCATAGGCTGACATGGGGGAGACACCCTCCTCGATCAGGCCGTTCAGCATCGTGATGAACGAGTTCACGGTGGATTCTTTGCGTGATCTCACTATCATTTTGTGTTCCATCTTGACACACCTTTGCGACCGCGAGCTTCGCAAGATGTCAAAGAGGCTATATAATGGTACACCGAAGTATACCAGGGTATACTTGCTCATGGCAACAGGATCGCACAAGTCATGGGTTACGAACGCTATACTCAGTCAATTCCCCAAAGACCCAGAAGACAGCATAACATGGTCGGATTTGTGGGCAAAAGTAAACGCTAAGAAGAACATGAAAAATAGGATTGGAAGCAAGAAGACACTCAGCAGATGCCTTGAACACCTTTGTTATGTCGGCCTGGTCATCAAAGAGGCTAGAGGGTACAGGCTTTCCAGCGCTTATAGTCAATGGAAACGCCAGCCAGAACCTCGCCTGGAGTGGAGAGGCAAAACCATTGAAGATAAACAGGCTTTCCTTGATCTCCTAGAAATACAACTCACATTCATCTTGGACTCGTACATCGAAATGCTCGATGGGCTCGTAGACATAGAAGCGAAATGGCGCGCAAATGAGTGGGTCAGCTCCTTTTTCAAAATCATGTCCATAGAGGACCAGCTGACATCTTTCGCGATTAGTGTCTGGAAAAAACGCGAGACATTGCGCGTGAGATTGAAGGACATACGCGAAAATGGCGGACTGTATCCGGTATTAAGGTCGGGAGCCGATGGAGGCAGAAAAGCCCCCCTTCCGGAATACTATCCAAATTCAGCTGAGTCTTCCATGCCAAAGGCTTAAGCGTATATACGGTGGTGTATACGCCTGATTTCAAATGCCAGTCAAATTCAAAATGAAGCTCTCGAAAGTAGGCAACTCGCTCCGAGTAACCATACCCAAACCAGTAGTAGATGGCTTAGAGTTGGAGGAAGGAGATATTCTCGTCCTCTCGGTGTCAGGTGACGAAATCAGTGTACGCAAGCCAGGAGGCAGGAAGCGCTGAATCCTCTTCATCTTTCAGGTTGGGGCGTAAAACTTCGCGTTCAGAATCTTCGCTCCCGATCTGAGCTGGAGATCACTAATGGGCGGGAGGACAATAGAACCGAATCATTGCACCGTTTTCGCCCTCGACGTTTTCCTTACACCAGCATAATCATCGACGGCCACAGCGGATACGTTTCGCTGCAAGCCTTCCATTGGCTTTCACGGAATAAGGTTCCAGTCTTCATACTGGACTATGACGGCTCAATGATCAGCAGCATACTGCCCCCCACGCCTATCAAGGCGGACCTGCGTGCAGCGCAGATCAAAGCGAGCGAGGACAGCAGGATGAAGTTCTCGATAGCGAATGCGATTGTTCGAGCGAAGATTGCGAGGAGCCTACAAGTCTTGGATTGGCTGGCCCAACGCTACGACATCGAAAAGCAGGTTCGACTAACGAAGGGTGAAGCGTTTCGTCTCGGAAAGGCACGCAGCATTGTGGATCTGCGAACGGTTGAGGGCCGAGTGGCGTTGAGGTATTGGCAGGCTTATGCTTCGGTGATTCCTGAATGCTTCGATTTCCGCGGACGAATGACTACGAGTCACCAGAATAACGCGTCTGACCCTGTCAACTTGGCGTTGAACTATGCGTATGGCGTCTTGGAAGGTGAGTGTCGAGCAGCAATCAACACAGTAGGCCTAGAACCGTCCGTGGGCTTCCTTCACGAGACTAGCGGGTACCAGACTAAGCAGTCGCTCGTGTATGACCTACAGGAGCCGTTCCGCTGGATCGCTGATGTGACGGCAATGGAAGCTTTCGAGTCAAGAGTGTTGGATCTACCGGATTTCTACTTCACAGGTGACGACTACAGGTACCGCTTCGATCCAGAAGCGAAACAACGATTCCTGGACTTGCTACGTGAGCGGTTTAATTTCGGGGTGAGGTACAGGGGACGTGCATAAGTGGGATACTGTGATTGAGCATAAGACCCTTGAACTTGGCCGTTACCTCACAAATCGATCCAACAGGCTCAACTTCTCGGAGCCCGCCCCGAATCTAGGGAGGCCCTATGATCAAGGGCTTCGAGAACTGATACTCAGTCTCTCACACTCGGACGCGAAGAGGCGTGGAATTGGAAAGACAACGCTCTATTGCCTCAAGAAGAGAGCGCGAGAGCTGGGACCGCTCCGAATCTACGGTCCTGTTCTGGAGAGAGTGCAAGGATGAACGCGATAGAGAAAGAACTCGATGAACTTGAAGTGTCACACGCTCTGGACCTTAAGCGATCTGAGACTCTGGCCAAGATCGCAAGCGATGCCAACGCAGCAGGAGCGAAAGACGTGGCTAGGAAGTTGGGCTACGAGGGAGCGGCATTTCTTATCCCGCCGGTTCGCGGACTCTCGCATCGCAAAGAGGTAAAGATGAGGTTCTACAATATTGACAAATTCCCAAGAGAGGCAATAGATCATTTCGAAATGCGCGCAAGATCAAGCAAGAACCCTCTTGTTGTGGCCAGGTTTGCTGACATTGTCTGGGAGGCCCGCAGAGATGCGGGTTTTGCCAGACTTGCCTTCAGCGGATATTTGGACTCGGTAGAGATCCATAGAAAAGAATTGTCCGACGACAAGGGATGGAGGCTCATTGACCTGACAGATGCTGTGCAAAGAGCCGTTGAAATTGCAGTCTCCCTTAATGATACCGCTCTCATCGCACGTACTGAGAGGGTCTGCGTAGACCTCTTTGCTTGGCTTGACTCAGTGAACGAGTATCGGTGGGGTCTGGAGATCATAGAAGCCCTCCTAGTAATGCAAAAGCGTGTAGATCAAGACTCCTTGAAACAAGCCTACGAATTCGCTCAGAGGGCACTCGCC
>Ga0315279_10008801_pt1 | contig 12162 bp, 13 predicted proteins | sample YL17G06_20_MG_FD_203694 | JGI IMG/M metagenome (GOLD analysis project Ga0315279, IMG submission 203694) | Sediment microbial communities from Yellowstone Lake, YNP, Wyoming, USA - YL17G06_20 | ecosystem: Environmental > Aquatic > Freshwater > Lake > Sediment | place: USA: Wyoming | collected...
GGAGTAGTAGTCTTTTGCAGGGATTGCCTCTTGACAAATGCTATATCATGTTGTATTATATCTGTATATAGTATATCAAACTATGATATATCAGGAGAATGTATACGCTATGAAACCACCCACGATGGAAAAGGTTATCAACAACATGTTGGGCGAATGGAAACGCAGTATGCTTACTTTTTGGACTTTGAGCCTGGTGTTGATCCACCCCCGATATGGCCTCGAAATCAAAAAAGAAATCGAAACCAGTACGCAAGGGAAAATGAAACTGGGCGTCAGCACCATTTACCAGTTATTGCGCCGGTTAGAAACTCGCGAATTGGTGGATAGTTACTGGGAACATACCACTCAAGGGCCTCCCCGGGCTTATTATCGGATCACCAGCACGGGTCGGGAAGTTATCCGCAGGTATGTTGATGAAGTTTTTATGCCCAACAGCCCGATTGCTGCTGCGTTGGGCCAGCTGATGCCCCAGGTATTCCAAAAGTTGGCTGAACCTTGAAAGGGCATGGTGGGATCGAGTGGGTTGCATAGTATTGAAACACAAGGAGGTGTGCGATGGTGTCTATTGCCCGTCAGATACTACTGCATGATCGATTGCGATTTACCATCACCGTGGTGAGTCTGGGAGTCGCCATCGTGATGATTTTATACGATCTAGGCATGTTCATAAGCGTAACCAATGATAGTGTGAGTGTGGTGAGTCATGCGTCTGCCGAAGTGTGGGTGGCGCAGAAAGGGGAGGCCAACCTGTTATCTGGCTCGTTGGTGCCTGTGGATATACTAGAAAGAGTCCGAAATTTGGAAGGTGTGCGCCAGGCATGCGCGATGGGTTATTCAGCCGGCAGTGTGAAAATTTCCCAAACCCGCCAGACGCTAATTATCGCCGTTGATCCTTCTTGTCCACTTATCCAGCCATGGAGTGTGGTGGATGGTGACCCGACCAGATTGCTACAATCCGATACGATCGTGGTTGATGATTTCGTCTTGCGCGCTAATAACATCGTTCGAATCGGTGATGGGCTGAAGCTGAACGACCGTGACCTGAATGTTGTGGCTATTACGCATGGCAACCAGTCATTCTCGTCCTCGTTCGTTTATATCAGCCTGCAAACTTTCGAGCTGGTTGGTGGTAAGCCAGGTTTTGTCAACTTTATCGCCGTACAGCTCCAGCCAGGCACGGACCGCGCACAATTCATCCGGCAGGTAACCAAAATGGACGCGCAATTAGCCGCACTGCCGGAGTCAGAATTCAAACAGGCCACGGTTTCGGCTTTGATAGCTCAGGGGGTGGGGATGATCTTTGTAGTTGTGTTCGTGGGCGTTTTGGTAGGTGTTTTGATCATTTCTCTTACGTTATACACGGCCACCATGGAACAATTACGTGATTTTGCGGTATTGAAAGCACTGGGAGCCACGCGTTGGAAGATATGGGGTGTGGTTTTGGAAGAGGCCATTACTGAAACAACCGTTAGTTTTCTGATTGGGTTAACCCTCTCGTTCGGTGTGGATGCTTTGGTGGTTTCGGTCTCCGGGATCCGCGGCTCTTTCCCGCTCTGGTTGATCGTTGCCAGTTATGCTGCGATGCTTCTCCTTGCGCTTTTTGGATCTCTGCTTTCGATCCGCAAAGCGACAAGTGTAGATCCGGTGATGGTATTTCGGGCGTGATTTCAGTTTTTTTATGTAAGCCGGTAGTCAAACCCGGCAGTGAGGTGTGCGATGCAAGCTTTACTTTGTGTTCAGGATGTCAACAAAGTTTACGGTGAGGGATCAACCCGTGTGATGGCGGTAGCCGGGGTAAGTATAGATATCCATGCTGGAGAGGTGGTGCTCATTTTAGGCCCCAGTGGAAGCGGGAAAACAACCCTGCTTTCCATCATGGGAGGATTGTTGCACCCGACTGAGGGGCAAGTTTTGTTAAATGGGAAAGATATTTACCGCCTTGCAGATCGTGAATTATCATGTTTACGTTGTCAGCAAATCGGGTATGTGTTCCAAAGCTTTAACCTACTCAATTTTTTAACCGTGCGCCAAAATGTCGAAGTAATGTTGAACCTTGCCGGGGTAGCCGGCAAACAGGCACGCGACCGGGCCGATGAGGTTTTAAAGTCGATGAATCTCGAACACCGGTTAGTATTCGCCCCTCAGAAACTTAGCGGGGGCGAACGGCAGCGGGTTTCAATCGCGCGAGCGTTAGCCAATCACCCTCAATTGATCCTGGCAGATGAGCCGACTGGCAATTTAGATTCAGTTGCGGGTCGCAACGTTGCAGAAATCCTCTCGGATCTGGCTCATCAGCAGGATTGTGGGATTGTGATCGTAACCCACGATACTCGAATCCTAAACGTAGCGGACCGGGTTTTGCATTTAACAGATGGTTCGTTAGTGAATGGAGTTACGTGATATTGCTGGGGCCGTTGTCAATTTAGTTAGCAGTTACTTCATTTTATAAGGTAAAATGACGCTTATGACGGTGTTCAGCGGGTAGTGGTGAAGTGAACAAGCCCGTACAAATTATCAAATTATGGAGGTCCAAGTGAACCAGGCAATTCAAGATTTTGTCGCCAGCAAGCGCGTGGCTGTGGTGGGGGTTTCGCGCTACCCGAAAAAGTTCGGCAGCTCCATTTATACTGAGCTGAAAGGGCGCGGCTACCAGGTGTACGGGGTCAACCCGGCGGTGGAGGAAATCCAGGGAGATAAGTGTTATCCTAATTTAACCGCTCTCAAAGGGCAGGTTGACGGTGCAGTAATTTGTATCAAACCCAAGTCCGTCGAACCGGTCTTGCGTGAGGCGGCTGCTATCGGGTTGAAGAACATCTGGCTACAGTGGGGGGCTGACACGCCAGAGGCTGTGAAGCTGGGTAAGGACCTGGGCCTGAACCTGGTTTCGGGAAAGTGCATTTTAATGTACGCCGAACCGGTACGCTCATTCCACAGCTTCCACAGATTCTTCGTGAAGTTATTTGGAAAATTGTGATCTCGCCTGGGGAACAGCATTCAAAGCGTTTTTTTATTTGCGAATTATGGCATTGCTAGCTATAATAGAGTGAACTTCGCGCATGGCGAAAGTTCCTCCCTTTCGCGTTTCTACCGGTTGTTTAAATTGGAGAGTGAGACCTGGACACCCAGCGGATAACACAAACCCTCGATGCCGAAAACCGTGGACTGGAGCAGCAGCTTCAGCCCGGCACGACACTTGTAAACCGTTATTTGATCCAGGGGGTGATTGGTGTGGGCGGTATGGGGGCAGTTTACCGGGCACGTGATTTACATTTCCCGAATGTGATCAAACGGGTGGCAGTGAAAGAAATGGTGAACCAGGCGCGCGATCCCTCTATGCGCGAGAACATCATCCGTAACTTCGAACGGGAGGCCAACCTGCTGGCTACCCTCGACCACCCATCCATCCCGCGTATCTATGACTATTTCACCTATAACGTGCGCTCCTACCTGATCGAGGAATTTGTCGATGGAAAAGACCTGGAAGCGCTTTTAGTTGAGGCGCAAGGCTTTTACCCGGAGGTGCAGGTGATTGGTTGGGCGATAGAGTTGTGCGATGTGTTGGCCTATTTGCATGGTCATACACCCGAGCCGATCGTTTTCCGAGACATGAAACCCTCCAACGTGATGATAAATTCACGCGGGCGGATTATGTTGGTAGATTTCGGGATTGCCAAAACTTTCCAGGTTGGGCAAAAGGGGACGATGATCGGTACGGAGGGGTATTCTCCTCCTGAACAATATAAAGGTGACGCCGGGCCGATGGCTGATATCTATGCTCTCGGCGCGACGATCCATCACATGCTTACTCGCCGCGACCCCCGCCTGGAACCGCCGTTCTCATTCAGTGAGCGGCCTATCCGGTCGATCAACCCGAGTGTTTCTATGGAGTTGGAAGCCGTGGTCTTTACGGCTCTGCAGTATGAACCCGACCACCGCTTCTCGAGCGCGACAGCCATGAAGGATGCCTTGATGGGGGTGGCCCGTAAAACAGGAGCGCTGCCTCAACTTGCTTCTTCCACGGCCTCGCTGGGTTCTATTGCCGAGGGTACCAAATGCGTGTGGAATTTCGAATGCGAAGATGAAATTCGCGGTACGCCCAACTGTAAGGATGGCATTTTATATGTTGGTTCTTATGACAATAATTTATATGCTTTAAATGCTGCTACCGGAGAATTCATCTGGAAATTTCCAGCCGATGGGGGTATCGTCAGCAGGCCGGTTATCGATGAAAATTTCCTCTATATCGGATCTGAAGACAAGCGCTTATATTCGGTGAACATTCGTACCGGAAAACCCAGTTGGAACTATTCCACAGATGGGCCGATCCGTTCATCACCCTGTTTAGCGGAAGGCCACATCTTCATCGGCTCTGATGATGGTTTTTTACATGCCGTAAACGCTGCCTCCGGACGGCGCGCCTGGCGTATGGAGGCTGGTGACCCGATCCGTTCCACCCCGCTGGTGGTCAATGATATGGTTTATTTCGGCGTGGAGAGCGGTGATTTTTATTGTCTGGATTTTACGGGAGTGATCAAGTGGCGTTTCAAATCCAAGCGAGCCATCACCTCATCGGCGGTCTTCTCTGAAGGAATTATTTTCTTTGGCTCTGTCGATTCGACTTTATATGCTCTGGACGCCAAGACTGGTTTTCCTATCTGGCGTTACCGGCTGGGTAAACCATCCATATCCACACCCTTCCTGGCGGATAACTATATCTTTACCGGCGCTGCGGATGGGGATATATACTGCCTGGACAGCCGTTCCGCCAAAGAAGTCTGGCGCTTCACCACTGAACACCAGGTCACCGGATCGCCTATTGTTTATAAAGATGGCTTGTACTGTGGGTCAGTGGATGGGTATATTTACTGCCTGGAATATCGCACAGGCCGTATGCGCTGGAAATTTGATACCGGGAAACCAATTACAGGTACGCCGGTTGCCGGTGATGAAATGGTTTATATCGGCTCAACGAATAACCGGGTTTACGCGTTGACACCTTAATCTGGGGTACGGAGGTCGCATTTATGAATGTTTTTTTTAGAAAATTGTTTGGTAAAGGGAAAAGTACGCAACCCGCGGAAGTTGAGACTGGCGATAGTGAGGTTACGAAACCAGGGCTTACTGCCCCGCCCACCATGCCGCTTAAGGAGCCAATCGATCCTGAGCTGAAGCTTGGCGCGGATGAAATACCAGCTGATGTACATTATCTAGTAGCAGGTTGTGCACAATCGGTAGGCAAGCAGCGCGATCACAACGAAGACGCGTTGTTCTCTCTGACCACGATGCTCTCAAGTGATACCGCCCAGATTCCCTTTGGGTTATACATCGTAGCTGATGGCATGGGGGGGCACCAGCATGGTGATATTGCCAGCAGTACTGCTGTACGCGCCATGGCTGGGTATATCTTGCGGAAGTTATACCTCCCCATGCTTGATCTATCTCAGGGACCGCCCAGCGAGCCTTTACAAGAGATTATGCAAAACGGCCTGTTTGAGGCCCATAAAGTCATCCCAAAATATGCTCCCGGAGGCGGTACCACCATGACCGCGGTGTTGATCATGGGTGCTCAAATCACGATTGCGCATGTCGGCGACAGCCGTGCCTATGCTGTTTACGCAGATGGACATATGCAGGTGCTCACCCGTGACCATTCGCTGGTGAAGAGGTTGGAGGAATTAGGCCAGCTGACACCTGAGGAAGCTGCCCAGCACCCTCAACGCAATGTGCTCTACCGTGCTCTCGGGCAGGTAGAACCTTTTGAGCCGGATATTACTACATTTCCACTCCATCATCCGGGTTACCTGTTTATATGCTCAGATGGTCTGTGGGGGGTTGTGGCTGAACGCGAAATATACCGCCTGATAGCAACCAACCCCATCCCAGAGCAAGCCTGTATGAAATTGGTGGACGCGGCGAATGCTGCCGGTGGGCCGGATAATATCACCGCGATCCTTGTGCGCATGCCCGATTAGGGTATGCTATCCATATAGAATGGATCGCTCATGAAATATGAGCGATAGGGGCAACATGACAAAGGAAACCAACCTTTACTCACGTCTGAACCTTCCGATGGATGCCACACCGGAAGAGATCCGCCGCGCATACCGTGAAGCTGCACGTCGTTTGCACCCGGATACCAACGAAGAGGTTGGTCAAACCGAGTTGTTCCTGGATGTTCAGCAGGCCTATGAAGTACTTTCCGACCCGGTTAGGAAGATCGCCTACGATGGAACCATCCCTGCTGAAGCGAAAAAGCCTCCTGCAGTAAATCTTAATACCTATTACAGCCGTACTACCCTGCCGAGGATCGCGGAAGGGCAGCTGGTTTACACTTTACTGGAGATGTCAGTACAATCCGATGTGGAACCGATCCAAACCTCCCCGCTGAATATATGTATGGTATTGGATTGTTCTACCTCCATGCAGGGGACTCAGATGGACACGGTAAAATCCACGGCGATCGAGTTAATCCGCCAGCTGAGGCCGGTCGATACGTTTGGAATTGTGGTTTTCAGCGATCGGGCTGAGGTATTGGTGCCAACCACCAGCCGTCTGGACCGCGCCCAGGCTGAAACGAGCGTCCGCATGCTGCAACCCCACGGCGGAACTGAGATCTTCCAGGGGCTGGAATTAGGTTTAGCGGAGATTTTGCGCCATCGCAGCCGCAATCATAAAAACCATATGATCCTGATCACCGACGGGCGGACTTACGGCGATGAGGAGCAAAGTCTGGCCCTTGCCCAACGCGCGGCCGAGGTGGGAATCACAATTAGCGGGCTGGGTATCGGGAGTAAATGGAATGACGCTTTCCTGGATAACCTGGCTTCGGCAACAGGCGGGAACAGCATGTATGTGGCGAAGCCCAAGGATATCCGCAAATTCCTGAAAGAGAAGTTCAGCGGATTGAGCCAGAGTTATGCCGAGAATGTTGTTTTTCATTTTGATTCTGGAGAGAACGCGCAATTGCGTTATGCGTTTCGCCTGCAGCCAGAGACTGCTCCACTCGATACCCAATCTCCCCTGCATTTAGGGAATTTACCGCGCGAATCTTCTCTGAGTGTTCTTTTCGAGTTCGAGGTCACGAACATCCCTGCCAGCACCAGCCAGGTGCTGATGATGGAAGGGCGGATCTCCTTTGATATTCCCAGCAAAATTACCCCGACCACAGCAATCCGTGTAAAGCTCAGCCGGGCGGCCAGCAATGATGTGGATAACGAAGCCCCACCGCCAGCCATTGTGCAGGCCATGTCGCGGCTGACATTGTACCGAATGCAAGAACGCGCCCGAAAAGATGTCGGTGATGGTAGAATTCCAGAGGCTACTCGCCGGCTGCAAAATATTGCCACTCATCTGCTCGCCCAGGGCAACCGCGAACTTGCCCGGACGGTTTTAGCAGAAGCGAATTACCTTCAACAACATCAAACTTTCAGTGAAGACGGCGAGAAAAATTTAAAATATGGCACACGGAACTTACTGTTACCGGGTAACGTAGAGGAAAAAACATTATGATTGTGTGTCCGAATTGCCAACATAAAGAGCTTCCTGGAGCACTCTTCTGCAGTGAATGTGGGGCGCAGTTAATCGGTGCTGCAGATGCCTCCACGCAGAATTTCTTCCGCATCTCCACCGATCGGTTCAAAGATACGGGGAGCGGAAAACTGCCCGATTTACCCGCGCCTCCCTCCCTGGCAGATACGGTCTATTCCCTCTACATCATGGATGTCGGCCAAATCTTGCCTTTGGTCGGGCGGGATGAATTCACGATTGGACGGGCTGCCGAGGGACAACCAATCCTGCCGGATATCGATCTGACCCCCTTCCGTGCTTATGAAAATGGTGTCTCGCGTTTGCACATCTCGATGAAAATCACCCCAGGCGAGATCTTTGCTATGGACCTTGGATCTGTCAACGGGACGCGCCTGAACAGCCAAAAAATGACTCCCAACCAGCCGTACCAGCTCAAACATGGCGATGTCATCACCCTGGGCAAGCTGAGAGTCCAATTGATGGTACGACGATAGGGTGAACTATGTCTTACACACTCGTGATTCATGTTTCCGGCGAAGAAGCTGTGGTAGCAGAAACCGATGAACTGCCTGAGCCAGATGCCACCTTGATTACGGTAAGAAATCCCCGCCGGATGGACGGGAAAGACCTTCATTACCTGGATGAGAATGTTGTCACTGTTATCTGGCCGATGAGTCGGATTAACTTTATCGAAATCCTTCCCACGAAAGAAGAAGAAGAGATCATAGGCTTCGTGCGGGAATGAGACCCCCGCTACATACTGGAGCAGAGCATGCCTGACCCTTTCCAGAATCGACGTATCCTGGTAGTAGATGATGAAGAACGCATGGTGCGGTTCATTCACCTGAACCTGGAGCATGACGGATTTCGGGTTATCGATGCCTTCAATGGCAGCCAGGCGCTTGAGCGCCTGCGCACCGGAATGCCTGACCTGATCATTCTGGATGTGATGATGCCTGATATTGACGGGTTCGAGGTGCTTAAAACCATCCGTGAGTTCAGTACGGTTCCCGTAATTATGCTGACCGCCAAGAGCGAGGAAGAAGACCGTGTGCGAGGTCTTGAGCTGGGTGCGGATGATTATGTGACCAAGCCGTTCAGCCCGCGCGAGCTGGTCAGCCGGGTGCGGGCTGTTTTACGCCGTACGGAGATGACCAGTGGGGCGAAACATGGCCCAATTGAAGTGGATAAAAACTTGAAGCTGGATTTCGACCGGCACGAGATTTGGGTGAATGGCAAGTTGGTCAATCTACGCCCAACGGAGTATCGATTGTTGTACTACCTGGTGCAAAATGCCGGTTGGGTAGTTACGCACGATCAGATATTGACTCATGTGTGGGGTTACGAGTATCGCGATCAACCGCATTATGTCCGGCTGTATATCAATTATTTACGCGAGAAGATCGAGAAAGATCCTGCCAACCCACAATATATCCTGACCGAACGGGGGATCGGCTACCGGTTTGTGGATTTTCGCCGCCAACAGTCTGCCACGACTGAGGCTGCCAGCAAATAATGGAAAATAAGCTGACCCAAAAGCAACGCATTCTATTGGTAGATGATCATGAAATCGTGCGGCTTGGACTTAAGTCGCTGCTGGAACGCCATCCGCATTTCGAGGTCGTAGCTGAGGCGAGTACAGCCCGCGAGGCCATCGAGTATGTGATCCAGTACTCGCCGGATGTGGTGGTGATGGATATCCGCCTGCCTGGTGGTTCGGGTATTGAGGCCTGCCAGGAGATAGCCGAGAAATATCCAAACTCGAAAGTCATCATGCTCACCTCTTATGCAGAGGATGAGATGTTATTTTCAGCGATCCGCGCCGGGGCTTCAGGCTACGTGTTGAAGCAAATCGGTGCTGAAGACCTGGTGCGGGCGATCGAGGCAGTTAGCCGTGGTGAGGCGCTGCTCGATCCGGCGGTTACCCAGCGAATTTTCCAGGAAGTGCGTAAGGCAGCTAAAGATGAAGAAGCTTCGGCGTTCTCAGCCCTGACTCAACAGGAACGGCATGTACTGATGCTGGTTTCGGAGGGCAAGACCAACCGCGAGATTGCCAAGGCACTCTTCCTGGGTGAGGGCACCGTTCGAAATTATGTCAGCAGTATCCTGTCGAAGCTGGGGGTCAGCAACCGCGCCGAGGCCGCTGCTTATGCAGTGGAGCATAACCTTAAAGATTACCTATAAAATTCCATCAATCAAGGATTGGCGATAGCCGAAAGGTAATTCGCAACCGCCCAGCCATGACGCTGCTCATCGTAGGGGGCCACCAGATGCCACCAGGTATAACCGTCCGCCTCTTGCGGTCCGTCGGTAATTTTGAACACCTCGGCATCCATGCCCAGAAACTCGGTTTTACTTTCCAGACCGGGGTTATCGCGCAGTCGCAGGCCGACCGATCCAGTTCCGGTGACTTGTACGAAGGAACCCACGGCGATCACGCCGGGCGGAGGCGGCGGAGGCACTTCGCTGGTAGGAGTGGGCGTGGGCAACTGAACGGTGGTTGGAACTGGCAGGGTATCGGTGGGTGCGGGGATCACGTACAGCGCCGCAGTAGGTAAACCTTTGGGGGCGGGAGCAGAACGCGAAGCCAGGATCACGATCACCGTTAGAGACAGGAATAACAGAGCGATCCCTATCGCTCCTAACAGGACCCAGGGGGTCAGGTATCTGCGTATTTGATCCACAATTTTCCTCAGTTCATCCATAATTCCCTAAAGAAGGAAAAACGCCAGGCCCAGGATCACGTAAACTGCCAGCAGCTCAGCTCCTTCCAGCCAGTTCGATTCGCCGTCTGCCGAGACCAGGGCTGCGATCATCACGCCGGCGACCAAAGCCACCAGCTCCACCTGGTTGAAGGTCAGGGTCAGGTTATGCCCAAACAACAGGCTGACGAATACCAGCACCGGCGCCACGAACAAGGCCACCTGCAGGCTGGAGGCTACCGCGATCTCCACACTGAGGGTCATCTTGTTTTTTAGTGCTACCTGCAGCGCTACCAGGTGTTCGGCCACATTGCCGATGATGGGGATAAAGATGATGCCGATGAAGAACTCCGACATCCCCAGGCGCTCGACCACTGGTTCCACCGAGCCCACCAGCAGCTCGGATAGGTAAGCCACGCCAAGCGTAGCCAGCCCCAGGATGACCAGCGCGACACGAACAGACCAGGCCGGCCTGGAAGACAAAGTGCCTTGCTCTTCAACGGTGACCGGTCCTTCTGATGTTTTCAAACTGTGTACCAGGCCCAGCACATACAGCAAGATCATTACCGCCGCTACCCCCAGGCTCAGTGCTTCCACCTTCGGGTCGGCTTCCAGGCCGGTCTCTGCGGGGTGAATGCTATGGCTGACCAGGGAGGGGACCACCAGCATCAGGACCGTCATGGCCAGAAGGACGGCATTGTGGCTGGCCTGGCGGCGATCGAAGCGTTGGACGCCATGCTTTACTCCGCCAAACAGCATGGCCATGCCCAACACCAGCAGCAGGTTGCCCAGGATCGATCCGGTGATGGAGGCTTTGACCAGCTCCAGCAGTCCCTTGCGTATGGCAAAGATGGTGATGATCAGCTCTGCAGCGTTCCCGAGGGTGGCGTTGAGCAGGCCGCCCAACTTGGGCCCGGTGTAATGAGCCAGCGCCTCGGTGGCTTCGCCGATATATCCGGCCATGGGGATCACGCCGATGGCAGAAAAGGAAAATACCCACAACTCACCCCAATGGGTGAACTCAGCCAGTATAGCTAATGGGAGAAAAACCAATAAAATGGCAAGAGGGTGCGCGGTCAGGAAGGTTCGAACTCTGGACATCGTCTTCACAAGGAATTCCTATTATAGACGGATAAAATAAGGAACAGGTTCCCTTTAAAGGATATTAAGAATTGTGAACCGGTAATATTTTGGGGGTCTGGCTTAATTGTTTGGTTTTTGGATGAGTGGGTAGGGGGTATCTTCCGGGATAAGCACTTTCAATGAGCCCGAGTTGATCTGGATCTCGACACGGTTAGCTTCCTCGGCGGGTTCTCCATCTACCTGTACATAGAGAGGCGTATCCGACTCCAGCACCAGCGAGGTACATGGGATGCACTCCGCTTGCTCGGAGGTGGCATGGCGGCCGATCCACAAATCCCAGGCCATTTGTACCGTGTCGCCAAGGGTTTCGCCTTTGAACAGCCACAGATCCATCAGGCCATCGTCTAGCTGGGCGCTAGGGGAAATCTCCGCCACACCGCCGGCATACAGGTGAACGTTGCTGACCACTGCCAGCAAGTAATGACCGCTGATCTTCTCACCGTTGACTTCTGTCCGCAGATTCATACCCCGCCAGAACCCGGCGTTCCAAAGCGCAGAAATCGAATACTGCAGGACGCCGAAATATTTCTCCCAGGAAGCGCGCGGCTCGATACGGTGAACGAGGTAGGCATCCAGTCCAACGCCTGCCCACATCAGGAACGGTCTCCCATTACATAAACCCACATCTACAGTATATGTTAGCGCCTTTGCTAACCTTTGTGCGCTGGATGTCAGGTCCATTGTGCCCAGGAAGTTTAAAGTATGCAGGCCAATTTCCTGAGCCCAAACGTTGGCGGTTCCAGCCGGAAGCACCCCCAGGGCTGTGTTGGAATTCACCAGGCCGGCG
>Ga0315279_10008802_pt1 | contig 12161 bp, 16 predicted proteins | sample YL17G06_20_MG_FD_203694 | JGI IMG/M metagenome (GOLD analysis project Ga0315279, IMG submission 203694) | Sediment microbial communities from Yellowstone Lake, YNP, Wyoming, USA - YL17G06_20 | ecosystem: Environmental > Aquatic > Freshwater > Lake > Sediment | place: USA: Wyoming | collected...
CTGCAATTTGATGGCGAAACGCCATTCACCCTGACCGACACCGAACGAGATTGGATCATGACCTGAATGGGTTGAACTCAGGTGCTCGTTCACCGTTGTCCAACCATTTGGACCGTACTCTTGCCAGATGTCTCCTATCATCCATCTGAATCCATAACTCATCTGCGTGTCAATCTCGCCGGTCGGCGCGTTCAATGGATTAGAATTGTACTTTCAGAGTTATCGTTAAGTGGTCAGGGTATCTGGGTCGTCCCAGTTCCTGATACTCTTCTTCTGTTAACGTGACAACAAGTCTGGGGGTACCGAGTTGTTGGCCGAATCCGGGCAGCTGGCTCAATGTCCGCTGAACCGCTATTGTGACGCCGGCGATTTCTCTATCCATATCGAGCGGTAATGTGATTGGACCTTTGATCGGGTCTCCCAACGTTATCTGCACCATAGGTCTTCCTTGTCCAGACTGAATTGGAGTAACGACAAGGACCGTTCCTTCGATTGTAACTTCGGGCATGTTTTGAACGCTCTTCAGGCGCTTACTTCTTGACGCCTATTCTAAGGTTGTGGGACGCATTCTAGGAATCCATGCTATGTGGGTGGAGTTGGTTTTACTTTGTAGATGAGGTCGTTCTCGCGAACGCGACCATTCACCTTCATGCCGACAGACTGACCAGCTTGCGCGTTCGGAATCTGCTTGTGCTCAATTTCCATAGAGTCGACCGTCTGCTCAATGTTAGTGGTGCTGCCTCTAATGACGATCTTATCTCCTTTGTTTAGAGGCGCGTTCAGCTCGACTATCGCGACGCTAGCCTTCGAGTAGAAGTGAGTGATTCTCCCAACCTTCTCGTATGGGGCTTCCATTAGGGGATCAAGAGAAAGGAATGTTCGTCTGCGTTTGAATAGTTTTCGTTAGTGTTCACCTGTCTCTTGATGACGCGCAAAAGTCGCAGGGGATCTGTGCATCGGATTTGAGGTTAGAGGCGGTAAGGCGAGGACACGCGAATGCTCTGTGCTGAGTTATGCACACTGCGCGTTGTCGGCTCGCCCTCCGCGCTGTTGATGCGGCACGGAAGGAGTCTTATTAATGTTCCGAAAGAGGAACATCAACGTGCTGTGGAATTTTCCCAGAAACCTTCGACGCAAATGAGAAAGAGAAGACTTAGTTGTTCAGACATCAACTACAGCTGCATGTCAGAGCGAGGTGGAACCGATTCTGTCCGCTGTGCACACAATAGTCCAGGAAATCCTGTTGAAACGTAAGGACCTGTCTGAAGACCAAATCCTCTCTCTGATCGATGAAAAGAAGAAAGAAGGCCGAGGGCTACTCTCCGACGAAGGCGCCGCTCGTCTTGTAGCTGAGGAACTACTGATTCAAACTCGCGGCACTGAACTAGGAAGGATGCAAGTCAAGGATCTTGTAAGCGGACTAAACGACGTTACAATCTCGGGTCGTGTACTCCTAGCTTGGCCACCACAGCAGTTTCAAAGACGAGACGGGACACCTGGCCGAGTTATGCGTCTTGTCCTTATTGATGGGAGCGGGAGAGTCAGCTGTGCGCTTTGGGATAGACACGTGGATGTCGCTGCAAGAGCAGGCGATCTTCAGGGGCGAGTCATTAGGATAGGCCACGCTTATACTAGACAAGGCTTGGCCGGGGATGCTGAGGTCCACGCAGGGGATCGGAGTAGCATTGAGATCGATCCGGAAGACCTACCGACCTCGGATTTCCCCCAGTTCAAGGATCTCTTCATTCCCTTAGGTAAGATCGCAGCTGACGGAACTCAAGTAAACACTCTAGGTATTGTTCAAGCCGATCCACGGCTCTACTCATTCACAAAAGAGGACCGGAATGGAAGTGTGCTCCGAACCATAATTGCAGACGAGTCGGGAAGCATCCCTCTCGTGGCTTGGAACGAGCGAGCTGATGAACTCAAGGAGATAAAGAAAGGAGACATTCTACAAATAATCAACGCACGAACAAAATTGGACAACAATTCTCGGCTTGAGCTACATGCGGAAAGACGAAGCCAAGTTGCCATCCTCGATTCAGCTCCAGAGTACTTGAAAGCCCCTGTACCAAGAACCTACAAGATTTCCGACTTGACGCCCCGAAGCGGCGCCGTAGACTTAACAGTCTCGGTGTTGGCGAAGGCTGCTCCTCGGGAGTTCAAACGTACAACGGGCGAATCCGGGAAGGTTTCATCATTGATTGTGGCCGATGATTCTGGAATTGCCTCCATCTCGCTCTGGGACGATAAGGCGGAGTTGGTGAGTCAGCTTTCACAGGGCGATTGGGTTGAGGCGCGAGGCGTCGTTGTCAGTGAAAGAATGAGTGAATTGAGGCTCAGTCTCGGCAGGTCTGGTGATTTGCAGAAATCGACCGCGAGACCTGATTTTGCTCCGTTAGTGACGAAACTGAATGCAATAGATACCGCAAAAGGGCTCTTGGTGACCGAGGGTACAGTTTCAGATGAGCCCTTGGTTCGGCAAGTTACGACTGAGAAGGGAGAGACAGTGAATGTTGCGTCTTTCACTCTCAAGGACGACGTGGGTTCGGCAAAGGTTACCCTTTGGAGGGATCAAGCAAATAATGTCGCGAAACTTCGACCAGGAACTCGGATAAGAGTAACGGGTTTGAGAGTTCGCCCGGGTCTCTCTGGACAGATGGAGTTGAGCTCGATTCCGCTGACCAAAATCGAGACAATCGACCAATCGGTGAAGGAGCGGCCTGCTTGGGAGGATATACGCCACGTAATCACACTCGAACCCGGGTTAACCACGTGGGTCAAAGGGCTAGTGCTCGATCTCGTAGGCGAACAGAAACTTGTGGCCGTGTGCGAGACATGCAATTCAGAGCTAAAAGCCTCCGAGGGTAGTTTCCATTGTGATCAATGCAAATCCACTAAGACCGGAAGAGTCGTCTTGGTAGGACGATTGAAAATTGATGATGGAACTGGAGTAACCGAAGTGTCTCTTAGCAACCAGGATCCGAGACAGTACATGCCAGGAGATGCGCAGGGTTACATCGCTGATATACTGAAATCAGACCAGTCGTCAATTATCCTGAGCAAGGATTCACTCTCTAATCTCATGGGGAGGGAGCTTGAGATCTATGGCTCAGCGGAACCAAGCAGTGCACAAGGGAAGCTTGAGTTCAAAGCAAAAAGGGTCGTAGTGCTCGAGAAGCTTTGACTTGAATGCACAAGATGGTCCATGGAGAATTTGCTTCTGAAAATGCTTCCAAAAATCTAATATCTCCTTCGATAACACTATCCCCTTAGAAAATGATAATGTGCAGGGAGTTCATGCAGCTCTATGATGCTGCCTAATTTCTTCCGCTGAAGCGAAGAAGATCGACCATGGCTTGTAGGTAGTCATTTTGTCACTTCTCCGGAACGTTATAGGGCCCCACCCCAATCTCTGGGATTACATAAACGCCATCAAGAACTCAACCGTAAAGCAAACGATCAAGAAACGAGTACAGGAATATCAACCCAAGGCCGACATAATCGACAGGCTCTCGAGTGTAACCGATCGATATTTCTTCGTGGTATTTGCGACCGAATGGAATGCTGAGTGCAGAGCTCAGCTGCCAAACCTAATGAAAGTTTTCGTTTCAGCCAACAATGCCACCTTGAACATCAAAGTCATTGATTTCTATGAGAACCGCGACATTGCAGATGAAATGAATGTGCTCCGAATTCCCACGATAATTGTTCACGACCGTGCATGGAAAGAGATCGGCAGGTTCATCGAGAAACCACAGCGTGGTGCATCACTCGAGGAAGAGCTTTGGCAGATAATCGAGAAGTGCAATCAGAAAGCAAACCGATTTGGTTGAGGCCCTTGCCACCGTGAGTCTTCGTCGAGAAGACGTAGAGCGATGAGAACTGCGTTGCCCAAACAGTGACCTGAGATGGATACTTTCACCTGCGTTAGGACGAGGCGTGAAATTCGAGCGTTTCTAGACAAGCCAATCACCGAAGACAGTCTTCTGCGAATTCTTGAAGCAGGCCGATTGGCTCCGAGTTCGAGCAATTCACAGCCTTGGCATTTCGTGGTTATCAGAAACAAAGAGACGCTTGCGAAAATCTCAGAGCTGACACCTACTGGGAAGCACATTGCGCAGGCTCCACTAGCAATCGCTATCCTGATGGATGGGGCGAAGATGCCCGAAGTAGATGGTGCGCGTGCAATCCAAAATATGGTTCTGGCAGCATGGGAAATTGGGATTGGTGCTTGCTGGGTAACCAACTTCTACGAGGATGCAGTGAAGGATCTACTGGGTGCTCCGCAGAGGATGAAGCTTGTTAGTGTGGTTCCGTTCGGTTATCCCACCGAACCTAAGACAGCACGGAAGAAGTTGCGCAAGCCTCTCACCGAGATAGTGCATTACGAGAAACTTGGGAGACATCAAGAGCGTTGACTATTCAATAGGTTGTTATCTTTATCACGCCGGGGATCTTCAGCATCCTCTGCAGTATGGACCCGCTTGGCTCTTTTTCCACTACCAAAGTGAGTTTGGGTTCCGGCGTAAGGTCCGGATCATCTGCGACCGCTTGCCTTATCGCTATGTTCTCTTGCGCGATCAGGGCCGCTGCTTGCGCAACGATTCCGACTGTATGCGGATCCGCGTAGATCTCAATCACGCTGTAGCCGAGGAATCTTGCGGCATCCGCTAGGAACGGTCCGGCTGGCCTAACGTTTTCAAACACAGATTTCAGAACTGCGTCTGACATTATGAGTTGAGCTGTGTCCTTCACGGTCCTTCGGTCAACACCTATGTGGCGTGCGATTTTGATGTCAGATAGTTCGATTCCGCCGCAGTAGATCTTGGGACCTTCCTTGATGCTTAGTCCCAATTCGACAAGGGTCTTGGCGACCTTTTGTCGGCCTGGATAGTCTTTGAGTCGTTCCGAAATTTGTCTCCACATCGTACAAGCCTTAACGTACAGAAATGTACAACAAAGTCTTAAATGCTACTATGACGTTCCGGAGAGAAACCAATCCAGGAAATGGAAACCATGCCAAAGTCAAACGAAGTAGACAAAGAACATGCCGTGTACCTTCCGCAAGATGAGATGCCCACCCACTGGTACAACATTCTCGCTGATCTGCCAGAGCCGCTACCTCCCCCACTTGATCCCAAGACCCTCAAGCCCATGTCTCCTGAACCGCTGCTCCGGCTTTTCGCGAAAGATCTCGTTATGCAAGAGGTTTCAACCGAACGCTTCATCAAAATCCCGGATGAGGTCTACGATGCGTACCTGAGTTTGCCGCGTCCCACGCCGCTATTGCGTGCGAAGAGGCTTGAGAAGTACCTGAACACACCGGCACAGATCTACTACAAGTGTGAATACGTGAATCCTACTGGAAGCCATAAACCGAACACAGCAATCGCGCAAGCCTACTACAACATGGCTCAGGGAAGCGAACGACTCGTAACCGAAACCGGTGCAGGGCAGTGGGGTGCAGCTTTGGCGATGGCTGCCGCCCTCTTCAGACTGAAATGCACCGTATACATGGTCCGAGTCAGCTTCAATCAGAAGCCCGGGCGACGAATCATGATGGAGACCCTTGGGGCTGATGTTCACGCATCCCCAAGCAAGAACACGAAGTATGGAAGTAGCCTCCTTGAGTCGGATCCAAACAACCACGGGTCGCTTGGCATTGCGATTAGTGAAGCGCTTGAAGACTGCGTTACCCATGACGATACCAAGTATTGCCTGGGTTCGGTTCTGAATCACGTGCTCTTGCATCAGACTATCATAGGGCTGGAGGCGAAGAAGCAGTTCGACATGATTGACGTAGAACCCGACATTATATGTGGTTGCATTGGCGGCGGATCAAACTTCGCTGGCTTCGCATATCCGTTCATGGCTGATAAGTTGAAAGGGAAATCTGCGACCCAGTTCGTCGCCTGTGAACCAAAAGCTGTCCCATCAACGACCCGCGGCGTCTACACGTATGACTTCGGCGATACAGCTGAGATGACGCCGCTCTTGAAGATGTACACGATTGGCCACAAGTATCAACCCCCGCCAATCCACGCGGGCGGCCTCCGATATCACGGGAAAGCGCCGTCCTTGTCTTTCCTCATCAACAAAGGCTACATGACATCTGTGGCCTACTCGCAGACGGAAGTCTTCGAGGCTGCACGCATTCTAGCACAGACGGAGGGCATGATAACGGCACCCGAAACAGCGCATAACGTGAAGTATGCTATCGATGAAGCGTTGCGCTGCAAGAAGACTGGAGAAAAGAAGGTCATCGCTTTCAATAACTGCGGGCATGGATTACTCGACTTACAAGCCTATGACGCATTCTTGAACGGTAAGCTAGAAGACTACGAACCCGCAAGCATCGAGGTACCGAAGATCGTCAGCTAGGACCAAATCGTCACCATCGTAGATTCCCCCGACCCACAGGCCACCATCCCGTTTTGCATACTCGTCCGCTGTTAGCATTCGTCGAGGCGCCAACGTGCTTTCTGAAAACCTTTAGATTCTACAAATTCACATCTTATTGCCAGACTTCACCCCTGCTCTTCCCAAACAGTGAATCGCCATGTCAGAACTAGACATCTTACTCTCCATAGCAATCGTGGCCGCTGTATCCATCAATGCCTTGACAAGCCTCTACGTCATACGTCGGTTTCAAACCGTGCCCGCTACTCCCTCAATGGTGTCAGGCATTGCGACTTCGAAAGAGACTGAGGAGCAAGAGGAGCCTGATGATGCGGAAGAGGCATCCGAAGACGAAGAAGACAAAGAAGCGCTGAAGGAGCAAATCCTGGCGCGGAGGGCGCAATTGATTCATGAACTTGAACAGGAGCGGGGATCGCGGGTCATCCAGCTCATTCACAGAAAGGAACCTTGGAGCTCGAGCGAAGATGAACCGGAGATCGTCCTAGAGGATTCGGAGACAATACTGCAGGAAATCAGAGAAACTCCTGCGGACACTCCAATAGACTTCATTATTCACACCGAGGGTGGGTTGGCCTTCGCTGCTGACCTGATAGCTATGGCACTAAAACATCACAAAGGAAAGGTAACAGTAATGGTTCCCTTCTACGCCATGTCGGAGGGCACATGCATCGCTCTAGCTGCCCAAGAAATAATGATGGAGAAGTACAGCGTGCTCTGCCCATTGGAACCTCAGCTCGATGACATGCCAGCGAACTCGATCATAGGGATTCTGAAACGCAAACCTATAGAGCAAATATCCGATCGCACAATTTTGCTCGCTGAATCCGCACGTATGGAGCTCGAGAATGCCAGGGAATTTGTGAAGTGGCTTCTCCTAGACAAGATGACCGAGGAGCAAACCAATCAAGTGGCAAACTTCCTCGTGGGCGGATACATGGCCAGCTCCACTCCCATTACATTGGATGTTGCTCGCGCCATTGGCCTTAATGTGGTCGAAGGCGTCCCAGAGAATGTCCATCGACTATTCGAAACTATAGAGTTCAGCACTGGTGCACGGAGACCAGGGAAGTCATACCAGTAGAGGAATGATATCGAACTTGGATCTGGTCGAACTATTCTTGGCCCTTGGTCTCATCGTAGTCTCTGCCATTAATTCCCTCGCGGTATTCTACGCCGCCCGCCAACGGACCGACACCCAGACATCAAAGCAGACGCCAGACGTATCAAGGGAGAGATCGAAGGAGGAAGTAGCTGAAGAGCCAGAAGAAGCGACGATTCAGTCCGAGGGTGAAGCGATGGATCAGACCGAAACTCAAGACACTGAGGTAACTGAAGAATCAACACCTTCAGGATCAAGTGTCGCATCCAAACGTCCTACTACAAAGGCCGGTATCCTTGCTTGGCGAAGGAAAATCATTGAGGAACTTGAACGAGAACGTGGCACTAAGGTGATGACGATGATTCACAAGAAGGAGCTTTGGACCGCGCCTGATGAGGAACCTGAGGTTAGCATTGAAGACACGGAAAAGATTCTCCAGGAGTTCCGCGACACGCCTCCAGATAAGCCGGTCGACTTGATTCTTCACACTCCAGGCGGTTACGCTTTAGCGGGAGAGATGATGGCTATGGCTATCAAGTATCACCCTGCGAAGGTCACGGTTATGGTTCCATTTTACGCGATGTCAGCGGGATCAATGATGAGCTTGGCTGCCAGCGAAATTCGCATGGAGAAGTATAGTGTGCTAGGTCCGGTGGATCCTCAAATCCCTGTCCCGGATGGGCAATGGCCAGCAAGCTCTTTGTCAACCTTGATGAAAACAAAACCCATTCAGACCGTTACTGATCGTATGGTCATAATGTCTGACGTTGCGAAACTTGAGACCGATAACGCCAAAGCGTTTGTGTTGTGGTTGCTCGAAGGAAGGATGGATAAAGAGCAGGCTGAGCGGGTGGCAGATTTCCTAGCGCATGGCTACATGTCACACGCCACACCGATCACTCTCGATGTTGCAAGAGCGTTGGGACTCAATGTAGTTGAAGGGGTCCCAGAGAAAGTCTACGAACTGTTCAAGACGTTCGCTTTCACAGGGCAACCCTACAAACGGCTACCTTGAGACGCCAACCAAGTCGAAAAGAACGGCGGTCAAAGGCTGGGATCGTCCTCCGTGACGGATCTCAGACTTGCCTCATCCTATTCAACGTCCTCGTCTCAGAAGCATCTGTAGTATCGCAATAACGAGGAAGGCTATTCCAGCGTAGATTAGGCTATGTGTCACGTACCACACAACGACTGCCGCCACGATGGGTAAAATGAAATGGATCACTGCCTTCAGCAGCAGAATCACTATGACGCCAATAATTAGGAGGACTAGAAAGATTATGATTTCGCCATAACCTATCGGTAGAATCGGGAATGCCATTGTCGAGACAACCCACATTGACTTAGTTACCGCTTTTGTTAAAACGATTTCGACAGGGCGGGGAGTATCAGGAGGATAGCTTTTCTAGATACTTTCTGAGCTCATTGCGGCCTTTGACTCCGCTGAATCGGTCCCATTCCTTTCCATCCTTGAAGAAAACGAGCGTGGGTATACTCTTGATTTTGAACTGCGATGCAAGATCCTTATTGTTCTCAACATCCACCTTAGCAAAGATGACGCGATCGTCAAATTCCTCGGCTAAATCCCTGAGGATGGGCGCCATGGTGTGGCATGGAACACACCAGCTGGCCCAAAAGTCGACAATCACAGGTCTATCGCTGCGCAGCAGTTCACGCAGATTCCCAATTGTGGCTTGATGAACTCGACCACCCATTTCTCTACACATCAGCTTCCGTGTCGTAGCTGCATGAAGTCCCATTTTGAACGTATGCCTAAATGAAGAATACCACGCTCGGAAGACATGTCTGATTGATACCCTATCTTGGAATATATTCTACAAGCAGTAATAGCGCGTTGCATAAGTTGCACCAATTCATGGAGTAAGCAGAAATCTGGTGGCCAAATGGAATTCACATCGAAGAGTCTGCAGACAATCTTGAATGAGATGTTGGTCCATGCGACGACTCAGCTTCCTAACGATATTCTGGGCGCAATCAAAGAGGCGCATGCTCACGAAACTAAGGATATCGCCAAGAAGCAGCTTGAAGCCATACTGAATAGTGCACACTTGAGCGACGAGAAGGATCTACCCCTTTGTCAAGACACTGGTCTTGTAACCCTCTTCGTCTCTGGAGCGCTTATCGACCATATGGACGACGTTGAGAAGGCTCTGGTTCACGCGGTTCAATCTTTGACTGCGAAGGGTTCTATGCGAGCAAATGTCGTCCATCCGCTTACTCGAAAGAATACGGGAACTAACACTGGTCTCAATCAACCAGAGGTCTTGGTTGATAAATCAACCGAGAAGACTACGATGAAGATGATTCTGAAGGGTGCGGGCTCAGAGAACTTCACCAACTTGAAGATGATGGTTCCCACAGCCAGCAGACAGGACATCTTCAAACATATTCTGCAGGTTGTGATAGATGCCGGTGGAAAGACGTGCCCGCCCAACATCCTCGGAATCGGCATCGGTGGATCAGCAATTCAAGCAATGTTCAACTCGAAACATGCGTTACTTAGGGAGATAGGCTCGCGCCACCCAGATCCGGATGTAGCCCAATTCGAAACCTCCCTAGCCAAAGCGATCAACGAGCTAGGAATAGGGACTATGGGCTTGGGTGGCGATACCACGGTCCTCGACGTTCATATTGAAACCGCCGGAGCACATACGGCATGCCTCCCCGTAGCAATCTCGTTTGGCTGCTGGGCGAATAGAGTGGCAGTTGCCGAGGTGAAAGGCGAGCACTTCAGGATGGTAAGGTGATACAGAAATGACTGATTTTCGATTGAAGGTTCCGGAAGATAACGGACGCATTGCAGAAGTCAGAGCCGGCGATGTGCTCTATGTAACTGGAGATATCGCGATCGCACGAGATCAAGCGCATAAGAAACTCCTTGAGCCTGACAAATTCATCTCAGAGTTGGTGGGGCTGCCGATCTTCCATTGCGGTCCAATAGCACGCAAACGTGACGAGGAATGGACAATCGTCGCCGGAGGTCCAACGACCAGCACTAGAATGGACGCACTTACACCACCTATTCTAGAGAAATACAAACCGAAAATCATCATTGGCAAAGGGGGGTTAGGTGAAGTTGGAAAGAAGGGTTTAGCCACCTACGGAGCAGTATACTCGGAGTTCACAGGCGGCGCTTCGGCCCTCGCAGTGTCAAGGATTGTACGCGTTAAGAAGAGACTACTAGAGGAATTGGGCCCAACCGAACTGGTTTGGATATGGGAAGTGAAGGATTTTGGCCCACTACTCGTAACACAAGACCATCAAGGTAACGATCTGAAGAAGGTCGTAACGAACGAGGCCGTCGCAAAACTGGAAACCATCATGAAAACCTACGCTTGACTAAGCGTCTCGAACGAAACTGATGTCCCATGACCCTTGAGCTGTAGACCTCTCAACAACTCAACCGGTACACTTTTTCAGAGTCTTGCGCCATCTCTCCCTACTCAGCGGAACGTCTCCGATTTAGTGTGGTTTCAATGGAAGCGTGATGTGACCTAGATTGAGGGTCATAATGCACATCGACATGGACGCATTCTATTCATCCGTTGAGCAACGCGAGAATCCATCCCTGAAGGGTAAACCGGTAATCGTCGGAGCAGATCCTAAGGGCGGAAAGGGACGGGGTGTAGTGGCCGGTTGCTCCTACGAGGCTAGAAAAGTCGGTGTGCGCTCGGCTCTCCCAATCTCACAAGCCTACAGACTCTGCCCAGACGGCGTCTACCTGCGACCAAATTACACATTGTATGAGCAAGCTTCGGAGCGGGTCATGCATATCCTGAGCCAGTTTACGGAGAGGATCGAGCAGGTTAGCATAGACGAGGCGTTCATGGACGTAGCCGACAAGGTCACTGACTTCGACGAAGCTTCTGCCCTAGCCACTAGAATCAAGGAAGAGATCAAACAAAAAGAGCGACTGACCTGCTCCATCGGAGTCGCACCCAACAAATCCCTAGCCAAGATCGCTTCCGATTTCAAAAAACCTAACGGCTTGACAGTTGTAACGCCCGACAAAATCCAAGAATTCCTAACTCCATTGCCTGTCGCCAAGATTAGCGGAATTGGAAAGAAGAGCGCGGAGGTACTCAGGATAGCCAACATCAGTACAATCGGAGACCTAGCGGCAACGCATCCTAGTAGGTTAACTGAACTCTTCGGAAAATACGGAACGAGATTGTGGCAAGTTGCCAACGGCAGAGACGAGGAAGAAGTCATCACTTCCTATTCAATCAAATCGATCAGTTCTGAAACAACCTTCGAAGAGGATGTAGCCGAAAAGGCAAAGGTCATGGAAGCCTTCGCCAACCTGATCAACGACGTTCACTCGCGCGTGCTTTCGCAGAACATGCTGTTCCGAACGGTTGGAATCAAGGTGCGTTTCGAGGACTTCACCACTTTCACCCGCGCCAAGAGTCACACGAGGTATACGAACGGGAAGGATGTCATGGAGGATTTCGTGAAGCGTCTCTTCGAGGAATTCCAAGCCTCAGGAAAGAAGATTCGACTAGTAGGTGTGCGAGTATCGAGCTTGAAGAAGACTGACGTGGGACAGGAGACGATTCTTCATTGGGCTAAGGACTGAGTTCTGCGCGCAGTTCATGAGCATATGCTTGCACAATGT
>Ga0315279_10008803_pt1 | contig 12160 bp, 7 predicted proteins | sample YL17G06_20_MG_FD_203694 | JGI IMG/M metagenome (GOLD analysis project Ga0315279, IMG submission 203694) | Sediment microbial communities from Yellowstone Lake, YNP, Wyoming, USA - YL17G06_20 | ecosystem: Environmental > Aquatic > Freshwater > Lake > Sediment | place: USA: Wyoming | collected...
GTCGAGCTACATCATGGCCAGAAAATCGCGTCAGGCGCGAGACCGAGTGAAAGCCCCGACCGACGGCAAGGGCATCAGCAAAGAGGCAGCTTCCGATATCGACAAGGAATTGCGGAAGAAATTCGGATTGTAATATGCTAAACTCTCTTGGTTCTTACGCTTCTGTCGGCGAAAACGTCAACGGGAGGGGCAAGGTCCCGGTAGGCCTTCTGGACTTCAAAAACGATCACGGCGGAATTCGGCTCCGGTGGATTCTCCCCTGTTGGACCGTATCCAGCTTGTTTTTCTTGTATTTACAGATCTTGATGGTTTGATCACGTTTAGGCTGGACTGAGCCAGTTTGTGCAGAAGCTTGCACAATCTCTGCACAATTTGTCAAGCGGCGCATAGATTTACGAGGTAAATCGGCGTGTAGTTTTACGAGCTACAGGGGAGAAGACGGCAACTTCACCTTAAGAGCTGGCCCCACCTTTCGGCTTCGCCGGGAGGCTCCACGCGTCCGCCAAGGTACTTGCCCAAAAAAGCCTCAATGGCCGCCCAACGTTTCAATAAATTCGCGTAGGCTCCTCCTCCCACATGCCCGGCATCAGGGAAGACTAGGAAGGTAACGTCTTTTCCGAATTCTTTCAGGGCCGCGACCATCCGCTCGGAATGTTCCAGCCTGACCCGCACATCGTTGGCGTTATGCATGATCAAGAGCGGGCGAACGACCTGGGAGGCTTTTTGAAGGGGGCTGATGGCCTTCAAGAACTCGGGATCTTTGCCCATGCGTGTCTCGAACCTGGCCTTGCCCGCGGTCCAATATGGGGGCATCGACGCCATGAACAGATTGGCATCGCTGATGGCGTTCATGGCGATACCGCAGGTGAATTCCTGAGGATGAAAAACCAAGGCGGCAAGCGCCGCATAGCCGCCGAAGCTTCCGCCCATGATGGCCACTCGTTTGGGGTCGGCGATGCCCCGGGCGATAAGCCAGTTCTTTCCGTCCACGAGATCCTGGATGACCTTGCCTCCCCACTCCAGATTGCCGGCGTTCTGAAAGGCTTTTCCGTAACCCGTCGATCCTCGAAAATTCACCTGAAGGACGGCATAGCCGCGGTTGGCCAAGCACTGGATCGGAAAATCGAGGCGCCAGCTGTCGCGGGTCCAGGGGCCCCCGTGGACCTGGACGATGAGCGGGAGGTTTCGGGCTGGAATGCCCATTGGCAACGTTAGGTAGCCGTTGATGGTCATGCCGTCTCGAGATTCGAACTGGATGGGGTCCTTCTTCGCGAGCTGGAATCTCTCCAGCTTCGGATCTTCGGAAAAGATATACACGGCCTTTTTGGCGGATCGGTCGAAAAGGTAGTAGGTCGTCGGACGGTCAGAGGCCTCGAACCGAACCAGCCAGACCCCATCTGACCGGTCGCGGCCGCGGATATGGATCTCCCCATCTCGGATCTTTCCCAAGGCCGCGAAATCCTTCCGAACCTCAGGGTCAAGGAACTGCCAGGTCATCCGCTCCTTCTCGTAGCCGACCGCCTCCAGCGTGTTTCTGAGCGGATTGACCATCAGTCTCGTGATATCGAACTGAGGATCTTCGCTCAGGACCTTCCTATCGCCCGTGCGAATGTCGACCTCCAGCAGACGCTCGGCGTTGGCGCCGAGACTGGTGATGATCCAGATCTTGGAATCGTCGGCGTTGAATCCGGCGACCCCTGTAAAGTCGGAATTCATCTCGTCCGGTCCCCAGTCGATGAGGCTTCTCCATGGGTCCTCGAGGCCGTCGCGCACGCGGATCTCCGCGGAGTTGTCGGATTTGGTCACATAGGCGGCCCTTACGTGCAGCCTGTGGTCGGCATAGAACTGAGCTACGTCTCCGGGGTTTTCCGCTTCGAGCTTCAGAGATCCGGTATTCAGGTCAAGTCTATAAAGGTCGAAAAGGCGCTCATCCCGAGCGTTGATATGGATGAGGAGCGTATCGGGGTAGCGGGGATCATCGATGAGGCCCATGGCACGAGCCCCGGGAATTGGAGTCAAGTCTTTGGTGATCCCCGTCCGGATATTCGTCTGGACCAGATGCCTGTTTTCATCCCCGCTCTGGTCCTGGTAGTAGAGCACATGCTCACCGTCCGCCTGCCAGAAGCAATATTCGATCCCGTTTTTGGTATCGTGGGTCACGACCCGGTCGTCGTTCTTGGCCACGGTCTTTAGCCAGACGTTACACACGCCGTTGTACGAGGCACAGTAAGCGATGCTTTTTCCGTCGGGAGAGAGCGCCGGGTTGCCGCGCTCGGACTCTTCCAGGATGATGGCACGAGGGATCAGCGGGGGTTGTCGAGCCTTGCACGACGGGATGGCGCCCAAGAGCGAGACCGTGATGAGTCCGGCCTGGATCAGCCTCTCGGCGTGTAACGGCGTTCTTTTCATCGGGACCCTTCATCCTTATTACCTTTCACATCCGGGAAAGGTTGCGGGCCCTGTTACAGGCGAAGCAATCTCAGTGCAATTCCACTGGGCGCTCCGTCAGCCCTTTCTCAGGGGACGGCCTTTATATTTCTCATAAAGGTTGTCCCAGTAGTTCTTCATGTCCGTATGCCGCCCACCGATGAACAGATGCTTGACCTCCGACTTGGGGTCAAGCGGGTCGCCGGTGGTGATGAACAGGTCTGCGTCCTTGCCGATTTCCAAACTGCCCAGGCGCTGGTCTACGCCGAGAATCTTGGCCGGATTGATGGTCAGCTCTCTGATCGCCTCGTCGTGGTCCAGCCCGTAAGCCACGGCCCGGGCGGCGTGATACGGCATGTCCTTGCCCGCGGACGAGTCATCGCCGGAGGAGAAGCAAAGCGTGATGCCCGCCTTGGCCAGAGCCACGACGTTCCGCCAGGGCGCGTCGTAGCCGTCCTCGGGGTCCGAGGGCCCGGCGTACAGCGAATCGATGATGACGGGGATCCCTGATTTCTTGATCTTGTCGGCCACCTTGAAGCCTTGGCCGCAGCCCCGGAAAATGGCCTTGAGCTTCTCATCCTGAACGAACTTGATGGCCAGCTCGATATCCTTGTCCTTCTCGACCGAGATGATGACCGGCAGGCTGCCGTCGAGCACGGGCGCCAGGGCTTCGTACTTGGGATTGGTTTCGGGCGTCGGGAGCTTGGGGTCGGCCGCCGCGTCCTTCTTGAGCTTGAGGTAGTAGCGGGCTTCCCTGAGGTAGTCCTTGATCTTGTCCACCAGCTTGGAGGTGACGTCGACCTTGCTTTCCTGCTGTTGGCCGCCGCCCTCTCCCCCGGACGGGCGCGGAGACATCGGGAAGTTGATCAAGGACGTGGCGATCTCCTTGACCGCCATCTCCTGAGCGGTCCAGCCGTCCATTTTGACCAAGGCCGACAGGCCGGGAAACGTGCCGCCGGACGGGGCGACGAGGGCCGCGGTCGTGCCGTTGACGCGGCCCGTCCCGAAATGCACCGAGCCCGGGTTGATCGCCCAGATGACACGCAATTCGGGATTCTCCTTGCCCATCTCCCGGACATCGGACGTGCTGGCGATGGCCGAAATTTCCGTCAAGCCGAAATGGGAATAGCCGTCGATGAACCCCGGGTAAACGAACAGGCCGGCCGCATCGATGACCAGGGCGCCGTCCGGAGCGGCCAGGCTCTTGCCCAGGCCGGCGATCTTGCCGTCCCGGATGAGGAGCTGGCCTTGATCGACCCTATCCCCGACCACGGGGATGATCGTCGCGTTCTTGATCAGGATAGCTTGAGGCTCGTCACCGCCGCCAGTTCCGGCCGGAAGCGTCCCGGTGAGCCCGGCGCATATCGCTGCGAGAATGATGAATTTTTTCATGGTCATGCCCTCTTAGTCCTTTTTGTCCTTGGGCTTAGGAGCCTCGGCCGCCTTCTTCTTGGCCTCTTCCGCTTTCTGCCTGTCCTCGAGATACCTGGCCCGGTCGAAATAGACCTTGCCGTCCACGAGCGTCATCTGACAGACGGAGTACGGGTCCAGCGGGTGGCGGCTGAAGACCGCGATGTCCGCGTCCTTGCCGGCCTCGAGCGTCCCCGTGAATTTATCGATGCCCAGGATGATGGCCGGGTTGATGGTGATCGTCTTCAGCGCCTCGAGCTCGGTCAGACCGCCGAAACGCACGGCCTTGGCGGCGTCGAAGAACAAGCGCCTCATGCGCTCGGGGTCGTCGGAGTTGAGGGCCACCAGGACCCCCCGCTTGACCATCAGGGCCGCGGACTGGGGCATGGTGTTATAGGCTTCCCATTTGTAGGCCCAAAAATCCTCGAACGTCGATACGGCCACATGGTTCTCGACGAGCTCGTTGGTGATGCGATAGCCTTCCAGGCCATGCTCGAAGGACACGAGCTTGACTCCGTATTCATTGCACAGCCGGATGATGGAAGCCATCTCCTCGCTCTGATAGGCGTGGCAACGGACCCAGTATTTGCCCCGCAGGATATCGGCGACCGATTCCAGCCGATAGTCCTTCTTGGGAGGCAGGGGCAGGACGGCGTCCTTCTTGCCTTTGGCCGCCGCCGCCTTCCGGTCGTAGGCCTCCCATCTTTTCATGTAGTCTTTGGCCTGCTCGAAGATCTCCCGGATGGAGGCCTCGACGCCCATGCGCGTCTTCGGGTAGCGCGCTTTGCCCATGCCGTCCGCGTTGGACTGCTTGGGATTCTCGCCCAGGGCCCACTTGCTCGTCCGGGGCGCCTGCCTGACGATCATGTCATCAGCGCTCGCCCCCCACTTGAGCTTCAGGACGATGCCCCGGCCGCCGATGGGGTTGGCCGAACCGTGCATGGTATGGACGCAGGTGACTCCCCCGGTGAGCGCGTAATAGATGTTGATGTCCTCAGGGTTGATGACGTCCAGGATGTCGACCTCCGGGGTCATGAGGTCCCCCCCCTCGTTAACATTGCCCTCGACGGCGATGTGGGAGTGTGAGTCGATGATGCCCGGCATGACCCACTGTCCCTGAAGGTCGACGACTTCCGTATCCGGTGTGACCGGAAGGTCCTGGCCCAGCTTGGCGATCCTGGCCCCGACGATCAGGATATCGCCATCGAAGGGTTCCCCGCCGACAGGGAGAATATGGCCGTTCTTCAGGAGGAGCTTTTTCTCGACCGGCGCGGCGCCGAACAAGCCCGTCCCTGCGGCCAGGAACAGCCCGGCCACGGCGATGATGAGTACGTTCTTTTTCATGTGGTCCTCCGGTTCCTCAGGAAGGGTTCCGCTTGGCGGTGAACTCGGACGAGCCCTGCGTCCCCTGGACGACGTTTCCGCGCATGGTGTCGCCCGTGACGGTGGCCGAGAAGTAGAGGTCGATGTCCTGACCGCCCACGGAGATGTTCATCTCGAAATAGATCTCGTTGGCCGAGACGGAGCCGCCCGTGAAATCGAAGACGCCGAAAGGCGTCGTCAGCTTCCCGGAGAGGGCGGCCTCGTCCTGGCTTAAATCGGCGTTCATCTTCAGGCCGGCGTCGGGGATCGTCAGTTCCCAGCGGCCTGAGACGTTGACCGTCGGCTTTTCGCCTTCCTTGCCCTTTGTATCCTTGAACTCGAACTTCCGGCCATCGGCGAAGACCATAGCGACCTTGGGCTCTTTGGCCAGCGGGTCGCCATCGACGAGGACCAGGTTGGCGATCTTGCCCGGCTCGATCGTTCCCAGGGCCTTGTCCAAACCGAGGAACGCGGCCGGGGTTATCGTCAGGGCTTCCAACGCCTTGTCCCGGGCGAGGCCGGCGTCGATGGCCTTCTGGATACCCTCGAGAAAGCTCTTGGGGTCGTCCGTGCCGAGCGAGGAAAAGGCGAAGGGAATCCCGGCCTCAGCCAGTTTAGCGGGATTTTTAGGGTAAAGCTCCTTCTCGGCCTTCTCCTTCTCGGTCTTGCCGAGTTGGGCGCGGACGCTCGTCGAAGGGGCTTTGAAGCCGACGGTGCACAGGAGCCGCGCCTTGGCTTTCCGGAGCTCGGGGATGAGGAACTGGGCCTCGCTGCCGAGGTCGCAGATGACGTAGTCCAGCTTGAGTTCCGCGGCCAGCTCGAGCGTTCTCCGGATGTCGTGCTGGTTATTGCAGAGGAAAACGACCGGCTTCCTGCCAGCGGCGTAATCCGCGAGGGCGTCGTAGCGGCCGTTGAAATCGGCCCGGCTGACGCCCTTCTGGTCCTTCTTCCAGCGCGCCGTCGTCATGCTGAAGTAGGCGACGTCCGCGAACTCCTGGCGGAGCAGGGCCACGACGCCCATCAGGGAGTTGGGGTAAACCGAGAAGGACGAGGGCGAATAGCTTAGGCCCAGCCAGGTGTCCTTGATCACCAGGGCTTTGTTCTTATCCTCGGAGCTTAAGGAAAAGAACGACCCCTGGCCCGTGAAGATGCCCTTCTGAGAAATGGCCTGCGCGGCGAGGAGCCCGGCTTTGTGGTATTTCTCCAAGGTTGATTTGCCCAGGACGACATAGTCAAAAGCCTTGAGCTCCGGGGTGAGGCCGCGGTCTTTGTCCGTGAATTCGCCCGAGTAGAATTTGGCCGTATCGAACTTTTCTTCGGGGAGTTTGAGCAGCGACTGCCCTAAAGCGTCTATGAGCCCGGGGTGGGCTGTCAGCTTGCTGCCATCGATCACTTCCGCGTCCGCCGGGATGGCCACGCTCGGCCCCACGGCCTCGATGAGCCCGTCGCGGACGAGGATCGTCGCCTTGGCCACAAGCGCGCCGCCAGGAGAGACCAGACGGCAGTCCTTGATGGCCCAGACTCGGTGCAGGGTTTCCACGGAGCCGGCGGGGGCGGCCGAGACGAAGAAGAGACCCAGGCACAGGGGCGCCAGTCCTGACTTCAGAGTCCTTTTGGTCATGAAGCCTCCTTGGGGAGTTGGATAAGTTGGGGATGCAGCGGATGAACGAATACTGTGGATATTCATCGATGGCCTAGAATACGGATTCTGTCGGTGATTGGTTCCTTCCCGACGGAAGAAGGCCGGGCATTTATCTTCCTTTTCTGCAGCGAACCGCAGGATGCACACATTTCGGGCACGGAATGGCTAGGTTGGGTATCTTCCTCTAACTTACGCCCAGACTAACAGAGGGATGGGGAGGCGGTCAACGGTTCTTGACACCGTTCCTCGATAGAAATACCATCATCCCACCGACGGGAGGGTGAGGACTCCGGTGAGTTCTCTGGACTTCAAAAACGATCCCGGCGGAATTCGGCGCGAGCGGATTCTCCCCTGTTGGACCGCATCCGGCTTGTTTTTCTTGTATTTACAGATCTTGATGGTTTGATCACGTTTAGGCTAGACTGAGCTGTTTTGAGCAAGAGTTTGCTCAATCTCTGCTCAATTTTTTGAGGGTAATCTGAACCATGTTGTTTATGTGGCCCGAGTACTCTGCCTACGCATCCCCATTCTGACCAGATCCATCTTCATAGATTAACCCAGTAATCTGCTACTCGCTTTGATGGTGAGTATCCATGTGCCTGAGAGGATTCGAACCTCCGACCTTTGGATTATTTGCCGTTGGGGGATACGCGGCACGAGCGGTCGTGCTTCTACGACTTATCGGCCAGCATTTCCACCTCAACCCACGTGTCCAGCACTTCGGGCTCTCCGGGGTAAAGGTCTTTGAAGGGCAGCACCTTCGTGATGCCTCCCTTCAATGTGCACTTCGTGTTTTGCCATACCAGCAGCACCTGAAGCCACGTCAGGTCGGCACGGATCGGATCCGGCGCGAGCGTATAAGAGAAAGCCAACGGAGAGGCCACACGCAGCGGACGTAGCAATCCGATCACCCGCAGCCCCTCGGGGGCGACGACGACCGCCGGCGGCGCGCCGCGCAGCCACTTTCCGGCCAGGGCCGACGGGCTGTCCTCGGGGGCGATCCGCAGCCGGTCCGCGCGAGCCCGCAACGGCAATTCCAGCGTGACGTACGTATTGCCGGAATCGGAACCAGGGATCTTACGACGGTCGATGCGGACGCGGGCGACCGTGTGGGAACCGTGTGTCTCCACCGACAGCGGGACGTCCAAGGACGATGCGCCGTCGGGGATGAACGGCGCGATCTGTCCCGGGCCGACTCGCACGCGAATCCCCGCCGAATCCACGAGAACCTGCCGCCAGCTCGCGTCTGGCGCGCCTTCAAACGGGGGCAATCGGAGCTTTGGCAGCGAGTCCACGAGCGGCACTCTGCCCGATTCCTTGCCCGCGGCGCGCCCAACCAGCTCCACCGCCCGGGCAAAGACCTGCGCCTGCTCGCGGGCGTGAGCAACTGTCTGTTGTTCCGTGAACATCTCTGGCCAGCCAGGCCCGAGCGTCAGCCCGTGGTCCATGGCGGTGGCCAGGGCCTCTTTCACGTCCACGGGAGTGTCCGGCTTGACCATCTTCATGGCCTCCCGCAGTCGCCACGTCCACACCGGGCAGGTGGCCCTGATGTTGTCCCACTGTCCGCCCCACTCGCCGCGGTTGACTGGAAGTTCCGCGCCATATCGAGCCTCAATATGGCGGAAGTAGTCCAAGGGCGAGGAAACCACCAGGGATGGCCGCAGTCCCCCGGCGTTCCAGAGGCGGACGAAATCGGGCAGCCATTTGACCGCTTGCACACTGAAGTCGTCGCCGGCGTGCTCGAACACCAAGGCGTCGTAACGGGATGTGGTCTCCGCGAGGAGCTTCCGGAAGCCCTGATCCGCCGTGGCGAGCAACGCTCTGTCGCTTGGGGATGCCGCCACATTCGCGAACCGCGCGGTGTCCGACACGTCCGGCCATTTGGCACCCTGATCGTAGCTGTTCGGATCGATGTAGACCAACGCTCGCGCACCCTTCGACGATTCCCACCAGAAGGGCGAGCGCACCAGGTTCGGAGGCAGCGGTGCGCTGACGAACATGTTGGCGCCGATCAGCATATACCGCACACCGCGGGCTGCCAACACATCGACCAGGGACTCGGGGTGGGACGGCGCGTCGTCAAGAACCGCGACCTGCGGGCGGTAGTCAAGCAGGCGCTCCATCTCGTCCAAGTGAGCGGTGAGGAGTTCGAGGGATTCGTGGAATATGGAGCCGTGCGGGCTCACCCAGACAGCGCTGACGAAGAGCTGGCCGCTCTGCAGGGCCCGGCGGGCCCTCGTGATGCGCGCCGCGTCCCCCCGATAGCGCTTCAGCCAGCCGCCAAAGCCCCAGGCGCCATCCTCCATCCAGTGAAAGTCGGGGTCCGCCTCGGCAGCCTTCAGGGCATCTTCGATGGCCTGGATGCGGTGCTCGCGCACCACCGAGGGCAGATCATTGAAGCCTACGTCGAAATGGGCCCCTGGCACGAAGAAGATGGTGTCCACCTGGGCAAGGGCGGAGGCAGGAGAACCGGCCACAATAAGACTGAACGCAAGAGCAACCGTCGTGCTGACGGCAGTGGCCCGATTCATGGCTCGGCTTCGACCCTCCCCATAATGAACTCATGATATTCCCGGTCGCGGAGGGGTGTCAAGGAAGCCGGAATCCCAGCTGTCAGACCGGAGGTGGCATGCCTGATAGGATTCGAACCTCCGAGCTTTGTATCCGGGGGCCGCAATCCAAGCGATGTTTGAAACGCCAACATCAAGGGTGTTACATTGAAGGGGGGAAAAGTGGCATACACGAGCGGGCTTCTCCTAGCTCGAACGGACCTTGCCTACCCAAAAGGACCTCTGGTGTAAACTATGTCAGTCAGTTCTAGACGCCTTGACGCCGCTAGGTCGACGGAATACGATAACTCAGCCCGCGGGAGGGTGAGGACTCCGGTGAGTTCTCTGGACTTCAAATCCAGCATGGGGCTATAGACGTCCCGGGTGGGTTCGACTCCCACACCTTCCCGCCACTCCCCTATCTGTTTTTACCAAGATTTCACCTGCTGGGCCGCCACGAAACTTGACAATAGGCAATATTGGACTATTCTTGTTGGGAATATGCGTAGAGTATTTTTACGCAGATTCTCTTCGTTGAGCTGTGATCGCGGCGCGGCCTGGCCTGCCACGGCAAAAGATAAGAAGGAAAAGAGAGACGGAGGTCGCATGAAGAGCACAAGGAAGTTGGGGATATTGGTTTTTTCATTTTTGGCGTTGCTTTCCGCCTGCGAACGGAGCGGAGACGGCGGCGGGACAACGCCGGTGTCGACCGTTAAATGGGCCTGGATGTCCGGCAGCAAGACGGTCAATCAAGCGGGCACGTACGGTATCAAGGGCACGGCCGCTCCGTCAAACGTCCCGGGGGCAAGAGAACAGACTGTGACCTGGGTCGATTCCAGCGGCACACTCTGGCTCTTCGGGGGAGATGCCTATGATTCGACCGGCTATATCGGCCAGCTCAATGACCTCTGGAAGTATGATCCGACAACCCTTGCCTGGACCTGGGTGTCCGGCAGCAGCACCTATGGCCAGGCGGGCATCTACGGAACAAAGGGTACCGCCGCTCCGTCAAACGTCCCCGGGGCAAGGAAGTGGGCCGTATCCTGGCTCGATTCCGACAGCAAACTCTGGCTCTTCGGGGGACTGGGCTATTATGAAACCGGCCATTTCGGCAGTCTCAATGACCTCTGGAAGTATGACCCGGCGACCTTCGAATGGACCTGGGTGTCCGGCAGTGACAGCGGAGATCAGATTGGCATTTACGGCACGCAGGGCACGGCCGACCTGTCAAACGTCCCCGGGGGGAGATTGGGGGCCGTATCTTGGATCGATCCCCAGGGTCAACTCTGGCTCTTCGGGGGATACGGTTATGATTCGGCCGGCGCTAAAGGCCGTCTCAATGATCTGTGGAAGTATGATCCGGCAACTTTCGAATGGACCTGGGTATCCGGCAGTAGCGCCCGTGATCAGGCCGGCACTTACGGTATCAAGGGCACGGCCGACCCGTCAAACGTCCCCGGGGCAAGAGAACACGCGGTGACCTGGATCGATTCCAGCGGCACACTCTGGCTCTTCGGCGGAGAAGGCTTGGTTACGGCCGACGCCCATGGCGACCTCAACGACCTGTGGAAGTATGACCCCACAACCCTTGAATGGATCTGGGTATCCGGCAGTAATTCCGCAAATCAGGCGGGCACCTACGGCACGCTGGGCACGGCCGCCTCGTCAAACGTCCCCGGAGGAAGGTATGCGGCTGTCTCCTGGCTCGATCCCGCTGGGAAGTTCTGGCTCTTTGGGGGATTCGGCTATTATTCGGCCGGCAAGGATGGTTGGCTTAATGACCTGTGGAAGTATGACCCGACAACCCTTGCCTGGACTTGGGAATCCGGCAGCAGTTCCCAGGGTCAAGCGGGCGCCTATGGCACGCAGGGCACGGCCGAATTGTCAAACTTCCCCGGAGGAAGATATTTTTCCGTATCCTGGATCGATCTCCAGGGCAAGCTCTGGCTCTTCGGGGGATATGGCCTAGATTCCGAGGGTAAGGGAGGTTGGCTCAACGACTTGTGGCGTAAAACCCAATAGGGGGCGCCGGCTATTCGCGTTGAGGAGCCAAAATCCAGTATGGGGCTATAAACGTCCCGGGTGGGTTCGACTCCAGCACCTTCCCGCCACTCCCCTCTGCCCCTTCAAAGTTGATTATGAATTTTTGTGATTAATGTCTCTTGATCCATTCCATCAGCTTCTTATCGAACAGTTCCTGTTCCTCAACCATCGGAAAATGGCCGCTTTTCTCGAAGAGATTATAGGAGAGGTTTGGCAAAACATCCTTTCTATCATCCCAAATGAAGTAAGGACATAAATAATCGTAGCGGCCAATAGCTAGAAACACTGGTGTCTCAACCCGCCCAGGCCTTTTGGCGATGTCATATTCTTTAAAAATGACTTGAAATAAATGACGAGCAATATCCTGGTTAGATTCCACAGCTTCATAAATCCACGACAAGTCATATGTAGGCTCATAAAAGAGTTTCGGAGCCATGGCCATATAAGTTTTAACAACCCTTTCTTTAGACGGCATCCGGCTGAGCTCATCTTCTGCTATTTTTTCCATGTTCTGTTTAAGGATCATCTTCCTTTCAGATGAAGCATCGGATTCCCAGAATTCATCTGCCACCCCAGCTAGGCTGTATGGCGTGAAACCCGACATGATCACATGAGTCGTATTTTTAGGATATTTCCGGGCATATTCAAGAGCGATTAGGCTGTGAATCGAGTGTCCAAAAACGGCAGTCTTATCGAGACCCAGAGTTCTACGGACTTGATCAATGTC
>Ga0315279_10008804_pt1 | contig 12160 bp, 11 predicted proteins | sample YL17G06_20_MG_FD_203694 | JGI IMG/M metagenome (GOLD analysis project Ga0315279, IMG submission 203694) | Sediment microbial communities from Yellowstone Lake, YNP, Wyoming, USA - YL17G06_20 | ecosystem: Environmental > Aquatic > Freshwater > Lake > Sediment | place: USA: Wyoming | collected...
GGATTGTTGCTCTGCTGAAATATAAAGCATCACCTGATGAAGATATAACTACTTTTGGCTCGTTCGGATTGAACAGATCTTCTCCCTCCTCAACTTTTCTGATAAGTGTCGCAATTTCAACGGAATCATCACTGAAGCATGACATAAGAAGCCTGATCTGTTCAGGTTTGATAAAAGGCTCGTCTCCCTGGATATTAATCACAATATCAATCAAATTCCCTGTCTCTTTCTCAATTTTTTTAACAGCTTCAGAACAACGATCCGTTCCGCTCCGGTGATTGGGAGAGGTCATAATAACCTTTCCGCCGAAGCCGAGAACAGCATCCATTATTCTTTTATCATCGGTAGCTACAAAAACTGCCGGTAATGCCTTGCAGGCCTGTTCATAAACCCTCTGGATCATTGGTTTGCTTCCAATAAGAGCCAAAGGTTTACCGGGGAACCTGGTAGATGCAAAACGTGCCGGGATAATGCCGGTAAAATGATGTTCTGTAACTGTTTTCATTTTGCAAATTTACAAAAATTGCATTTCCCAATGTTTCAAAAAAATCTTAAATTCGCAGGATTATTATATTTGAGATGACGGATCTGCAAAATATTAAGCAAAGGTTTGGGATTATTGGTAATTATATTGGGCTTAACAGAGCAATTGACATAGCATTACAGGTAGCTCCGACCGATCTTTCGGTACTGATTACCGGTGAAAGCGGAACCGGAAAAGAGGTTTTTCCCCAGGTAATCCACAATTTCAGTGCAAGAAAGCATGGTCAGTATATTGCCGTCAATTGCGGAGCTATACCTGAAGGAACAATCGACTCTGAATTATTCGGACATGAAAAGGGCTCATTTACAGGAGCTACAGACAGCCGAAAGGGATATTTTGAAGTGGCCGACGGGGGTACAATTTTACTAGACGAGATTTCTGAATTACCCTTGTCGACACAAGTCAGACTCCTGAGAGTTCTGGAAACAGGTGAATTCATCAGGGTTGGTTCGTCAAAAGTACAGAAGACTAATGTAAGGGTAATAGCCGCCAGCAATGTCGATGTCCCGACTTCAATTGAAAATGGGAAATTCAGGGAGGATCTTTTTTACAGGTTAAATACCGTCCCCATAAAAATACCATCTCTCAGGGAGAGGGGCGAGGATATATTACTTCTGTTCAGAAAGTTTGCTGTTGACTTTGCGGAAAAATACCGGATGCCCTCAATCAGACTTACCAAAGAGGCCCAGAATATACTTCTGAATTATACGTGGCCGGGAAATGTCAGGCAGCTGAAAAATATAACGGAGCAGATATCAATAATTGAAAGTGAAAGAGAAATTAACGCTGAGACACTTAAAAACTATCTTCCCGATTATCTCGGGGTTAAACTTCCTGCTGTATTCAGGAAACCGGAAGAAAAAACATTTTCCTCTGAGAGAGAGATTCTGTATAAGGTACTTTTCGACATGAAGAGTGATATGAATGACCTGAAAAAGCTCGTTCTTGATATGATTCAGAAAGGTGGCAGTGATGTTGCTTTTCATGATGACAATTCAAGAGTTATTAAAAACCTTTTCGGAGATGCAAAAATTGAAGATAATATAAGCCATGTGCCTGATAAAAAGGTTGTTGAATTTCCAGTACGACCGGTAAGAAATGATATTCAGGATACGGAGGAGATAGTTGAAGAGTCTCTTTCACTTTCGGATAAGGAGATTGAGCTTATTATCAAGGCTCTGGAAAAGCATAATCATAAAAGAAAGATGGCTGCCAGAGAACTTGGAATATCCGAAAGGACCCTCTACAGAAAAATAAAGGAGTATGGCATTGAAATGTAGTGATACTACTTACCAGCCGGTCAGATTACGGTCCTATATTCTTGTGGCAGCAGTATTATCTTTTGCCGTTTCAGGATGCAAGGTTACATATTCTTTTTCAGGTGCATCTACTGGTGGACTTAAGACATTAAGTGTTCAATACTTTCAGAACAGGGCAAGCCTTGTACAGCCAGGACTTAGTCAGTTTGTGACAGATGCCCTTATAGATAAATGTAAAGCCCAGACTAGTCTGAACCTTGTGAACGGAATAAGCGATGCAAATTTTGAGGGTGAAATAACTGATTATAATACGAAACCTCTTACTGTCGCGGCTGATGCCAGAGCAGCTATGAACAGGTTCACCATTTCCGTCAAAGTCAAATTTACAAACTCGATAGATCCTGACTTGAGCTATGAGCAAACCTTTTCAGCTTATCAAGATTATGACAGTAACCTCGACCTGAGCAATGTTGAAAAAGAACTCTCCGATAAAATTGTAGCTTTGATTGTTGAAGATATCTTCAACCGGGCATTTGTCAACTGGTAGGTTCCTATGAACAGGAATGATTTCATAAAAATTATCCGGGATTCCGGTCAGATCGATCGTCAGATGATTGGTGAAGTAAAGGAACTGATAGACCTTTTCCCTTATTTTCAGAGCGCTCATTTATTGCTCCTGAAAGGACTTCACAATAGCGGGGATATAAAATTCGAAAACCAGTTAAGACAGTCAGCTATTCATATCGCTGACAGAGAGGTTTTGTATTACCTGTTAAATTATGAGCCGATCTCTGTAACTGATAAAAAAGAGGAGACTATAAACATTGCAACGATAGTAACTGAAGTCCCTGATAATTTGCAGGTAGTTATTGAATCAGGGAAAAACAGCGAAGAACTGATCAGTGAACTTGAGAAAAGTGCAGGAGAGATAAGCCAGGGAGAAAATAATAAAGCTTCATCCCGGGTAATGGGCGGTCATACGGTTTTAGTTAATGTGGAATCTGAAACTGATGAATCAGCTAGCGTTGTACTTCTGTTGGACAATGAATCTGAACTTATTGAGGAGAGCGTAACTTATCTGGATCCCTCATTTTCATTTCCGGGGGAAGGTGATCTCCTGGAACTGGTTGAAGATGAAATGAATGTAGCTGGTTCCTCTGATGAAATAACCAGTGAAGAGCAGTCTCCCCAGGAGCAAAAAGATACGAAGAAGCAAATACAGTCCGACCTGATCGAGAAGTTTATCATAGCCAATCCAAAAATAGAGCCCGTAAGGGAAAAATCTGAACATACTGTCGAGGATATTTCAAAACCGTTTGTTGAAGAAAGGGGAGGGTTTGTAACAGAAACCCTGGCAAAGATTTATATTAATCAGGGTTATTACTCCAAGGCAATAGATATTTATGAAAAATTAAGTTTGAAATATCCGGAAAAAAGTAGTTACTTTGCGACTCAAATTGAAAAGGTAAAAGCATTAATAAAATAGTGGTCAAATGGGAATCTATATTTTTGTTTCAATTTTAGTATTAATAGCCTGTTTCCTCCAGATACTTATTGTTCTGGTTCAGAATTCAAAGGGAGGCGGGCTTGCAGCCAATTTCACCTCAGCAGGTCAGTCAATGGGGATCAGGAAAACAGCAGATTTCCTTGAGAAATCAACCTGGACCCTTGCCATAGCAATTCTTTTGTTATGTGTGGTAGCAACTGCCACAATACCCCGGGGCGGCGAAACTCAGCGTTCAAGAATAGAGAACCAGATACAGAACGCTGTTGACCCGGATGCAATTCCTACTCTGCCCTCTGCTACTCCTCCGGCGGCAAATACGCAAACCACTCCACCGCAGACAGGCACGAACCAACCAAAGAAATAATTCTCTTATGAGTATAATATTTTAGCAAGTGTCAGAATGTCACATACTGACACTTTTTTATTTACTTCGTAAAACACTGTAATTCAATAAAAAACAGAAAAAATATAAATAAAACAACAGACTTCTGACAAAAATTAAATGATAAATTATCTTCTTAACGCGCAAAATGACATTATTTTCTGTTTGGCACAAATTATGTAATGCGGAAGTCAGTAAATTGATGTTTAACTTATAACACTTATAAAAATGGCACAATTAAAAGGTAGAATACTAGCAGGTAAGGTTTTGGTAAAACCTCATGAAGCTGAAGAAAAAACTGCCAGTGGAATAATCATTCCCGATTCGGCAAAGGAAAAGCCTCGTCAGGGGACAGTCATTCTTATTGGAGCTCCAAAGAAAGATGAGGAGATGGAAGTAAAAAAGGGAGATGTTGTTCTTTATGGTAAGTACTCAGGTCAGGAACTGACAATTAACGGAGAAGACTATCTTCTTGTCTCACAGTCTGACATTCTATTTATATCATAAATTTTGTTAACCAATTAAAAACTAACGATATGGCAAAAGAAATAAAATTCAATATCGAAGCACGTGCCCTTCTTAAGGAAGGAGTTGATCAGTTAGCTGATACAGTGAAAGTAACACTTGGACCCAAGGGCCGTAATGTTGTTCTTGAGAAGAAGTATGGTGCTCCTCAGATCACAAAAGACGGTGTTACTGTTGCCAAGGACATTGAGCTTTCAGATCCGTATAAGAATATGGGCGCTCAGATGGTAAAGGAAGTTGCATCAAAGACAGGTGATGATGCTGGCGACGGAACAACTACTGCTACCATTCTCGCACAGTCAATTATCAATGTGGGTCTGAAAAACGTAACTGCAGGCGCAAATCCTATGGATCTTAAAAGAGGAATAGATAAAGCGGTTGCTAAAGTTGTTAAAAGTCTTGCTTCGCAGGCAAAAGTTATTGGTGACGACCTTAACAAGATTGAGCAGGTTGCAAGAATTTCTGCAAATGATGATGAGGAAATCGGAAAGCTTATAGCCGAGGCTATGAGCAAAGTTCATAAAGAAGGGGTAATAACTGTTGAAGAAGCAAAAAGTACAACAACATCTGTTGAGGTTGTTGAAGGGATGCAGTTTGACCGTGGTTATATCTCTGCATATTTTGTGACCAATGCTGAAAAAATGGAAGCAGAGCTTGAAAATCCTTATATTCTTATTCATGATAAGAAAATATCTACAATGAAGGATATGCTCCCTGTTCTTGAATCAACAGCACAGAGCGGACATCCTCTTCTTATTATATCTGAAGATATTGAAGGAGAAGCTCTTGCAACCTTGGTTGTTAACCGTCTGCGCGGTTCCTTAAAAGTATGTGCCGTTAAAGCACCTGGTTTTGGCGACAGAAGGAAAGAGATGCTTGAAGATATTGCCATCCTCACCGGTGGAACAGTTATATCTGAAGAGAAAGGACTTAAGCTGGAACATACAACTATTGATATGCTTGGAAAAGCTGAAAAGGTTACTGTTGATAAAGAAGATACAACAATTGTTAATGGTGCCGGCGACAAAGGTCAGATCAAAGCCAGAGTGAACCAGATTAAGCAGCAGATTTCCACAACAACTTCCGATTATGACAAGGAGAAGCTTCAGGAGCGTCTTGCCAAGCTGTCAGGCGGTGTAGCAGTACTATATATCGGAGCAGCTTCAGAAATTGAGATGAAAAGTAAGAAAGACCGAGTCGACGACTCACTTCATGCTACCCGTGCAGCTATTGAGGAAGGCATTGTACCTGGTGGCGGTGTTGCTTATATCCGCGCTATTAAATCGCTCGAAAGTCTTAAAGGTGACAATGAAGATCAGACAACCGGTATCGAGATCATCAAGAGAGCAATTGAGGAGCCTTTACGCCAGATAGCTATTAACTCCGGTCGGGAGGGTGCTGTTGTTGTGCAGACTGTTAAAGCAGGTAAAAATGATTTCGGGTATAATGCCCAGACTGACAAATTTGAAAACCTGTACGAGTCAGGCGTTATAGACCCTGTTAAAGTTGCAAGAATAGCTCTTGAAAATGCAGCTTCAATAGCCGGCATGTTCCTTACAACCGAGGCTGTTGTAGTCGAAGAAAAAGAAGAGCATCCTGCTACAATGGCTCCCGGAATGGGTGGCGGTGGAATGCCGGGGATGATGTAAAATCAGATTTAACAATATAAGGGGCTGTATTAAAAGCCCCTTTTTTATTCATTGCCCCTAAATCCCGCTTTACGGAACTTGTTGATTATCAGATTTTTATTTAAAGCTCCCTTTAAGGGGCAGAGGGTAAAATCAGGATTTGAAACAGCCTCTTTTTTTAACCTTAAACCGATATTTTTATATATTTGCACCGGATTATATGCAAGCCCTGATAATGGACAATATCCGAAATTTCTGCATAATAGCTCATATAGACCACGGTAAAAGCACTCTGGCCGACAGGCTGCTTGAAAAAACCAATACACTCACCGACCGGAAATTTCAGGACCAGGTGCTGGACAATATGGATCTTGAAAGGGAACGTGGAATTACGATAAAAAGCCATGCTATCCAGATGGAGCATTTTCATAACGGCAAAAAGTATTTTCTCAACTTAATAGATACTCCCGGGCATGTCGATTTTTCTTATGAGGTTTCCAGATCTATAGTCGCATGCGAAGGCGCTCTTCTTGTGATAGATGCCACTCAGGGTATTCAGGCTCAGACAATTTCAAATCTTTATATGGCAATTGAGCAGGACCTGGAAATAATACCTGTGCTTAATAAGATGGACATGGCCAATGCTATGCCGGAAGAGGTTAAGGATCAGATTGTTGATCTGGTAGAGTGCTCAAGGGACGATATAATTGAAGCAAGTGCAAAGACAGGTATGGGAGTTGACAGGATCCTGGATGATATCATAAACAAGATACCTCCGCCAGCAGGAGACCCCGATGCTCCGTTACAGGCTCTGATCTTTGACTCTATCTTCAACTCCTTCAGAGGGATTATAGCTTATTATAAGATAGTTAACGGTTCAATCAGAAAAGGAGACCGCGTAAAGTTTGTAAGCACCGGGAGGGAATATGACGCTGACGAAATTGGTGTACTTAAGCTGAAGCAGGATCCCAGGAATTTCATGGGGGCCGGTGATGTCGGGTACATAATTTCAGGAATTAAAAACTCTTCAGAGGTCAAGGTTGGCGATACAATTACACAGGTAAATAATCCATGTGATAAAGCTATTTCAGGTTTTGAAGATGTAAAACCGATGGTTTTTGCCGGAATTTATCCGGTTGATGCTGATGAATATGAAGATCTCAGATCATCAATAGAAAAGCTCCAGCTAAATGATGCATCGCTTTCTTTTGTGCCTGAATCATCTGCTGCTCTTGGATTTGGATTCAGATGCGGATTCCTTGGATTATTACATATGGAAATTATTCAGGAACGTCTCGACAGAGAATTCGATATGGATGTAATTACCACTGTTCCTAACGTTTCATACAAAGTATTTACAACAAAGGGAGAAGCGATAGATGTTCACAACCCATCAGGACTTCCTGCATTTAATTATATTGAACGGATTGAAGAACCCTATATTATTGCAAAGATAATCACACTTTCGGAGTATGTAGGTTCTATTATGAAGCTCTGTATTGACAAGAGAGGAGCTCTGAAAAACCAGGTTTACCTTACCAGGGACAGAGTGGAAATTACATTTGAAATGCCGCTTGCCGAAATTGTCTTTGATTTTTACGATAAGCTAAAGAGTATTTCAAAGGGATATGCCTCTTTTGACTATTATTATACTGCCTATCAGAAAGCTGATCTGGTGAGACTGGATATCCTTCTTAACGGGGAGATGGTAGACGCTCTTTCTACACTTATTTACAGGGGTCATGCATACGAATTCGGGAGGAAAATGTGTGTAAAATTAAAAGAGCTTATTCCGCGTCAGCAATTTGAAATTGCCATTCAGGCAGCTATCGGTGCAAAAATTATTGCCCGTGAAACAGTGAAAGCAGTAAGAAAGGATGTTACAGCCAAGTGTTATGGCGGTGATATAACAAGGAAGAGAAAGCTTCTCGAAAAACAGAAGAAAGGCAAGAAGAGAATGAGGCAGGTTGGCAATGTCGAGGTTCCGCAACAGGCATTCCTGGCTGTTTTGAAGCTTGATTAGTATCCCATATTTATCTCTTGTTAAGCTTTTATTACGATTTTTTCAACCTTTTGTTTGATACTAAGAAAAAATAACTATTTTAGCTTCCTGTAAATAGCAAATAGGGGGATGACCGGAAAGGATATACTTTAACCCTATGATCTAACCTAAGATTTATACCCTGACCAAGCCTCAACAGGTCAGGGTACTTTTTTCATGTTAACAGCTTATATCCTTTACCATGAACATTAAGGATCTTTACTGAAGGATCCTTTTTAAGATATTTTCTGAGCTTGGTAATATATACATCCATGCTTCTGGCATTGAAATAGTTATCATCAATCCAGATAGCTTTGAGCGCAAAATTTCTCTCCAGAATCTCATTCTTATGACGGCAAAGTAATTCTAAAAGTTCCGATTCCTTGGTGGTAAGCTTAACCTGTTGATTCCTGTAGGAAAGTAATTGCTTCAATGTATCAAAAGAATATTCTCCGATGGTGTAGTGATCTTCTTTCATATGGACTGCAGGTTCAGAAACTCTTCTCAGTATTGCTACAATCCTGTATAAAAGCTCCTCCATTGAAAAGGGCTTGGTTATATAATCATCAGCACCTGTGATAAATCCTTCTATCACATCTTCTTTCTGATTTTTTGCTGTGAGGAAGATGATCGGGATACCAGGATTTATTTTCCTGATCTCCTTTGCCAGTGTGAGTCCATCCATCTCAGGCATCATGATATCGAGAATGCAAAGATCATATGAAACTCTGGTAAATTCTTCAAGAGCATCTTTCCCGTCCACACACAGAGAAGTCTCATATTTTTTGACATTCAGATAGTTTCTGAGCAGAATACCAAGATTGTTGTCATCCTCAGCGAGAAGGATCTTCTTATTTTTCATGGTTATCCGATTTTTGGAATAAAAACAGTGAACCTGGTCCCTTTACCCAACTGACTCTCAACTTTTATATTGCCATTGTGATCTTCAATTACCTTTTTTACATAGCTTAATCCGAGGCCGAATCCCTTGATCTTATGTATATTACCAGAGTGAACCCTGTAAAACTTATCATAGATCCTTTTAAAGTCTTCTTTACTTATTCCAATACCTTTATCCTCAACTGTGATAAGAATACCTTTCCTGTTATTCCTTGTGGAAATTTTTATTTCAGGTTTTTCCCTCGAATATTTAATTGCATTATCGATCAGGTTAGATATAGCATTAAGAAAATGCACCTCATCGATCATGGATAAAGATTCTTCGGCCTGAAAAACCCTTAGAATGGAACCATTACCACAATTTACCTGAAAGGAGAAGTTTTCTATTGCCTTATTTAGAATATTATGAATATCAGTTTCCACCAGGTTTAATTTAAGTTTGACTTTTTCAAAGATAGCCATCTGAAGAACCTTTTCGACCTGATATTTTAACCTCATACTTTCATCAGATATCACCCTTGCAAGGTTGTCTATGTCTTTCCTGTCGTTAGAGATTGTCTTATCTGCAATCATCTGTGAAGCAAGAGAAATTGTGGAAATGGGAGTTTTCAGCTCATGAGTCATGTTATTGATGAAATCGCTCCGTATCTCAGATATCTTCTTCTGCCTGAAGATAACAATAAATGTCCCCGTTGAAAGGAGCAGCAACAATGATGTGAAAAGCAGTGAAAGAAAACCCAGATTGCCAATCTTTTCAAACTTGTATTGCTTTTCCTGATGGAAATACATTACTATCTGATTCTGACCGGGTACTGGATCATTAGGGAAGAGTTGCCTCATAAACTTATTTGTTCCGGGTCCGTCATTATAACCGGGAGTCTTCCACATAATTCCCGATCTGCCTGATCTGATTGCAAATTCATAACTAAGGCGTATGCCAACATTATTAAGTGCTTCCCTTAACTCCTTGTTTACATTATCAGGATTGATCCTGTCCCTTATCTCAGGTGTCTCTCTGAGTACTTTTCCCATAATGCTTTCGAGAGAAACTATTTTGTTCGTCATGCGATCAGATAATCCTGCTCCTACATTTCTGGCAGGCAGCTCAGGTGTATCCTCCATCGGAAAAGGAGACATATCTTCAGCTGAAATTATTATTTTCTGACCAGTTTTATTTACTATTATTGTCTGATCCGGATTGTTAAGCCCATAAATTTGAAGCAGCTCGGAATTTGGCTGAAAGCCCTGCAATTTTCTTGCAAGAGCTGAATTTGCCGATACTATTGCCGTCACAGAATCTGTTGATCCCGGTTCTATTTCTTCAAGTATTTTATTAATAAGCTCTTTCTCCTCAAGGTTCAGGACTACTGCCTCGAGAGCTTTGTTAGCCTGGTAGCGGAACTGCTGGTCAGTAATTGAAATAGCATTTCGAATCCAGTATAACTGAATGAATATCAATCCGGAAATGGAAAGAAAGAAGAATATGGCCAGCAATACAATTGTTTTTCGCTTCATCCTGTTACAAAAGTACAGGTATATGAGTTATAATATCATTCTTTAACTTTCTTTAACACCTTGTTCTATATTTTACGAACTCGGGATAACAGGTCGAAAAGCAGGTAATAAAAAAAATTAACATTTAATTAAATAATTGTTAATTTTCAATTTGTTAGTGGAAAGTATTTTTTTATGTCCATAATCGTATTTATATTTGCAAGGTGTTTGGCACAATATTTGATGATTAAAATATAGAGGTTTTTTCATAGGTTAGGTTAGTTTTAGGGTTATCAAAAAAGTGAGCCGCCTTTCTGGCGGCTCTTCCTTTTATATATGTATCCCGCTTTAATTTACCTTGTTATCCCGGAAAGAGAATCTCCGATTATTCTTCAGATGACTACTTTTTAGACAGCATCAGAACTTTTACCACATTAATATTCTTTTCTCTTGCTGCATAGAAAAAATGTTTCCTTATATGGCTTGTCTTCTTCTTTTCAAGCCATGTAAGGTTTATTATAAAGGAAGAGTTATCCTTAAGGAGAAGAAGTACTTTCTTCTCTTTATGCGGCAGATGGATCTCATTAATATCATCCCATTTATATGAATGTCTTACCGGATTGACAAGACCGTATCTGAATTCAATTTTTTCATTATCGATGAGGAAGTAATGGTCTTTCCTTTTAAAGGTAGCCATTATGGCGATTAAACAGACCAATATACTTATTCCAAACGGAACAAAAGAGAGAGATATATGCATAGACTGATCATGAAGTATAACATTCATGAAAATGACTGCCATTCCTGTCAGAAAGAAGATAGATGAAAATAGCCATAAAAGAATTTTTCGGCCTTTGGAAAATTCCTGTTCAGATAGATCGTAAAAAAGGCTTTCCATAAATTATGGTATTAGGTAATGTAAATTTTTATCCTTGATTTCACCCGGATTAATACTGAATACTGCAGTAATACTCTCAATTCCTCTAAGTGAAGTGGTTAAATGATCAATATTATAATCTCTTTCAGGTGAATGAACCTGGAAAAAATAGTCAATTTTATTAAGTTTCTTAACCAGGAAATCTTTATCAGATTTGTTTGAGATAAGGTTATAGATAACATCCGGTGCCTCTTTAACATCGGAAAACTTGCTGAAATTCAGATGTGCCCCATTTGCGCCAATTATCTCAATAGGTGAATTGTTCTTAAGAGAGATTTTCAATTGTTCATTTAATGAAAGAGAGAGCTTATAATCCGGCTCGGTAGTAACTATCCCCAAAAGAGAGTACTCTGCATTAGCAGGGACCTTAAGCTGAACCCGAGTTATCTTTCGCCGGCTCCTCATACATTAGTGGCTTAACACCATAAAGTTATAAAAAAAAATAGGATACTATTCTAATTCTTTTGAAATATCTTTAAGCTTTTCCCAGGCCTGGCATGCGGCCTCCTGCTCTGCTTCTTTCTTCGAGGCGCCCTGTCCTTTTCCGAACTCTTCCTTGTCGATTAGCAGAGTTATAGTAAATACTGACTTTTTCAGATCAAAATCATATTCCTCATCATATGTAAAACTAAGATTGGCCTTTTTCTTCTGTACCCATTCAAAAACAAGGCTTTTATAATCGTTATCCGTATTAACAATTGTTTGCAGATCAAGATATTTTTCAAGTACATTCTTTATGAAAAATCTTTTTGTCTTCCGGAATCCCTTATCAAGAAAAACTGCTCCTATAAGAGCTTCAAGAGCGTCCCCGTACAGATGTTTGGTATTGTGTCCGGAACTAATATTGCTAACAAGGATCTTGTTTATTCCCAAAGACACAGCAAGCTGGTTAAGGACTTCCCTGTTAACGATCCTTGAACGGATTTTTGTCATGAATCCTTCA
>Ga0315279_10008805_pt1 | contig 12160 bp, 21 predicted proteins | sample YL17G06_20_MG_FD_203694 | JGI IMG/M metagenome (GOLD analysis project Ga0315279, IMG submission 203694) | Sediment microbial communities from Yellowstone Lake, YNP, Wyoming, USA - YL17G06_20 | ecosystem: Environmental > Aquatic > Freshwater > Lake > Sediment | place: USA: Wyoming | collected...
GGGGGGGTGGGGGTGGGGGGGGGGGGGGGGGGGGGGGGGGGGGGGGTGTGGGGGGGGGGGGGGGGGGGGGGGGGGGGGGGGGGGGGGGGGGAAGCTGCGCACCCAGCACGCAGCACCAAGCACGTAGCACCCAGCATCAAGCACGTAGCACCCGGGGCCCCCCGCACCCAGCACTTCAGCGGACTTATAATCGTGTCGTGACGCCCCACGACCAGCCCCTGGCCGGCGACGACCGCGAACGCGAAGCATGGCGCGAGCGAGTGGCCGCATGGCGGCGGTATCGCGATCGCCAGCCCGCCATCGCGCGGTGGCGGCCGCCGGCGGATGCGATTGCCGCGGCCACCTGGTTGTACGACCTGCTCCCGGCATCCTCGCGCGCGCGCCCGGTCGATCCGTCCGGCATCGTGCGCCTGCGCGCCTGCCTGTCCGTCTTCGGCCATTCACGATGACCAGTCAGCAGGCGGCGCTCATCAGGCTCGCTCGCTTCCTCGACCAGTCCGGGACGCCGTACGTCATCATCGGCGGCCTGGCCAACATCGTGTGGGGCGAGCCGCGCGCGACGCTCGACATCGACGCCCTCCTCTGGGTCGGCCCGGAGGCGCTGGCGCAGTTCGTCGGCCGCCTGGCGAACCAGTTCGTCCCGCTCGTTCCCGATCCGCTGTCGTTCATCGCGTCCACGCGCGTCCTGCCCGTCACGAGTCCCGAGCAGGTGCGCGTCGACGTGGTCTTCGGCCTGCTCGCCTTCGAGGAGCAGGTGATTCGGCGCGGCCGGACGATCGTGGTGGAAGAGACCGGCGTCAGGTTCTGCACGGCTGAAGATCTGACGTTGATGAAGATTGCGTCGGAGCGCGACAGGGACGTTGCGGACGCGAAGGCGATCGTCCTGCGCCGTTTCCGCGAGTTCGATCTCGCCTACCTGGAGCCGCGCATCCGCGAGCTGGCGACGTTGCTGGATCGGCCGGACATCGCCCGTCGCTGGGAGGAGTGGACGGCGGAGGCGCAACGCCTCGGCGAACGCTGAGCGCTTCTCCACCTCTTCCGGCAGTTCGATCGACGCAAACGACCAACAACCAACCCTTCGACTCGCTGCGCTCGCTTCCCTCGACTCGCTGCGCTCGCTTGGGACAGGCAGGGCAGGCGACTAACGACCCAGCAGCCAGATTGCTGCGACCGCGAGCAGCAGGCCCGCGATCTTCGACGTGGTCAGTCCCTGTCCGCCGAAGCTGACGGTCCACACCGCGACGACGCTGACGACGGTTACGTTGATGATCAGCATGCGGGTGCCGACGACAGCGGGCGGTGCGTCCAGGAGAGGAGGCAGGAACACCATGCCGATGCCGTTCAGGCAGGCCGCCGCGAAGCCCACCAGGACGGCGCTCCATGGGTCCCGACCCGGCGCGAGGAACGGCTCCGGGCGAACCAGCAGGTACCACGGCGCGACGATGGCGACGGTGCCGGCGACGAGCATGAACGAGACACCGCCGGCCCGGAGGCCGGTGAGGCTCATCACCAGGGCCCAGAGACCGAATGTCGCGCCGGCGCAGATGGCGAAAATCGTGGAATTCATCCTGCGCCAATCATACTCGCGACCCCACTCCGCACCCAGCACCCAGCACCAGGGACCAGGGACTGGGGAGCAGGGATCAGGGATCGGGGATCAGGGGGCGATTTCGGACTTCGGACTTCGCGAGTTGTTCGGTGTCCGGCGTCCGGTGTCGACATCGGGCTTCGGACTGAGCCCCCAGCCCCCAGCACCAGCACCAAACCATGCACATGCATGTTACACTAGCTCCATGCGAACCACGATCGAACTCAAACCCGAGCACCGGGCACGCCTGCTCGAGGTCGCCGCGCGGCGCGGCGAGAAGGGCTTTTCCTCCGTGATTGCGGAGGCGATCGAGTCTCACCTGCAGCAGGTTGCGCAGAACGAGGGCGCACGGCGCCGCGCCCTGTCCCTGCGCGGCAGCCTCTCCCGCAAGCAGGCCGAATCCCTGCGTCGCGCGGCGACCGCCCTGCGGGAGTCCTGGCGATGATCGTCGTCGATACGGACGTGTTGATCGATTTCCTCGGCGGCCGCGACCCCGGCGCCGAACGCGTGGCGACCGAGTTGGCGCGAGGTCAGCTGGCGACGACCGTCATCAACCGCTTCGAGCTGCTGGCCGGGGCCCGCAGCACGCGACAGGAAAAGGCGGTTCGCGAGCTTCTCAGCGCGTTGTTGACACTACCCCTCGATGAAGGTGCGGCCGACGAGGCCGCCGACATTCGCCGGTCGCTCGAATCGGCGGGAACCGCCATCGGCATGGGCGACAGCCTGATCGCCGGCATCGTCCGGTCTCACGACGCGGTTCTGCTCACGCGGAATCGCCGGCCCTTCGATCGCGTCAAGGGGCTCGATCTCTCGCTCGTCACTCCACGTCCCTGAACGGTCGCCGCCCGGTCCCCCAAGACCTGACCCCATTGCGGCCTTGACAAGGTAGCCACGCGTAGCTACCATGAGACGATGCCCATGACGAAGACGGTCGGCGTGAAGGATCTCAAGAACAACCTGAGCGCGTACCTCCGCGAGGTGCGCCGCGGCGCCCGCGTGCTGGTCACCGACCGGAACAGCGTGGTCGCGGAGCTGAGGGGGCCGGTGGCCGGTGCCCTCGACGACGTGCGTCCCCCGGTGGTGGCCGAGTGGATCGAGGCGGCAGTCCTGACGCCGCCCTCCCGCCCCAAGGCTCCGCTGCCGCGCTCGCCTGTCAGGCTGCCGTCGGGTACCGCCCGGGCGATCCTCGACGAGCTGCGTTGCGAGGCCGGATCGTGAGCGAGGCGGTATATCTCGAGACGTCTGCCCTGCTGGCCTGGCTGCTCGGCGAGCCCGAAGGTGACGCCGTGCGGCGGGAGGTGGACGCGGCCGCGCTGGTCGTCACCTCGCGTCTGACGCTGGTCGAGGCGGAACGGGGGCTCCTGCGCGCCGAGGGCAAAGGCCGGATTTCGCCGGCCGAGCGGCACACGCTGGCAGGTGTGCTCGCCGGTGCCCGCGCCGGGTGGTTTCGCCTCGCGCTGTCGGAAGCGATCTGCGAGCGAGCCGGGAAGCCGTTCCCGGTCGAGCCCGTGAGGACGCTCGACGGCCTGCACCTGGCGAGCGCGCTGACGGCCCTCGAGGCCTATCCGGATCTTCGGGTGCTGACCCTCGACGACCGGGTGACGACAAACGCGCGCGGCCTCGGCCTGGCCGTCGCGTCCCTGCAACCGTAGACGCCTGTCCAGCCAGCCCATCCCGCGCAACGGTCCACCGTCAACTGTGAACTGGGTCAGCGCCAGATTGCGTCGAGGTCGATGGTGAGCGCGGGGAAGTCGGGGTGTGTCAGCGTACCGGATGCGCCCGCCTCCGCGACCAGCCGGTGGGTGCCTGCCTCGGCCCGGTAGCACTCGATCCGCCTGGCCACCGGATCGACGATCCAGTAGTGGGGAATGCCGAGGGCGGCGTAGCGCCGGCCCTTCGTCGTCCGGTCGTACGCCGTGGTCGACGGCGACAGCACCTCGACGAGCAGCGCCGGCGCGCCTTCGATGCCGCGGGCGGATACCTGCGACGGGTTGGTGACCAGGACGATGTCGGGCTCGAAGACGTCGTGCGGGGTGAGGATGACGTCCACCGGGGCGTCGAACACTTCTCCGCGGCCGGGCGTCTCGAAATACGCCTCGAGCTGGCGCTGGAGGCGCTTGGACACACGCTGGTGCAGCGGGCTCGGAGCGGGCGTCACGTCGAAGAGCTCTCCATCGACGATTTCGTAGCGGCGCCCGTCGTCCGGCATCCGTTCGAGGTCGGCGTAGGTGACCTGCGGCCGTCCCGCCCTCATGAGCGCCATTGTACATCGTCGGCTGCGACGCTCGTGCCACTCGATCGGGCGCTGGAAGCGCCCTGATTCTCGCCGGATCTGGAGCAGGCAGGGAACGATCGCCGGTTGGCGACGCAGTGTCTGCCACACGTTGCGGTCGGAGCGATTGCAGAAGCTGCAGGGGTGGGACCGCCGGCCGTCCCTTCGACTCGCTTGCGCTCGCTCAGGGCGGGCAGGCCGGTGGCACTTGCGTGAAAATACACAATTGTGTAAAATTCGTATTTATGAGGAAAATCTCGGCGACGACGCTGGCGCGGCAGCTCGGCGATGTTCTCGGCCGCATCCGCTATCGCGGCGAATCGTTCGAGGTGGAACGCAACGGCGTCGTGGTCGCGCGCATCGAGCCGGCGCGCCCGGCACGGGGCGGACACGTGGCCGACGCCCTGCACGCGTGGCGTGACGCGGCGGAGCCGGATCCCGGCTTCGCCGATGCGCTCGAGCGGATCGGCGCGGCCGACCGTGAGCCGCACAATCCATGGGCCTCGTAATCGACACGAGCGCGCTGGTGGCCATCGAGCGGGCCGCGAAACCCTGGCGCAAAGCGCTCCCCGACGAGCCGGCTGCGTTGCCGGCGATCGTCTACGCCGAACTGCTGGTCGGGGCCGAGTTGGCCGACAGCCGCCGGCGCGCGGCCGACCGTCGCGCGAAGATCGCGGCGCTCGCCTCCGCCATTCCCATCGTCGAGTTTGGCGCGACCGTCGCCGAACGCTGGGCGGACCTGTACGGGCGGTTGAGCCGCGCCGGACGGCTCATCCCGTCCAACGACCTTGCGGTCGCCGCCACCGCCCTGGATCTCGGCTTCGGCGTTCTGGTCGGTCCCACCGACGAAGCCCATTTCCGCGCGGTTCCCGGCCTGCGCGTGGTGGCCCTGAAGTAGGTGCCACGCGCCCGCCCGCAGGCCAGCGCCCGGCTCGCTACTGGCTACCACTACTTGTCAGATTGTCGGTTTCCGGCCGAATTGATCGCCGGCATCGTCCGGTTGCACGACGCGGCGCTGCTGACCCGCAATCGCCGCCACTTCGATCCCGTCAAGGGACTCGTCCTCTCGCTCCTCGAGACAGAGGAGTGACAGCCACTACGGCGCGAGCAACGCCTCGAGCAGCGGGTGTCGGGACGCGGCGAAGGGGTTGGTGACCGTCACGCCGTGCCACGTGAAACCGTCCTGCAGATCCTCGGAGAGCAGCAGCCGGCACCCCGCCTCTGCGGCCGCCGACAGGATCACCGCATCCCACACGCCGAGGCGATGATCCGTCGCGAGATCCGCGGCGCTCCGCATCACGGCCGCTGACGTCTCGACCACAGGGAAGGCGTCCGACCATGTGAGGATGGCCGTGCGCGCGCTCGCCGGCGCACGCCCGGCCTTTCGCACGAGCACGTGGAACAACTCGCCGAGCGTCTGCACGGGAAGCATCGCGGAACCGGGCGGAAGCGCCTCCACCAGATCGAGCGCCGCATCCTTCATGGCGGCGCCGTTCGTGCCTTCCGCATAGGCGAGGATGTTCGTATCGAGCGCGACCCTCATCGCGGGTCCTCATAGAGCTCGTCGCGGGTCCATCGCGAGGTTTCCACCACGGGTTCGGCGCGCAACCGCGCGAGCAGGGCGCCGCGCGCGCCCGCCTCCACGTGATCCATCTCGCCGACCGGCAGGATCTTCGCCACCGGCCTTCCATGCGACGTGACAACGTAACTTCGGCCCTGGCGCACCCGGCGAAGCAGCTGAGAGAAGTTGCGGTTTGCGTCGGCCGCCGACACCGGTTCATCCATGGCGTCCTCCAAAGTAGTGATATTGCCTACTATATCAGACCGCTCACGCAGAACTGCTTTTCAATCTCCCGGGGCAGTTCGATCTGCGCGAACAGCCCGGACGGATACAGGTAGTCCTCGCCGGATTCATCGACCACGCGCACCAGGCCGCGCGCGCTCGCTTCCGGGTCGGCAAGCACGCGGTAGATCCGGCGCACGATCAACGAGACCGGGTAGCCTTCGTTGCTCGTGCAGACGACATACGCGCCGCCGTTTCTCCTGTTCCTCATCACCCGTCACCCAGGATTCGCTTGATCTTGTATTCTCTTCTGCCCACGCCGTGCGCCTCGTACCAGTGAGGTCGCGCACGGACTGCACGCCTCGCGGCGCAAGGACCAGGGACCAAGGCCCAAGGCCCAGGGACCAATTCAGTTGTGGGACCGGCCGAATTCGACTCGGACACGGTAGATGTGGCGGACGATGAGCGAGGCGGGGTAACCCTCATTGCCGAGGCACACCACGTAGTCGTCAGGCCGTCTCGCCGATCTCATCGCACGTCCCCAAGGAGGGGACAGAGTCAACCCCCGCCGCCTGGTTCACTCATGCTTGCCGTGCACGCGAATCGCGGTTTCGTCGACCGTCCACAGGCAGTTGCCGACTGCGTCGTCCTCGAGGGCCCGGATTACCCGGTTGAAGACGGCAATCGTGTGGGTTTTGTCCTGTCGCGCGAGGCGCAACACGATCGCGCCAGGGTGGCTGGCGGGCGGGTAGGTTCGGATGTCAGCAAAATCGAGATCGAATGTCACGAGCACCCGGCCTTCCAACCTGCACACGTCGATCAGGTCCGGGTCCTTGCAGCCGCTCCGGCGTTCGGTGACGACCGTCGTGGCGTCGTACCCCGCCACGCGCAGCAGGCCGGCGATCTCCTCGGGCAGGTTCTCGTCGACCTTGAAGGCCGGCATCAGGCCGCTCCCTGTTTGAATGGAATGACCCGTTCGCGCGCGAGTTCCGCGCCGTATGCGATCGCGCCCCGGATATCTTCCCGCGACAGCGACGGATAGCTGCGCAGGATCTCGCTGTCAGGAATCCCGGCTGCGAGATTGTCGAGGATCACGGAAACCATGATCCGAGTGCCCAGAATGCAGGCTTTTCCGTGGCAAATTGCCGGATCAACCGCGATACGCTCCTGCCAGGTCATTGCTCACCTCCGGGGGGTTATCCCGACATTCTACATTGTCGGTTGCGATTTCCGCATTCGACGTCGACGACGTCCTCAACCGTCAATTGCGCGTCCCGACTCTATGGCTCGCGCTGGTGGCACGCCTCGCGGCGCAAGGCCCAAGGCCCAAGGCCCAATTCAGTTGTGGGACCGCCGGCCTTCAGGCCGGTGGCAGACGGCGCCTGTGCGGGAGTTTCCCGGCGGCAATCGCCATCAGCGTGCAGAACAGCGCCGCATTCCCCGGCATCTGCAGGCTGAACTCGACGATCTCCTGCAGGCCGATCGCGATGAGCCCCGTCACCGCGCCGGCGCGGATCCAGTACGTCATCTGATCGTCGGTGTCGTCGCGGAAGCGGCGGCGCACCTCGCGGATGAAGAGCAGCAGGAGGATGAACGCGGGAATCGTCACCAGCAGGCCGCCCTCCGCCAGCAGCTGCACGTAGTCGTTGTGCGCCTCCATGAAGCGCACGCCCGGGTCGGAGGTCTGGTAGACGGCCATCGCCGTGCCGAATGTGTTCACGCCGCTGCCGAAGGCGGGGAAGTCGCGGAAGATGTCGACCGCGTCGTTCCAGGCGGCCATGCGGAACGGCAAATCGATGCCGGCCTCCGCGAAGCGGCCGGCCACCGCGTCCAGTCCCGCCCAGCCGATCGCGAGCACACCGAGGAACAGCACGTAGGTTGCGAGCACCGCGCGGCGCGACCGCTTCGCCTGCCTGCGCGCAATGGCCAGTCCGGTGAGCGCGAGCGCGATCGCGAAGCACGTGATGCCCGAGCGCGACAGCGTCATCACCAGCGAGAGGCCCATCACCAGCAGGCCGAAGCCGACCAGGATGACCTTGTTCGCGTCGGGGGAGGCGAACCAGAGAACGCGGTTGCGCAGTCCCGGCTTGACGCCTCGCATGCCGCGGCCGACCAGCGCGCAGAAGTAGCTGAGGCCCACGGGCAACGCCATCAGCATCCAGCCGGCGAAGTGGTTGCGGTTCACAAAGGGGCCGAACGTTCCGCCGCCCGGCGCGAACGCGCGGATGCCCGCGTCGGGCACCCAGAAGCCGTAGATCTTTCCGTTGAAGCCTGCCTGCTGGATGATGCCAACCAGCGCCAGCACGACGCCGACGCCGACAAGCGACGGCGCGAACCGCCGCACCTCGCGCGCCGCCAGCCCCCGCGCCAGGCCGAGCAGCAGGATCGCGAACCCGCCAAACAGCGCCAGTCCCAGCCTCGTCTGCGCCGGGTCGATCGACGTCGCGTGCGCACTTACATGTGTGGAACCTCCGGCCGCACTTGTGGGACCGCCGGCCGCCGCACTTGTGGGACCGCCGGCCGCCGCACTTGTGGGACCGCCGGCCTTCAGGCCGGTGGCAGCGGGGACCTCTGTGGGACTTCCGGGCTTCCCTTCGACTCGCTTGCGCTCGCTCAGGGCAGGCAGCCCGGGAGCAGCCGCCCGCACCGCCTCGGTGCGGGCCATGGCTTCCTCCAGTTCCGCCATGGCGGCATAGTGCAGGTCGTAGCGGCGCAGGAAGCTCTCGGTCGCCGGGCTCAGCCGCATCAGCGTTTCGTGCGGCAGCGGCGCGAGCTGCAGCGCGGTCACGACGGCGACGAGCGAGACACCGATCAACAGCGGGCGGTTGACGCGCGCGAGACCGACATCACGGCGGGGCAGGAAGCCGAGGACCCCGATTGCCACGCACGCGATCCCCAGCGGCGTGTATGCCCACGGATACACCGCGCCGAACGCCAGCGCCCCCCAGGCGAGCGTGAGAACCAGCGCGACGGTCATCAGCACGCGCGGCAGTCTATCTCACCTCGCCCCCACCAGCCCTACCCGCCCCACCTGCCCCACCCGCCCCAACCCGTCCCTGTATCGCGAGCGAAACGCCTCAGTATTTTTCTTGACACATGTTGTGGCCGGTGTAGAATCGGCGCTCGTCAGTTTTGTCAACGCGATTTCACTTCTGGTTGCACAGTTCTTTCGGCGTTCCAACCGATTCCCTGGGCGGCGTTCGTTTCCCGGCCCCCCACAAAAGCCTCGCACGTCCGAGGCCGACGCGCGCCAGGCCTTTGGGGCGTTTTTGCGCCCGCGTTGCGACACGGGCGCTGTTCGGGTTTCCCCGCCAGCGTGCACGCGCCAGGCCACGTGTCCTGTTTCAGGAAATGGGGCATGTGACCCACGGGCACGAAGTGTGTGCGGCCATCGTGAGCACGCGTAGGCACCGAGCTTTAGCTCGGGGCCCGCTAACCACCATGAAAAGCCTGATCTTCCCGGTCTTTCTCGTGGCTGCATCCGTCACCTTCGCGTGCAACCGTCCGGAACCGCCCAAGTACGACGTCGGCAACGCGCAGGTCCAGGGCCACTACGACAGGAAAACCGGGAAGCTGACCAGCATCACCTACGACTCGAACAGGAACGGGAAGATCGACACGTGGAGCTACATGGACGGCGCGCGCGTCGTCCGCATCGAGATCGACAAGGACGAGGACGGCAGGATCGACCGCTGGGAGTACTACACGCCGGATCAGAAGCTCGAGAAGGTCGGCTACTCGCGCGCCAACAACGGCAGGCCCGACGCGTGGGCGTACCAGGGCCCGGACGGCCAGATCGCCAAGATCGAACTCGCCGCCATCCCGACATCGGACATCGGGCACCGGACACCGGACACCCAACACCCTGTGGGACCGCCGGGTTTCAGCCCGGTGGCAATCATCAGGACCGAGTACTACCAATCCGGCTCCCTCGCCCGCGCCGAAGAGGACACCAACGGCGACGGCAAGATCGACAAGTGGGAAACGTACAGAGACGGCGCCGTGGCGACGGTCGCCTTCGACACCACCGGTCGCGGCACGCCCGATCGCCGTCTCGTCTACGGCCCCGACGGCTCGGTGAAGGTGGAAGTCGATCCGGACGGCATGGGTATCTTCAAACCCGCGCCCAGGCCCCGCTAGGTTAGGATCATGAACATGAGCATTCCGGAACTCGACGAGGACGAGCTGCTAAAGCGCATCACCATCAATCCTGCTTTCTTCGGCGGGAAACCCGTCGTGGGAGGACGACGACTCGCGGTCGAGCACGTACTTGGCATGCTGGCGGCCGGAGACGACGCGGAGACGATTCTCGCGGGTTACCCCTGGCTCCAGCCCGAAGATATCCAGGCGTGTCTGGTGTACGCCCGGCGTCTGGTAGCCCATGAGCGTGTCGAGCCGCCACTCAAGGCCACCGCGTGAAAGTTCTGCTCGACACGTGCGTGTGGGGCGGCGCGCGAGACGCGCTGCGTGCCGCCGGCCACGACGTCGTCTGGGCAGGAGAATGGCCGGTCGATCCTGGCGATCAGGAGATCCTCGACGTAGCGATGCGTGAAGGGCGCGTTCTCATCACTCTCGACAAGGACTTCGGTGAACTGGTCGTCCCAACGCGGCCGCGTTGGGGTGCCCTTCAGCCCGCGAGAAAACCGACGCGCTCACCGTCCGTGGGCGCCTCGCAAGCGACTTCGGACATCGGACATCGGACATCGGACACCCTGTGGGACCGCCGGGCTTCAGCCCGGTGGCAATCATCCGCACCGAATACTACCAATCCGGCTCCCTCACCCGCGCCGAAGAGGACACCAACGGCGACGGCAAGATCGACAAATGGGAGACGTACAGAGACGGCGCCGTGGCGACGGTCGCCTTCGACACCACCGGCCGCGGCACACCTGATCGCCGTCTCGTCTACGGCCCCGGCGGCTCGGTGAAAGTCGAAGTCGATCCCGACGGCACCGGCTTGCCTGCCGAAGCTCGCCCACTGGTGCGAGCGAAGGCGGGCACGTTCCGCCCGGCTCGTAAGTAGCCGTAGGTTCTGGGACAATGTTCTCTGTGAACCAGGCGCGGCTCTCTGGAACGACAGCTGGCAATACTCCCCGAATCCAGGCGCGGCTCGCGCGCCTGCTCGAAGGACTGCGCGGATGCGGGGCGGAGCGCATCTACCTGTTCGGCTCCGCGGCGCGCGGCGAGGCCGACGACCTCAGCGATCTCGACGTTGTCGTCATCCTGCGCAGCGCGCTTCCGTTCTTCGACCGTCTGCGCGAGCTCGCGCGACTCATTCCGCCGGCGGCCGGCGGTGTCGATCTGCTGGCCTACACGCCCGACGAGTTCGAGGCGATGCAACGCGACGGCAATGCCTTCGCGGAGATGGTGCGAGACGAGGGGCAACTGATTTATGGCGGACCGCAGGACTGAAGCCGCCCGGTGGTACCGGCAGGCCTCCTTCGATCTGAAGGCCGCGCGCTGGAACAGGGAGGGTGGCTTTCACGACACCGCCTGCTTCCTGGCGCAGCAGGCCGCCGAGAAGGCGCTCAAATCGCTCCTGTACTACCGGGGAGCGAGGCGAACCGCGCTGCTCACGCACTCGCTCGTCGAGATGGTGCAGGAACTGGCTGCGCCCGTGTCCGAAACACCTCCCGAGGCGGCGCCCGTCATTGCCGCACTCGTCGACCAGGCGCGCTCGCTCGACCTTCACTACGTGCCGTCGCGCTACCCGAACGGCCTGCCCGGCGGTTACCCCCACGAGTTCTACGGCCCGGACCTGTCCGCGCAGGCGATCGAGGCTGCCGACCGCATCGTTGGTGCCGTGGCGTCCTGGTATCGCGCGGCCGGAGACACCAGCCTGTTGGAACCGTGACCGCAGGCGGGACACCTGTGGGACCGCCGGTCGTCATGTGGGACCGCCGGTCATTATGTGGGACCGCCGGTCTTTAGACCGGTGGCACCAGTCGCACCAAGCACCAAGCATCAGGCACCTCGCACTTCGCACCTCGCACCTCGCACTTCGCGCCGCGCACTACTCCCGTGAAACACCTTCTCTACCTCGGCTGCCCTGCCTCGGAGCGATCCCGAGTGGACGGCCTGCTGTCCTCGGTCGGGTTCGCCGTCCGCTGGGTGGACAACGCGACCCAGGCGCACGCCGCGCTCGATCAGATGCCTTCGCCGGTTCTCCTGGATCTGACGAGCGAGCAGGCCGTTGCCGACGGCCTCGAAATTCGCAGGGGCCATCCGGCGACGTTCATCGTCGCCGTGGCCCACCCCACGCGGCCGGCCTTCTCCGATCGCGCGCGACGGGCGGGATTCGCCCACGTGCTCGAGCGGCCTCTTGCCGCCGCCGCGCTTGTCGCCGTCCTGGCCGCTGCAGAAGCGGCGACCGGGATTGCGCTCACACACCGCGAGATGCACCTGCCGGCCGGCATCGTCGCCCGCTCGCCCGCGATGAGAGGGGTGATCGAGTCGGTCCACCGGGTCGGAGCCGACCCCGCCGGGGGTGTGCTGCTGTCCGGCGAGCCCGGCGCCG
>Ga0315279_10008806_pt1 | contig 12157 bp, 11 predicted proteins | sample YL17G06_20_MG_FD_203694 | JGI IMG/M metagenome (GOLD analysis project Ga0315279, IMG submission 203694) | Sediment microbial communities from Yellowstone Lake, YNP, Wyoming, USA - YL17G06_20 | ecosystem: Environmental > Aquatic > Freshwater > Lake > Sediment | place: USA: Wyoming | collected...
AATGGCGATTGGGATGCATTTCAGTGCTATCGTATGAATACCACCACACGCAAGCTGTATCCCTGCCGCCAGTTCATCCGTCGCTTATACAGGAAAACAGGATAGCGGGAGACAAGTTACGCCCAAAAGATTTGAAAGTATATCAGAGGGCTTATCAGCAGATTGTATGTACATCACGAAGGATGAGCATGAGAATCTTGATGATGGATATGACGAAGTTACTGCTATGCTTTATCGTTTGATGAAAAAGTGGCAGAGTTTTTCTGACATCTGACTTCTGTCTTCTGAATTCCGTTTTCATACGGGGTAAACTCGTGGTTTGGTGGCTGGTTTTTGCTGTTTTTTTGTATCTTGCGTGCGCGGCACTGATAGTAGCTGAGGTCTTTGTGCCGAGCGGCGGCTTGCTCAGCGCGTGCGCCTTTGCCTGTGTGGTCGCCGGGATATTGATATTTTTCCAGTATAGTGCCACCGCCGGGTGGGCAGGTGTGGTAATTGCTGCTATTATGGTGCCGTCGCTGTTGGTAGCGGCATACAGAATATTCCCCAAAACGAGATTCGGCAAAAGCGTGACTCTTACTCCGCCGCATCGAGAGCAGGGCGATGCCATAGCGGATTCATCGCAGCTAAAAGATCTGCTCGGTGCTGTGGGCAGCGTCCTTACGCCGCTGCGACCGGTCGGCACCTGCGATTTTTCAGGACGGCGGCTTGAGTGCGTGGCAGAAAGCGGGTATGTTGATAAGGGCAAAAAGGTCAAGGTTATCCGCGTGCAGGCCACGCAGTTAACCGTTCGCCAAATAGAAGAAAATTAGTGAAAGGGTGAAAAGATGTTTGATTCAATGCGTGTAATCCTTGCAGCCGGTGCTGCTGAGACTATCGGGCTGACGCTTTTAGTCATACTTCTCATCGCGGCCCTGGTATTCTTCCTGCTGTTTATGAAGTTTTTCAGATTATGGCTACAGGCTAAATTGTCCCGCGCAGACGTAAAATTTTCCGAGCTAATTGGGATGTGGCTGAGAAAGGTCGATATCAGAACTATCGTCGTGAGCAAAATAACCGCGATTCAGGCAGGGCTAACCCTGACCACTGTGGATTTGGAAAGCCACTACTTAGCTGGTGGCCATGTCCCCAATGTGGTGCGTGCCCTGATCGCTGCCAACAGGGCAAACATCGATCTGACGCTGAAGACAGCTACCGCCATCGACCTGGCCGGCCGCGATATTCTCGAAGCGGTCCAGACAAGCGTTATTCCCAAGGTTATCGATTGTCCCGACCCTAAAAAGGGCAAAGACACGGTTGACGCAGTTGCTCAGGACGGTATCCAGCTAAAAGCCAAGGCGCGGGTAACTGTCCGGGCCAATATTGCAAGATTAATCGGTGGTGCTGGAGAAGAGACCGTTATCGCCCGTGTGGGCGAGGGGATTGTCACCACTATCGGAAGCGCTATAACCTATAAGAGCGTTTTGGAAAGCCCCGACAGCATCTCTAAAGCGGTGCTGGCAAAGGGGTTGGATGCAGGCACGGCGTTTGAGATATTATCCATCGACATTGCCGACGTCGATGTGGGCGTCAATGTCGGGGCGGAACTCCAGACCGCCCAGGCCCAAGCTGACCTGCGGAGAGCACAAGCCGAGGCGGAAAAACGCCGGGCTATGGCATTCGCCCGCGAGCAGGAAATGCGGGCACTGGTGGTCGAAAACGAATCAAAAGTGCCCCTGGCCATAGCCGAGGCCTTCAAAAAGGGCAACCTCGGGATTATGGACTATTATCGGCTGCAGAACATCGGCGCAGATACAGAAATGCGCGAGTCGATAGCAAAGCCTAAGAAGAAAGAATGACAGAGAAATGTAAGGGCATCATGGAATCAGGATGCAGGATACCAGGAAATCAGGGATCAGGAAAAACAGTGGCAGGTTTTCGAAAAACTTTGGGTACCGCACAAAACGCACAAACTGGGCGGATCGACCTGATACTCTGATCTCCTGATATCCATTACCTGATAATCTGGTAACCTGGTAGCCTGATTTGGAAGATTAGCAATGGAATCGTATTTGGCACAACTAGTCCTGGCTGCTCGGAGCGATGACGTCGAAAAGTGGTCGAATATATTGTTGGTCGTAGTGCTGGCGGTTTTCTGGGCGGTTGCCGGTCTGCTCAAAGCGAGAAAGACTCAGCCGGGAGATGAGCAGGACCAGTCAACTGCCGGGCGACAGCAAAAACCGTCGCTGCTTACTAAGAGGTTGCGAGAGGAATTGCTTGGGCAGCGTGGTCGTCCTCGGCCTGCAGCACCTGCACCGGCGGCGCGGTACCAGCGTCAGGCTCGCCAGCGATTATCGGCAGCAGTTCTCCTCCAGACTCCCACCGGAGAGAGACAATCTGTCCAAGCTCCGCCTGTGGCACGTCTGCCACAGCCAGAATTGCCCGCGATAACCAGCGGACTCGAGGCCCGGCTGCAAGTAGTTGCAGAACCCATCACCAGGCCCATTGAAGGTTTGAAGAGCGGATATGATGTCGCCACACCTGCAGGGGAACCTACACCAGAACGTGCGGTTGAATCTTTGCTGGATTGCGACGACCCTGAGCAGCTTAGAAGGGCGATTCTGCATTACGAAATCCTCGGCAAGCCCTTGTCGCTGCGAAGGCAAGGTGAATACATCATCGGACTTTAAGCAGCGTCGGTTCTTTCGCCACTGAACTCCAGAAACACAAGCTCTTGAAGGCCGCAAGCCACCGGGCGAGGGACCCCTTCCGCAGCCGCAGAAACAACGTCCCATAAGATATGTTATGTTTCATTCACTGGATTTTTCGGGGAAGATGGCGCTGTTGTGATTTTGTCCGGACCCTGCTGTCTTCACAAGGGACTTGCGGTGACTGCCTCGTTGGCGGTTTGAGAAAGATTCTCCCACATTGCCGCGACTCTGTCTAAAAGGCCCAGGTTTTGAAGGACGACCGAAATGTTGACTGCCGCATCGGTTGCGGCGAAGTTATTGCGTAGATAGTGGTCAAGATTCATAAGTGAAGATGCGAACTTTATCCGGTTGCAGTAAAGTAACGCTGTCTTGTAGTGAAGTTCAAGCGTCTCTCTGCTGAGATGTTCGGGGGCGGTAAGCTGCGCTAAGGCGTCTTCTGTGCGGCCTATTTCATATAAGCAGACGGCAAGTTTGCTGCTGGCTCTGGCATAAGTTGGGTTTATTTCTAAGGCGGCTTGAAAACACTGTGTAGCCGCTTGCAGTTCTGCCACGCTCATCAGCAGGATGCCTAACCGGTAGTGCAAGTCCGAATTTTGGGGACGCCGGGTGATTTGCCGGCGATGTGCTGAAATCACAGCCTCTATCGTATCGTGTGAGTCGGAAGTATCATGCAGCGGCATAGCTTCGGCAAGAGCCGCCCTAAATATCAGGTTAGCTGTCTCGCCGAACAGAAATGAACTGTTGGGCTGAATCGCTGCTGCTAACGACAGGGTCGTCAGTGCCTCGGAATTGCGGTGGGCTAGTTTTTGTGCCGTTGCCAGCCCGATATACGAGTCGACTATTTTGTCGTTTATTTCGACCGCCCTATTGAACTGCTCTGCTGCAAGCTGCTCGGCTCGCATCTGTAAGAACTGTGTGCCCAGCTTTATGGTCGCCTCCAGAAAATCGGGACAAATCCGCAGCGCCTGCTGATACTGCGAAACTGCGTCGGCGTTGGCACCCAACATGTTCAAGACATCCGCCTGTCTGACAATCAAATCCACCCTGTCGGACTCGCGGCAGAGCATGTCCTCAATCTGCTCTAACGCCTCTTGAAGTTGCCCATCTCTAATAAGCCGCTCGATTTTCTCGTCACTGGCGAGGAAATTATCCGGGTGTATCAGAATTGCGGTGTTGAACGTTTCAATCGCCTTTTCGTATCGGGCGGTGGCGATATATAAATGTCCCAGCGTCACCAGTGCAGATATGTCATCAGGATACTGGTCTTTGAGAAGCTCGTATTGTTGGATGGTTTTGTCAAGTTGACCGTTTTTGAGGTATATTGCAGCCAATCGCTGGGCGGGAAGTTGTAGATAATTTTTGAACTTCAGGCAGTCCTGATAGAACTCCACGGCCTCAGATTCTTTGCCCAGTCTTTCGTAGCAGTGTCCCAGCGTATAGAGAGCCATCGTATTGTTGGGCTGCCTCATATAGACTGAGTTTAGCTCTTGGATTGCCTGGGGGAGCTGATTCTGAGCAAGGCATATTGCTGCTGCAGCCATGCGTCCGCGTACGCAAGCGGGGTTTTCAAAAAGGTACAGCCGCAACTGCTCCTGGGCGGCATCCAGCTTCATTTCGCCCATGAGGCTGATTATTGCGGCCAACTGTTGTGCCTGGTCTGATTCACCGGCGTGTTGTTTTGCGACATCCAGCCAGTGCCATATTAAATCGGCGGTGTCGACTTGTATCGCCCTGCCGAAAATCTCGAGTATTGTGCTCATACACCCTGTGCCGAATAAATTGCTTGTTGGTTTCGATTACGACTCGGAACCTGACAGTTTCTCGGCGTCCTCCGTGTCCAGTTATTGCACTAAGAATATCGACAGCATACGCCGGCTTGATAATTTCGTTTTGCCGAATTAGGGCGGGCAGCAATTTGATTTATCGAACGTGCGTGGCGATTGTGTGTGATGTAGCGGCTGTTGCGGTTCTAAGAACGCCGGTTATCGGGTTTTTCACAATTTCTGCCTTGAAGGGTTTCCAAAAACGTGTTATAATAAAAATGTTCGCGGGAGAATTCCGTATGAGGAGCGTTAATTGCGTTACAGCCCATCTGGCATTGCTTACATACCTATGCTTCGGCGATGTTTCCACGGCAGGTATCTATCGTTTTCAGGGTCTTGGCGACCTTCCGGGAGACCAGTTTTTCAGCAAAGCCTATGGCGTTTCTTCTGACGGAAGAATTGTCGTAGGAGAAACCTATTCTGCCTTGGGCTGGGAAGCCTTCCGCTGGGAAAACGGGACGATGATCGGACTGGGCGACCTCCCAGGAAGGGCATTTGTTAGTAAAGGTTATGGCATTTCGGCAGACGGGTCTGTTATTGTGGGAGTAAGTGGGTCCTTTTTCGGTGGGGAAGCGTTCCGTTGGACCCAATCCGAGGGTATGAAAGGTCTAGGCGATCTGCCGGGTTCGTTCTTTCACAGCGCAGCCTATGCTATCTCAGCAGATGGCTCCGTCATTGTTGGAGAAAGTGAATCTGGTTTGGGTACAGAAGCCTTCCGGTGGACGCAAGAAGAAGGGATGGTCGGCCTGGGTAATCTGGGAGGCTACCCGAAAAGCACAGCCTACAGCGTCTCTGCTGACGGTTCTGTTATTGTGGGAGAAAGTGACTCACTAAAGGCGCTCTGGGAAGCATTTCGCTGGACGAAAGAAAAAGGCATGGTCGGCCTGGGGAACCTCGTGCCAGTTAGTGAAGAACCCTTTAGCGGGGCGACGGCCGTCTCGGCAGATGGCTCAGTCATCGTCGGTTATAGCGCACCTTCCTTCCCCAGCACTGACCCCGAGCCCTTTCGATGGGAAAATGGCGTTATGACAGGTCTGGGCGTGAACGGCTATGCCTGGGCTGTCTCTGCAGACGGTTCAGTCGTAGTCGGCGGCGCTGACGGTATCGCTGCACACGTTAATGCATTTATCTGGGATTCAAAGCAAGGCCCGCGAGACCTCAAAGCCGTCCTTGTTAATGAATGTGGCCTGGACCTGACCGGCTGGACCTTGACTGCCGCAAAAGGTATCTCTGCTGACGGCCTGACCATTGTCGGCTACGGCATCAATCCCTCTGGCTTTACCGAAGGCTGGATCGCCACCATCCCAGAGCCGGCGACGTTGCTGCTTCTTGCCTTCGGCGGATTAGCTTTGCTGAAGAAACGCAGGCCATAAAACAACAACTATTTAGTGCGGTCTGCCTCCGAGTCTGATTTTGCCATCTGGGCGCATTTTTCTATCTCACTCAGATACGCCAGTGTGCGCTCAAGTTCATCGCTAAGGTGCTTGAGCTTGAGCATGGTTTTGACCCGTGTCAGAAGCTCGAGCTTATTGACAGGTTTGCTGATAAAGTCGTCCGTACCGGAATTGATGCCGCGTTCAATATCGCCGAACTCATTAAGCGCGGTTACCATTATCACCGGAATGTCGCTGGTTTTGGGGTCGTTCTTAATCCTCTTACATACCTCAAAGCCGCTGATCTTGGGCATCATTACGTCCAGCAGAATCAAATCGGGCTTTTTCTTCTTGACGGCCTCCAGAGCTGACGCGCCATCCAGTGCCGGCACCGCCTCGCAGTCTATGTCCTCCAGATATGCCTGCAACAGTTCAAGATTTTGCTGGTCGTCATCAACCACCAGAACCACCGGCACTCTGCTCTGACCTTTTCTCATCTTTTGCTGATTCATAAGACGCAGCTCCTGGGATAATCATCTCTATTTGCTTTCTGCCGGTCCGGCGGACGCGGATTTTAGCCAGGCCAGATTGAACACATAGTGTTGCTTACTGCTAATAAGGTGGATGAGGCCGTTGGGCGTCTGGGTGGCCGCCAGGTAGCCTTTTGGCTCGGCGTGGTCGTCATCCATAATAAACCTGCCAGTATTTCCGCCGCCGTCGATTTCTCTGGCTGGACCTCCAGCGGTAAGCAGTTTTTTGATCGGCCAAGTTTTGCCCTCGTCAAATGATACTGCCGCGAACATGCCGTGCACCCGGCGGTCTTTGCCGGCCGCATCGCGGATAACCAAACCGTTTTTGCGGTCAGCAAAGCTCACTAATAGAATCGGTCCTTCCCGCAGTCGCCGGAGCACCAGGCGTTGTCCCCCGCCGATAGGCGGAAATTCGCTGGCGTGGTAAGTCCAGTTTTCGCCCATGTCCTTTGAGATGCTCATCGGCATCCGGCCATTTATGTCGTTGCCGCGCCCCAGTGCCATAAGGCTTCCATCCTTCAACTGAACGACGCCGGCGTGAATTCCGGCGATCCAGGCACCGCTTGCGCCTTCGGCGAATTTCGGCGTGGGCCGACCGGCGCCAGGGTCAATCCACGTTTTGCCGGCGTCCCGGCTGATATCGATGGCGGTGCCGCCGCTGCCGCCGGTGCCGGCGTCACAAGGCAGTATGATGAACCCTTCGCGTGTTTGAAAAACCGATGCGATGGGCTGGTGGCGCAGCCCGTGCTCAGGGCCAATCAGCCGGGCCTTAGACCATGTCACTCCGCTATCAGTCGAGATGCGCATCACCAGGGCGAGATTCCCCCAGGTGGCCGCAGCCGAGAGGCCGTTGAAGTGATAGAGTGTTTTTTGCCCATCGAAAAATAAGGCTGGAGCGTGGTCGTTACGATCAGGGCCGTCCCAGAATAGCGAGGCAGGCTCCCACTGTTCGCTGCCATATCGCAGGCGGCTGGCCACAATAGCCAACTCCCGGCCGGCCTCTGTTCGGCAGGAATACCAGATAGCCAAAAGGTCGCCGTTCGGGCATTCAGCCAGTGCTGGGTCATGGTTGTGCCCAGAGTACATCGGGCCTTCAGAGCCGCGCGGAATCTTGACGTATTCGACGGGGCCTCTGAAATAAAGCTGTTGCGGGTTTCCCCCTTTGCCCAGGTCGGCAGGAATATCCCGCCTGACGTCTCGCTGGTTCAATGCAGGTGCAGGCACGGGCAGCGGCTCGGTTTTGGGCAGCTCGCCCAGTACCGCGCGGAAACCTATCAGCCAACTCTTATCATCTGGCAGAGTGCCCAGCCGGTTTGCCGAGCGCAGATACGGTAGGTCGGTGCTGTGACTGCCGCCCCGGGTGACCTTGAAATCGCCCTCAGCACGCCCTATCGGGTCGGTCTGATCCGACTGTTCGTAAGGGCCATACCAGTCATAGCACCACTCCTCGACATTGCCGTGCATATCGTACAGGCCCCAGGCGTTAGCAGGCGTGGCAGCGACTTTGAGCGACACCGGCTCAGGGTTCCACGTCTGCTTCTGGTTCTTATGAAAAACGTCCGGCAATTTATCGCCGGTGTGATAGTTAGCAGCATTACCTGCCTTGCAGGCATATTCCCACTCGGCTTCGGTCGGCAGCCGGTAGGATTTCCCTTCCTTTTTCGACAGCCACTTACAGAACTTTGCCGCCTCGTGCCAACTCACAAAAACGACCGCCTCATCGTCGTCTTTGGAAAATCCGAGCTTTCCGCGAAGTTTGCGGTGCTCCGGGTCGAACTGCTCGTACTGGGCGTTGGTTACCTCGGTTACAGCCATATAGAAAGGCCTGCTGATGGTAACCTTATGCACGGGGCGCTCGTCCCAATCGCCCCCCTGCTCTTGTCCCATCGAGAAATCGCCTGGTTCAACGCGGACAAATTCCATGCCGATAGAGTTGACAGACTTCTGCGGGGCCAGCGAAAAAAGAAGAGTTGAAAACGTAAAACTTAAAGCGTAAAGGTGTGGAGTTCCATAGTTTTTCGTTCTTAGCTTTAAGTTTTTAGTTCCTGCCGTCAGCCATTTAGTTCTCATTTCAGAATCGCCTTATTTGTGAATTTGGTTGCTGTGATTCTCGATATACTGACGGACTTCCGGCCTAACATAAACCGTTTCGATATCCAGCAGCTTTGCTACCGCCTCAGCGCAAAGCGCCGCCACCTCTGTTGATGGTGCCTGCGTATCCACGAAGAAGATCCGCTGGCCTTTCACTGTACACAGCCCCCCGCCACTGCCGCCAAGCGGCTCGTTTCGGACTGTGACGCCATTTGCCTCCAATAAATGCAGCAGTTCCTCTTTGATTCTTTGCTCAGTCATCTCTTATCCGCCGCAACAGGCTATATACTTTTCAAGAAAAAGCCTGCCAAAGGTCGATAAAGTACTGGATACTGGATGCTCGGCGTGATTTGGATTTTATACCAGGAGCTGACGATTGACAAGCATTATAGAAAAACGTGTTTCTTTGCACCGGGACCTGGCGAATCAGCAGCAGCAGAATGACGCCTTGAAGGCCCAAGTTCTTCAGTTGCAGAGCCTTGCCAACATTGGTACGGCCAGCTATATGATAGCCCACGAGATTAATAATCTGCTGACGCCACTGGCTGACTACGCGGCTCTGGCACTGGAAAATCCAGATGATAAGTCTCTGACGGATAAAGCGCTTCGCAAAACGGTCCAGAATTGTCAGCGTGCCGCCAAGATGATGGAAAGTATGCTGGCGATGGCAAATGGCCGCAGACAAGAAAAGGAAAATGTCCCGCTGCGTGCCCTGGTTGAGGACGTTTTCGCCTGTCTGTGCAGAGATTTTGGCAAGGATGGCATAACCGTACAAATCCAGATGCCTGAGAATTTGACGGTCTGGGCGGTACCTGTCCAAATTCAGCACGTTATAATGAATCTGATTCTAAATGCCCGACATGCTATGCTGCCGCGCGGCGGGGTTCTGACCATAAGGGCCTCAGAGGCGACCGACGTCACTCATATAGAAGTCGCCGACACCGGCAGCGGCATTGAGCCAGCCGACCTGCCACATATCTTTGAGTCTTTTTTCACCACGAAAAGGCCCGAGCGACGAGGGACGAGGGACGATGGACGAGCAACGGGCTGCGGACTCGGCCTTGCGTTCTGTAAGAAGATAATAGATGCCCATCAGGGCTGCATTTCAGTCGAATCCCAACCTGGCCAGGGAAGCAAATTCAGGATAACGCTGCCCAGACCACAGTAAGATGGTTTTTCAAGACAAAATAAAGCGGCGGTACAGCGCAGATATGGGAAAAGCGTACCACGACACCAAGCGCTTCATTCCCGACTGTGCCTATCCCTGGGTCGCCAGGCTTCGCGCGGAGAAAATCGCCCACTATGTAAGCGAAAATGACACCGTACTGGAATACGGAGTGGGAACGGGATGGAATCTTGCCGAACTAAAATGTAAAAGACGGCTCGGCTACGATTTATCAGAACACTTAGAGCCCGTGCTTAGGAGTCACGGCATAGAGTTTATCAAGGACATTGCTGCGGTAGCTGATGGATCAATAGACGTAGTGATTTGCCACCATGTGCTCGAACATACAAGTAATCCGCCCGAAGTCCTGGAGGAAATAAAGCGTATACTCTGCCGCGATGGCAAGTTGTTGTTGTTTGTTCCTTACGAAAGGGAAAGGCGATATCGCTGCTACAATCCAGAAGAGCCCAACCACCATCTTTATTCATGGAATGTGCAAACGCTCGGCAACCTCGTTGAGGATATGGGATTCAAGGTCATAGAGGCAAACGTGGGAAGGTTTGGCTACGATAGGTTTGCAGCGGTTTGGTCGGCCAGGCTTTGTCTGGGAGAACTCGGTTATAGATTCATGCGGGGACTGGTTCACTTGCTAAAGCCTGCTTTTGAGGTGCGGATCGTTGCCAGTGTAGGGGATGGGGTATAACATATTTAGCCCCGCAATCCATCGGCCTCGCTCAGGACAAGTTTATTGCGGGGTTCACAAACTATCGATAATTGCTTCTACTATGTCGTTTAACACCTCGCGGGTTAGGCTGTCGGCGTTGTTGGCGAGGATCGAGAATATGTAATCGCCCCGGTTGGTGCTGCACACGCCGGAAAATGATTTGACGCCGCTGATGTATCCCGTCTTGCCAAATATTTTGCCTTTGTACTTTTGTTCTCCAAAATGTCTGCCGATTGTCCCATCTACCCCCCCTACTGCCAGCGAAGACTTGTAAAGTTGCCAATTCGCGTTTTTGTAGACGTCAAATAGCACTCTTGTTATGGCGTTTGCGGTGAGCCTGTCCTGCTGGCTTAGTCCGCTGCCATCGTCAACATAAAATTCGTCTGTGTCGATGCCCAAACCCGCCAGGTAGCGTGCGATTATTTCCCGGCCCTTGCTCCAACTGCCGCCTCTTTTATCAGGATTGCTGTTGGCCGCGATAGTTTTGAGCAGCGATTCCGCTGCCAGCCCAAGGCTGTCCTTGTTACATCGGCTCAAACAGTCGATTATGGACGTTCGATATTCTGTTAGCGGCGTTATATCTTGCCTGTCGGTCACTGCTTTTTCTATGATTCGGCCCTTTATATTTATTCCTGCCCTTGCCAGACTCTCCGCTAATAGAAATCCGAAGAACGCTGCCGGTCGCTCAATGGCTACGAAGAACGGTCCCACCTTGTCTTTACATTTGCCGAAGACAGCAATTCGATTAGCCTCTGCCGTCCGATAAGAACCAACTGCTTGCGGGCCTGCCGATATTGCTGTGGTCTCATTGGTAACCTGCACATATCTGGTTTGGGGCTCGATCAAGACAGTGACCTGCCCATTGCTATTCTCAGCGCTTACTTCTATGCAATTGTCATTGAAATTCAGCCCGCTCACTTCACAAGCATACCAGCGGTTCAGGTCTTTCTCGGGCCAATTCGGGTGCACTCGCTGGTCATCGAATGCACCGCTGTCGATGACAATATCCTTGATGGCGGGTATGCGATTACGTTTTAATGCTGCCGCGATATCCTCGAATATCCAGCCCGCTTGTCGGCCTTGCCTGGCATCATTGGCTTTGTCGCCCAATAACGGGTCGCCGCTGCCTCTCACAACCAGTGTATCGCCGCGAAGTCCGACCTTCGTTTTGTACTCATAGTCGGCGCCCAGATACTTCAGTGCTGCCGCGCTGACAATTGTCTTCATATTCGAAGCCGGCACCAGTGCCTTTTTGGCGTTGTGCTCGTAAAGCTTTTTGCCCGAACTGGCTTCTATTATTTGAATGGAGAACTCAACGTTTTTCTGCGACCTAACGATGGTATCAATCTGCCCGGCCAAGTCTGCCCTTACAGGGCTGCCAAGGCAAATGCCAAACGCAGCCGCGATCAACAAGTTCCTTAACTGTGACCACATACGGCGGCTTATTATTCAATAACCAGGTCCAAAGGTCAATGCCTTATGCGTGCAGTAATTACCCCGCATCGGAAAATAGCAGAGGCCTATTCACCTCTGGCGAATAGGCCCCGAAGTTCATAGTTCATAGTTAATTGTTCGTTGTTCATCGACGAACTACGAACGCTGAACAATGAACGATCCGATTACGGCCACAAGAGTTGCTCAAGCCAAGAATCTGCCAATACCGCAAAGTCCTTGAAGTTAATCACGTTGTCCTGGCGCAGGTCAGCCGGTATCGACAACACCGAGGTGTAGCCGGCAAGCCAGGCAATCTCAGCCCCGGTCAAT
>Ga0315279_10008807_pt1 | contig 12157 bp, 17 predicted proteins | sample YL17G06_20_MG_FD_203694 | JGI IMG/M metagenome (GOLD analysis project Ga0315279, IMG submission 203694) | Sediment microbial communities from Yellowstone Lake, YNP, Wyoming, USA - YL17G06_20 | ecosystem: Environmental > Aquatic > Freshwater > Lake > Sediment | place: USA: Wyoming | collected...
ATGGGAGAACAAGTCTCCCCTTTCCCTAAATAGCTGGCCGGTTATTAGCCCCAGCTTGTATTATGTATCTGTATTTCCTTGAATATCCGCGATAAGCGGTCCGTCCACCATGGCGGCAACTTGTTATTGCACTGGAAGAACCCAAAGCCTTCCATATCTAATACCAGGCATGCTCTCTTCTGGGCTATCTCACCCTTTATTCCCTTAAAGAAGTCATATGCCTTGCTGGTAAAGTCGGCCATTTCATCTCGTTCCCACAGCTGGTGGGCATAAGTAGGCCGCTTCCAGATGATACGATGGACAGCGGTGCAAACATTGAGGTCCAATTTCCTCGAGTAGTGACTTATGAACAATATAAGTTGCTCTCGTTGTCCAGCAATAGCCAGGAGGTCGTCCAGTTCCACAGCATCACCGCTCTGACTTCTCCGAGCATGTGCCGATTGTGCAGCTTCATCATAGATTACTACTGCCCTATCCTTCCATTGGCTCCGTTTGGTAGTTACTGTCATCCAGCGTGGCACAATACGCTGTATAGCCCTTCTTAATTTATCGTCTATCCGGGGCATATGAAGGATTGCCGGTAGATTACGCCGGCGGTGCATTTCATCGGCAATCTCATGCGCTAACCCGGTCTTGCCTGTCCTGATGTCGCCCATGATCATGACGACCCCAGGATAGGGTATCAGGGAATAGAGATTAGCTTTCTGAGGGATAGAAAGGATAGCCCGGGCATACTCCTCAGCCTTTTGTTGCCGATACTTTTTGAGCTTGTTGGCTTGATTTTGCTTTTTTACTGTCAAATTTACCCCCTTTCTTTATTTTTCTTAGAATAGAGCCCTGTGTGCTGCACGTGAGGCCGCCGCCTTCCTTTCTTCCAGTAGAGCATCTTGCGGGACCACATCCCGAATTGACGATAACCTGGCTTTCAATACTCCAACTTGTTGATGGTCGCTGCCGCCAATTGCCCTCGTTATCTCAGATAGAAACATAGCGATGCGCCACTTGACATATTCGGGCAGGCCGGGTATTTCCTTAGCTTCTCTGGCGGCTTGGCTAGCATGCTCCAGGGGCGTAGTAATTTGATTGATATAGCCTTCAATCGTATCGGTTGCCTCAATCACCTGTACGGCGCTCCATTTTATGCGCATTATTTCACCCCCTTTCTTTTATTTCGGGCCAACTCAACATAAGCAGAGAAGGGATTAGGCCTGTGGAAGTTACCAACCTGGTTTAGATGGACCCAGATCGCGGCCCAATAACCAAAGTTCATGAATTTATACCGGGCCAGGTTCTTATGGGCTTTTTCTTCTGCCTCATTGAGTGCCCGCTCCATGCTCTTTCTGGTAGCGAGTGTACATTGCTTCATAGTCACCCCCTTAATAAGGCTATTCCAGCCAGCTTGAATACTTGTTACATAGCCGTTTTTGTTCATTTTTTGTACTTTTGGTTCATTTTGGGCTTAACTGCCCAGGGGAAGGCCGGACCTTGTCCGGCCCTCGGGCTGGATAGTTAAGTCACCATTCCGCGAACATAGGCATTAGCACGTGGATGGTGCCATTTTGTCTGACGACTCCTGGAGATTGGGCAGATGTTGTCCGTAGTGTGACCATTCCGCTTGTCCTTGACAGCAGACCTTTCAACTGCTCGGAGTTGAAGGCGATTTTGACTTTGCCCTTCGCCGGCACTTTGACCTGGGTCTCACCCCTTTCCTCGTTCTTCGTAGAGAGGATTACATTGCCCCTTTGGCTTTGCATACGTACCACGTTGTTATCGGGCAGAGTGATTGAGACCAGGTTCAGCGCTTCCCTCAGTGCTTTACTGTCCATGGTGACCGGTGACCCATTCTTGGGAATGACCTGCCTGTAATTCGGATATGTCCCCTGGATTGCCATGGCAGTTAGCACCAGTCCGTCACCGACAAAGCTGATGGTTGGATATTTGTCAGATTGTCCATCCTCTTTCTTTCGATGGATGGACACCTTTCCAGGCATCAGCTTCTCGATGAGTTGCACTGCAGTAGAGGGCACCACCGTCTGCTCTATAGACCCCTTGGCTTTGACCTTTGTTTCCGCCAGTCTGAAACCATCAGCGGCACAGAGCACTACTGTGCCATTCTCAGGAGTAAGGCAGACGCCTTTAAGTACTGGCCTCGAGTCATCGCTGGCCATGGCATAGCTGATTTGCTTTAGCACATCAGCCAGGCCACGTACCTCGACCGCCTTGCCCTTGACCCCTGGCACATCAGGAAACTCTTGTGCCTCGAAGCCTTCGAGAGTGGTGACGGCTCCAGCCTCTACTCTCAGGAGCTTGTTGTTCACCAGAGATAGAGTGACTGTCTCCGACTTCACCGCCTTCAGGAAAGCTTCCAGGGTCTTAGGCAATACTGCGATTGCCCCCTGGCGTGTGACAGTGGCCTTGCAGCATGCTGTCAGTGATACTTCTAGGTTGGTGCTAGTGAGTGTTAATTGCCCACCGCTGGCACGGATCATGACAGCACCTAGCACTGGCAGAGTGTGCCTTGCTGCAACTGCGGACTTGACCTTGCCCAAGGTCTCCAGGAGTGCCCCACGCTGTGTCGTCGCTCGCATAGAGCACCCCCTTATTAAGTTATTATTATCCCCGTTAGCGCCACCCGAGCTGCACCACTTGGCGGTGGGGACTTGCAGCCCTGGAGAGATTATCTCTCCCTTATATCTTAATTAGTTTTGTCTCTACACAAGACTTCAAGACACACATCCTCATTTCCTCATCGGTTAAGCCTCTAGGTGACTCTTCAATAGCGGTGGTTAACCTGTCCTGCAGGTCTTTCTTGGCTTGCTCTCTTTGTTCATTCGTGAGCTTAGGCATACTTCACCCCCATAGTCTTGCTATTTTGCGATTGGCATAATAGCCAGTTTCAGCTATGGCGACTCTCTCCATCACCTTTGAATACGGCTTGTGCCGATTTTCCTGTATAAGTCCATAGCAGCCGCACTCATGGCCTACCCAAATACCACGGCCGTATGTACAGACTCTTGTTCTGCTCGAGGCACTTTTGCCACATAATTCACATACCATGGCGTTCACCCCCTTAGACTGCTATTGAGCCGTCAGCGCAAATTGCCTCGGGCAATTGCACATCATGAGTTTGCCGTTGCTCTCTCGGGTCATGCCCCTCATAGCATTTGGCCAGCTCAAACTTGCCGCAGGTTTCAGGACGGAGGCCAAATTTACAGCCACCGATATATTTCTCCCTGGGCTTATTGAGGGCTACCAGGTTTTCGCAATAGCGGCATGACCACTCAGCCTTAGAAGCAAGCTCATCCAGGCCAGCATCTATTGTGTCCCAGGTAATGCCCAATTCCGCATCGTGATTAGCATCCATCTGTTCGATTATTGACTGCGCCTGTTCTCTGGTAATAACCATACCTCGTTCTTCGGCACGGCCGAAAACATCTTCTTCGCACCATATAGCGACCGCAATGTGCTCATCGGGCTTGTACTGGCTGCCGAGCCTCTCTATAACTTGACTTACGATAGGCATAGATATTCACCCCCTTTACTTTATTCAGAACTACTCGACCTGCCACTGAGGGCAAGTGTGCCTTGCCCCCAGGACGCAGGGCGATTAGCTCTTGCGGCTCTTGCTCTTGCCGTTGTTCCCAGAGCCAATGCGGACGGCAATGACCTGGACTTGATACCTGTCAGCGCCTTCAACAACTTTGCCCTGGCCGCGGAAACCGTCAGAGCCAGTGCTGAAGGTCGCAGGCTTCATCGGGATAGTCATGGCTGCCTTCTGTAGTATGGCTTGACCTGGCATGATGCACCCCCTTCTTTATTTACTGCGTAACGCTCAGGCATAGGCGCTTCATTTTCTTGATTTGTTCGCGCGTGAAGCCTGGGCAATACGTGTCAAGGTTGATTAGAAGCCGTTCTGGCAATGTCTCGGGATTGCGATTACAGAGTTCGACTCTCAGTTTATCGCCATTGCCGTTGTAAAATGCGAATGTTACGCCTCGATATGTCACATATCGAAAAACTTTTGGCTGCTGCTTGCTGCGCCTGGCTGCCTCGATTTGAGCCTGGCAATGACTGCAATACCCTTGCTCGCTCGCTGCAGGACGGCGACCGCAAATTTGGCATTTACGAGTCTTTACCTTTACTGCCACGGATCACCCCCTTATGCGTTCTTGAGGTTTTTAACCCCACCACTGGCCGCCAGCAATTGCTGGCGGCCAGGACGTAGGATTAGAAACGAACTCCCCCAGTAGCGAAAACCGGGGGACTGAGCCTCGCTCTATACTCCTTCTGATAGTCCACCCATCCCCAACGTCACGATAGCTCCACCTGGGACTTTTGCAGGCGGAAAACTCCCATGGCCGGTAAGAGCCTTCGAGGCTTGCTACTGCCTCTGCTAGCGGCCAAATATGCACCCCGCTTGCCCTGCGTTGCCTCTACAATAAGGACGCAGGAAAAGTGCATAGCTGGCTTATACCAGCTGCGCTCTGTACTCTTGGAGCTGGGGGGAGACACCCCACAGCCGTACCATGAGCTACAGCCACCGTGCCGCCAGTCCACTCTTAACGATGGCGCACTACGGCAATCGCATCTCGGTCTCTTAACGTCGGACAGGACGGCAGCTGATTCGCACGCTGCACGCTAGACTGATTTAGGCCAGTCAGTCCCCGTAGCTTGCCTACCTTGATGCTGTCGCTGGTAGATTGCCTGTCACCACGGCTAGGGCTAGGGCTAGACCTTGTCCCGAAGGCTATGTTTGGAGTCCCTTATGCCTAGCATTCAGAGCATAGGTCCCCCGGTGTGCTCTATGTCAGGCTGCCGTGTCAAATGTCCGCGTCCCCCACCTCATACTGAGGTCAGCCCCAAGTAACCCGAGTGTGGGCACGGATTGGGATTACTAGGCCGCGCATAGAGTATTGGCCTTTGTGACAATAGCAAAGTGGGACGGCTAAACTTGCCGTCCCACTCACTACCGCTCACAATTTGGCAATTCCGATACGTGGCAATACTTGTTACATCTAGCTATGATTTACCTGTGAGCGATTTTAGTTTATTAACAGTTTGTGTCCTTGTGTTTTCACCCAGCGATTTAGGCGCTGGCGCTCTGTGTTATTTAGAGTACCGCTTGTCTTTGGCTGTCCAGCTTTGCGCATTCGTGGCGCTCCCAGTGGTTTACCTTGCAGGCGCTTCGTGATGAGTACCTGTATTTCCTTCGGTATTTGACGCCATAGCCGTTGAGAGTCTAGCTTGTCAATTTGCTTGTTCTCAAACTCAACCTCGCCGACTAACAATTCAGCGAGTTCGGTCTCCTCGCCGTCGCTATTGGTGATAGTTTCGGAGAGATAACCTTGATAGAATTGGCTATGTAACATATATTTGGTATACCAGTTCTGCCAATCCCGCCTAGCTATTGTATAGGCGAAGGCTGGGTTCTCTGTACCGCTTGCCAGTATAGCCGTTATCAGCTCTTGGAATAGGTCTTGACGCTCTGGCATCGGTACTTTACGGCTGAATATATAGCTTGCTTCAACTGCCAGCCTGGCATTTAAGTCTAGGTTCTCAAATGCTTTAGCCGTAGTTTTGACGAGTTCTATATACTCGTTATCATCGTCAAAGCTAGGGTCTCCGATTGCAGCTTTGGCTATGCTTTGATAAGTGGCTTTTGATATCTCATTCATTGTCTAATCCTCCCATTTTGATATTTAGCCACATATCGGGACTGCCAATCTATATTCAATTGTTAAGGTGCAATCTATTCAGTATCTATTGTCCAACAAAAGGACATTTTGTGCATTAAAAGAATGAACCTATATTTTCGTGAAGGATTTCAAAGCAAGGGATTTCCCATGATTTCACGAAGGAACGCAAACCGCTACTGCTGTAGGGTCACTGCGAACACACTACCCGTAGAGGGCAGCAAGGGGGTTTGCCCAAGCGCTCTCAGAGGCAGCTCTCCCAGCCTCAGTGAGGCGGAAGAACCTGCGGGGATAGCCTTGGGGATAATTGTCCTGAAAGGTTGAGTGCTCTTCCTTACCGCTTTCTTCCACCCAGCCCAGCCTCTGCAGGTTTGAGAAATAAACAACAAAAGAGTGATAGCGGCAGCCGCTAGACTTATAGGGTGTTTGAAGCAGGTATCTTGTGGCAAGTTTCTCTATTTTATCGGGAGAGATGGGACGCCTCTCACCCTTAGCTTGTCTTTCTTCCTGCCTTGTAGCTCTATCTACAGCAATCGCCTTAAGGAGAGCCTTTTTGTAGTGGTAGAAGATATCTGCCTGGGGAGCACCGACGTTCGGGTCAATTGCTGGGGCACCGTAAACTGCCCCTCTGCTCATAAGGAAGTCGCGTATGAAAATGCCACAGCCAAACGGACGAAGAAATCCGCCCCTATTCGGTCTAACTCGGAGCATCCTCATTCTCCATTATCAAGCGAAGACACCTCCGCCGGTTAGTTTCTCTCTCAAGAGCCTTCACACTATGCGCCCTTTGCTACTGCAGTTCACGGTAGTATTTCCAGTCTACCCGTGTCAGCTTGTAGTGCAGCGTTCCGCTGGTCACCTCTCTTTTGGATACCATCATCTCACGAAGCTACTAGAAATATTACCCTGCCTCTCTTTTTGCTTGTTGGAAGGCCTTAACGAATATTTTTAGACGTCCAAGATCTGTATTCCAGCATGCTGTATGCCCACACCCGATGCCTTCTATGACCGCTTGTACGCTGTCGTCATCCCATTCGGTGACAGGCTGGTGGCAGATTTCACAAGATGTAAACAGGAAGGCCTTGAATGGCCTTAACACCTCGTTTTCCTTCAGCAATTCCTCCATGAGCTGGATGTCCTCAAGTCGCTTGCCAGGGGCCAAAGCTTTCAGAAAGGAGTCATCTGCCTTTACTGAACTCATATATTGACAGACAGGGCAGACGTAATACTTACCCTGAGATTTGCTGCCAGGTTTACCATTGGTGATGAATTTACTTCCGCAGTAGTCACATCGGAAGGATTTCAAGTAGTCACCCATGGTAACGTGAATGAAAAGGCCTCTCATTTCTTCAGCACTTTGGGATAAATACCACCCGCGACTTTTCAGCTGTTCAAACAAGGCAATAAGCATATCGGTTGACTCAGTAACCGAGGAGGAGCCATTAACCATCGCCGCAAAGCCACAGAAGAGCTCGTACTGGCTTCCCAGTGCTTCCAGTTGCTCACTCTTTTCCCGAAGTCTGTGTTCAATATCCTTTTCCTGTGTTTCACCTCTCTCGATTCTTTTGCCAAGTGCAGCCCATCGGGTGGCCAGCTTAGTGTAATCTTCATTTAGCTTTTTATTACGCGTTCGGATGGACTCATTCTGTTCTTTGAGGTTGGCGCTAGCCTTCTGTAGTAGGCCAAACTCTTCCAGTGATTCATTAAGCTTGGCGCAATCAATTGCATTCGCTTTACCCCCCTTAACCTGTCTGAACTCTTGCGCCAGTTTCGCCAGTGTTTCGAGATTCAATCCCTTTTGGCCAAGTGTTGACCTGAGAACGGCTGCATCCTCCATCTCCTTCTCTTTAACAGCCACCTCTTCCATTTTGCTCCTTAGCTTTGCATCCAGCTCCATTTCTTTGGTTTTGACTTCTGCTTCATATTGTTCGAGTTCTCTTCTTTGATCTGCCAGTACGCGCTTGCTCTCCGAAAGGTCATCGTTTACAGATTTGAGTTCTGCCTGGCGTTGGGTGAGCTTTGTCTCTGTTACAGGTAGGTTATGTTGCGCCTGCTCACATCTGGAGATTAACTCTTGATGGGTCATGCCCGTCTGCGATTCAATCTGGACGAGGTTCACAGCAGCATGCACGAAAGCAGGGTCGTTGATTTGCTGGCATACCTTCATAAGTGTTTGATGTTCTTCAGGCCTGACCCCCAGTTTCAGGAACGCTCTTACGATGTCGTGCCCCCTCCTTGCATCCTCTACCGATAAATGAGACTTGTTTATTTCGACCGACAGACTCCTGAGCTCGTCAACCTCGCTTAACACTCCGTACTCCTTTCCTGCCGCCTGGATACCTATTTGAGCAGCAAGTTTCTTAAACCTGGTGGCGTAATGTGAAATAGTGGCTTGGTCTACCCCTGCCTCTCTGGCAATTCTTGTCTGGGGTTGCCCGCTGAAGTAGCCCTTCAGTACCTTCTTGACTTTATAGGGCGGCAGTTGTACCGTCACATCACACCTCCGTCCTTAGTAAGTTAGTAGTGAGGATGGAAGCATTAGTCAGTACTCTAGGCATTACGGGATACTGCAACTTCATACATTCCATATTCCTCATATGCGTCATTTTCGTCATAGTCGTCATAAAAACTGTACGATGTCATCGTCATAAATTCTGCTTAAGAATTATCGTCGAAAATATCGCGTGCTGTTCAGGGCGAGTTCTTGTCCCATAATTTGTCGAACCAATCCCGATGTTCTTTGCCTGAGATTTTTCTGTACCGGGCGGTCGTGTCGAAGCTGCGATGACCGAGATGTTCTTGAAGAAGCCGCAGCCCATCGCCTGAATCGTCGAGTTTTACTGCATGGACAGCAAAGGCATCTCGTAGGCGATGTGGACTGACGTTGTGTGTCTTTCCGCTCTCAGGGTTGACTAGCTTGGGCAATTCTGCCTTTTCGGCGCATTCTTTGAGAATCTGCCAAGCTCGGTGGCGGTTGATGCCAAAGATTAGCTTCTTCTCACCTCGAACGATCGGACCACCCCGCCGAATGTATTCGTTGAGCAACTTCAAGGTGTCGCTGTCAATGGGCAACACCCGGTGCCGGCGGTACTGCTTTTCTTCTGTTTTGCTGGTCTCTATCCTGCCACCGCATTTAGGGCAAAAGACATGAGTCACCCCAAGTCTTGCTCCACATATATGGCAAGAAAGTTTGACGCGGCACTTGAGATGTTCAATCACTACTGTGCCTTGGTTGAAGTCTATGTCCTGAACCTGAAGCCCCAGGACCTCGCTTATGCGGCAGCCCAACCTAAATAACAGCCTTACCATGAGACGATCCCTGAGGTTGGTAGCCGCTTCTTCAAGAAGTTCTACGTCGCTTGGCTCGAGATACACCTTCATTGTTTACACACTATTTGATTTGTATGTTAACGCAATAAACATAATCAGCAGTATTCGCTGTTGCAGGGCCCCAAATAGATGGGCGGACGATGTCGGGTTCGTGTCGCCGATCTGAAAACATAAACTCAGTGCGACGGACGTCACTCCGGTCCATGTTTTGGAGCTGTGACCCCTTCAATAGCAGCCAGGCTGCAATATACAAGTCACTCGTCCGGTAAATCGCCTTAGTTTCCATCTTCAAGTTCCTCATCTAAGACCACCGGGGGCTCGGCGCTAGAAGCCCTCGACGTAGCGATCTCAGCCAAGATTATTGACAGCTGCCAAAGTGCTCGGTCTGCGTAACTATCTCCACTGAGCACTGATGCAACCTTATCGTTTCTAGGTCGATTGGCTGTCTCTATCTTCTGGTTGGCACTCATACCTAACTCCAAGCTACGCCCGTTAAAACAAAAGAGCCGAGAGACAAAATCCTCTCGGCTCTCGTAGAGCTCTTAACGGTTATGGCCCTCGCAGGGCTCTAACTTAATAGCTATGCCACTCTGTCCGTCCTTCTGAGTTCACGCCTCACTACATAGCCACACTTGCGACATTTGATCTCAATCTCCCCCTCAGCATCAGCCCGAAAAAGGAGGGCATAACACTTCGGGCAGCGCTCTTGCTTCAGCGTCACCTTCCTCGTTGCGTATCCGAAATCTGAAGCTGGCGTCATGAACATCTCCAAGTTTTCTTATCTCACGTACGGTAAGAGACAACGAAATCTTGCCCGCAGTAAGGGCATTGAAGAACCTCGGCACTGGGGCGCCTGCCGCTTACCACCACACGGAGTTCTCCATGACAGTGCGGACACTCGATTGCCCAAGCCCTGTCGCGATTCTCTATCGCCCTTACGGCAGCTACGATTCCCGCACCGACTAGGGACCCCACCGCTAAGCCTGCCAAGAAATCCCCCCAATCGCACCTCCCACGTTCTTGCTGGTAATGCTCTTTGGCGAGTTCCAGAACCTCTCGCTCGCTCTTGGAGACCGGGATGTTGCTCTGATTTGGATTGGGCATCTTCACTCCTTTACTTGTCTAGTTTACTGCAGTATAGCACTACACAATGCGGCTGTCAAGTCTTTTTACTTTTTGCGCAAAGAATCATTGCCGAAGCCTTTAACAAATCATTGAAAAAAGTAATCCCGTATCATCCGAAGGATCAGGTTTTGGATAACTTCTTATCTAAAGGGCTGTTTCGAGCTCTGGCTATTGCACGTCTTACTGCTTCATGGGACACGCCATATTCGTTGGCTAGCTGGCGCAAGCTTTCATTCTTATACCGCTCAGTAAGATCAGGCCAGAGTGCGCTTGGCAGCTTTCCTTTGTGCCTGACCACGAGAATAGCGGGTGTGTACACTGGGAAAAGGCCGATTTTGACGTATTGAAGATATGGGTTCGAATCCCCTCGGGGTCGCTTCTTCAATACACGGTTCGCCGGCCCCTCATACCGGACAGCAAAGAAAGGCCTAAATTCGAATATCCATTGCAAATCATACTGAAGCGGCCTCTTTTTTGAAGACCGCTAATAGAAGTCCTGTGTGAAGATTATAACAAGAGAGGGCATATCGCCCTCTCTTGCTCTGTATTTATCGCGTCCAGCTTCTGCAAACCTAAGAGGCCTGAGATTTATAAAAACAAGTCGTTACTGAAAGAATCGCTTATGGTCGGCTTTTGCATCTGGCAGTTAGCCTTGGCATAGTCAAAAGCTTCTTCGATCGTAACATCTACCCCTGCAATATTATCGTATTTGTCAGCTTTGTTCGCTAGCATCCCCTGGTCAACGAAGAAATAAGTAAACTGGCCGTTCCCCCACGACTCATCCTCATAGGACACCCCACTTTCAGAGCAAGCCATGTTGATGACCCTTCCCGGACCCTGCAGGTCGGTCATACCGCCGGCAAGGCAGCTATCAAATATGAAAATAATCCTTGTGGTTTGAAAACCAGCGAACCAATCCCTTAGCTGCCCATCCCATATGTAAAGCAAGCTCCCGAAGAGATTACCATCATGACTGACAATTGCCTCATCAATTTTTTCGTTGTCTCCATCGTTTGCCCGGCCATTGGTGCCATGCCCGCTAAAAAAGAAGACAACTTCGTCGCCAGCCGCTGCCTTTCCTTTTATGTCGTTAATAGCACCCTGAATCGCACTAAAACTGGCATTCATATTCAGAAGTAGACGAATATTACTTGAGTTATACCCATAGAGCGTAGTTAAAGCGTTGTATATGTCTTGCGCATCATCATCACAATATTGGAGGTCATTTCTTGTACCCGGGTAATCGGAAATGCCGACTAGGATGGCATATTTAACTCCCAAGCTGTTTGCACCCAGAACACCAGTGGCTGCCCCCCCAGCTGGCTTACCTCCGCCAACGGGCTTGCCACTAAGAGTGACCTTCTTGACCAGCTCGATACCAGTCGCCGGCAATGGCTTATTCATATCGGGTTTAGCCAGTACGGCTGGTGTTATGAGCACCAGGACCAGCACCGCCACTAAGATACCAACTATCAATCTTTTCATCTCGCACCTCTTCGCTTTGTTTGACACCTAGACGTTTATTCTAGCATCTAGACTTGCCCTGTCAAGTGTCTTTCGCCGATTTGATAGTTGGAAAGTCACGAGCCACTATATTGTCGGATAACTTTCTACTATCTATTACCCCTGCCTAATGATCTGGATGATTCTTAATCCCTGTTTAGATAGCGGCTCTTCCGAGATAAATTAGTACGATGACGATGATGAGTAAAAACCAGTATAAAGCAGGGACCGGCCCCCACCACGGTTTGTGCCACCAGATTTTTCCTTTGCGGAAGTTTTTAATCCCGTAATTTGGATTTAAAACAAACCACAAGAAGTCTTCTAGAAAAACCATACCTACATAAAAGCCCAGCAGCAGACTTTCTAACCGCCAACTCCACGGAACAAAAAACAACGGCAGATGAACTATGGCAATCAGGAACAGCGTCATAAAAAAGTGGTAGCCGGTTATCGGGCGTCCACCTGCCAACTTAACAAGCCATCTCTTTTCTATACGCCAGCAGGGT
>Ga0315279_10008808_pt1 | contig 12154 bp, 14 predicted proteins | sample YL17G06_20_MG_FD_203694 | JGI IMG/M metagenome (GOLD analysis project Ga0315279, IMG submission 203694) | Sediment microbial communities from Yellowstone Lake, YNP, Wyoming, USA - YL17G06_20 | ecosystem: Environmental > Aquatic > Freshwater > Lake > Sediment | place: USA: Wyoming | collected...
CCATATGAGAAGAATCTTGTGTTCTTCTCCTTCAATAACAGCGGCTACGCTCACCAAAGTTTTGCCTTTGACCGTGTCTCTTTCAGATATCACATTTCATCCCTCTCTTCACTGCAAATCAGAGCCTATTTATGAAAACGTACTTGCGGAAGAACTCGTTTACTTTTGCCTCGTCCCAGTTGTCCCACTCATCCTGTGAGATACAGCTTTGTAAGCCCTCTTCTCTCATTCTCTGTTTCAGTGATCGATTCTTAGAGAGTGTAAAGGAAAGCCGCATAGTTATTGCATTGTTTTCCATGGAATATTCATAAGTATGAAACTTCATGTTGCAGTATGTTCCATACAGATGGTGCATCTGCGACTCCTTTTCCAGTTTCAGCTTTTCTAACTCCTTCTCACTTTCGTCTGAGAGGCCATACTCCATTAGAAGGGGAATACCTTGCCTTTCGAACAATCCTTTTTCGTTCAGAAACTGCTCCAACTTCTCAGCTACCTCGTATGGGATAGCAACCTTCAAACGAGCCTTTTCTCGGCTTTCAATTTCCTCCAAAGCAGTGATGAGATCTGCATGGTGTCGCTGCGAAACGTGTTCTTCGTGGGAGGGCTTGCTTTCGTTGATTTTCATGTTTTCACCGCGCGTTCGTCGATTCATGGATGATTTTCTGCTGCTGGCTCTTTTCTTCCAATCTCTTTTGAAGTTGCTCGTTTTGCTTCTCGATCGCCTTGAGGGCGCCATTATCTTTCTTGTATTCTTCAAACAACTTCTTCATGGGGAGATAGTTTTGTTTCAGGTGCTTGAACTCCTGTAACCAATAGTTAGCCATTCCACGTTCAAGCACCTGTGCCAGTGCACTGCTTTCATCTAGACCGTTCTTCGTGACATAAGCTTTAAACTTGTCATAAGTTGAGTGGTCGAGAAAAATATCTATTGTAACTGGCATATTCTTTTTCTCTTTAAGAATGCGACCAAGCATTTTTTCACCTTTGCGTCCTTTCGACAGTTTCGAGTTTCATTCCCCGTCTTCCCGCTATCTTTTTGACACTTCTCGGCACTATGTCTGCAACAGCCACGCGATCTTTCTCGGAAAACTCGTAACTTTGTCTTTTAACGTACTCAACTAGTTCTAAATTCAACATGCGGAGATTCTTTTCTTCAATTTCCATAAGGGTTTTGATGATTTTCTGGCTTTGAGTTGGCTTAACATCTTTTGCCACTTGCACCAGTGTTACGAAGTGAGGGATGCAGAAGCCTTTCGACTCCTTCAGAAGCTTCAGAAACTCTGCGCTATCTGAAGATAGAAGCTCAACGATCTTCTCTACATAGATTCTTGAAAATTCGGCTAAATGAATGCAGGCTGGGCATTTGTTTTCAGTGATAAGTATCTTATGCAGGTCGTCAATGCGATGGCTTCTTTGTTTACGTATGCCTTGAATGAGTTCGTCAACGACACTTTGGTTGACCAGGGCTATTCCGTGGCCATCAGGACTTCCCGGCTTGGTTGCTGCAATGAGCATTTTGTAGTAGTGGTGATTGCAGAAACCTCTACTTTCGACTATTTTCTCTCTGGATGACGCGTCCATTACAAGCTCTGAAAGATACGTATCCGTGTATTTTCTTTCAATCTCGTTTTCCAACGAGCAGAGAAAACACTCTTCGCCGTTTCCAATCACTCTTTTAATGCGAAGATACGCTATATCCACACTCATACAAGTCCCTTCATTGTCGGCGAATCACCCGCAGTGTATTCAATGCGTAGAAAGTGTTTTCAAAGGTAGATATTCCCATGTCTGCCCTTGCAAATCCACCGTTCGGGTTTTGGCACCTTAAAACCCATTCCGCTGTCTTTTCAGGATATTTTGCGTGCTCGCCAAGCAATTCGAGAGTTGATATCCCGTAGTATGTGTGTTCCATATATGGGGTGTAGCTGCGTGGCACAACGGTGAACCCTCCAGACGGCTTTTCGCAAGACCGAATATACTCAATAGTCTCCTTAAGAGACTTGACCGAGTAGCCTAGATTGAAAAGAGAAGACACAGCGTGATAAGTTGAGTTCAGATTAGAGTGCCGGTGGGCCCCAAACCCTCCGTCTCTGTTCTGATAACTCAGCAAACAGCTTGTCGACTTCTCGTGATCGATTTCGACGCCAACAATGCCAGCAAGTTCAGTGATCATAGAAATGAACTGAAACTCGGAAGCGACTTCAACGTAGACGTCTACCGTTCCAAACTCTGCTTTGGACCTTCGAAGAAGAAAATCCTTGAGGCTTCTGTGCGGTTTTTCGCCGCAAATTTTCAAAGCCTTCGCTACATAATAATGAGAATAGTGGCTGTCTGGAACAAAATTATACAACCACTTGATCGTTCGCTCAACATTCGGAAAGGGAACCTTCAACAAGTCCAAGATGGCTAATCCGTAATAGGTGTCTTGTGCATTTGACTCCGTTCCTTGGCAGAACGTGTAACCTCCGTCGAGATTCTGCCGATTCACAACATAATCTACTATGCTCTTGACTCGCTTCAAGTCAGTGAAATGCTCTTTAGGTGTGGCCTCGGTTTCTGAACCGAACCGCCCTACTTCATGCAACCTAACATCCACTCTCTTTGTTTTGAATGTTGGTAGAAGCTATCAGCCCCTGCAAGCGCTAAAGCAAGGGCAGTTAAAGGCGAGCCTCATCGCCTCACGTATCCTAACATGCAAAACCAGATAGATAAACATTCATAATGCTAAAGCAATTTTTGCCATGAAACGACGATCTCTCGGGTCAATAGCGAAAACGCGAGCAAAACCTAGCTGTTTCAATCGCAACCAAATTAGTTCTTACTCGCAAATCGACAGTATTCAGGAAAAGTTTGAACCGAGAGTTTGAAGCGATCTCATTTACGCGAGGACTAGCACCTAGAAATGGTTAGGACTTTTAGGTCCCATACCCAAAAGGGAGCGGAACCGATGGCGGGCCCGACGGGAATTGAACCCGCGACCCCCGGATTTCTCCAAGTGAAGCTTTTGCTTAAGAGTCCGGTGCTCTAACCTTACTGAGCTACGGGCCCACATAACGCCTAGAGTATGCATTTCATTCGCTTTAATAAATTTAGCCTCATATATCGTTGCACGTTGCTGGTTTTTTTTAATGGATCAGCGAAGCCAAGCAGATCGAATGCCATGCTTTGAGAGATGAATAGAACAAATGTGTTAACCAGCAACAGTAGTATAATTGAGGCCCGCTTTTCACTGGGCGAAATCTAACGATTAGCCAGTTGACATGACAAAACATACTAGAAGATTGTTTCGAAAGACAATATCCCATCGGACCCTTCTAAGCAGACGAGAGCATTTAAAACCAAAGAAACCACTCTTCGCCAAAGATCACCACACGGCAGTTATGTAGGTTTGACACTAAGGCTTGAGTTAACAGTTTTAAGCTCCTGCTCTGAATGTTCATTGTGCAGAGGATGAGCTGATGGGCGAGATCGTTTTCGTTGGACTTGGCTTGCATGATGAGCTGGGAATAAGTATTCGTGGTCTCGATGAGATCAAGACTGCAGATGTTTGTTTTGTGGAACTGTACACCAGTTTGCTGCCAGATCTTTCAATACAACACCTTGAAAGGATCTCTGGGAAGAATATCAGCATCATTTCCCGAAAGGAGCTTGAAGAGAAGAACGGAGAAACCATTTTGAAGGCAGCCGAGAAGGGCAAAACAGTTTTGCTTGTCCCTGGCGATCCACTTATAGCAACCACGCATATTACTTTGAGGATTGCAGCTGAAAAACATGGAATCAAAACGCGTGTAGTTCATGGTTCATCCGTGCTTTCGGCGGTCATCGGATTGTCGGGTTTGCACAATTACAAGTTTGGGAAAAGCGTGACAATTCCTTTTCCTGACGAGACTCCTTCTGAGACTCCATATCAGGTTATTGCTCAAAACCGTAAACTGGATCTGCATACACTTTGCTTGCTTGATATCAAAGTAGAGGAGAAACGTTTCCTCAGTGTTCGTGAAGCATTGGAAGCACTGCAGAAGATCGAAGCCAAAAGACAGGAAAAAACAGTCACGCAGGAAACTTTGGCTGTTGTCATAGCAAGGGCTGGGAGCAACGAGCCGACAGTGAAGGCTGACTTCATAAAAGACTTGTTGAGCTACGACTTTGGTCAGCCTCCTTACACGCTGATTTTTCCCGGCAAGCTTCATTTCATGGAAGCCGAGGCTCTGATAGTCTTGGCTGATGGGCCAAATGCGTTGCGGGAGGTTTGCGAGTGAGCTTAGAGGATCTCGTAACGAAGTATATTGCTTCTGCTGAGCATGCTCTTGGCACGATCAAGATAGCTGATATGAATCACGATCAGGACAACGTAATAAAAATCATCGAGTCTGCCAAAGCCTATTTGGCAGACGCTAAATACTATAGGAACCAACAGAAGTTTGAGGTGAGCTTGACTTCTGTTGCCTACTGTGAAGGTTTATTGGATGCGTTGCGACTGTTGGGAGCTGTGAAGTTCGAATGGCCAACAACAGGAAGGAAAGAAAGAGAAAAAAAGTCTTAGCCTCAGGCGTCTTCGACCTGCTGCACCTCGGGCATGTGAGGTTTCTGGAAGAAGCAAAAAGAACAAGCGGACCAAACGCTGAACTCATAGTCATCGTGGCCAGAGACAGCACAGTAGAAAACCGTAAAGGCACCCGTCCTGTCATGCCCGAAAACCAGCGATGCGCACTCGTTGATTCCTTAAAAGTAGTTGACTGTGCGATCTTGGGCTTTGAGGGTTTCGACATTGGAAAGGTTATCGAGAAGATCAGACCCGACGTGATTGCAGTCGGCTACGATCAAGAAGGAATGGAAAGAACCGTGAGAGACTACGCGGAGAAAGAAAACTTGAAGATAAGGATCGTGAGAGTCGGCAAGTTCGGCGAAGACGAGCTGGACAGTTCCTCGAAGATCAAGCAGAAGATCATCGAGGATTACGGAAGGTGAAACTCAAGTGTTCAGGCTTCCGAAGAAGCTTATGCTTACATACATAATAATCGCGATGAACGTGGCTGTATATGTTCTCACCTCAGTATGGGGTGGAGACTTTATGGTAACTGGCGACTTGCCGTTAGAATTTCTCGGTCAAGTGAACTATCACGTCATCCTTGATGGTTGGTACTGGCAGCTTTTCACTTCCATGTTCGTTCATGCTGACATCGTTCATCTGTTCGGCAACATGTTCTTTCTGCTCATCTTCGGATTGAGAGCTGAAGAGATGTTCGATGCAAAGGAGTATCTGCTTATCTATTTCGCAAGCGGACTGGCTGGGAGCCTGTTGACGCTTCTGATGGGACTATATATGATTTCCGTCGGAGCTTCTGGAGCTATTTTCGGCGTGTTTGGTGCAGTGATAATCTACATTAGACGTGCAGGCGGACAGTCTATCATTGGTGCGTTGCTGTTTGCTTTCCTTTTTTTGCTCCTCAACGCAGGTTACGGAGTGAACGTTCTGGCTCATCTGGGTGGTTTGGTCGCTGGACTAGTGATTGGCTATTTGTTAGCGACGACAAGACGCAAGACAACAGCAAGCTACACGTACAGAATCTCCTACACAACTTGAACTGCGGGATATGCCCTTGCCCAATCTAGTCAGCAAAACCTTAGTCGTTTTTCGAGTAACAAAGGCATTTGGGGTACCACTAGCATTGGTGTTAGTATGAAAGTGGGCTTGACCGTTTCGATCAGCGCAGAGTTGCTACAAGGGATCCTCGAAGGCTCAAGAAGCCTGTACCCAAGGGAGTCAATTCTGCTTCTCAGAGGAAAGAAGTCAAAAAGCATGACTGAAGTTTTGGAGCTTATCATTCCTCCGCTCGCGACTTACGGACAGGGTTTTTCCAGTTTTCCACTTCACATGTTACCCATGGATTTTTCCATAGTTGGAACCGTGCATTCTCACCCTTCTGGAAATGTGTTGCCTTCTCCGGCGGATTTGAACCATTTCTTTGGGAACATACTCATGATCGTGGGTTTTCCTTTTACAGATGCCAAGAACGTCGTCGCCTACAACCGTAACGGAGAAAAGCTGGAGTTGCAGGTAACGAAGCCATAGTTTTCCCATGTTTGCTTCCCTCGCCACAAGTAAATTGAAGTTGAGTCATTTACGATTTCTAGACTGAATTTGAAGAGCTCCTCTCTGTCACAAGTAACAAGAAGAGCCAACAACTAGAACAAGAGGAAAAATGTAAATCCTCTTAGCACATTTCCATAGCGAGTGTGGCGTAGTCTTTGACATCAAGGATCATTATGTTGGTGGATTTGGATTATTTCTTTGCTCAGGTTGAAGAAACGAGAAACATTTCGATAAAGGACAAGCCAGTTGTCGTGTGCGTTTATTCTGGTCGCAGTGAAGACAGTGGAGCAGTGAGCACAGCAAACTACGTAGCCAGAGAGTACGGAGTGAAGTCCGGCATTCCCATTTTCCAAGCGAAAAAGAAACTCGAAAACGTGGATGCCGTTTTTCTGCCTGTTGACTACCCTTTCTATGAGGAGATATCTGAAAAAGTAATGAGCATACTGCGTAGCAACGCTGATAGTTTCGAGCAGGTAGGCATAGATGAGGCTTATCTTGACGTGAGCCAGAAAACTGGTGGAGATTTTGAGAACGCGAAACAGCTGGCTCAACGCGTAAAGGACGAGTTGAAAGCCAGCCTAAAGCTTACGTGTTCTGTTGGTGTGGGACCCAACAAGCTGATAGCGAAGATCGCTGCGGACCAGCAAAAACCAGACGGATTAACGATCATTAAGCCTGAACAGGCAGAAGCTTTTCTGTTCTCGCTACCTGTCAGTCGCCTTATAGGCGTTGGAGTAAAGACGAAGGAGAAGATGGAAGCTTTAGGAATCAACACGATTGGCGATTTGGCGAAGCATGATGTTCAGAAATTGATTGCCGTTTTCGGCAAAGCCTTGGGCACGTACTTCCACAATGCTGCGTTGGGGTTGGACAGTGAACCTGTTCAAGAGAAGGGTGAAGTCGAATCCATCAGCAGAATATCCACCCTAAAACAGAATACTTGTGATTTAAATCTGATTCTTGAAAAAACGAACCAACTGTGTGACGACATCCATGCTGTGATCATGCAACAAGAGCTTGCCTTCAAAACTGTTGGAATAATTGCAATTATGGCTGATCTGAGTGTACACAGTCGATCCCAAACCCTCGAAAACCCCACAGGGGAGCTTGAAGCTCTGAAGAAAGTTGTGAAAGATCTTCTTGAGAGGCTTCTCAGCAAGACTGAACAGGAAGTGCGAAGAGTCGGCGTAAAAGTATCAAACTTTGTTAAAGGACAGAAAGGCCAAAAGCTGTTGACCAGTTTCTTTGAATCAGGTCAGAATTGAAAAAGCTCAGCGCTTCCATATGCTTCTAGCAATCCTTATTTCTCGAGTATTCCTCTGTTTCTTTGATTTCGAATGACAGCTGAAGATAGAAGACTGCCTCCAGATCAGACTTCCATCAAGAGGCTTTTGAGGTGGGGAGTCGATCATTCAGGCATTGCACGTTCCAACCCGAAGATAGAGTTGAGAACTTATGTTCTGACGGTTGATGGAGAAGTTGAGAAACCGTTGAAGTTGAACTGGGATGCTTTTTTGAAGCTTCCGATGGCTGAGTCTGTGAGTGATTTTCACTGCGTGGAAGGCTGGAGCGTCCTTAACTGCAAGTGGGAAGGGGTTCGCTTCAGACAGATCATAGAGCTAGTGAAGCCTAGAGAAACCGCGAAGTTTGTGACTTTTGAGTGCGCAGATGGATACACGACGTCGCTCAGTTTGGAGGAGCTTTCATGTGATGACGTGCTCTTGGCTTACAGGCTCGATGGAAAACCGCTTGAAGAAGGCTATGGCTTTCCCGTGCGGCTGGTGGTTCCGAGTAAGTACGGTTACAAGAGTGCATTGTGGGTTACGAGGATAAAGTTCACGGCGAAGAAAGAGCTAGGTTACTGGGAAAAGAGAGGCTACAGTGACACCGCAGACGTCTGGAAGAACGACCGGTTCTCAAGCTGAAATGATTGCGCCCAAAGTGTATTCGGCGTTTATGTCTATTCCGCCAGTGGTGGTCTTGAGGCTTATGTCGAAGTTGCTGTTTGCAGGATAGTTGGTTGATCGGAGCGGAGACTTTGTGCCGTTGAGCCCTGTCTGGCTGCCCACGTGAATCCCACCTGTGGTGACTGTGGAAACGATTTCTGCAGCCACATCCTCATGGATTCCTATGTTCAGGCTTATTCCACCAGTAGTAGCCTGAGCGCTCATCGTGACGTTCGCAGGCGTGCTTTGATTCTGTGCAATGTTCAGGTCGATCCCACCTGTGGTTGTCTCCGTTCTCACTGAGATGTTGTTTGAAGCTTTCACGTTGTTCCAAGTGAAGCTGACTCCTCCGGTCACAGTCTTAACTAGGACGTCGCCGTTGACGACGGTATTCTTGACCAAATTGGTTTCGACTCCGCCCGTGGTTGCTTCTAGGTTCAAGGAGTTGAGAACTACGCCAGCGTTTGTTTTCAGGTCGATTCGTCCGGTGCTCGTTCTAATGTTCAAGTTTGACTTCAGAGACGGGTCGATGTGCAGGTCGCAGACTGCTCTGAGCCATGGTGACCATGACCAAATGCTTGTCGTGGCAACTCTTGAAGTTACTGTCAAGACATTGCCGTTGAAGGTGTAGTTGAAAGTGAAATCGGTTACGTTTGGCGAGGCAAGCATGCCGACGCCTCCAGTGGCTGACACGTTAAGGAACAAAAGCTTGTCCGCCAAGTGTTCGAAGGTCACGTTCACTCGAGCAACATCTGCAGTAAAGTTGAGGTTTAACGTGTCGATACCAGTTTGATATGGGACATCTTTTGACTCTCTGAAGCTGGCGGATGATATCGGCATGAAGATGAGGACACTGACAATCATGGCTGTCAACAGAATAGCAACCAAGATGATGACTGGAATGAGGAAAGGCGTTCTGGGTCTTCTTGGATACTTTGCCGTCTCGTATCCGACAGCAGATGGAATACCGACAGGGGTTCCGCAAACATGACAGAACTTCTCATCTTCCTTCAGCTCGGCTCCACACTTGTGACAGTAAGGCACGTTTCACACCACAAATCCCATAACTTGAAGTTGAAAGATAAAAGCTTATAGTACATGCACCGCTTAGAGGAGTAGTTGCCATCGCAGGTGGAAACAATTGTTGGAGCCAATCCGCGATACTGCTGAAAAAATAAGAAAGCTTGAAGTTCAGGGTGCCCGAAACGTGGCTATAGCCGCAATAAAAGCAGTAGAGGCCCTAGCAGAACAAACAAAAGCGAAGAGCAGAAAGCAATTCCTGACAGAGCTTTCAGAAGCTAAGAAGATTCTGTTTGCTTCAAGAGAGACGGAACCGCTCATGAGGAACGCTATCCGATACATCATGAGCCAAGTGGAGGAGAACTATGAGAAGAAGATGAAAAAGCTGGCAGAGCTAGTTTCATCGGCTTCTCGGAAATTCTTGAAAGATCTTGAAGATTCAAAAGAAAGGATTGCGGAAATAGGAGCTAGAAGAATAAGGGATAGGTCAGTGGTTTTCACTCATTGTCATTCTTCCACGGTTACCTATCTACTGGAGAAAGCAAGGCACGAAGGAAAAAATTTTGAAGTTATCTGCACCGAAACTAGACCCCTCTTCCAAGGCAAGACAACCGCTAAAGAAATGCTGAGTTTGGGCGTGAAAACAACCATGATCGTGGACTCCGCGGCACGGTACTTCATGAATCAAGCAAACCTCGTGATCGTAGGCTCCGATGCAATAACCTCTGAGGGAAACGTGATAAACAAGATTGGAACAAGCATGATAGCCCTAGCGGCTCATGAGGCCAGAACTCCTTTCTACGTGGTCTCTGAGCTTCTAAAGTTCGATCCAGCAACGATCTACGGCGACTATGAGAAGATAGAAGAGAGAAGTCCAGCCGAAATCTGGAAAGACCCGCCAAGAGGACTGATCATAAGGAACCCTGCGTTTGACGTGACAAGACGCGACTTCATTCATGGCGTAATATGTGAAGAGGGGATAATTTCTTCACATTCAACTATGGAAACGGTGCGCAGAAGATATCCTTGGGTTTTTGAGTGATCAGCTGGCTTGCTTCCACATCTGCAGTGCCACCTTCAACTCTTCATGAGTCCTAGCATATTCGTCCAAGGGTATGCCTTGTAGGGTTGCGTCTACCGCTTGCCGCATGGCTTTTGCCCCGGCGACTGTTCCGTCCTTGTGACCGTGAATGCCGCCACCAGCCTGAATGACGAAGTCTTTTCCGAAAAACTCCATCAGAGCCGGAACCAACGCAGGATGCAAGCCGCCGGAAGCGACGGGCAGAACCAGCTTCAAACTGTTCATTTTCATCTTTAGCGCTTCACAGTTTTCAGCGACTTCCTCCCTTGTTTCGAACATTTTTCCGACAACTGTGCCGACGTGAAGCTGATCCACGCCAATGATCCTAGCTACTTTTGAAATCACGCGCATCGAAATTCCATGCTTAGGATTTTTGGTAAAGGCAGCATGTCCTGCCCTGTGTGCATGAATGACAAGCTTGAAGCCTTGTTCACGTAGCGTCTGCAACGCAGCAAAGCCGCACGTCAGAATGTCCACCATGACGTATTCTCCACCGTGTTTGAGCACAGACTCAGCTCTTCGCACCATCTCTTGGGTTTCCGCGGTAATGTTAATCATGTAAACTTTCCTCTCGCCTGTTTCTTCCTCTGCTTTGTCTCGGCTCTCCAAAGTCTCAGCAAGTCGATCTTCAAATGGGTTGAAGGCTTGACTGCTCAAGTTTTCGTCATCCTTGACAACATCGCAACCTCCAACCCAAGCGTCGTAAGCCACTTTTGCGTGGTCCGCCGTTTTTAGTCCAAGCTTGGGTTTAATTATAGTTCCCACTAGCGGACGGCTGTAAATATTGAGAAGTTTGCGGATTCCTCTGATGCCGAACTGTGGGCCTTTGAAGCCTCTGACAATTCCTGTGGGAAGCTCGATATCGTTGAGTCTCAAGTTTCTGAGAACTCTCAGTCCAAAGACGTTTCCAGCCACGCTGCTGAGGATATTTGGCATGTTTCCGGCCTCAAAAAGCTCCATGGGATAGGCTATTCTGACCGTGCTTCCATCAATGCTGAAGACATGGGCAGCCAGTTTCTCCACGTAAGGTTTAACGGTCGTCAGCTCTGTCCACGTTCCCACAGAGCTTTCAGCGGCAACACCTCCGGCAGCTTCCTTAATACTGATGCCTTCAGGCTCGATATAGAACGTGCAAACAACATCCGTCTCCTTAGGCTTGTACTCCAGATCCACAAAATCCACGTACCTCAAAATGACCAGACCCTCTTGGCTTGATATTCGGTTCAACTCCTTAAAACCTTTATAGGCTGTTTTTTTCCATTTCACTGTGAACTCTTGTCATTTGCGTTTTCGAAACAATCTAGCATCTTCCGTGCTGATTGCGTACTCGGGTCTGGCTTCTGTGAGCTGCTTTGTCTGTTTTATGGTTGTTGTGGTAAGAGAAATATCAGGGATAGGTTTTGCCAAAGTTACAGGATACAAGGTACAGATCGCGTAAGTCGATTTTTCTGTCGTCATTTATGTCAGCAGTGGGATTCCATCGTGGATGCCTTGGAAAAGAACCGTATGCCTTCGATACAATGACTATGTCCTTAACGTCTATCTTTCCGTCTCCATTCAAGTCGATGGGAACGTATGGTTTCATGAGAGGATAGATATCTTGATTGTTAGCGTCGATGATGTATGGAACGTCTCCGATACCATCTCTCCCAGATTCGTTTTGCCCAAGACCGCTATAAAAGTCACTGCCAGTATAGTCACTCCAATAGTTTCCACCAGAAGGATAGACGCTATACCAAATGCTTTGGAAGTCGCCCGGAACATATACTTGAGCGGTGTTGTTTGCGATATTGTTATGAAAGAATTGATTGTTTGAGGACAGAATGAACAACGCACCTCCCTGATTGTTTATGATGTTATTTCCGATTATCTGGTTGTTTTCCGAAAGGTAGTCAAGACGTAGGCCATAGGTGTTATCTGCAAGTCTGTTTCTGAGTATCATGTTGTAGCTTGAATACAAAACTAGCGAGATGCCATTGCTGCTGCTGGTTATATGGTTTGCTGATATTGTGT
>Ga0315279_10008809_pt1 | contig 12152 bp, 6 predicted proteins | sample YL17G06_20_MG_FD_203694 | JGI IMG/M metagenome (GOLD analysis project Ga0315279, IMG submission 203694) | Sediment microbial communities from Yellowstone Lake, YNP, Wyoming, USA - YL17G06_20 | ecosystem: Environmental > Aquatic > Freshwater > Lake > Sediment | place: USA: Wyoming | collected...
ATCTGACGTTTGGAAGAACTCACGCGAAGCGTCTGCTTGGCCATGTCCGCCTCCATCTGAAGGCCCCGTCGTTTGACATGACGAGTGCGTGCCGGTGCAGCGCAGTCAATTCCTCTCTTGGCGCTGGAGCGTGTCCTGTGATGTGGTGTCGGGAGATTAACATAGTTTGCGCGTCGGTTCGACAAGCGCGATTGTAGGAGACGCGGCGTGATGGGCGCCTTCAGCCGGCAAGCGGGTCGCGGTCGCCGAGGGCCGGCCCAGGAGCGAAGTGTGGGGGATCGAGAACGTCCTGGCGCCCGACCGAACGCTGCGGCCGGCGATGAGGGCGAGCGGCGCGATGAACCAGGAGTTTGTTGAGTGCGGGGGCAGCGGCGGGTGGCAAGGCTGAAGCCTCGCTCTACCGGCTCAGATAGGGATCAGGGATCGGGGTGATGGCCCGACCTGCCCCACCTGCCCTACCTGCCCCACCTGCCCTACCTGCCCTACCTCCCCTCCAGCCGTTGCTGGATCTCGATCACGCGCATCTCGATCCCCTTGAGCTCCTTCAGGAGCTTGACGTGACTCCAGTTCAGCAAGTGGTTGAACACAACCACCGAGGCAAACACCAGAAAGAAGCAGGCGTTCACACCCAGCCACACCTGCTTCAACTGCCCGTCGAACCAGACGCCGCTGACGATCATCAACGTGATCGCCGTCAGCAGGGCGGACACGAAGCCGATGCCGTTCGCCCACGTTCCGCGCCGCAGCCGCCGTTCCATGTCCTCAATCATGGCTTCCACCTTTCTGCGATACGCCTGCGCTGCGCCCGGATCCGGCGCCCGCTCGAGCAACGCCTGCCGCAGTTGTTCGTCACTCATGACCGCAACCCCATTAGTGCGCGAAGCGCCCTCTTCGCGTGGTAGATGCGCGACTTCACGGTGCCCGGCGGGACGGCGACGACCGCCGCGATCTCGTCGACGCTGAGCCCCTCGAGGAACAGCAGGACCAGCACCTCGCGGTGGCGCCGATCGAGGCGATCGAGCGCCTCGTGAACTTCGAACGCCTGGTCGGGTCCGACACCCAGGCCTTCGCCCGCCCCATCGAACGCGGCGTCCGGCGCGTCGCCGAGCGGTTCCTCGCAGTCGGATCTCGACGTCGCCTCCCGCACGCGGTTCAGCGCGGTACCCCGCGCCACCTTGTACAGCCAGGCCCGGAGGGCTTCTGGCGCGCGCAGCTTCCCGATGGTCCGGAACACCTTGAACCAGACTTCCTGGAGCACGTCGAGCGCGGCATCTTCGTTGCCGAGCAGCTTCAGGACGAAGTAGAAGAGGGGGCGCTCCATCTCGGCGACGAGCATCTCGAAGGCCCCCGGTTCCCCGAGCTGGCACCGGCACGCTATCCACGCGTCGCGGGCCCGCCTCGCATCGTGTTCCATGCCTGCTATAGAGTCACCGAAAACGGGCCGGCGGTTCACGGAAATGTTGTGAAGGATCAAAAAAGGGGGAACCGGAGATGCGCCCCGGCTGCCCTACTCGCAGCGCAGCGCGGTCGTCGGCTCCACCGTCGTCGCGCGCCGGGCGGGCAGCAGCGCCGCCAGCGCGGCGACAACCAGCAGGGTGGCGAGGCCAGCGGCGATCGTGAATGGATCCTGCGCGCTGACGCCGTAGAGGAACGTCCTGACCAGACGCGTGAGAACGAGCGCCGACGGAACGCCGATGGCCGCGCCGCCGGCGACGAGCAGCGCCGCCTCACGCAGCACCAGCCACAGCACCGAGGATCGCGGCGCGCCGAGCGCCATGCGGATGCCGATCTCGCGCGTCCGGCGCGACACCGTGTAGGCGATGACGCCGTAGAGGCCCACCCCGGCCAGCAGCAGCGCCAGCAGGCCGAAGAAGCCGGACAGCGTCGCCACGAGCCGCTCGACCACGATGGTCTGATCGATCTCCTCCTGCATCGTCCGCGAGGTGAGCACGGGAATCGCCGCGTCGATCGAGGTGACCTGGCGGCGCACCGCTGCGACAATCGCCGCGTCGTCGTGCGCCGTGCGGATGCAGAGCATCTTCGGCTCCGGGCCGGGGCGCCAGACGGGCAGGTAGATCATCGGTTCGACCGCCTCGCGCAGGCCGAAGTAGCGCGCGTCCTTGACGACGCCCACGATCTCGTACGCGCGCGAGGCGTCGTATTCCTCCTGCAGGCAGACGCGCATCCCGATGGGATTGCGGCCTGCGAAGAACCGCGTCGCCATGCTCTCGCTGACGATCGCGAAGCGCGGACCGGGCGTGTCGCGCTCCCGCGCCGCCCGGGGCACCATCTGCGGCGGCGGATCCGGCGTCACCGCGGGATTGTCCGAGTCCCGGAAGTCGCGCCCGAGCAGCATCGGGATGCCCACGGTCTCGAAATAGCGCGGCCCGACCGTGTTGAACTCGATCCACTTCTGCTCGCCCGACTTGAACGTGTAGCCTTCCGGCCGGAAGTCGCCGTTCCACTGCATGCCGCTGAGCGGCGTGATCGTGGCGAGGCTGACCGACTCCACGCCGGGGAGGCGTTCGACGCCGGCGCGCAGGCGCTCGTAGAAATCACGGAGGCGCTGGCCCTTGTAGCCGTTCCGGCTCGGGTCCACGTCGACGATGAGCGTGCGGTCGCGGCGGAACCCGGTGTCGAGGTCGCGCAGGTTCTGCAGGGTGCGCACGAACAGGCCCGCGCCGACCAGCAGCAGCAGCGACAGCGCCACCTGCGCCACGACCAGCGCCTTGCGGAGCGTCGGGCGCGAGCGTCGGCGTGGCGTGTCGTCCTTCAATGCCGGCACCAGATCCGGCCGCGTCGATTGCAGGGCCGGCGCGAGGCCGAACACCACCCCGGTCAGCAGCGACACGGCGAAGGTGAACGCGAGCAGGCGCAGGTCGGGCGACACCTGCAGGTCCAGCTGCGAGGTGCCGAAGCGCGGCACGAACCCGAGCAGCATCTGCACGCAGAGGTACGCGAACGCGAGGCCGGCGATGCCGCCCAGCAGGCCGAGAAGGATGCTCTCGACGAGCAGCTGCCCGGCCAGGCGCGAGCGGCTGGCGCCGACGGCCAGGCGGACGGCCATCTCGCGCTGGCGCGCCGCGCCGCGCGCGAGCATCAGGCTGGCCACGTTGGCGCACGCGATGAGCAGGACGAGGCCCACGACCACCATCAGCAGCATCAGCGGCTTCTCGAGGATGTTGCGCACGCCCGACCAGCCGCGCGCGGCGGGCAGCAGCATCGGCGTCTGGCCGGCGTTGCTCAGGCCGGCGTCCGGCGCCGCGCGGCGTTCGGCGGCCTCCTGATCGCGATACGCCACGAGCAGCTGCGACTGCGCCTGCGCGATCGTGGCGCCGCCCGCGAGCCGCCCGATCACCCGGATCCACCAGTAATGCCGCGTGTTCCAGATCGCCAGCGGGACGCCGCCGGTCTCGGTCCGCATCGTGATCGGGATGAACAGGTTGGTCGAGGTCGTCACGTCCACGCCGCGGAACCCGCGGCGCGCCACGCCGACGATCGTGAACGGATAGCCGTTCAGCCGGACGGTGCGGCCGACCACGCGCGGATCGCCCGCGAACCGGCGCTGCCAGTAGTCGTAGCCGAGCACAGCATAAGGCGACGCTCCGAACCGGCGATCATCATCCGCGTTGAGCAGATGGCCGATGGCCGGTTCGACGCCAAGCACGTCGAAGTAGTTGCCCGAAACGAGCGCCGCGTAGGCCAGTTCGGTCGCGTCGCCCGACGAGTCCGCCACCTGCAGGCCGAGCGGCTGCGGGTTGCTGTAGGCCGCCAGCCCCGTGAACGCGCGCGTCCGATCGCGAAACGCGCCGTAGTCCGGGTAGTTCCAGCTGACGGATGGCCTTCCCCGGACGGTTCGCGCCACCTGGTACAGCTCGTGCGGCGCGCGCACCGGCAGCAGCTTGAGGAGCAACGCGTCCATCAGCGAGAAGATGGCGGTGTTGGCGCCGATGCCCAGGGCCAGCGATAGCACGGCGATTGCCGAGGCGCCGGGCGTCCTGCGGATCATGCGCAACGCGTAGCGCACTTCGCCGGTGCGGTGCTCGAACCAGGTTGCCAGCGTCACGGTCGCCTCCCCCGAACCCCGCCCCTCGACGCCGGACTTTTTCGCGACCGAGCGCCGGACCGGGCAGCGTTGTCCGCATTCTCGACGAAGGTCTGGCGGTTGGGCAAGCGTTTCATTGGACGGTCTGTCCGACCGCAGGTTAGCCGGCGGACGGGCTGATTATACGACCGCTTTCGTACGTGTCAACGAACGTCTTCGTACTGAGCGACCACCCGTCTGGCACGGCGTTTCGGCAGAAACCAGGCGGGCACCAGGCGGGCACGGCAGATTGACGCCCGCGGGGCCGCGGAGTATCCTCGCACCCGTTTCACCGCTCCGCCGCACGCTGGCAGTTCCGTGCCTCATCGCCGGTCGTTCACCAGGTTCCCGACGCGGGCCTCGACCCTCGGTCAGGCGGCCCGCCCGCGGCACGGAGGATGACGTGATCGGTTCTTCGATCGGGCCGTACGAGGTGCTCGAACGGCTCGGCGCGGGCGGGATGGGCGACGTGTACCTCGCCCGCGACGCCCGGTTGAACCGCCAGGTCGCCCTCAAGAGCCTGTCCGATCCGTCGCTCGACATCCCCGACGCGCGCGCTCGCCTGCTGCAGGAGGCGCGCGCCGCCGCCCGATTGACCCATCCCAACATCGCGGCGATCCACGACATCCTCGACTGCGACCCCCGCCCCTGCATCGTCATGGAGTACGTGCAGGGGGAAACGCTGGCGGCGATCGTCGCGCGCGGCCCGATGCCGGCGGCGCAGGCCCTGTCCATCGGCATTCAGCTGGCCGACGGGCTGGCCCACGCGCACGCCGCCGGCGTGATCCACCGCGATCTCAAGCCGGCCAACGTCATCCTCACAGCCGAGGGCACCGCGAAGATTCTCGACTTCGGCGTGGCGAGGATCCGCGAGCTGGCGCCGGACGACACCACGACTGCCACGCTGGCAGAGGCTCCGCGGTCCCAGGCCGGCCAGGTATCGGGGACACCGGCCTACATGGCGCCCGAACAGTTGATGGGCCGCCCCGCATCGGTGCGCAGCGATCTCTACAGCCTCGGCATGCTGTTGTTCGAACTGGTGACCGGGCACCGCGCGTTTGCCGCGCCCGATTTCATGGGCCTCGCGCTCGCGATCCTCAACGCGCCGACGCCGATCGCACACGCCGAGAACCCGGCGGTCCCCGACGAGGTGAGCGCGATCATCACGCGCGCGATCGCGAGAGAGCCGCGCGACCGCTATCAATCGGCATCCGAGCTGAAGAGCGCGTTGCAGCACGCCGCGCGCGCCTTGATGGACCAGTCGACGACGGCCGCCGTGCCGCTGCCGACCCCCGGCGCCGGGCAGACCGGCGAGGCACGGTCCATGCCGTTGCCGGCGACGACACCCGTCCGGCGCCGCTGGCTGGCCGGCTGGCGCCTGGCCGCGAGCACGGCCGCCGCGCTCGCCGTCTGCCTCCTGGTCCTCTGGCTGACGGTGATCGGGCCGCAGGCCGCATCACCCATCATCGCCGTGCTGCCGCTCATCGGCGACGATCTTGCCAGGGATGTCGGCGCGGGCGTTTCCGACTCGCTCATCACCGCGCTGGCGCGCGTCCGTCCCGTCACGGTCGTGTCCGGCGAGGAAACCGGCAGGTATCTTGGCGTCCCGCATGACTCGGCGAAGATCGCGCGCAACCACGGCGCGACACTACTCGTCGCCGGCAACGTGCATGAGGCTGGCGGGCACGTCTCCTTCTCGGTGAAGCTGTTGAGACCCGACGGCCGGGTCGTCGCGAGCAACGACTACGAAGGCGCAAAGGGCGAGCTGTTCGCGCTGCAGCGGAAGGCGGCGAACGATCTGATTACAGCGCTCGGCGTCACGCTGACCCCGGCCGAACGACAGCAGATAGACCGGCGGCCGACCGCCAACGTGGACGCCTATACCGACTACTCGACGGGGCGCGCCCTGCTCGATCGCTTCGACATTCCGGGCAACATCGTGAAGGCCGTGAGCGCGTTCGAACGCGCCACGAGCCAGGACCCGAATTTCGCCGGCGCGCACGCAGGCCTCGGCGAAGCGTACTGGCGGCGCTACATGAGCGATCAGGATCCGCAATGGGTCCAGCCGGCGATCGACGCCGTCAATCGGGCGCTCAAACTCGCTCCCGACGATCCCAAGTGCCGCCTCACGCTGGCCGCCATCTATCTGAACGCACCTGGCATCGGCGGACCCGCGAAGTACGACCAGGCGGTCGCCGAGATCCAGCAGGCACTGACCACTCAGCCCAACAACGACGAAGCGCATCGGCTGATGGCCCAGGTCCGTGCCGCGCAGCATCGTCCCGAAGACGCTGTGCGAGAGTACGAGCAGGCGATCGCGATCCGGCCGACCTACCTGGGGAATTACATCGCGCTCGGCAACTTCCAGTTCCACGCCGGCCGTTTCGACGATGCGGCGGCTGCGTACCGGCGCGTGACCGAGATTCAGGCGGACAGCCCGCTCGGGTTCCTGAACCTGGGTGCCAGGTTCATGGAGGCCGGCAAGAACCAGAAGGCGCTCGAGAACTTCAAACGCGCGCTGGATCTCGACGCGAACAACGACATCGCGTACTCGAACATCGGCACGATCCACTACTACGAGGGACGCTACGACGAGGCGGTCCGCGCCTACGAGCACGCGGTGCGCCTGGCGCCCCGAAACGCGATTTCACATCGCAACCTGGGTGATGCGTACGTGCGCGTCGGCGCGACGGAGAAGGCGCGGGCCGAGTACCAGGTCGCCGTCGATCTGACCAACGACTTGCTGAAGGTGAATCCGGACGCACGCACCCTGGCGGATCACGCGCTCTACAGCGCAAAGGCGGGACACCCGAGCGAGGCGATTGGATACGCCGCGCGCGCGGTGACGCTGGCACCCGACAATCCCAACGTGCTCTACAAGAGCGCCGTCGTGCACGTTCTGTGCGGTCAGCAGGCCGAGGCGGTGAAATTGCTGCAGCGGGCGATCGCGCGCGGATATAGCCGCCAGTTCGCGCGGACCGACGACGACCTACAGTCGATCAGGACGCTGCCGCAGGTGGATGCGATGTTGAAGGACGCACGGTAACCGCTCATCGAAAGTGAGGAGACATGGCACAGCGCAACATCACGGTCACGGTCGGCCCGAATGGCAAACTGACGGCCATCGATCGCCCCACGGCCGACGCGGCCCCCGGCGACGTGATCGTCTGGACGTTCAATGGTCCCCGGGGGAACCATTGGATAGGGATCGGCGATTTCCGGAAGCACCCAACCGGCAACGCCAAGAACCCCACGACGAAGGCGTACTATTCGATCGCGCCGACGGACCCGGGCGAAGCGAGAGCCAAGGTGAAGGGCCCCGACGACGTCATCGGCCTGTACAAGTACCGGATCGTATCGATAAGGGTGCCCAAGATGCAGGCGCTCGCATCCAAGATGTGCGCTCAGAGGAAGTTTACGGCCCAAGCCGAGTACGTGCTGAAGACGATGATGGGTTCCGATGTAGACAGCGAACTCGATCCGGAGGTGCAGATCGGAGGTTGAGCCTCGCCGATCCTGTAGAGCGAAACGCCAGCGTGGCGAGCGGCGCAGCTCCCGCTCGCCACGGTCATCTTCCGGCGGCCAATCGTCTCATCGCCACGGGCCGACGGTCGCCGACCGGCCAGATTCGTCCCGATCCCGAGTGGCAGTGCTACGGCCGCGTCGGCGGCCGCCGGGCCTGCCAGTTGATCTGCATGTTGTGCTTCCCGCGCGTCGTGATGCGCGGATCGACATCCAGCCTCAGCAGCGCAGGCCTGTTCCCGATCTCCATCGCCGCGTAGTAGACCAGTTTCGTCACCCTCTCCAGCTTCGCGTAATCGGCGCGATCCTCGGTGTCGGTCGGCTGGTGATAGTCCCCGGTCGTGCCGCAGAAGAACCAGACGCCGGGGATGCCGTAGCGGATGTACGGGTACTGGTCGCTCCTGAAGAAGAAGCGATCCGGGTGCGACGGCTCCTGGTACGTGTAGTCGAGCTTCAGCTTCGTGAACCGGTCGTTCACGTCGTGCAGCGCCTTGTCCAGTTCCATGCTCACCTTGTTCGATCCGATCAGGTAGATGCTGTTCGGATCGTTGCGCGACAGCATGTCCATGTTGAGGTTGGCGCTGAGCCGCTCGACCGGCACCGGGCTGTGCTGCACGAAGTAGTACGCGCCGAGCAGCCCCTTCTCCTCGCCCGTGTGCCACACGAAGATGACCGATCGCTTCGGCCGCTCGATGGCGAGCGCCTTGCCGATCGAGAACATCGCGACGACGCCCGAGATGTTGTCGTCGGCGCCGGCAAACACCGCGTCTTCCCGGTAGCCGATGCCGTCGTGGTGCGAGCCGAGCACGATGTACTCGCCCTTCAGCACCGGGTCGGTGCCTTCAATCCACGCCACCACGTTACGCGCCGCGCCCCGGCGGGCGTTCATGCTGACCGCGATATCGGCCGTGCGTCCCGGCAGTTCGCGTGAAGGGACGCGCTGGCCCTGCGCGACGGCATCGAACATCCGGTCGAGATCCGCCCGCGAGATGCCGAGCAGGGTGGCTCCCGCGTCGTGGCGGAGGTCGATGGCGAACAGCGCCGATGCGGCAGGCGCCGCGCCCGGAGTCACCGGGACGCCGTTGAGGAGGACGGGCACCTGCCACAGCCTGGCCGCCGCCGCGCCTGATGCCGGAGATGCCGGCACGCCGGTCTCGATGTCCAGCACACGCCCGCGATCCATGTTGAGGAACTCGAGGCCGCTCGTCGCGAGCGCCACCTCGCGCTCGCGCGGGATGACGGTCAGAATCGCGACCGCACCCTTCTGTCGGGCCAGCAGGGAGCGGTTCGCCAGCGCTGACCGGTTCTCCGCCTGGCGCAGCGCGTGCGACGCGGGCAGCTGCGCGTCGAGCAGCACGACGACCTTCCCCTTCAGGTCCAGGCCCGCGAAGTCGTCCCACCCGAGCGCCGGCGCGTTGGCGCCGAGGCCGAGGAACACCAGCCCGCCCGAGGCCGTGCCGGCCGACACGGTGCGCCCCCGGACCCCGAACGCGGTCGGCGTGTGCAGGGTAGTCGTACTGCCCGCGCTCGTCACACGGATACGCGACGCGGATTCCGAGACCTGCGTGATATCGAGCGGCATCTCCTGGAAGTACGACCCGTCGGCCATCAGCGGCTTCAGGCCGAGACGCTGCGCGGTCAGCGCGATGTAGCGCGACGCCACCTCGAGTTCGACCGACGGCATGTTGCGTCCGCGGAACTCCGGGGCCCCGAGCAGCTGCATGTGGAACTTCATGTCGTCGGCGCGGATCGCCGCCGCGCCCTTCACCTGGGCCATCGCCGGCAGCGAGCCGGCCACGAGGACGACGAGCGCAAGCCACGCGGAACGCCGGGCGATCGTGGGCATAGTCAAGACCTCCGTTGCCGTCGCCAGTGCGCCTGAGCATGCCGGGCCCCGACCGGCAGGAATCGGTGGCGCATACTCCTCCTGCGCCGATTCCGGCGGCGGCGACCGGCTGACGGCCGACCCGACGGATGGTAGTCGCCCGGACGGGGCGGATCAAGGGAACTGCTGAGAGGAGGCTCCGGGCTCCAGGCTCCGGGCTCCCGATTCCTGCGGGAGCGCTGACTGGTGCGCTCCCGGCCTGAAGGCCGGAAGTCCCACAACTGAGAGCACTTCCACAGCTGAGAGCATGGTTAGTAATGTGGAGGCTCGAGGCCCTCAGCCAGGCCAGGCCGTAAGCCCTGAGCCGATTCGAAATCGCGTCGGCAGTCGGATTGCTTTCCCAGGGATCCGGGGTACGGGCGCAATGAAAGGTGTCGGGCCGCCAGTGGCGGGCCGTGTCACGAGGATGACACCGGGGGGCGCGCTGCCGCACAAAACGTACGCTTTTTTCCGCAGCGTGAAAACGCGCCACGGCCAGTCGCGGGGGCGATCGCCTGGACAGGCCGGTTTTACGCACACTTGGGTGGGCGAGCGGCGAGCGTAGCTTTGGCACATGATTTGATAGTCAAGTGGACAACGTGGCGGAGCGGCCCGAGCCCCCAGCAACGAGCGATCGTTTGCGGGCCGACGCCAGGTTCTTACCGTCAGGGGTTCGACCGGCCGCACGCGCGCGGCGTATGTCCGCGTTCCGTGCGAGCCGTCGAATCCCGCCGTTTCACACCCGGTACATAGCCTGGTAAACGCGGATCCCCTGCAGGCGTATTGCCCGATCAGAGGTCAATCGCCTCCCATACCCGTGTCCTTGGGGAGGCTCCCGCGTGGGAGTCTCCCCATTTTTTTCCGGTTCGCTCGCGCAAACGGCAGCGGTTGGCGCCGTGTCTCGCCGGATACGCCTCGCCGGGCTGGTCCGCGTCCCCGATCCCCGATCCCGACCCTCGATCCCCGATCCCTGATCCCTGATCCCTGATCCGTTTCCTTGACTGGAATACGCCAGAGGCGTAGCGTTGCGGGTTGCTTTGCTCGACTGCCGACCCACCTCGCCGTTGGCATTCACGTTGATGTTCGTCGCGGGAAAGGACTTGTCTTGAGGGCTGAGGTCAGCACGGGTGCGACCAACACGGGGATGGCCCGAGGGCCGGTGCGCGTCGTCGTCGCGACCACGGTCTTCCTCTCGTTCATCTCCTTCTGGCGCGCGGCCGCCATCGTGCTCGGTGACCTCGGGTCGTCGGCGTTCTACGCCGGCGGCATCGCCGAGCAGGCGGTCGGCAAGGCCGCGCCGTGGTTCATCCTCGGCGTGATGCTGTTCTCGTACGCCGTTCGCGCGATCTACACCGAAGGCTCGGTGATGTTCGTGCGCGGGGGCGCGTACCGGGTCGTACGGTCGGCCATGGGCGGGACCATGGGCAAGCTGTCCGTGTCGGCCCTCCTGTTCGACTACGTGCTCACCGGCCCGATCAGCGCCGTGTCGGCCGGCCAGTACGTGGTCGGGCTGGTCAACGACATCGGGCACAGGGCGGGTATCGAGATCGCGCTGCCGCCCAACGAGACCTCCGCGATCCTGGCGGCCACCGTCATCCTCTACTTCTGGTGGCGCAACACCCAGGGGATGCGCGAATCGAGTTCCGACGCGTTGCGCATCATGGAGATCACGACCGTCATGATCGTGGTCCTGTTCGTCTGGGCGGGCGCGACGGTCCTGCTGCGCGGCGGACAGTTGGCGCCCGTGCCAACAGCCGGGCACATCCACTTCTCGCCCGAAGCGCTCGGCTGGCTGCGGGGCACCGTTCTGCCCTCGGTCACGGTGGCCGCGCTGCTGGTTGGCTTCGGGCACTCGTTCCTCGCGATGAGCGGCTGGGAGTCGCTCGCGCAGGTGTACCGCGAGATCGAACACCCCAAACCGCAGAACCTGCGGCGGGCGGGGCTGATCGTCTTCCTCTACAGCGTCATCTTCACGGCGTCGGTCAGCTTCCTGGCCGTCGCGCTGATCCCCGACGCCGTCCGTCCGCGCTTCTACGACAACCTGATCTCCGGCCTGGCGATGAACCTGGTCGGCCCCTCGTCTCTCCGCCTGGCTTTCCAGGCGTTCGTCGTGCTGGTCGGGTTCCTCATCCTCAGCGGGGGCGTGAATACGTCGATTGTCGGCGCCAATGCGATCCTGAACCGGGTGTCGGAAGACGGGGTGCTGACGGAGTGGTTCCGCAGGCCGCAACGCAAGTACGGGACGACGTCCCGCATCCTGAACACGATCGCGGCGCTGCAACTGGCGACGGTCGTCCTGAGCCGCGGCAACGTGTACCTGCTGGGCGAAGCCTACGCGTTCGGCGTCGTGTGGAGCTTTGCGCTCAACGCGCTGGCGCTGCTCGTGCTGCGATTCAAGGATCGGAGCCCGCGCGAGTGGCGTGTGCCGTTCAACCTGCGTGCCGGCGGCATCGAACTGCCGGTCGGCCTGGCGCTGATCGCGCTGGCGTTGTTCGCCGTCGCCGTCGCGAACCTCCTCACCAAGCAGCTGGCGACGATCTCGGGCGTCAGCTTCACGGCGGTGCTCTTCGTGGCGTTCACCGTGTCGGAACGTCAGGCGGAACGCCGGCGGCGGGGGCGCGACTCGAAGCTGGACCAGTTCCAGCTGTTGCCCGCGGTCGACGTCGCGCTGGCCGAGGTCGC
>Ga0315279_10008811_pt1 | contig 12151 bp, 13 predicted proteins | sample YL17G06_20_MG_FD_203694 | JGI IMG/M metagenome (GOLD analysis project Ga0315279, IMG submission 203694) | Sediment microbial communities from Yellowstone Lake, YNP, Wyoming, USA - YL17G06_20 | ecosystem: Environmental > Aquatic > Freshwater > Lake > Sediment | place: USA: Wyoming | collected...
CATAAGGGTCAAGTTTTGGATTTTGGAATTTCGGCAAGAGTGATTTTTTTACCATGAGAGAACTATTGGTTCGGGAAAAAAGAGTTAAGTCCATTCTTTCGAAATCGGGAATCCCCGGGGTCGACTACTGCCTCAATCCCTACGTGGGCTGCGCCCATGGCTGCAAGTACTGCTATGCCACCTTCATGAAGAGATTCACCGGGCACACCGAGCCCTGGGGAACCTTCGTGGACATCAAAATGAATGCTCCGGAGGTTCTTCAGCGGCAGTTAAAAAGGACCGCCCGGGGCTACGTCATGCTCAGTTCCGTCACCGACCCCTACCAGCCGCTGGAGAAGGAATACGGGCTGACCCGCCGATGCCTGGAAATCCTTTTGAAGCATCAGTTTCCCGTGGGCATCCTCACCAAGTCTCCTCTCGTTCTCCGTGATTTGGATCTGATCCGGCAGTTCGATGATATCGAGGTGGGGATGACCATCACCACCGAGGATGAGGGAATCAAGAAGATCTTTGAGCCCGGGACCCCGCCGATCACGGCCCGGATTCAGGCGCTGAAAGAACTCCACGATCAAGGAGTCAGCACCTATGTCTTCATCGGCCCCCTGCTGCCACAAAACCCCGAATCGCTTGCCGAGAAAATCGGCCCTCATGTGGACTCCGTGTTAGTCGACCGGATGAACTACCTTAATAAGACGATCGGACTGTACCGGCACCATCATCTGACCGAATGGCTCGAAGAGGATCTCCTCGATGTTATTCTCCATCGGCTGAAAAAAGGGTTCCCCGGCAAGCAAGTGAATATTTGTTAAAAAGGGCTTTGTTCGAAAAGTACGTGATTCACCAAGTTTCAGGAGTTATCCGCAAATTGGCAGAGCCGTAAACAGGAGATCATATTTTCCCCAGCACCACGGCCCGGCCAGAAATCCCCCCTGCCCCCCTTTTTAAAAGGGGGGGGTGGGGGGGATTTCAGAGACGGGTTGGCCCATCAGGGTTTCTTGACAAAATTCAAGATTTTTCATATTCATGGCACACCCGACTCATCACGTACTTTTGGAACAAAGCCATTGGTCAAAAAGGTTGGGAGTTGACTTTTCCTCCTCATTCCGAATATCGTTACCCTGCCATTTTCGAAAAAATCCCATCTCTTTGCTTGGAGGGCCCATGTTCAAGACCGCCATCACCGAGATGTTCGGCATCCAATACCCGATTATCTGCGGGGCCATGATGTGGCTGTGCAAGCCTCCCCTGTGCGCCGCCGTTTCCAACGCCGGGGGGATGGGGAACCTGACCGCCGGTAACTACACCACGGAGGAAGAATTCCGTGGCGCCATCCGGGAGACCCGCCGCCTGACCCAGAAGCCCTTCATGGTGAACATCACCCTCCTGCCTTCGATCCGGCTCACCCCGGAGCATTACCGCATGTATTTCAAGGTGTGCGCGGAGGAAAGAGTGTCGGGAATCGAATTCTCCGGAACCCCGGTGGACAAGGCTGCGGGAATGCAAACCATTGAGGGACTCAAAAAGGCGGGGGTAAAGCTTTTCCACAAAGTGGGTTCCGTTCGCCACGCGGTTCATGCGGAAAAGGTAGGTTACGATGGGATCTATGCTGCCGGGATCGAGGAGGGAGGACACCCGTTGAACGATGATGTGACCGCAATGGTCCTGATTCCGCGGATTGCGGAGTCGGTCAAAATCCCGGTCGTGGCCGTTGGCGGGATCGCCGACGGACGCACCATGGCCGCAGCCCTGACCCTGGGAGCCCAGGGGGTCATGATGGCCAGCCGCTTCATTGCCACCCGGGAATGCGAGGTCCACGAAAATATCAAGAATGAGCTGATCCGGAGGCAGGAGTTCGAAACCGTTTTATTCGGGAAGTCCATCGGCCTCCAGGGGCGGGCTATCAAGAACAAGGTGATTGACGAGATTCTTTCCATCGAAGGCAGGGGCGGGGGGCTCAAGGAACTCATTCCCTTTTTGGGCGGAGAGAGGATCAAGGAAGCCTGGGAGGGGGGAAACGTGGAAAGCGCTCCACTGATGGTCGGTCAATCCATCGGCCTCATCAAGAAAATATTCACCTGCCAGGAACTCCTCGACACCATGGCCCGCGAGGCCGCAGCATGCCTGGCCAGGACAAGACAAATGGTCGCCTGAGCTAAAATCCAAAGACTGTTTATCCGCAGATTTCGCAGAGAAATAAATGCTCCGAATCAGAATAGCTTTGTATTCCTCAAAATTCCAATAAACTCCCCCGGGCGCCGCTATTTGTCCTTCATGCTTCATCCGTGTCCCATTCCATCATTTATCTTTATTTTTGCAACTTTAGGCACTTTAGCGCACTTTGGACAATTGGAAGCACATATAAAATACGGATTCGCGCAATTCCTTCCTCATTCCAAGTGCCCTCCTACCAACAATGAGCAGAAAAGAAAAGCCCAGGCTTAAACGCCCGGGCTTTTCTCTATAGCCTATTTGTGAAGCTAATCACAACTTTTTTGAGAGTCTCAAGTTAGCGGATAGATAGCAGTAATCAAAACTGCACAAAAAGGGAGTTCCTGGGGGATCAACCATCTCCCCGAATAACCATGATGCACGAATAGTCATTCCTTTTCTTTGGACGGGCTCAAGGTGAAAAGAACGACTTGACAGTTCCACCAACTCCTTTCACTCTTTAACGGTGGAGGAGGTCACATAATAAAGCGCGCCAGCAAATTCAATCCGCAACGGTCTCGACATGAATCGATTCTATTCCCACTCTATAAAAATAGAAAAAATCAAGACCCCACAAACACGAAAGTCGCCCTTTCTCAAGTCTTACTCATATCGCAAGGCTTCGATTGGGTCGAGTCCGGCAGCTTTCCGGGCCGGATAAAAGCCGAAAAATATCCCCACCCCTGCGGCGAAGGCCGAGGAGAGCAGGAGAGCGGAAGGGGAAATCAGCGTCGGCCAATTGTAGAACCGGGTGATGAGCTGAGACGCCAGGATTCCCAGGATCATGCCGATGATTCCCCCCATCAGGCTCAGGGCCAGCGCCTCCGTCAAGAACTGATAGAGAATATCCCGCCCCCGAGCTCCTACTGCCATCCGGATGCCGATTTCGCGGGTTCGTTCCGTTACCGAGACCAGCATGATGTTCATGATTCCGATCCCCCCCACGAGGAGAGATATGGATGCAATAGCCCCCAGGAGAATCGACATAACGCTTGCAGATTGTTCGGCGGCGGAAGCGGCTTCGGTTAAGTTGCGGATGGAAAAGTCATTTTCCTGCCCTGGGCGGGTCCGATGACGCTGCTGCAAAAGCCGGGTAATCTCGTTTTCGGCCTCATTCATGACCTCGGGCGACATGGCTTGAACCATGATGGATCCCACCATTCCGGGGAATTGGGCGCCAAAAAGAAGGCGCTGGCCTGTGGTCAGGGGAACGTAAATGACATCGTCCTGATCCATCCCGAAGGTCGTCTGGCCTTTTGTAGAAAGGACGCCGATTACAGTGAAAGGAAATTTCTTGATTCTGACGACCTGCCCGACCGGGTCCATTTGCCCAAAAAGATTTTCCGCCACCGTCTGCCCCAGAAGGCATACTTTGGCGGCTCCGTCCACGTCCGCAAGGGTCATGGGTCTGCCTTGGGCTACAGGCCAATCCCGGATCAGGAGAGCTTCAGGGGGGGTGGCAAATGTGCTGGTGGACCAGTTCTGGTTTTCAAACACCACCTGGGTAACCCCTCTCAGGGTCGGGGCAGCATATCTTACTGCCGAAATTTCCTCCGCGATGGCTCTCGCATCCTCCACGGTAAGCGTCGGTACGGACCCGCTCCCCATCCGCATCCCGCCGCTGGTGGCGCTCCCGGAGAGAATGATGATCAGGTTGGAACCCATGGAGGCGATCTGCTCCTGGATCCGGGCCTTGGCCCCGGAGCCGATGGCGATCATGGCAATGACGGCCCCCACCCCGATGATGATTCCGAGCATCGTCAGGCTGGAGCGCATCTTATTGCGGCCGATCGCCTTCATGGCGATGCGGAGGATCATAAGGATATTCATGCCGCCTCCTCGCTTTCCAACCCGGGAATTTTCCGGATGTCTTCGGCCGCCTGTCGCGGCTGGGAACGAGTGTCCCGGATGACTTTCCCATCCCGGAATACGATGTGCCGGCCCGTGTATTGGGCGATATCCGGTTCGTGGGTGACCAACAGGATGGTAATCCCGGATTTCTGGTTGAGGTTCTGGAAGATTTCCATGATTTCCAGGCTCGTCCTGGTGTCGAGGTTGCCGGTTGGTTCATCCGCCAGAATGAGCGAGGGTTCATTTACAAGAGATCGGGCGATGGCCACACGCTGCTGCTGTCCGCCTGAGAGCTGACTGGGAACATGGTTTTCCCTTCCTTCCAGGCCGACCCGCTGCAGAGCCTCCCGGGCGAGGTTTCGCCTTTCTTTGGACGAGTCGCCGTTATAATAAAGAGGAAGCTCGATATTTTCCAGAGCCGAGGTGCGGCTCAGGAGATTGAAGCTTTGAAAGACAAACCCGATCTTCTTGTTCCGGATCAGGGCCAACTGATCCTTGCTCAGGGAAGAGACATCGTTTCCCTCCAGGAGGTAGCGCCCCCCGGTGGGCCGGTCCAGACACCCGAGGATGTTCATGAAGGTTGACTTACCCGAACCCGAAGGCCCCATGAAGGCCACGAATTCCCCGGGTTCGATCGTTAAATTCACCCCCCTCAGGGCATGAACCTGCGTTTCCCCCAGATGATAGATTTTGACAAGATTTTCGATGCAAATAAATCCGGACATAAGAATCACCTTTCCCCCCTCTCCCTCCCCCCGATTCCGGGGAAGAGCGCTGGGTGAGGGAGTCCCTTAAGAGGGTTACTTAGCGGGGCCCTGGCAAAGAAGGCATGGACGACCGGGACGAATTCCCTCCGCTTTTCGCGCTGTTCCCCATCGCCTCGACGATTACCTCCTGGCCGTCCTTCAAATTCTCGGAAATGACTTCTGTATAAGCCCCGTCGGAGATCCCCGTGGTGATTTCCACGGAAACCGGCATCTTCTGTTGCCCGGGCACCCAGACCTTATAGCCCGCAGCCGAACTTTTCTTTTGATCGGCGGCTTCCTTTTTGACAAATTCCGGACGGAAGCGAAGAGCCGCGTTGGGGATTTTCAAAGTATTTTCCCTATGGGCGGTCAGGATGGAGACGTTGGCTGTCATCCCCGGTCGTAATTTCAGCTCCGGATTTTTCACCCGGATGACCACGACATAAGTGACCACATTTGAAACCGTTATGGGCGAGTTGCGGATTTCCGTGACTTTTCCCCGGAAGACGGCCTGGGGGTAAGCGTCCACGGTGAATCTCGTATCCTGGCCTCCGGCCACTTTGCCGATATCGGCCTCGCTTACGTTGGCTTCCACCTGCATCTCGGTCAGATCCTGGGCGATGGTAAAAAGGGTCGGGGCCTGGAGGCTGGCGGCCACCGTCTGTCCCACATCCACATTCCGGGAAACGACGATCCCGTTCACCGGCGCGGTGATCCTGGTGTGGTCCAAATTCACCTGGGCAAGTTCCAGCTCGGCCTCGGCCTGCTTCAGGGTAGCCTGGGCCGCTATAACCCCTGCCCGGGAAGATTCCAGCTGGGCCTCACTGGCCTTTTGCTGAGCCTGGGCGGCCTCCAACTGCGCCAGAGCCGAGTCATAGGCGGTCTGCGCTGTGTCCTTCTCACTGGCCGAAATAAGGTTGCGGCGGAAAAGCTCCAGGAAGCGATCCAGACTTCGCCGGGTGTCGTCCGCTGAAACCTTTGCTTTACTGACGTTGGCTTTGGCTGCTTCCACATTCGAACGGGCGGTGGCAATACCCGCCTCGCTGGTCAGAATCGAGGCCTTGCCGTTCTGCACTTTGGCCAGAGCCTGGGAGACTTGGGCCTGGAAATTCGCCGGGTCAATCTGCGCGATCGGCTGCCCCTTCTTCACCGGGGTATTGTAATCCGCGTAGAGTTTCTGAATCATTCCCGACACCTGGGAACCGACCAGAACATTAATGACGGGGTTTACGGTTCCATTGGCGGTTACTTGCGAGGACAGAGAGCCGCGTTCCGCCTTCACCGTCCGATATTCCGTATTTGCTGTCTGGTCTTTCGTAAAATTGGTGTAGCCGTAAACCGCTCCGGCGATCAGCGGAACTCCAAGGATTAAGAAGATAATTTTCGTTTTCATTTTTGTTTCCCTCCGGAAATGAGATCTTTTTCTGCCCCACATCTATAAATTCTCTCTCACAGGTACTTTCCCATAGCCTTCTCAATGCGGGCTTCCGCAACCTTGTAATCAAAGAGGGCGTTGATATGGTTCGCCCGGGCATTCGCCAGAAGAACCTCGGCATCGTTAACTTCCAGAGGTTGGGCGACCCCCACCTGGTACCGGCCGCTGGCCAGCTCATAATTCTCCTTGGCCTGAGCCAACGACTTTTCTGTCACGGAAATGCGCTCTTCGGCTTCCCTCAGGCTGAGATAAGCCTGTTCCGCTTCCAGGCGGATATTCTGGCGTATCGATTCTTCCTGGGCTTCCAGATTCCGCAAAACAGCCTTGGCCTCCGCGATCTGGTTGGGGGTTGAAAAACCGCTGAAGATCGGTATGGTGAGCGTGGCCCCGATGGACCAGTCCCAGGCCGGATCGTTGGGGATCCGGTCCGTGCGCCAGAGATTGCTGGCGTTCCCCGAAAGGACCGGGTAGTACGAAGCCCGGGCCAGATCAATGGACGCCTCCTGGCCCCGCTGCAAGGCCTTCAGTTGCGCGATTTCCGGGCGGCGGGAATAAGCCGAGTCCAGGATTTCATTTAGAATAATCTTCTTGGGTCTAAAATCTGCTTCTTCCTCAACGGAAAAATTTAAACTTTCCCGGAGACCCATGGCGTTGTTCAGGTTGGCGCGGGCGACCTGCCAGTTGTTCCTCGCCCGAATAAGGGCGAGTTGAACATTGGCCAGGTCCACCTCGGCCTTGGTGACGTCAATTTTGGGACGGGTTCCCGCCTCGTAAAAACCTTGAGCCTGTTCAAGTCTCTTTTCATTCTGGGTCAAGGTTTCTTCGGCTACTTTGATGAGTGCCAGCGTCTGCAACACCGCGTAATAGGATTGTTTCACGTTCAAAACCACGGTTTGCCGGGTCGTTTCGAGATCCTGCTCGCCGACCTTCGCATTTTCCCGGTTGATCTTGACCGTATTCGAGGTTCTTCCGAAATCGTAAATTGTCTGGTTGACCGTCGGACCGGCGGAGAAGACGTCGGAAAAGGTCCAGCGGTTTGTTGAATATCCGGAACCTTGGAAGTTCGAGGTGGAGGTGCCGTAACTGGTATTGAAATTGATTTGGGGATAATAAGCGGCAAGGGCCTGTTCCACTTTGGCGATTTGGGCCTGGATGGTCGCCTGCCCGGCCTGTAGGCTGGGATGGTATTTCAAAGCCATCGCGACACATTGTTCCAATGATAAGGGTTTTCCCTTTGGAGGCAAATCATCCTGGGCAAGAACGAAAGAATTCCACAAAATCAGAATGGAGGTGATCAGCCAGCAAACGAAGATTATTGTGTTTTTCTGAGGTTTCATCGCATTCCTTTTAACCGGCGTTGTTTCGATCCCCAAAGATTCGCTTTACCTTTACAGTCGTGCTGCGTTTGCCGGCGGTTACATGAATTTTTCAAATATTTTTCTGTAACCATTTGGGGAAAGGAACGACTGTAGAGTTATGGGGCGGAAAAGCAGTCGCGATTCCGTTAAAAGACAAGCGCTATTCTTTGAAGGAGATTAATAATGAAGGAAGTGAGAGAACTGCGGGAACTATCGTTGGAAAGAAAGGGCAAACTTGCAATGGGCAGGAAAGTCATTTCCGTTTTGCTGGTGGTGTCTTTTTTCGCGATGGCTTCGTCCGGTTTCCTTATGCTAATGAATAAAGGGTTCGCATTTCAGCTGAAAATGGATCCCGTTCATAATACATTTGGGATTCTTATGGTTCTATTGGGAGGGATTCATGTCCTCTTGAATTTGGATGTGATAAAATCATACCTTCGAAAGAATTCGATCCTGGCACTGGGAATCGGGGCCCTTTGTATGCTCGTTTTTTTGTACGTGGCGGGATTCAACCGGGAAGTCGATCCAGCAGTGATGCAAAAACTGAACGAAATCAGCGCTATCCACGATGCAAAGAGGAATTGAATTCCATTCCCGGATTTTCCTGAAAAGCTATGGGGGAAATTCATGGTGAGGAGCAAAGAAGTGATACACATCAGGGGAATCAATCGTGGGGAAGCGCTGCTCTTGAAATGCGAAGAAAATAATTCTAAGATCAGGCGGAAACTATTTAAAGAAATGACCGGTTTGATGGCCCATTTTTATGCATTATGACTCTCTCAAGCCCAGCGATGCGGAGATCATTGCCCAGGTTATTGAAGGAAACATTAACGCCTTTGAAACTCTGATGAACCGGTATCGGGACATGGTTTTAAAAATCGTAAAAAAACGGGTCCCTTTCAGCAACCTGGAAGAAACCGCACAAGACGTTTTTATCCGGGCTTACCAATCTCTGCCCACATTCAAAGGGAAGAGTAATTTCAGCCAATGGGTATCTTCCATAGCCGTGAAAACTTGTTATGACTATTGGCGGAAAGCTTATAGATCCCAAGAGGTTTCGATGAGTTCGCTCTCGGAACAACGCCAGAATTGGCTTGAGGAGGCGGTCTCGGATCCATCGGAATCTTCCCTTGATGAAAAAGTCGTGCAAAAAGAAGGTCTGGAATTGTTGGATTGGGCCCTGGGGCAAATGTCGCCCGAAGACAGAATGGTTCTGGAACTGGTTTATTTGGAAGGATTATCGGGAAAGGAAGCTGCCAATATTTTGGGGTGGAGCCTTGCCAACGTAAAGATTCGATCCTTTCGTTCCCGCCGAAAGCTTGAAAAGCTTTTGTCCGGCTTCATGAAAAAGTAGGGAGGTAAGATGAAAGCCGTCAAGAAAAAGGACCGCGACAGAATCCGCAAGGCGCTGACAGCCGTCTATTACGAAAAAGAGAAAGGCGAAGTGGGGGAGCATTGGCCATCCAGAGTCATGGGCCAAATTGAGGCTCTCGGGCCTTTGAACCTCACGGAAACCTATTTTGAGCTTTTTGAGCGCTTATTGTGGCGGCTCGCGCCGGCAGCATGTGTCCTGGTTTTTCTATTGAGCATCGCTTTATTCAGTATGGATTTCGTTCCAGGATATGAAATCGCAGGATGGCTCACCGAGGACCCGGCGGAATTCAGCTTGCTGGGACTTTTTTCATGAGGGGACTATGAATAGATTGAAATTGGTCATAGGTGTAACGCTCGTATTCCTGGTTGGCGCCTTGGCAGGATCCTTGGGGACGGGCCTCTATCTTCGTCAAAAGATGGAACAAATTGAAAGGGGCAGGCATGGGGGGCCGGAAAGGGCGGCTTTCTTGGTGAAGCGATTTACGCATGATCTCAACCTGACGGAGACGCAGCAGGCCGAGGTTAAAAAAATCATAGAAGAATCCGAAGAAAAGATTATGGCGATCCGGGAACAATACAGGCCCGAGATAAAAGGGATTATCGATCAGAGCTTTGCCTTAATTCGGGAAAAGCTCAGACCGGAGCAGCAGAGGAAACTAGATAAGCTTCATGAAAAACTCGAACATTCTCGCGGGCCGATCCCTCCTGAAAGGATGCCACCCGGGCAAAAATAGAAAACCGCTCTTAGGGACCAGGAAATTAAGCATATTGGGGAGGCATGCTTCATAGGGGAAAAGAGATGGTCCAAAGGATGAGAAACAAGAACCCTGACAAAGTTCCTTAACTTGGCGGTGGATATATAGGCGAGAATTAGGTGGTGTATATAAATTTAGATTTCAGCACCTTATAAACTTATGTACCCCCCGAGAGCGCCCTGGCCAACAGCTATCTTTAAAATAATGTATAACTATTTTGATCACTACCTACAACTTCAATATTTCCTTGAGTAAAAACCCACTTGTCTCCCACATTCCAGACTGGGACCTCAACATTTTATTGTGCCCATGTTATTGAGGGGAACAAAAGAAAAATCCACAATAAAAAATAATCTTTCGCATGTGAAAACCTCCTTTTTGGAATTTGTAGTCGAATATGATAAGAAATTAAATCAAAAAGGCTCCAAAGGAATATTCAAAATCCCCGTGGAGCCTTCACATAAGATCATTCTGGAAAATCCAGTTCATAAATCCGCCAGAAGTTCGAGGTCAGATTATTAGGTTGCTCATTTATGGGTAGGTCAATGTCGATGCCAAAGTATCAAAATCCCCCATTTGGGTCAACAAGAAAATTGCAGGGTAGCGTGCCATGTGGGGGCATGGGGTCAGGCTAAATTAATAAAGTATTTGGGGCAATAGGGACGCCCCCCAAAAAGACCGGCGAAACCTTCCGCGTCCCCGAGGAAGAAAGCGAAAACCAATCCGGCGAATACCGTACCCGACACCGAACGCCGAAGCCTGAAGCGCCCCTTCCTCTTCTGACTGAATTATTCAGTCAGTCCTAATGTCTATACGTGGGCAATTCTGCCGGCCACAAGCTCCTTGACTGAAAAATTCAGTCAGCCCAAACTTAAAATGGATGTCCAGGAACAAAAGAGATAAAACCGAAGAGGAGGGTTCCGTGACGCAGTTAAAAGGTTGATTTTTGGGCCGGGACGTTCAGAAAGGGCCGGTCAAAACCGGCGTGGTGTAGGAGGTGCAAGTCCTTCACGAAGCAAGTGGAGGAAGGTGGGATGCCCTTAAGTAATTCAATTTCCCCGATCTAAAATTAGGCCACCACCTTTTTATTTCATAAAACCCCAAGGTAGTGGACAGTATGCCGTGCATGAGATATGGCTCGTTGGTTAAAGTCCGACCATGGGAGCTCGGCAGTTCGCCCATGTAGCTGGAGGGAGGTGTGAGGGGTAACCTGGTGGTATGTGCTCCGATTGCTCCAAATCAGGGGTTGACCCAGCCGCAACGATTCATTATAATGAACGGTGATTCTATTTTAATGAACGCTTGTATCATTTTGGTCAAAAGTTATGGACTATAAAGAAAAACTCCTGAACAGAGTACCTTTGAAGATCCTTTCCTTTCTTTGCCGTGTGCCTCATACGCCCCATTATGGAAGAGAAATTGCGCGGGCGATCGGCGTAAGCATTGGTTCAGCAAATCAGACTCTTAATCTCCTTTTTGACATGGGGGTTGTGGCAAGGGAAAAAAAGGGGCAACTCTATCTGTATCGGGTTATAGCCGAAAGTCCCCTCGTGCGAGAATTCAAGAAGTTTGAAAATGTGCTGGACCTAAACGGCCTCGTTTTGAGGATCCAAAAGGTATCCAACAAGATCGTCCTCTTTGGCAGCTGTGCGACCGGGGAAGACACTTCTGAAAGCGATATTGATCTGTTTATCATAAGCAGGGAAAAGTCGAGAGTTTTGAACGAAATAAGAAAAGAAGCAAGCGTGATGAAAAGAGAAATCAAGTCAGTAATCGTCAGTGGTGACGAATATCTTTTGATGAGGAACAAGAAAGAAGAACTATTGGGCGAACTCGATAAAGGCATCGTGTTGTGGGAGAAGAGGATTTGAATCCAGAGTTTACAAGGTGTGTAGAAAAGGGGAAGATCGTCCCTTTTGCAAAGGGGCCTTCCCTCGTATCGAAAGAGCTGGATTCTGCGAATGATGACCTGGCAGCTTCTAAGGATAGCCTTGCAAGAGGCAATTATAAGTGGGCCACAATACAGGCTTATTATTCTATGTTTCATATAGCCCGGGCGCTAATTTATGCGAAGAAATACCGGGAAAAGAGTCATTATTGCCTGGTTGTTGCCCTGGAACATCTTTATGTGGAAAGGGGGGTTCTCGAAAAAGGTTTTGTAGAAAGTCTGGTGATTGGAAAAGAGATGAGAGAATCGGCGGATTATCGCTCCAGTTTCTCAAAGGAAGGTGCCGAGAATTTAATTCGAGCCGCTGAAGATTTCCGGAATTCCGCCGGCAAATTGCTGAAGAAATGAACTTGGGGAGATTGCTGTTTAAATCGACATGGGGTCACCCATTAAAAGGCCCCTGTCAAGAGCAAAAACTTCTCCTCAGCAAGAAATAATGTTTTTCTTGTAAATCCTGAAGAGTTGGGTCCCGACAT
>Ga0315279_10008813_pt1 | contig 12149 bp, 11 predicted proteins | sample YL17G06_20_MG_FD_203694 | JGI IMG/M metagenome (GOLD analysis project Ga0315279, IMG submission 203694) | Sediment microbial communities from Yellowstone Lake, YNP, Wyoming, USA - YL17G06_20 | ecosystem: Environmental > Aquatic > Freshwater > Lake > Sediment | place: USA: Wyoming | collected...
AGCCGGCGTAATGATGGGTCTGGTTAATCGCGTCAGTAACAGGTGGGGGTATTTGGTGGCCGTTCTTGTTGGGATAGCGATCAATTCTGGCTTGGTGGTTGTGGTGGTTCCCGCTTTCGGTTGGGGAGCTGCCCTAGGGTTACTTCCCTTCCTTTTCTTCGCGGCCAGTCTGAACGGGTTGGTCGCCGCATTGGCCTATGTAGGTGTGAGGGGAAGGCTGAGGTTTTGAGAGGAGCCTCTCACAGACCTAGCCTCGTTAAGACTGCTAGGGACGTTCGCCTCTTTAGACTCGGCGGAGAAATCATCGTCGTGAGCTGTGATTCTTGTGGAGGGATAGGACCGAAACCCCTAGACAGAGTCAGAGTAGACGGCTATACTGTAGGCAGATTCACGGCCAGAGTCGCTCTCATGGAGGCGCTGTCACTAGGTGCAGAGCCGATGTGTCTGGCGAATGCGCTTGCCGTTGAGCTCAGACCGACTGGCATGCAGATTATCAAAGGAATACGTGACGAGGTGAAGCATGCACAGCTCGACTCCCGAATTGTCATGACGTATAGCACTGAGAAGAACATCTCTGTCAGGCAAACCGGACTTGGGGTGACTGTCGTGGGAACGGCCACACCCAAGTCACTGAGGATCGGACGATGCAGACCAGGAGACGCAATAGTCGCGATAGGGCTCCCGCATGTTGGACACGAAGTGGTAGCGGCTGAGAAGAAGAGAAGGATCGCGGACACAAGAGACGTACGCAGTCTTCTGAATCGTCCCTTTGTAGACGAAGTCATTCCAGTAGGATCTCAAGGCATATTGCACGAAGTACAGACAATCGCTGAAGATTCCAACCTACAATTCACTCTCAGATCCCATCTAGATATCGACATCAGGAAATCGGCGGGCCCCGCCACCGTTATCTTATGCGCTTGTCCTCATTCACACCTGAGAACGCTCTCTGCATCAGTCGAAAAACCTGTGAGTCTTATCGGGACACTGAGCTGATACATGAACCACGCGTGAGAGTGCACGTGTGTTGGAAGGGACTTCGATGGTTGAGACAGTGGTTCTTTCTTGGAGCGGCGGCAAAGACAGCGCAATGGCATTCAGAGAACTCTCACGTGATCCGCGCTACAAGATCAGGTCCTTGTTAACGACCATTACAGAAGGCTACGATCGCGTCAGTATGCATGGTGTCCGAATCTCGTTACTTGAAAGGCAGGCAGAAGCGCTGGGCTTACCCCTCGTGAAGGTTTCCATCCCTCAAGCGTCAAATAATGAACAATACGAATCCGCGATGCGCGAAGTGCTGGTACGTGAGCACATCGATGGAGTCTCAGCTGTGGCTTTTGGAGACATCTTCCTCAAAGACATACGACAGTACCGGGAGGAGAGACTCAATCAAGTGGGCATGAAGGCCATCTTTCCTATCTGGAAGAGAGACACGCGAGAGTTGGCCTTGGAGTTCATCAATGCAGGGTTCCGAGCCATTCTCACGTGTGTTGACTCCAAGCAACTCGACGGCTCATTTGTCGGCCGAATGTTTGATCGATCGCTTCTAAGAGATTTGCCTTCGGGGGTGGATCCAAGCGGTGAGAAAGGGGAGTTTCATACGTTCGTGTGTGCCGGGCCGATCTTCAGTAAATCAATCTGTGTCCGCAAAGGAGAGATCGTGCTCCGTGAAAACCGGTTCTACTATTGCGACCTGCTCCCCGACACTGAAGAATAGGCAGGCATGATGAGTCGAGGGTGTGTTCTCAATCCTGTGTCACGCGATGAAATCTCAAGGTTTTTCTCCACGCCGCTCTTCGCTATCTCCTCGAATTGGGCACAAACTGACGGCGAGATTGTCAAAAACAGCTGAGAATCAGTCTAAATGGTGGGACTGGGATGGCGCCGGGGGTCAGGTGCAAACGCGCGTTCAAAGTTGTCAACTGAGCAGTTCTTGAGCCGAATGGCAGCAGAAGGTCAGCTGAATCCGAGCAGTAACTCAGCTCAAAATAAGCTTGGGGGTGGCGGCGGAACGAATGCGAACGTGAGGTAATTTGCCCCAAGGTTGCTTTGTCTTTGGACTCATCTGGGAATGCGAACCAGTAAAGTGTGAATTACAGTGGGTGAATCGTCGACCAACACAGGGTCTTTCCGATCCTAGGTGGGTATACGATACGTTTTTGTATCGGTAAGCTCAATCCGATACCGAATAGTATCGGGTGGACTGAGTGAACTATCTAGACAGCAGAGTGCACGATAGAATCTTGGAGAAGAAAAGGAGACTGGATGCTCACCGTCCACTGACTTCGTCAACAGTACGCAAGGTTCAGCGAGAGATAGAGGTCGAATACATCTTCAATTCCAATGCCATTGAAGGGAACACCATCAAACTGAGAGAGACACAACTCATCCTAGAGCGGGGCTTGACTATTCAGGGAAAGAGTCTTCGAGAACACTTGGAGGTTAGGAACCATCCGCGCGCCATCAAATACCTAGAGAAAATGACGAGGCGTGCCCTGAAGGAGCAGGACATCCTGGTACTTCATCAGATAATCATGAAGGGGATTGATGACGAGGCAGGAAGATTTCGCACAGCAGAGGTTAGGATAGCGGGAGCTGACTTCATACCTTCGCCAGCCTACGAGGTACCGCATCTCATCGTAAAACTAATCGACTGGTACAATCGAGATCCTGACGAGTTACGACCAATAGAGCTGGCCGCGATCCTGCATCATCGATTCGTCTGGATTCACCCTTTCCACGACGGAAACGGCAGGGTTGCGAGATTGCTCATGAACTTGGTGTTGACAAGAAGCGGCTATCCGATTGCGGTGATATTGAACGTGGACAGAAGAAAGTATTACGATACGCTGAAGAAATCCGACAACGGAGATCACGCCTCATTCGTCAACTTTGTGGCATCAGCAGTCGAGCGTTCTCTGGATCTCTACCTAAGGGCTTTGGAGCCGACCGGAAAGCAGGATAGGCTGTTGTCTCTTTCAGAAGCTGCCAAGATGACTCCGTATACTCAAGAGTATCTCAGTCTCTTGGCTCGAAAGAGGCGAATTGCGTCGGTGAAGGTTGGCAGGACTTGGATGATAACAGAGAGAGAACTGCGTCGATATCTGAAAGAAGTGGAAGGAAGTTGATTTCGTCACCGATAGTCCTATGGGATCGTGTCACTTGGAAATGCCAGAGGTAGGGGTTCGTCGAGAAGCGCCGGGGGTTAGGTACAAACCCACGTTTAAGACTGTCAACTGAACAGTTCTTGAGCTGGGAAAGTGCACAAAATAAGCCGAGAATAAGCAGGAAGTCAGCTCAAACTGAGCTGCTTCCTCATCGATAAGATCTGCAGACAAGGCAGGAAATTCCCAGCAATCCTTGTCGGGGCGAGTCGGGCTTCCGGTTCACTTGATCATTATCGCTTCATCTACAAGATCGCGGAAGTGTTCGTCGCCGGTTACTATCTTGGCCTTGTACTCTCTGGCCGTGACGAGGACGATCGAATCTGCCAAGCCCCAGCGTCGGATTTTCCGTTTTCTCTCATGACTCAATGCTCCTGCTTTCTGGGCGATCTTAGTATCAAGGGGAACCACACGTGTCTTACCAGTTATGAAATCTAGGTCTTCGGCGAAAGCTTGGTCTTCTCTTCGGTACTTCTCGGATAGTTCCGCGATTACGATGGTCGGCGTTATGCCCTTGGAACTCTCGATGAAAGGCCTCGCTCTTGCTCCAGCGGTTGAGCCCAAGAAGTACTCAAACCATGCGAAGGAATCGATCACACAGGTCTCATTTGACATGCGGAGGTCACGTAACCTCAGTGAACGTCCTTCGTAATCTCCTCATGTTCCTGCTGGGTAAGCTTGACCCTGAGTCTCTTGTGAACGCCGAATCTCGACAACGGGAGACCACTGGCCTCTTCCAACAATCTAGCCACGACCTCATTCAGGCTCTTCGCGCGTTCTCTCTTCATCATATCTTTCAACCGCTCCCACACTGGTTCGCTTACCGCAATGGTCTTGGTACTCGTCACGAACTCTGCCCCGGCTATAAGTTACAAGTTACAACTTATAAGTGTTCAACCGCGTATTGGTTCTTGACAGAGCCAGAAGAGCTGTCGAAACGTTGGGTGTAATACACTCCTTGTTTGAATCCGTTAGAGCATCACATGTCACCGTTTTCTGAGAGTGCAGGCAAGCTTCGCCAAAAGCGCCGGGGGTTAGGTATCCATCAGTCGATGATGTTGTGTATGCAAACTTCACCGTAATGACGCTGGAGCGCGGGACGAAGCATCCTCACAAGCTCTTGATCTCACCACAGGGGATCCAAAGCGTCATCGACAGGATCCGGACGATGGAGGAGATGGGTATCACATGTCAGGCCGCCCACTTGATGCAGGAGCTGGTCAGGCTGCATCCGTTCGCTGGAGGAAACCACCGAACTGCGTATGTTATTGCAGGCGTCTTTCTCCTGAGGAATGGTAGGCACTTCAAGACTGATCGTTTCGAGGACGCCTATCTTTTTATCAGAGACGTTGGAAGTAAGAGCATCCAGGAAATCCAGAAGTGGATTGAGCATGGCTCAGCCGAAGAGTCCTAACGCGGGGATCATACAGCAGTTCGCGTTGGAGAACCGGGAGGTTTTGGAGATGCTCGCCACGAATGGTAGGTACAAGCCCCAGCGCGGAAAGTCCTCAGCCGAGTAGCCTCTTGCTGTGCGTAGGACCACGCATGCACTTAGATCGTTCGCCCGAACCGGGGTAGCTCCAGTCTAACAATATGCGCCTTTTGCACTCAAGTAATCAGCTTGAAACAGTGATGAGGTGCTTACCACCGGTAGCCTGGTCTCTACATGCATAACCAAGAATTGCAGCCGTGGACCCTATTCTATTCGTTAAGATGCGCCGGGGGTTAGCTTGAAACCCGCGTTTAAAACTGTCAAGTAAGCAGTTCTTGAGCTGAAGAAGAGCACAAAATGAGCTGAAAACAAGCAAGAGTCAAGCTCAACATGAGCTGAGACACCAAAGCTCGGGGGCAACTAAGTTCCACGACCTCTACAATGTAGCGCTCAGGCTTTGATACTGCTTCTCTGCGTGTCAATTCTTCTGACGCAGTCGTTTCAGGGTTCGTCCACCCGCCGTTCATAGCATGCATCGACGGTTAGTCTCGTTCCATGCACCAGTCTACCCGACTAGGAAGAATGATGGTTCAAGTTCGGTTGCCTGCACCATGATAGCCGACGATGGGTTCTTTGGTGCGGACATTAAGACTTGAACGGTCGAGCCGAGTCAGCCATTAGTGTACGTACGACTTCACAGTGACGACGCAACTTCACGATTGTGAGGCAGCAGTAGAAGTCTCCAGAGGTCGAGGATGCAAACGACAGACTCGGCGGACTTATTACTCTTGCGCTCATACTAGGCTCATGCCTTACCAATTCAACTTCGACCTCACAAGAGTATCCAGATTCTTCTTCAGAGAAGTTGCAGAGGCAGCGCACAAGAGAAAGCTCCACAGAAGGATTGGCGAGGTAGCTCTGCATCTTGTTGAAAGGTTCAGAATTCAGGAAATCACCGGGTTGGATGTTACTCAGGCTCTGATGCTTCTCGAGGATTTGATAGATATCCAGATGAAGAACCTCAGCCACCGGGAAAGATTCTTAGGAACTTCGCGAAGAGTGCTGTTTCTGCCTCACTGCTCAAGGAAGTATATGGACAATCGGTGCAAAGCCGTTTTCGATCGGAACATTCCATCATACAGTTGCTCTCACTGTTCACCCGACTGCTTGATAGGTCAAGCCACACTGGTGGGGGAGAAGAGGGGATACGACGTATACGTTCTGCCGGGTGGGTCATGTATCCATCACATTCTACAGAAAGGCCGTTACGAGGCGCTCGTGGGGGTGGCCTGCGGCGAGGAAATAAAGCTCGCCGAAGGGCTGCTAGAGAAGACGGGGTTGCCGGGTCAAACCGTGCCTTTGATCAAGAATGGCTGCGCTGATACAGAGTTCGACATTCGAGCCTTGAAGAGAGTCTTGTGAGTTACTGTGCTATCGCGCTAGCAAACCTAGACTGGGCATTAAAGACCTTTTGCCTTACGTGCCCTTCCATGGCGCTCACCTCGTTTTGCTCGGCTCGCCCGTTTGTGTTGTCATGTTTTGATTGAAAGGACGTGGTGAAAGGGCTTGGAGGGTAGACAGCCGAAAAAGCGGATGACTGTATCGTGAGATATGGATGACTAACTGACTCGGTCATGCCTTGACAAATCATACGAAGACGCGATCACATCGGCCTTCCGTATCTTGGAGGAGCGCGTTAGGACGCGAATCAATTCCGGGCCAGATCTCTTTGGGACAGATCTCATTGACGTTGCCTTCCACCCTGACAAAGGGAAGTTGCTCTTCGGAGAGACTCCCGCTGTGACAAAACAGCTGGTGCTGGTTTAATGGTGTCCACACAGACTAAAGAAACGGGTACACTTGCTTCCTTTCAGGGATGTTGCTGAAATTTCGGGTCTCCCGCGCGCTTCATCATTCCATCGTCCCAAGGATCCTCTCGCCCGCACTGGCCTTAGCGAATGATGTATGGAAACGTTCATTTTCTGGCGGTTCTGAAGGTGGAAGGGTCGTCATGACTGATCTCCTGAAGCTCATCGAGGAAAGGCATTCGTCGAGGGTTCCCTTCGATCGGGAGCGCCCTGTGACTAAGCAGGATCTGAGGCAGATTCTCGAGGCGGGGCGCTGGGCTCCTACGGCCCACAACATGCAGAACTTCGAGGTTCTCGTCATCGACGACGAGGAAATTCTGAAAGAAATAGGGCGCATAAAGTCTCACGTGTCAGAAGAGTTCATCAGGGAAAACTATCAACAACTCTCGTTCTCGAAAAAAGAATTCCTCCAAAAAAAGGTTGGAATTCTTGCCACCATGTTCCCGCCGTCATGGACTGATCCTGCTAGGCTGGATGAAGCTGTTCGTGAGGGCCCCTCGCCCCTGCAAGAACGCATTCGGGGCAGCCCAACGCTTTTGATAGTGATCTATGACTCCAGGAAAAGGGCGCCTGCTTCGGAGGGAGATGTCTTAGGAATTATGAGCCTCGGCTGCGTTATGGAGAACATGTGGCTCATGGCTCAATCTTTGGGGATTGGCTTTCATATACTGAGCGTTTTCAGCGGAACTCCCGTCGAAAAAAAGGTAAAAAAGATTCTCAATATTCCTGGATACGTGAAAATTGCCTTTGCCGCCCGCGTTGGCTACCCCCGCTCTGTGCTAACTAACTATCTGCGAGTGCGCCGCGACGTAAAGGACTTCACGCACCATAACCGTTTTGGCAACAAGCAACGTATGCTTCAAGAACCATAAATCAAGAATCCCAGTCTAGCGGATGATCAAAGAATATACACTAAAGGAAAAGAGGCGATTAGTGCGAGTCTCAGACTCAGCAAGCGCTGACAGGTTATGTGACATGAGTCAGACCGAGTCTTCGAGCCTAATAGGTACAAATCCCCCTTGAATAAGGGATAGGCGCGCTAGACTAGAACTGGACGCATGTTCGAAGGCAACGACGTGAGGAATTGTATTTGGAAAACGATAGGGTTCGTGACATTGACTTGCTGAATAAGTATAGAGACTTTGAGAACATCGCTTCAAGGGCAGGGCTGCCGCCGGAGCTAGTCAAGCCTGCCATCCTTCAGCATTACACCGTTACGACCTGGTAGTTGTCCTTCGTCCATTCTGCCCAGTCTTTCGCGTTGACAGCCTTGATGAGCTGTTCAATGTCCTCCTGGTTTGTCTTATCGAAGTCTTTCGCCAGCATGACGGCGATTGTTGTCAGTCGCTGCACGTAGCCCATTTGCCTTGCTAGGCTTAGCCCTTCTGCCTTCAGCCTTTCGAGGAATTGCATCACGAGGGTCTTGTTGTGTTGTGAAACTCCGGGGTGGGCATTCAGGAACCTGATGGCTCGCTCCAGCCGTCTCGGGTAGTTGTGAATGTCTGTTGCGTGTGGTTCACGCATCTGGGACGCCGTAAACTCTCTCCTGAGTCCCTTTAAAGCGAGGGCCACGGACGGGATTCAGGGGTTGAACCAGAGGTTTGGCGCCGGGGGTTAGGTACAAACCCGCGTTTAAAACTCCCAAGTGAGCTGTTTTTCAGCTCAACGATAGCGTGGAGTGAGCGAAAAACAAGCAAGAGTCAAGCTCGAAATGAGCTGAAGGCATTGAACCTCGGATTCGACTCAAGGGGAACCTATACACAGGGGGTCAGAGCGCAGTATCGTAACGTCTGTTCTCCTGTGTCATAGGCCTGATACAATATCAATGGGCGCTCGTTACTTCCTTGAGCGCTTCGTTGATGCCTTTGCTTCGTGCTCTTCAGCGCGTGCCTCTATGAACTCTTTGACTTTCTCTTCGCTGTACTTCCTAGCTTCCTGCTGCCTTCGTAGCTGTTCCTTGACTTTCCGATTCTAGGGAGAAGGAGCTGGGATACTGAGTCAAAGAAGTACAAAGATGAACCGGGGTCCATCCAGTATGGGGACATGCGACAGGTTCGCTACTAGGAAGTTGTCTAGATACAGAGCCACAAGGACCACATGGACTACTGTTTTGAGACGTGTTACTTGGGTTGGTAACAATCAACTTTGAAGCGTGCATGAAGCCCCATTCTGGCGGTGGGTCCCTTCCTGAGCACACACACAAAACTACTCCTCCCTCTCCCGCGAGGGTTCAAATCTGGATGCCCGCACCAAGAGACACACGACGACGCGCACCACTAGTATCGACGACGAACTCGCTCTGACTTCTATATCCGTGCTTACCCTCATTCAGGATTGTTCTATTCGATCCGATAGTTCTGTAACCTCGTGGTGCCATGTCACACGCTTGTTCTTGTGATCTATAACATTTGGTACGTTTTGCCACATCAGAAAGCGGCCGTAGTCGAGCCTGGTCTTAGCTTTGGTTTTCGTTGGGTTTGAGGCAATAGTCTGGTCGGGCTACACCAAGTCTTCCACAACTATGTGAGGTCACATGAGGGCTTGAATGGCAGACTCCCCCCGAGGTTTGCGGAATCTAAGTCGAAGGAGAGAATAAGCGGATTACTCTAATCCAAAACTCCACTAAACGCTACCACAATGATTAAGCCAGAATCAAGTAACTTTGCAGTGAAAGGGTTTAGGATGGTTCGCCTTTCAGTAGTCTGTTGCACGAGACGGGTCGAGCCCAGGTTTGATTGGATTAAGGAATCGCTGATCCAGCAAGAGTACGAGGACTTCGAGTATATTCTCGTTGATGGGCTTGCGGACCAGAGGGGTAAGAAGGTTCGAGAGTTCTTCAAGGATGTGCCGTTCCGGTTCACGTACTTGCCTGACAAACCAAGCCGATGGTCAGGCATCAGAACAGCCATCGCTAACAGTCATAACACCGCACTCATCTTCGCCGAAGGAGAACAGCTGGTCTTCCATGATGATCGCTGTAGGTTGGATCAATATTTTCTGGAGAGGCATAACAAATGGGCTAAACAAGGGTTATGCGTGGCAGGAGCTTGGTGTTTGTACGAGAAACCCTGGGAGGTCGGTCGGTACGGGTTCGAGCACAGAAGGAAACTTGTGAAGGCAGCTCAACCAGTAATGCCGGAATGGCTGTATGGAGGTAACTGCTCAGTGCCCCTAAAAGCTGCCATCGAGGTCAACGGCAACGACGAACTCTATGACGGCGGATTCGGAGTCGAAGATTGTGATTTCGGTATCAGAATTGGACGGCTAAAGTATTCTGTTATCTACGATCCCGAATGCCTAGTACACTACGTAGTCAGCCGCGAGGAGTTGAAGAAAGACAAGGAACGTTGCTTTTCTCTCCAGAAGAAGATTGCTGATTTGATAGGAATCGACGCATTGACACCCAACAAACCACACAAGGCAGTCTATTCTTGGGAGGAAGAGAAGGAGATGAGCCAGAAGCGACTCATGTTAAAAGACGGAAAAATACACAACGCGAACGAATGGTTGATTCAACTTCTGAATGAACAACCGAGTCGGTTATGGCCCTTGGGTAATGCCTTCAGTCTAGCAGACCTCAGGGAACAATGGCAGAATTACAGAGGGCAATGCGACGGTTTCAAAAAGTTCTGGAAAATACTGGAAAACTGGCGTTCACCCCTGCTATACGACTGGCGCGACGGACAAAAGATAGAGGATATGAAATGATCGCATCTTCCCTTAGAATGTTCAAAAAGCCCAGCGAATCTATTGTTCTGAAATAATAAGTGATTAGGAGAACAAACGGGTTTCCGAATCCGATCAAGTTCAGATCAGAGCTGACTAGTGACCACGAAGGGATCCGAGTCTGGACAGCATTCACTCAAACGTGAAACTCATTTTCTTGGCGGCTTCCAATCGGGAACACCCGGGCGTCGTAATTTGACCAGTCATAGGGTCTTCGTGGCATGCACCAGATCCAAATCCACTCAGGACATGAATGACGAAGCTCTGAAAATGTCGTTGCTTGTGAGTATTCCTACTAGGCTTCCTTCAGAGGTAACTGGGAGCTTCTTCACGTTCCTGTTTCTCATTATTGCCATTGCCTCCTCGAGAGATGAATTTGGTGAGATCTCGACGATGGGGTGAGTCATCCACGATCTTGCTTTCGTTGAATTAATGTCCGGATGGTTCTTTTCGATTCGCTGAAGAACATCTCCATCCGTGAGAATTCCAATCGGTTTGCCTTCTTCCACTACCACGACGCAACCGATCTTATACTGACTCAATAGAGAGACAGCCTGAGCAATGCTTGCCTGAGGAGTGACCGTTCGGACATTACGAGTCATAATCTCGTTGACCATCAGTTTCCTTCCGATTATAGGAAGGACCACGATCCTGGTGGCTTCCTTGCCGATGCATTTCTGAAGATCTTTTGAGTCGAGAATGAGGGTGACGGTCTTGCTTGCCTCGTTCACGCCTCTGACTTCGGCTGACTCAAGAAGGACTTCGTTCCCGGAATACACCATCACGATATCACCGGAGGCGAGGCCAATCGGTATTGCATCACACATCATTGGCACAGCCACGGAGCCCTCTCTGAGGTCTCCGCTCAGTCCCTGTTCTCTAGCTGAGATGGCGAAGAAACCAAATCTGCCTTGTTGATCCAGTTCGAGTTCTGCATCGCCCAGCCCCCAGTCGGCGAGGAGTCTTCGTCTGAGCCTATTCACAATTTCCTCTCTGGGTATATCGGCTGGTAGAAGGAACTCTTTGCCTGCCAGTTCCTTTTTGACCGCCATGCCGACTCGAGGTTTTCCTGGTATGTCGATTATGTCTCTCTCGTCGGGCACCTTCAAGGCTAGATAGTTGTGTCTGCTGATCATTCCAAAGTGTATCTTCTTCTTGGGAAGAAGAGTAGCTAGTTTGTCTCCTTGATTTGTTGCCCACACAAGAACTAGGCTCGCAACTAGGATACGGGTGATAGATAGGGGAGTCGGCTCATCTAGAATTGCGAGAAGTCCGCCGCTTATGCCGACGATACCTAAGCCTATTGCCGTGCTGACAAACCAGGGGAATGTCTCGTTTGTGAAGTACTTGAAAGTCATGGACAGGAATATGACGAATACTGACGATATCAGCGCGTATGCTAGTCCAGAGAGGATTCCTGAGATGATCTCTGTGAGTATCATATGCCAACCACACTAGTTCTGCGGAGCGATTCTTCTAGGTATCACGCTTGTCTGCGTCAAATCGAGAGATCTGTATTGGGACGCTTACCCTTACCAATGACTGATTTGAAACCTCGATTTCCATACGCAAGAAACTCGGAGCAGGAAAGGCAGAGGTCATCGAACGCGTTGAAGTGAGGATTTCAGACTCTCACTATTACATTGTCCTGTTGTTGAGAAGGAAAGAGGGGTTGTTAGGGGATTCTTCCCCTAACGAGTATGGGGAGTCAGGAGCTGGAGAGGACTATCATCTGTTGTGTGTGTGGGTCTCTTGGTGCGCGACCACGAGGGAAACCTCGCTACTCTGTGACTTTCCTCCTAGCAATCCCTCTCTCGGTGTGTACGGAGGGAAGCACCTTTGAGCGACTAATCCAACGCGTGGGAAGGCAGTTCCTCCTGATCGGTTCGACGACTTTGCCTCTTTCTGGAGTCGTAGTATTCGAAGACGACCATGAGAAAGATCAGGAAGGCGATC
>Ga0315279_10008815_pt1 | contig 12147 bp, 16 predicted proteins | sample YL17G06_20_MG_FD_203694 | JGI IMG/M metagenome (GOLD analysis project Ga0315279, IMG submission 203694) | Sediment microbial communities from Yellowstone Lake, YNP, Wyoming, USA - YL17G06_20 | ecosystem: Environmental > Aquatic > Freshwater > Lake > Sediment | place: USA: Wyoming | collected...
AGCCCAACGAATAAACGTGGATGCACGTGGCCACCAAAGTGACCATCGCGAACATCGCGACGGTAAGGGCGTCGATGTAATAGCTGAGGTTGATGGAGAGCGAGCCGAACTGGCCCAAGGTGTAGAGTGGGCCGGTGATCGGGTCGATCCTCCAGCCGTGGGCATGTGCTTCGGCGGGAATAGGATGGTGGACCAGCCACGCCCGGAGGGCGACCAGCGAAAGGACCATCGCCGCCCCAATGGCCCCGGTTGCCACGTAACCCGCCCCGCGACCTCCCTTGCCCAAGCGCGGGCCGACAAAGACGATGAGCCCAAACGACGCCAGCGGCAAGAGCCAGGCAACGCAGAGAAGGATCGGGAGTAGCCGGTCGAGTTCCATCAGCCCTTCAACTCATCTCCTTGGTCAACGTCCACGGTGGAGTGGGTGTGGTAGTAGTTCAGGGCGATCGCCAGGGCCACGGCGGCCTCGGCCGCCGCCAGGACGATCACGAATAGTGCAAGCAACTGCCCGTCCAGCCCGATCCCGGCCGTGCCTTCGTCGCGCAGCACCCAACTGCCAAAGGCCACGAAGTTCAGGTTTGCCCCGTTGAGGACCAGCTCGATCCCCATCAGCACGCCGATGGCATTCCGCTTGGCGGCCATGCAGACGATGCCGCAGACAAAGAGGAACGCCCCGACAACGAGGTAGTGCATCAGTCCGACGGGTTCGGTGAGGAGGAACATAGTTGTCAGTTGTCAGTTGTCGGTTGTCAGTGGGCTTGCCCCGCACTTGTGCATAATCACGTTTGCGGCGGACGCGCCAGCGGAGCGTCAACCCGCCGCTTCGCGCGAGCCAGGTACGCCGCTCCGATCAACACCACGACCAAATGGACCGATATCACTTCAAACGCCACGAGGTACCCCGACATGCCGGCCTCCCGGGCCTTCTTCTCCTTCTCAGTAAGATCGGCCCGGCGATCGACGTCCAGTTGGTCCACGCGCACTCCGACCAGCCCCAGGCCAAGCGGGGCGGCCGTGGGTTTGGCCTCCTCCTCCAGAACCCCCGGCCGGCCCGGGCCGGCCCATTGTCCAACGCTCCACGCAACCTGCAAGAGAACGGCCAAGAGGCAGCCACCCACCACCGCCGCCAGGACCCATTGGCCGGGCGCGGTCTTCATGCTCACCAGCGGAGCGCGTGCCGTGAGCATCACGCCGAAGGCCAGGAGCACCAGGGTGCCGCCCACGTAGACCAGCAGTTGCAGGCCGCCGAGAAAATCCGCGCCGGCCAGGAAGAACAGCCCGGCCACTCCGCCCAGCGAAAGCACCAGGTAGAACGCCATGCGCACGATATTGCTGGAGATCACGACCGCCAGCGCAAATGCGCAGGTGAGCAGGGCGACCAGAAGGAAGAAGAAGGAATGCCAGTTGATGTCCACGCTCACCATCCTCCAGGCCACATGTATGTCCACCACATCGCCCCGAGCAGCGCAACGGCGGCCAGCGGGATGCAGTACCTCAGGCAGACCGTCATCACCTGGTCGATCCGCAGCCGGGGCAGCGTCCAGCGGAGCCACATCATCACCAGCACGCCCAGCGAGCACTTCAGGAGCATGTTGCACATGCCCAGGAAGTTGCCCAGCCAGGCGGCCAACGGCCCCACGTCGCGGGTCAGCCCGAGCCACTGGGCGATCGGGACCGGCCCGTTCCACCCGCCCAAGAACAAGATCGCGGCCAACCCGCTGATGACGAACATCGAGGCGTATTCGGCCATGAAAAAGACGCCCCAGCGGAAGCCGGAGTATTCGGTCATGAAGCCGGCCACGAGCTCGCTTTCGGCCTCGGCCAGGTCGAACGGGGCGCGGTTGACGCTGGCCACCGCACACGTCAGATAGACGAAGAAGGTAAGGAACGTAAACGGATCGTGGAACACGAGCCAGTTGGTCAGCCAGCCCTCCTGGCGGTTGCCGATCTCCACGAGGTCCATGCTCCCCGCGATCATCACGGGGATGAGGGCGCAGAGGGCCAGGGGGATTTCGTTGCTCACCACCTGGGCGGCCTCGCGCATGGCCCCGAAGAGCGACCACTTCGAGCCCGAGGCGTAGCCGGCGAGGATCACGCCCAAGACCTCCAGCCCGGCCACTGCGAGGATGAAGAAGACCGCGCTATTGAGTTGCAGGGCGACCCAGCCGTCGGCCAGGGGGAGCGCCAAGTAGAGGCTGCACGCGGCGCAGAAGCTGACGTACGGGGCGGCGCGGAAGAGGAGGCGGTCGGCCCCCTGGGGAATTAAGTCTTCCTTGGCCAGGAGCTTCAGCCCGTCGGCCACGGACTGGAGCCACCCGAAGCGTCCGCCCACGCGGGTCGGCCCGAGGCGGTCCTGGATGCGGCCGGCGACTTTGCGCTCCAGCCAGTTGCAGACCGCCGCGACCATGAGGGCCAGCACGACCAGCAGCGCCGCATTCACCGCCGCGGCGGTGCTATACGCCAGCCAAACAGGCACAAAGCTTTTCAACAACTCGGCCACGGAAAGGTTTGTCTACTGTCTACTGACTACTGTCTACTCTTCACCGGTCGATCTCCCCCAGCACGATGTCCAGCGAGCCGAGGACCGACGGCACGTCGGCGATCAGGCACCCGCGGCACAGTTCCGAGATGACGGAAAGGTTGCAGAAACTGCTGCTGCGTGCGCGGGCCCGCCAGGGGATGGCCGCCCCGTCGCTGATGACCATGAAGCCCATCTGGCCTTTAGGGGCCTCGGTTTCGAGGTACGCCTCGCCCTTGGGGAGCTTTTGCGTGATGCGGATCGGCTCGCCGCAATCGGGCGGCGAGCGCCGGTAGCGCTCGATCGCCTGGCGCACCAGGCCCACCGACTGCACCACCTCCAGCATGCGCACGTAGAAGCGGTGCCACGAATCGCCCAAGACCGCCGCCGCGGGCACGGGCGGATACTTCTGATCTTGCGGATAGCGGCCGTCCACCTGGGCGATCACCTCGAAGCGGTAGCCCTCGTACATCTTCGTGTAGCACGGCTCGCCGTCGCGCCGCAGGTCCCAGCTCACGCCGCTGCCGCGGAGCACCGGGCCGGTGCAGCCGTAGTCGATGGCCACCTCCGGCGCCAGCACGCCGATCTTCGCCGTGCGCCGGATGAAGATCGCGTTGCTGGTCAGCATGGCGTGCAACTCGTCGATCACCGGGTTGAACTGGTCCAGAAAGGCCTCGCACTCCTCCAGCCAGCCGGGCGGCAGATCGGCCGTCACGCCGCCGATCGTGATGTAGCTGTACGTGAGCCGGGCGCCGCAGACCAGCTCGAACAGATCGAGAATCCGCTCCCGCTCGCGGAAACAGTACATAAAAGGCGTGAAGCTGCCCAGGTCCAGCCCGTAGGTCCCCGCGGCCACCAAGTGGCTGGCGATCCGCCCCAGCTCGGCGATCAGCACGCGCAGGTGCCGGGCACGCTCCGGCAGCTCCATGCGCAAGAGCTTCTCCACGGTCAGGGCCCAGCCGAGGTTCATGTTCATTCCGGCCAGATAGTCCATGCGGTCGGTGTAGGGAATCCACTGGCGCGGAGTGACGTTCTCGCCGATCTTCTCTGCGCAGCGGTGCAGATAGCCGATCTGCGGCGTGACTTCGGAAACCACCTCGCCGTCCGCGCGCACCACCACGCGCAGCACCCCGTGCGTGCTCGGGTGCTGCGGGCCCATGTTGACCAGCAGCTCGTCGGTGTGGACGTCGAACTCGACCGTCTCGGGACCGCTGCGCTGGAGTGCCATGGGCCTACCTCCCCCGAATCCCGTGGTACTCAACGGGCATCTGGTAATCCTTGCGGAGCGGGTGGCCGACCCAATCCTCCGGGCAGAGGATCCGCCGCAGGTCCGGATGGCCGGCAAACCAGATGCCCGACAGGTCGTAGACCTCGCGCTCGTGCCAATTGGCGGTGCTCCAGATGCCGGTGACGGAAGGGACCTCGGGGAGCCGTCCTTCGATGCCGTCCTTCCATCGCGGCAGGCGGACCTTCAGGACCAGCCGATGCTTGTGGACGAGGCTCCAGAGGTGATAGATCACTTCGACGTGGGGCTCGAACTCCAGCTTGCGCTTGGGATCGACCTGGAGGTAATCGACGCCGGTGATGCAGTTCAGCAGGTTGAACCGCAGCTCCGGCTCGTCGCGCAAGTGGCGGCAAACCTCGGGAAGGCCCTCGGGGGCGACCTCGATCCACGGATCGATCGCTTCCAGGTTGCTTCCGGTGATCCGCGGGCCGAACCGCTCGGTGAGTCGTTGGAGGATAGCGGAGACGTCCATGAGCGGGCACTTCACTCCTTTGCAGGGCCGACTGCCGAGGGCCCGGGACCCTCGACCCGGCCGCCCGACGGCTGCTCGACGGCCCGCACCCAATTCAAGTCGCCCCGCTTCCAGACGTAAGCGAAGCCCACCAGCAAGACGCCGAAGAAGACGGCGATGTCGGCCATGGCCATGCGGGCGAGTCGTCGGGCGGAGCCCTCGATCGCCAGGGCGTTTGTCTCCGGGGCAGCGGCCGGGTCAGGGGCTCCAGGGGTCTTGACTCCGAGGCGCTTGACGATGTCCTCGGCCTCGGCGGTCAATGCGACGGCCGGCTTGCCCGGTTGCCCGGCCCGCTCGGCCGAAACGACCTTGGGAAGCTTGGGGTCCGCCAGTTGCGTGGCCTTGCCGAAGACGGTGGCCCAGGGGAAAAAGAACCCGACCTCGACCTCGAAAACGAGGAACACCAGGGCAACGACGTAGAACCGCAGGTCGAATTGGACGAAGCCCGGCCCGATCGTGGGCTCGCCGCACTCGTAGGTCGCCAGCTTCTCGGGGCGCGGGGCCCGCGGGCGCAGCAGCGACCCGATGAGCAGGGCGGCGAAGACCACCAGGAACCCCGCCGCGGCAAAGACGAGCAAATAGGCGACGATTGAGATCGGAGTCATCGCACCAGGAACAAGATTCGGCTTCTACGGAATCGGGGCATTCCGGGCGTCCGCTCATTCTAGGGGGGCGAGGCGGATTTGCAGGGTGGGCCTACTCGTCGGAATCGGTCCGATCATCCCCAATCCCTTCGTCGGCCCCGATCCCGACGGCCAAGGGCTGCCGGCCCCGGTAGCCCGCGTCCAACTCGTGCCAATAGAGCACTTCCGGCTCGCCCAGCTTCCAACAGAGGTACACTCGGCGGCCATCTATCTTTGCCGGGAAGTCCACCAGCCCGTCGGTCGCACTCTTCGGCTCCACCCCCAATCGCCGCAGCTCGCCGGCGTACTCCTGCAATTGGCGAGTGTCCTTCTCGAGGTCCGCTTCCATCTGAGCGAGTTCCTCATCGTAGGGATCGCCGGTCCGCTGCGGCCGGCCCGTGCCGAGAAATCCCAGCCGCTCGCGCCGCCCCAGCACGTCTCGCGACAACTGCACGATGTCCCTCACGATGGCCCGCACCAGCGGAAGCATGGCATTGGCCTCTTGCACGGTGAACGTCTTTGCGGAGTGGGCTTTATGCCGCGACATGGGGTTTTGGGTCTCCCGAATGAATCTGTTGCGCTGCTAAGCCGCAAGCGGCTAGAGCTTGGGTCCTTCGTGAACGGGATTGGCAATCAGCTTCGCCAACGACGACGCCGTCGGGTTCAACGTCGCCCGGCCCCACGCGATCTCCAGCGGAAGCCGCGAAAAATCCACCAGGCACCCGTCCCGGCTGTAGCAGCTCAGGTCGTAGGTCGAGCCCATGAAGATGCAGTCCACCGGGCAATTCTCCGTACACATCGCGCAGAACATGCACTTGGTATAGTCGATGACGAAGCTGGTGACGCGGAACCCTTTGCGCCCTTGGGCCCGCTCCTTGCCGATGTAGATGCAGTCCACCGGGCAATCCCGCGCGCACCGCTCGCAGGCGATGCAGGTGGTCAGGTCAAAGCGATGGAACCCGCGGAATCGGGCGGCAATCTTCGCGGGAAGCTCCGGATACTCGAAGTGCTCCGTGAACGTCTTGCGCGACGGGTGGTACGTCCGGAACCAGTAGCGGACCGTGACCCACAAAGCGGCGGCGACCGTCGCCACCGCGGAGATGATGTTCCCCATCCAGCCGCGGATTGCGTTCCAACAGGCACCAAACCAACGGACCATGGGATACCTGCGTAGTTTTCCGAAACCTTCCCGGGCAAGATCCCCATACGGACCATGCCCTACGGCGCAATTATAGACGGCGCTTCATCGGCCACAAGGACTGTGTCGCCGAAGCCCGTGGCTGGCCGCCATTTGCGGCGACGCTTGGCGAGCAGGCCACCCGCGGACTGATCGCGAGGCATGGCCGCGGACCAGTCGAGAGGCCGCGGAGGACGCACTTGCGGAGCCGCGAGAGGGACACCCCCCAGGGGACGGTAACCGATATGACAAAATGGCTAGGCGGAGCGCACCCCCTTCAAATAGTGGGGCAGGGCCGGTCGATATCGTGAGACGGGGCACCGCCAAACGCCCAATCGCGACGCTGGCGCAGATGAGCTTAAGTCTTTGACAATACGTTGGTTGCGTTCCTGCAATTAGTCCTCTTCTCAGCCACGTGCGATGGGGTGGCGGATAACTTCCGAGGGTTGTAGCGGTTGTATCGGGCGGCAACTCCTTGGCGGACAAGAAATGCCCACAAGGCGTTGGACTTCCTTGACTCCACACGTTGGCTGTCGTATCTTGAATTGAGGTGGTTCCAGTGCGATGGCGCGCACAGTGCCCCCACCGGGCCCTCGCGCCCCGAGGTGCTCGGCGGGAGGATGAAGGAACTTAGGATGTTGGTACTGTCTCGGAAGAAGAACGAGAGTATTGTCATCAACGATGACATTATGATCGTCGTCGTCGAGATCCGAGGGGATAAGGTCCGCCTTGGGATCGAGGCCCCCAAGGAAGTGCCGGTCCACCGGCGCGAAGTGTTCGATGCGATCCGCCGCAACGAGTCGGCTGCTGGAAGCAAGGCAAAAGAAAAAGAAGCTGGCACCACCGACGCCGCCAAGACCGACGCCGCCCAGACGCCTGGCGATCCATAAGCGCGGACTTGCGCCCGACGGCGCCGTCTGAACTCCCTCTCTCCGGTCTCTCGTTTCACCGCAAAGTGCAGCCTGCGCGCCCGTTATGCGCCGCGGCAAGGACACTTTTGCAGCCCTGCGCAATTGGCGGCTGCCGGGCGCCTTGACGGGACACCACCCCGCCGGGTATACACAGGGGGTTTGCGGCCGGATCGACGCGGCGGTCTGGTCCCCGCGCACGGCCCCGTCGTCTAGCCCGGTCAGGACACAGGCCTTTCAAGCCTGTAACACGGGTTCAAATCCCGTCGGGGTCACTGGGAAATGATGAATGCTGAATGATGAATGATGAATGACACGCGATGAGCAGGTCCCCTCCCATTCATCATTCATCATTCAGCATTCATCATTCTCCCGCTCCCTACGACGCCCTCCTTCTGGTCTCCTTCGGCGGTCCGGAGAAGCCCGAGGACGTGCTGCCCTTTCTGGAAAACGTCGTTCGCGGCAAAAACGTGCCCCGCGAGCGTCTGCTCCAGGTAGCCGAGCGCTATCGCCTTTTCGGCGGCGCCAGCCCGATCAACGAGCAGAACCGGGCCCTGCTCCGCGCGCTGGTGGCCGAGCTGAACGCCCACGGCCCGCCGCTGGCCGTCTATTGGGGAAACCGCAACTGGCATCCCCTGCTGCCGGACACTCTTCAGCAAATGGCCGACGACGGCATTCGCCGCGCACTGGCCTTCGTCACCTCGGCCTTCGGCTCCTATCCCGGCTGCCGGCAGTACCTGGAGGACGTCCAGCGGGCCCGCGAGGCCGCCGGGCCCCAGGCGCCCCAAGTCGAGAAACTCCGGTTGTTCTTCAATCACCCGGGCTTCATTGAGGCGATGGCCGATCGGGTCCTCGCTGCCTTGGAGGAGATTCCTGCGGAACGTCGCCAGGCGGCACGGCTGGCGTACACGGCCCACAGCCTTCCGGTCCAGATGGCCCTGTCTTCCCCGTACCAAACGCAACTGGCGGAGGCGTGCCGGCTGGTCTCGGAGCGGATCGGCCGGGCCGAGTGGGATCTGGTGTATCAGAGCCGCAGCGCGGCCGGACGAGGCCCTCCACAGGCGTGGTTGGAGTCGGACGTTAAGGATCACCTCCGACGGTTGCAGGAGGCGGGTTCGGTCAAAGACGTCGTGCTCGTGCCCATCGGCTTTGTGTCCGAGCATATCGAGGTGGTCTACGACTTGGACGTGGAGGCGGTCGGCCTTGGCGAGCAGCTTGGGATCAGCGTGGTCCGGGCGGGCGTGGTTGGGACTCACCCGCGATTTGTCACGATGATCCGGGAGTTGATCCAAGAACGGATCGCCGAGTGTCCCACGCGGCTGGCCCTTGGCACGCTGGGGCCGTGGCCGGACGATTGCCCGGCGGGATGCTGCGTGCCGCAACGTCCCTGAGCCTCACCCCTTCACCCCCTCACCCCTTCACCCCCTCACCCTGTCCACTGCCCCGGAGAATCACGGGGTGCTAACGGACTGTCCCTAAAGAGGTTGCGATGATTCCTACTCCGCCGCTTGACGGCACGATATCAATAGAATATCATTGCGATATACAGGGGCACCCAGTCAGTTCCCGGAGGCTCTGCCATGAGTCGTGAAAAGTCGGTCCGCGTCCCCAACGGTTGGGCCATCCTGCCCGTGACCATCGCCCTGCTCCTGGGCTCCATTGCCTTGATGGTCCTCTTCGTGTTCGACGCCATCGCGGCCGAGAAGGCCCACCAGTTGCCGAACTTCTGGCTCCTCCTCGCAGATGGCATCGTCTTCGGCCTGGGGCTCTTCTCCTGTTTCGGCTACTTCACGCTTCAGCCCAACGAGGCCCGGGTGCTCATTCTCTTCGGCTCCTACCGGGGCACGTCTCGGGATAGCGGGTGGCACTGGACCAGCCCGTTGAACACCAAGCTGCGAATCTCCCTCCGCGCCCGCAACCGGGAGGGAGAGAAGCTCAAGGTCAACGACAAGCGGGGCAACCCGATCGACATTGCCGCCGTGGTGGTCTGGCGCGTGCAGGACACGGCCCAGGCGGTCTTCGACGTGCAAAACTATGAGGACTACGTCAAGATCCAGAGCGACTCGGCCTTGCGCCACCTGGCCAGCCTCTACGTCTATGACCACGGAGAGGAACGCGAAACCACGCTCCGCGGCAACTGGGAAGAGGTCGCCGCCGCGCTGCAAAAGGAGCTTCAAGAGCGGGTGGGCAAGGCCGGCGTCACCATCGAGGAGGCCCGGCTGACCCACCTGGCCTACGCCGCCGAGGTGGCCGGCTTGATGCTCCGCCGCCAGCAAGCCGAGGCGATCATCGATGCCCGGCAGAAGATCGTCCACGGGGCCGTGAGCATGGTGCAAATGGCGCTTCGGGAGCTGACCGAGAAAGAGGTGATCCAACTGGACGAGGAGCGCAAGGCCACGATGGTCAGCAACCTCCTGGTCGTGCTCTGCGGCGAGCACGACGCCCAGCCGATCATCAACGCGGGGACGCTTTACTCCTGACGGCGCTGTATGAGATCGCGGAAGACTTTCTTGCTCCGAATCAGCCCCGAGCTGTATGAGGCCCTGGAAGCCTGGGCCCATCAGGAGTTGCGGAGCGTCAACGGGCAGATCGAGTATCTGCTCAAGGAGGCCGTGCGCAAGCGGGGCCGGGCGCTCGGACCGGACGAAGAACCCTTGCCGGCGTCCGACCCGGCCGATCGGCCCCGGGAAACGTAGCCTGGTGCAGCCGCAGTCGGCTGCGCCGGGATTGGGACCAAACGAGACCTCTCCTTTCTCCAAGCCTTTGGGTCGGGGAGAAGCTGATGGCGGAAACCTATCGCGCAGGACGAGGCTACCGTTGGCGGGTGCTCAGCAGTCTCTTGCTCCTGATCGTCGTCGTCTGCATCGTGCCCTCTGCCCTTGAGGATGCCCCCCCAGCGCACAGGACGGCCCTTGCGATCGTCTGCTTTGGGCTGCTGCTTTACGTCGGAGGCGTTTGCCTCTCCGCCCTGCTGCGAACGATCAGACACCAGGCGGTCGTCAGCGACCAGGCCCTGGAGGTCTCAGGGCTCTGGGGGACCAAGCGGATCGCTCTGGATAGCGTTGACGAAGCGCGGTGGGGGTGCCTTGGAGAATCGCGGACGTTGGTGCTCCGCACGCCCGCGCAGAAGCTCAAGCTGGAGTTCTCGTTTTATGATCGCCCAAACCGCCGCGGACTCATCAAGTTCTTCCGCCTGCGACTGACCGAGGCTGCCCAGCGGAACTGGCAGCGGTTTTGGGCCGCTACGTGGCGGGTCTTCGACGAGCCGGCACCTCCCGACGCCGAGTGGCTTGCGGCAAAGGCAAGCCTTCGCATCCGCCTCTGCCTCCTTTACTACCCCAGCGCAGTGGTGCTGGTGCCGCTGGGGGCCGCCGTCTGGTGGTGGACCAGGCACGACTGGGTCCTTGCAGTCATGGCTTTGCTGCTCCCGCTTTGGCCCGTCTGCCACTTTGCGGCCCCTCCCCGGGGCAAAGTGGCACGGCTCCAGCGCCCGAGCCAAGAAGCCGCCCGGATCGCCGAACGGGAGTATCTCGCAAGGCCCGGCAGACGCCCGTAGCTCACCCATCGAAAGTGGGGGGTGGACCCTTGCGCGGGATAGGCTACGATGGGAGTCAAGGCCGGGCGTAGCACGGTAGAATGAGGTATCCGCGCCTCCTGGATTGGCGTGGTGGGCATAGGTTTGCAGGGGAGTCGTCATGGCACGGCGCAGATTCACGATCTTGCTGCAACGGGAAGGCGACGGCTACGCGGCCCTCTGCCCGGAGTTGGACGTCGCCAGTCAGGGAGAAACGGTCGAAGAAGCGAGGGCCAACCTCCGCGAGGCGGTTGAGTTGTTCCTGGAGACGGCAAGCGAATCCGAGATTCGGGACCGCCTGCACGACGAGTTCTACGTGACGGCGATGGAGGTCGAAGTTGGGTAGGCTCCGCGTGCTGTCGGGCAAGGAGGTCATGGACATCCTGGCGGCCCACGGTTTCCAGGAGGTTCGTCGTCGTGGCAGCCACGTTGTGATGCAGATGCGGCTCTCCGATACGACGATCACCGTACCGGTTCCAAACCACAAGGAGTTGAAGCCGGGCACGCTGGCTTCGATCATCCGGCAAAGCCGCCTTTCCCGCAGCGTCTTCGAGGAGTAGCCCGTGACATCCGACGCGGTCGCCCTGATCCGTCGCCTGGAGGCCAATATCTCCCAGGTGGTGTTGGGCAAGAGCGAGGTCGTGCGCCTCTGCGTGGTCGCCCTCTTGGCCGGCGAGCACGTCTTGCTGGAGGACGTGCCCGGGGTCGGAAAGACCCTGGTGGGCAAGGCCCTGGCCAAGAGCGTGTCGGGCGATTTCCACCGCATCCAGTTCACGCCCGATCTGCTCCCGGCCGACATCACCGGCAGCAGCATCTACGACGCCAAGGAGCAGCAGTTCATCTTTAGCCGCGGTCCGGTCTTTGCCAATGTGGTCCTGGCCGACGAGATCAACCGCACCACGCCGCGGACCCAAAGCGCCCTGCTGGAGGCCATGAGCGAGGGCCAGGTCTCGGTCGACGGCCAGAGCTATCCCCTGCCGCAGCCCTTCATAGTGATCGCCACCCAGAATCCCCTTGAGTTTGAAGGCACCTATCCGCTGCCGGAGAGCCAGCTCGACCGGTTCCTGCTGCGGATCTCGCTGGGCTATCCCGACCGGGCCCACGAGTTGGAGGTCCTCGCCAGCCACCGCGGAGGCGAGCCCGTGGACAACCTCCAGCCGGTGCTGAGCGGCGAGCAGATCTGCCAGATCCAGCAGGCCGTCCGCAGAGTGGCCGTGGACGAGTCGATCAACCATTACATCCTCGACATTGCCCAGGCCACGCGGAGCAGCGAGGACCTGCACGTGGGGATGAGCATCCGCGGAGCGCTGTCGCTGTATCGCGCCAGCCAGGCCTGGGCCTTGGCCGACGGCCGCGATTACGTGGTCCCGGACGACCCCAAACGCCTGGCCGTGCCCGTGCTGGCCCACCGCGTGATCCCCAAGGGTTATCTCCACGGCAGTCAGCGCGAGGCCGTCGAGGCCCTCATCCAGCGCCTGGTGGACGAGGTGCCGGCGCCGGCCTGACAGAGTGTGGATACCGTTCTGGGCCCATAAAGCCGCGACCGGCGGT
>Ga0315279_10008816_pt1 | contig 12147 bp, 7 predicted proteins | sample YL17G06_20_MG_FD_203694 | JGI IMG/M metagenome (GOLD analysis project Ga0315279, IMG submission 203694) | Sediment microbial communities from Yellowstone Lake, YNP, Wyoming, USA - YL17G06_20 | ecosystem: Environmental > Aquatic > Freshwater > Lake > Sediment | place: USA: Wyoming | collected...
GGTCCTGATGCGTCAGAACGAGCAGGGCGAGTCGTTCTATGTCCTGGTGCGGGGAAAAGTGCAGGGCCGTATTGCGAATTCCGAGGCGGCCCGTCCCGTCGAGTTCGAGTTGCAGCCGGGAGCGCTCTTTGGCGAGATGAGCCTGTTGACGGGTTTGCCGCGGAGCGCGACCATGACCGCCATCACGGATTGTGAATTGCTCGAATTCGACCGCTGTGCCTTCGCGCGCCTGCTTTCGCTGCGGGAGGAGATTCCGCGTGTGCTGTCGGACCTGGCGGCCGCCCGTGCGGCGGCGAACGCCCAGTCACTGGAGAAGTTGCGTGCCTCGGCCGTGGTGCCGCCGGAACTGGCGCGGGACGGCATCCTGCACCGCCTCAAGCGCATGCTGGGCGACTGGCGCGGCAGATGAGGGAGCGTCGCGGTGAGGCGGAAGGGCCGATCTCACTAACCTCAGCCGATCAGGCGCGTGCCGAAGTGCATGAAACGAGGACTGCCGGCCCAGCCCGCAAGAGCCCCATGGAAGAACGCATCCGGGCGGGCGTCTGGGCCTTCCGTGGCCCTACGGTACTGGGTTCGGGTCCCCACCGGCCCTGTTTCGCCGGTGGGAGGGGCCCCCCAACGCGGAATTATGCGTTGGGGACCCCGAGCCCTTCCCAAACGCGACGAGTCACGTTTGGGGTCCCCTTCCGCTGCCGTGCGATCCTGCGGAGTGGTGTCAATCCTTCTTGGCGTTCTTGTTGGGCACGCGGATCACCGCCGTGCCTTCGAAGGGCACCCCAGTGGTCAGTCGGCCCCTGATCGTTACGGTAGCTTCCGGCGGCTGGACGATGGCCTGGACCGCCGCGCGGTCGAACTTGACCATCCGCTGCAGGACTCCATCGCCGTCGTAGTCCTCGACATTCCCCGCGTTCGCCTGCGGCGTGGCCCAGCCTTCTTTGCCCATATGGGCAGGAATGTCATTGAGTGTCACCGTCGCGCCGTCGATCGCGTTGACATCATAGCCCTCGCCCAGCTCGATGTGGCACGTGATCCAATTGCCATTGCTGGCCGGGTTCAGCGTGCCGGCGCCATTGCTGGCCGGGTTCAGCGTGCTGGTGCCATTGCTGGCCGGGCTCAGCGTGCTGGGGTTAAGATCGACGACGGCCGGTATCGTCTTCTGTCCCTCGATCAGACGCACGTTGTCCCACTGGGTCCAGTAGGCCAGGTTGAACGTGCCGGTTTCGAGCGCGGTGTTGCGCACCTCGACACGATGCCAGCCCGCCATCCCCGCAACGTCCACCTGCTGGTCGAGGTACACACCGGCGGCGCTCTGGCTCCACAGCGGCACGCCATCGACGAGAAGCGAAGCTTCGAAATGAGCGAACGCCCCCGCCGGGAGGGCGGCCAGTCGGATATCGAATTCGATGGTGCCGATGCCCGTCAGATCCACGTACTGATAGAAGCTCTGGTAATTCCCGCGACTGACGGCTTTGTTCATCCGGCTGAGCACTCCGGCCGACAGGGTACCGTTCGTGCTCCACAGGCCGCTGCAATACGAGTTGAAGGAGGGATGGTCCACATGCCACCACCCCTGGGGCAGCGAGCGTGGATAGGGTGTACCCATGTAGGTGGTTTCAAAACTCGGATTCAGGACCTCCGCGGCCTGCACGCCGGACCACATCAGGAGGGTCAAAATGACCACACACCCCATCGCGGGGCGACCTACCCTTCTCTCCACGCCCCGATGCGCAGCGGCGCTGCGAGGGGCGGTCAAAACCCCCGTACCAGTCATAGCATCACCTCTATGGGCCAATCGAGGCCCACCAATGTACTACGCACTACTACGCACATAAATATCGATTTCATAAGCACTTGGAGAGGCGGAGGGTCCCCAATCGCCATACGTCGCGGTTGGGAGCCCAATCACAACTGCATTCGCGACAACGCGCCGGGCTTTCCGGGCAAGGCAGAATCAGACGTGAATTACGACGATACTTCTTTGGCTTGGTCTGATGGCACTTCTAAGTACACTCACTCACCTAAAGTATATCCTTTGGCCGCCCTTCGCCAAATGGAACAGGCGCAAAACTTTGCCGCTCCATAAGCCTTAAATCGGAAAACGCATCCCCAGTTCCCGCGTGGGCACCCGGGGTCCCATAAATCTGCGTGCGCGGCACATCCGCCGCATCAGGGCAGGGCCTGGAGCTGGATTTCCACGTCGGCTTTGCGGTTGTTCCGGACGATCGTGAACCGTACTGTATCGCCTACTTCATGGGCATCGAGGACTCGGAAAAGATCGTTCACGTTCCGGATGGGCTTGCCGTCGGCGCCGACGATCAGGTCGCCGAGAATGAGATTGTCAAACGAGTCTCTTCTCGTGGGTTGCAGGCCCGCCTTGTCGGCGGCGCTGCCGGGTGTAACGTTGAGAATCAGCACGCCTTCCAGTCCCAAGCGGCTCACGGCGTACTCCGGGACCCATTGAATGCCCAGCCCGGGCTTTTTGAGCTTTTCGCCGCGGACGAGCTGCGGGACGATCCGATTGACGACATCGACCGGCACGGCAAAGCCCACGCCGGCGTAGGTCCCGGAGGGACTGTAGATGGCCGTGTTGATCCCGATGAGGCGACCGGCGCTGTCGAGCAGCGGGCCGCCGGAATTGCCGGGATTGATGGCCGCGTCGGTCTGAATGACGCCCTGGATCGGGCGGCCCGAGGCAGACACGATCTCGCGGCCCAAGCCGCTGATGACGCCCGTCGTCAGGGTCTGGTCGAAGCCGAACGGATTGCCGATGGCGAAGACCTTCTGCCCGACCTGGAGATCGTTCGACGTGCCCAGCGCGAGCGGCGGCAACAGGTGCTTCGGGGCGTCGATCTTCAGCACGGCGATGTCTTTGTCCGGCTCAGCGCCGACGAGCTGCGCCGGCCAGGTGCTCTGATCCGCCAGGGTAACCCGCGCGCCCTGCGCGTTGGCAATGACGTGGAAGTTCGTTACCAGATAGCCGTTCTCGTCCCAGACGAAGCCGGAGCCGGCGCCTTGCGGCACCTCCAGGGCGCGCGAGCTGAAGAGCTCGTGCCGGACCGTCATCGTCGTGATGTACACCACCGACGGCGAGACCGACTTGAACAGCGCGATCGTGCCCTTCTCGTCCTCCGCCAGATCGCCGCGCGCGGTCACGGCACGCGGCTGGGCACCCTGGTAGTAGAGATCGGACAGCCAGGTCCGCGCTTCCTTGAACACAAACAGCAGGACCAGGATCAGCAGCAAAAGCGTAAGCCACGTCTGCGACCGGGGCCGGGCGGCGGGATACGGATGCTCGTGATAGGGTTCCACAGGCATTGACTCCAACTTATTTTTGTCTATTCGCGACAACGCCAAGAAACGTTTCCTTGGCTTCTCATACGCGACGCACGCCATGCGTGTTTAGCCTCAGCGGCGTCCTGGGGAGCGGGCCCCCCCCGGGAACGCCGCTCTCCCGAGCGGCTATCTTCAGAAGGCCAATCGGGAGATTGGCGGTCCCGGCCCTTTCCCCGACGCGGCGGCGCTGCGGGCGATACTGATCATAGGACGTCTGTCGGCGACTGTCAAAGCCGTATGATGTAGACCTCCAAGCAACTTTTTGGTTTGGACTCCCGCCTTCAGGCGGTTCAGAACCGCGTGAACGCGGTACTCCAAACGGCGGATGCGTACGATCCCGCCGGATCAGGGTAACGGGTTGAGATTGACCTGCACGTCCACCTTCTTGCCCTCGCGCAAGATCGTAAGAGGCACGGTATCGCCGACCTTGTGCCTGTCGATCACGCGGAAGAGGTCGTCCGTCGTGCGGATCGGTTCGCCATCCACGGCCACGATGAGATCGCCCAGCACAATCTTGCCCGAATCATTGCGTCGGGTCGCGCGCAAGCCGGCCTTCTCGGCGGTCGTGTTGGGTAAGATCGTGAGAATCAGCACCCCTTCGAGGCCGAGCCGGCGGACCAGATGGTCCGGCGCCGTGGTGATGCCGAGATTGGGTGTGGCCACCGTCCTGCCGCTGATGATTTCCGGGACGATCCAGTTGATGCAGTCGATGGGAATGGCAAAGCCGATGCCGGCGTAGGCCCCGGTCGGGCTGAGGATCGCCGTATTCATGCCGATCACGCGGCCGGCACTGTCGAGCAACGGGCCGCCGGAGTTGCCCGGATTCATGGGCGCATCGGTCTGAATCACGCCCTTGATCGGGCGATTGCCCGCGCCGGTGATCTCGCGGCCCAAGCCGCTGATCACGCCGGCGGTCAAGGTCTGGTCGTAGCCGAAGGGATTGCCGATCGCGAACACCCGTTGCCCCACCTGGAGGTCGCTGGAAGTGCCGATGGGAATTGCCGGCAGAAGATTCCGCGGCGCCTCGATCTTCAGGACGGCGATATCCTTGTCCGGATCGGTGCCGACGCGCTTCGCCTTCCAGATGGACTGGTCTCCCAGGGTGACCTGAACGACGTCGCTGTTCTGGACCACATGATAGTTCGTGACGATGTAGCCATTGGGATCCCAGACGAAGCCGGAGCCGGCATCCTCCTCGACATCGGCCGTGTGCAGGTGGAAGAGGTCGCGGCTGGCCTGTTTGTTCGTGACGAAGACCACCGAAGACGAGACGGTGTTGAACGCTTTGATGGCCACCTCCTCATCCGCCATCAGTTGTCCGCGCGTCGCAATGGGGCGGGGCTGTGCCCCCTGGGAATAGACCTCGACCGGACCACGCCTCGCCCCGGTGAACACGATCACAAGAACCAGCGCCAACACTCCCAGGACCAGCCACGCTGGAAACTGGGATAATCCGGCCGGACGTACATGGCTGCGCTTGTGATTCATGACGAGCTGCTCCCTTTTCTGTTTGTACCTGTGCGGCCGGGCGAATCATCATTCGCCCCTCCCGGCGCAGGGTTCCGTTGCGTGGAATAGTTACCCGACAGATAGCCGTCTTACTGGCCGAAGGCCATCGTAGAATCGCCGGCAGGAGGAGGGATATAAGCAAAAAGCGAGGATTCCCCATCAAAATAGCCACATGGCGGATAGAAGCATCACGGCGTGGGCTGTAGGGGCGGCCGGGACACAGGAGTGAGAGCTAAGGCACGTCGGCGGAGCCGGGAGACCCGCCGGCATTCGTGCTGGGCCGCCAAGCGGTTTTCTTGCCGAGGGTGTTCGGGTCCACCGCGTAGGGATCGCTGACGGTGAGCGAGAAGCCTCCACCATCGGTGGAGTTGTACCAGTTGTCGTCGTAGGTGAAGCTGTGAATCGTGCGGCCGGCGGCGTCCTGCAGCACGAGCCGTTCGCCGGCATTGTTGAGATTGCCGGCGTACCGGCCGGCGATGGGCAGACCCGGACCGTACTTCGCCTCGAACGCCGCAAGGTCTTTCACCACGACGCAGCAGCCGGTCGGAGGCAGCTTGTAGTTCGGAAAGGTGAAGTCGATGCCGTCCGTGAAGCGGACCAGGCCCAGGTTGATGGCCTCCAGACCGATATTCATCAATTCGATGTATTCGGTATTCGGGTCGTTGGGGTTGCCTGTCTCCTGAGGGTGATACATGATCTCGCTGATCCGCAGGCTTTCCGCCACCGGCCCGATGGCGAAGACCGCCTCGTTCAGCGCGCTCCAGCGGCCGCCGACCAGGGCCCGCGCCTTGATCTGCGTGCTCTCGTCGAGCCACACCGGCGCCGTGTAGCGTTTGACCCGCGCGGGCGCTTCCAGTCCGGCGGATTCCGCGGCCGCGAACTCCGCCGAGATCAGGAAGTCGGGACTCGTCAGCGCCATGTTCAGGCCCTGGAGCGCCAGGAGATTGCCGCCGGGCCGCAGCACTTCGGCGACGTTGACGATCTCGATATTCTCGAATTTGGCGGCGGCCGCCTCGGACTGGGCACTGTCGGCCACCGAATTCCAGGCGGGCGTCCCGGTGAAGTTGCGGCGCGCGACCTCGATGCCGTTGAGGTACGCGACGAAGCCGTCGTTGTAGCGGACGCGCAGGATCAGGGCGGCGATGTTCTGGATATTGCCCGTGAAGGAGAAAGGAATGCGGACATAGCAGCTTGTCCGCAGGCCGTACATGCTCGCGGTGAGGTCGAGGCTGAAGACGCCCACGGCGCGGGAGCCGCGATTGTAGCCGACGGGACCCGGACCGCCGGTGACGGACGTCCAGGCGGAGTCGTCGAAGGCCTGGCCGCCCCGCCAGGCGTCGTCCACGGTTCCGGCGGGCACGAGCACACGCTTCGGGGCGTTCTCCGGCACCAGCGTGACGGTCGTCGGCGCCCGGAGCGGCCCTGCCAGCGCGCGGGGGTCCGAGCCGTCGAGCGTGTAGTAGATCGGTCCCGGGGCGCTCATGGTCAGCTCGAATCCGGGGTCGGTCGGTCCCCCCTGTCGGTTGAAGACAGGCGGGGCCGGCGCGAATTCCGTGGCGATCTGGCTGTCCATCCACGTGAGCCGGTCGGCCAGCCAGCCCTGCATCCAGGTGATTTCTTCGCGGTAGGTCTTGGCGATGAACCAGTTGGGCCAGACATACGAGCCGAGGGTCGGCCAGCGGGTGTAGTTCCGCGCCGCCGGCTCATCGAGCAGCGTGGCGTAGTCCTCAACGATCCCTACCAGGCGGCGCGTCGTGAAGAGATTCCGCCGCAGGCCGAACCAGCGGTCGGCGCAGCGCAGCTTGAACTCGGGATCTTCGAACAGCCGGCGCCAGTACGGATAATCGCCGTCGCCGAGCAGGCTGTAGTACCAGCCGGTAGCGTGCCAGCCGTCGTTGTAGTTGGCGTTGCCGAGCGATAGGTCGTAGTCCCAGACGGGGCCCATGACGAGCTTGCCGTTGCGGTCCTTGTGATAATAGGTGCTCAGGCGAAAACCGTCGATGTTCTTGCTCAGCTCGACAACAATGTGGTTGTCGATGAAGGAACCGACGTCGATGAACTTGGCATAGCCGTTGACGGGGTCCGTGAAGTTCGCGCCATACAGCGTGGCCTCGAACATATTGACGTAGTTCTTGATCCAGTCCTTCTGCGCCTGAGTGAGGTTGGGCCCGCTGGGGTCTTTGAACACCAGGCTCAGGCCCCGGCTGGTGCTGAACGACTGGTCTTCCGGATCGACCTTGTCCTTGGCGATGATGTAGCCGCCGGAGATGGCCGGCTCCTCGGTGTCGCCGGACCCCAGCTTGGCGATATCGACGCGTTGGGGGCCGACCTTGATGTTCTCCATGAACACATACACGCCGATGTAGTCGCTCATGGTGACGGCCGAATCGTCCGAATTGAGGAACAGCTCGATGAAGCGCGTGTGCGCGGCCCATTGCCCGATCTCATTACTCCATTGATACGGCAGGACGTTGCGCATCAGCGACTTGTCGGAGTACATCCCCTGGAGCACCCAATCCGATTCGGGCGGAAAACCCAGGATCGACACATCCTTATCGCGGCCCTGGCCGTCCTGCGTCTCGAAGTGGTACTGCTTTTTGGCGAAGCCGGCAGAGCTCTTGCCGCGGACGTCGATCACTGCCGGGCCGACGAAGTCAATGGGGCCAGTAATTGCCGCCCTGCCCTCCACGCCGGTATTGACAAAGAAGCCGAACGCCGGGACCTGTGCCGTCGAGACCGTTTTGCCCAGCGTGTCGATCACGCCAATCGGCAGCGGCGAGGTGAAACTCAGCAGGTCCGCGCCGAGGAAGATGTACCGCTCCATGCTCACACTACTCTGCTTCCAGCCCGGCCTGATCGCCACCGCCTTCAACGTCGTGGTCTTGCCGATTTTCAGCGTCGCCGTGTAGACCGAGCCCATGGACGCGGCGGACCGGGCCCTCGTGGCGCTGGGGCTCAACGGGTCGGAGCCGTCGAGGCTGAAGTAGATCGTAGCCTCCGGCGTGGCGGTCATGATCGTGACCATGAACGGCTCGGTGCAGAAGCCGCTCGCCACACTGATCGAAGGCGGCTCGACCGTCCCCTCATAGAGAATGGCATTGGCGGCACCGGGCGTGGGGGACGCGCTGGTCTGCCACTCGGGTCCGCCATCGGGGAACCGGCCGTAGGAGACATCCGTCTGCTGCTGTCCGAAGGAGAGACTATCGATCAACGTTGCACCGTCGGCCGCAAAGAAGCCGACCTCTTCTCCTTCATTGCTGAGCTTAAAGCCCGCGTGCAGGCCGGTGCCGGCAACCTGGGCGTCGGCCCAGATCAGCAGATAGCCGTGGGCGGCAATGGTCGTGGCGGTCGGGGTGTTCGCGGGAATCTGCCATTTGGTGGGCTCGGAAAGATCGTCCGTCAGGTAGCAGCCCCCCACGTCGACGGCGGTGCTGCCCTTGTTGTACAGCTCGATCCAGTCGTCGTACTGGCCCTGCGGATCGGCGAGGGTCTGGCGGTTCGACGCCATGATTTCGTTGATGGCGACCGAAAGGGGCGCTGCCCGCCTCGCTTGCGCAAGACCCCCCGCGCCGACGCCCAGAGCCAAGACCGCCAGCAACAGTCGGAAGCGATATGTCACTGGGCCCACCTCTGTCGACTCCCACGGATCGGTTGCGCCGCTGCGCCCGCCCCAGGCCCGCAGGGCCGCTGTGCGGCCGGGCTGCGCGTCGGGGGCGGACGGAACCCGTTGGGAGTACCGCCTTCAGGCGGCCTGAAGACCGCGTAAACGCGGTACTCCGAACGGACGGCGGGCAGACCGCACCCGCCAGTCTCATATTGTACCCAATTTGCCACCCCTCCGTCAAGGCCGAGCAGCGTGTGCGGCTGCACCGGCCCCATTCACTCGCACCACATCATCAGTCTGTCAGATGGAACTCCGCGATGATCTGACGGGCCGTATGAACGACCTGGGGCAATGCGGCGGCCACGTCCGGCGACAAGTCCAGTGCGAGTCCGATCCGACCCGGCTGAACGCCAAGGATGTGTACTTCGGGCCGATGGCTTCGGTCGAGGAACTCCAGAGCCTCCAACAGCCCCAGTTCATGCAGGGAATGTCTCTGGCCGGTCTCGGCAAGCTCCTCGCTACGGCAGTGGTAGAGAGTCCCCGGCGCCTGCCCTGCGTCCATCGCGTCAATCACGAGTGCCTTGGCACAGCGCTCCAGAAAGGGCAGCGCGCTGAGAAAATCTGTCTCGGCGGCCAGGACAGCCGTCTCGGGAGGAGGCTCGACCTGCAGGAGGCGCGCCGCATGGACCCCTACGCCGTCATCGGACAGCAGGCAATTGCCGATGCCAAGGATCAGATAAGGTTCCCAAGGACTCATCAGCGACGGAGCTCAGAATATGATTGCGCGTGCGGAGTCGGCCGGCCGGCAGACGTGGACGGCACAGGCCAGACACGGATCGAACGAATGAACAACGCGCAGCACCTCGGCAGGTTGCTGGGAGTCCGCCACCGGCGTCCCCACCAGGGCCTTTTCGATGGGGCCGGGCTGGTGTTGATCGTCCCGGGGTGACGCGTTCCAGCAGGTCGGGGTGACCACCTGGTAATGAGCGATCTTGCCCTGGCGAATCTTCAGCCAGTGGCCCAGAGCCCCGCGCGGCGCTTCGGTCAGTCCGGCCGCCTCCCCCTCCGCCGGAACAACATATCTCGAATAGACCGCCTCGCCCGGCTTGATCTCATCCAGCCAGCCCGGCAGGGCCTCCGCGATCTTCAGCGCCTCAGTGGCCCGCGCTCGATGGCGGTCATGAACGGAGATTCCTTTGCGGTAGTGGCCGCCAATCGTCATCCGGGCCAGAGGACCCGTTTCGCAGGGCTGCCCTTCGTACCGGGGTGCTTTGAGCCATGAATAGGCTCCCTCCTTGGGATACACGGCCGCCGTAGCACCATTCGAGGGATGGCGGTTGGCCGCGCCATCATCATACCACGAGTGCGTAACCTGTTCCGTGACCGCCTCGGGGTTCATCGGCTGACTCTCCTTGCCTCCGTCGGTCGCCCGGCCGCCGGAGAAGAACAGCCCTTTGCCGGCCGCCTCCAACGGGAATCCGCCGAATGCCAGCAAGTTCCCATATCCTCGGCCCAGTTGATTATATTCAGGATAACGCGAGGCCACAAAATCCACGTCGGGCACGCACACGCTCCGGATGAAATCCGTAATCGTCCCGATGTACTTGCGGAACGCGGCAATCTGGTCCGTGGTCGGCACGTTCGTAAACCCGCCGGGCACGAACGCCGGGGAATGCGGTTGGCGGCCCGCAAATACCGCGGCCATTTCATTGGTCTGCCGGACCGTCTTGAGCGCGGCCTGGTAGTGCTCCACCAATCGGGTCGCATCCCCGCCCGTGATCCGCCGGTCCACGTTCCACTGTGGCTCCCACGGCGGCATCCCCGGTCCACCGACATAATCCAACAAGGAGAGCTGATAAAAGTGGAGGACATGCGACTGGATGAAATTCGCTCCCAGCACCAGATTGCGCAGCACGCGTGCGTTCTCCGGGATGGTGCTTTGCGCCGCCTTCTCCAGCGCCAGGGCGGCGGCCACCCCGTGCGGGACCGAACAGACGCCGCAGATTCGCTGGGTGAGGTGAGGTGCGTCCGACGGGTCCCGGCCCACCAGCATCGTTTCGAATCCGCGAAACGAGGTCCCGGACAGACGCGCCTCGATCACCTGCTGCTTTCCGTCCACCGTGTCGGCCGTCACATCCACACGTAAATGACCTTCCAGTCGCGTCACAGGATCAATCGTAATAGTAGTCGGCATAATCCAAGCTCCCGAATTGGATTCTCAATTCTTCGACGACATCAGCCTCGGCCTCGACCCCGGCCGCGCCCCCCGCCCGGCCCGCGTCCCCTGCCGGGACCGCGCTGGCGTAACAGGCTAGCGGTCCCGGGGAAGGTTGGGTCGGTACAGCCCAGACAGGGTGAGCCCGCCGCAATGCACCAGTTCACGCGATTGTTCCACTGTGTCGTCGGACACGGGGCCGATCCCAGTTCGCCCCAACAGCCGAGTGCCTCCATGCATCGCCCCCTTTCCCCAAGACTTCGGGCCTCGCCACGGCCGTGGAAGGGACAATCGTCGCACATCCTGCGGCCCCCATAGAGCGACACAGGCCGGCCCCGGCCGTCCACGGCCACGGCCTTGCCCTGGAGCAGCGGCACCAGCGTCTCGACGATCCAATTCGGATGCGGCGGGCAGCCGGACACGTTGATCGTGCTCTTCCCGATCGCCTCGGACACACTCTTGACCGCCGTGGGGTTGGCTCCCATCGCGGAGATCCCACCATACGCCGCACAGGTCCCCACGCACATGACCTGCTTGGCTTTCTCCGCGAGAATCCGCACGGCCTCCAAGAACGATACCTCCCGGCCCCCGTCCGACCACGGCGTGCAGGCATGTCCGTCAAAGGCCGTCGGCACCCCGCCCTCTACCAGCAGGATATAGTTGCTCGCCTTCCTGACCTCAGCCACCACCGCTTCTCCCGCCCCGGCGGACAGGGTCGGGTGATAGATGAGGTTGACGCTCTTGATCAGCACCTCGGCGGCATCGACCGGCTTCGAGGGCGCGATGTAGTTCAGGAAAGAGATCGTGCAGCCACTGCACCCGCTGCCCTGCAGCCACAACACCGACGGCGCCCCGGGATCGGCCAAGGCCTCCTCCAGATCCGTGAGTTCCTTCGGGCCCAGCCCCAGCGAAGCCGAGGCCAGCGCGCAACAGCGTAGAAATGCTCGTCGGGAAATCTGCATTGGCAATCACCTCTCACAAGATAGTCGCACCCCGGGTGCGCCCGCACGGCCGGCGGCCGGAGGAATCCCCCTTCAGCAAACCTCTACTACACTCCTTGCCTGTCTATCCTGATAGTGGCGGCGTCTGGAAAATGGTGACAAAAAATCTCCCCTTGCTCGGACGGAAACAGCACGGGGAGCGTACCGCCGCGCGCAGACTGCCCTGGAACTGTGGGGGAAGATGAGTTGCGAAAGCGTTTGACGAAAGTGAGAGGGTGTGCGAGAAGCAGCGCCTCTCTCGGGTGGCATCGTCAAGCGCAGCTTGGCGATGGCGGTTTTGGCGTGCCTGGGACCATCGCCAAGGCCTTCGGCCTTGACGCTGCCACCCGTCATGTCTTGCGCGTAGCGTCTGGCCTGATGAATTTTGACGAACAAGTTCGGTAGTCAGAACCCGGCAGCCGGTCCTCGTAGGGCGAGCGTCCCCGCTCGCCTAGGAAAGTCGTGCGAGGACGCACGACCTACGAAGAGGGCTCCCCTTTAGGACC
>Ga0315279_10008817_pt1 | contig 12144 bp, 11 predicted proteins | sample YL17G06_20_MG_FD_203694 | JGI IMG/M metagenome (GOLD analysis project Ga0315279, IMG submission 203694) | Sediment microbial communities from Yellowstone Lake, YNP, Wyoming, USA - YL17G06_20 | ecosystem: Environmental > Aquatic > Freshwater > Lake > Sediment | place: USA: Wyoming | collected...
GCTGGCCGTGCCTACGCGCATCGGAGGCATCGCGCGATACGCCGGCGACTCCTGGCACCGCGTGATCGACGACACCGCACGCGTGCCCGGCAACCCGTGGTTCATCACCAGCCTGTGGCTCATGCGCTGCGAGATCGTACAGGCGGAGACCGTGGCGGACCTGGAGAAATCCCTGGGCTGGATGCGGTGGGTGATCCGCTGGGCGCTGCCATCGGGCGTCCTGGGCGAACAGTTGCACCCAGAGACGGGCGAGATGCTCGGCGTCGGGCCGCTCTCGTGGAGCCATGCCGAGGTCGTGGCCGCCCTGACCGAGTACCTCGAGAAACGCTGTTCCCTGCTCGAGCGCGAAGGCAAGATCCAGCACCTTCACCTGCGCGGCCGGTACGCCGACCGCTACATGGCGCCGCACGATTGGGAAGCCCGCGACGGACACTCGCCCGACGGCAGGCCGCGAACGCCGGGGCGGTGACGCCGGCGCGCCCAACTGCCCCGGCGGTCCGGCCGGTTGGCACGGCCTCCCGAGGCTGGGCAGCCGTGCTGCAAATCCGGCAACGTGGCCATGCAAGCGCCGCGTGGCCACGCAACTCCTCAATCGAGGAGCGGCGGGTCGCTAACTCTTACTCCACGGCCACCGGAATCCCCCTTTTTTCGGCTCGGCCGGTTTCGTCGCGCCGGCCGCCGGGGCTTTCTCAGACACCTTGGTGTGGTGGCGCTCGACGAGGCCCTTGACGGCCTTCGCCACGCCATCGGCCAGTTCCTTGGTGCCCGTGCGGACGGCACTCTTGACCGTCCCGGTGACCATGGCCACGCCGATGCGCCGGTTGGCACCCGTGTCGATAAGTTCGATCTGGGCAGTCAGGAAGGGGTTGACGCCGAAGCCCACGGCCCGCAGCGCCGAGCCTCCCGGGTCGAAGTCCACGAACTTCCCGCGAATGGCGAGCCCCCCGGCCGGCGGGGCGCCGCGGATCACGGTTGCGAACATCCGCGTCTCGGCCAGTTTCTCCGCCACGGACGCCTGCGTCTCCGGAACGATCGCCGGCGGGATGCGCCCGAGCATCGGCGAGGCGTCGAACGGCTCCACGCCGACCGCCTTGAACGGGTCCAGTATCGTCGGCCCGGCAAGGTCCTGGACCTCCAGGTACCTGGGCGTAGCACCGGCGACCGTGTACATCCCCTGCTCCGCCGCCTTCATGCAGCCAGGCGCCGCCATCACCGCCAGCAAACCCGCCAGAATCGCTTGTCTCATGGGCGTTCCCTTTCCGAAGTCCGCGCTCTGCCGCGTTATCATACCTGACCGGGGCCGCCGTACGCAAGGAATTGCACCCGACGTTGCAGCGCCCGCGAAATGGGTGTATAATCGATGATTGGCGACCGCACGGAGGTGCGATGTACGTTGGCTGAGAACGAGAATAAGTACGTCACCCGGTCGGGGCTGAAACTCGAGCATGCTCTGACGGTGTTCGGCATCGACCCCGCCGACAAAATCTGTGCGGACCTCGGCAGCCACCAGGGCGGGTTTGTCGATTGCCTCCTGGCGCACGGCGCCGCGAGAGTCTATTCGGTCGATACCTCTTACGGAACCCTCGCCTGGAAACTCCGCAAGGACCGTCGCGTGGTGGTGATGGAACGCACCAACGCCATGCACGTCACCCTTCCCGAACCGGTGGACCTCGTGACCATAGACGTCGGATGGACATGCCAGCGCTTCGTCCTGCCGGCGGCCCTGCGGCTCCTGAAAAACGGCGGCCGCATCATCAGCCTCATCAAACCCCAATACGAGGCCGGAGAGAACGAACGCCACGACGGCGTCGTTCCGGAGGAGAACGTCGACCCGGTCCTTGAGCGTGTGCGGGTCGACGTGCAGACGGCGGGCCTTGAAGTGCTCGGCGAGACGCGATCTCCTCTCAAGGGCGGCGGCGGGAACGTCGAGTTCCTCTTCCTCATTGCTTGGGCTTCCGGGCCGGCTATCGCCTGATCCGCACGGGCGCACTTCCTTTTCGCCGCAGAGAACGCACAGGACGCAGAGAGATAAGCATAGACACGGATACGGCAAGAGGGATGAGGGGGAAACCCAGGACTACTTGCTCTGGCCTGGCAGCATGACGACCGGTTCGGCCAGGAGGCGCTCGATCCGGTCGGCCAGGAGCGCCTCGTGGCCCGGCGGCAGCCCTTCGAACATATCGCGGACGACGCTCTGGCGGTCCATCAGGAGCATCGTGGGCACGGTGCCCTTGAAGCCGGCCCGGCGCCGGAGTTCGTCCCACGCCACCTTCGGTCCCAGCGCCAACACGTAGGGAATGTTGAACTCGCGCCGGAACGCCTCGACCGCCTCTTTCGACTGGGCCGGTTCGCCCGTCTGCTCATACGCCAGACCCACCACCTCGAAGCCGCGGTCATGGTATCGCTCGTACAGGCTCACGAGCACCGGCGCGGACCGGCGGCACGGGGCACACCACGTGCCGAAGATGTCTACGAGGACCACTTTGCCCATCAACGATTGAACCGCGATCTCGCCGCCATCGCTGCGCGGCGCCTTCGTGAACGCCTCGAACCGGAAGAGGATCGGCGTCTCGTCGGGGCTGGCGGGCGTGCTCTCGCCGCTGTCGCCGTCGCACCCGAAAACGAGGAAGGCGAGCGACGCCGACACCGCCCAGGCGATTGGGGGCCGCCTCCCATGCCTGGCGGCCGCGCGGCAGTTGCCACAGCCTGTTCGCCTGGCAATCATGGCTCTTTCTGAGTGTCGCCGTTTCTGACCTTGAAGACGCAGAAGTCGCCGCACATCGAGCAGACGTCCTCGTGGCCCGGGCGTCGCTCGCGCCGCAGGTCCCTCGCCCGCCCGGGGTCGAGCGATTCGGCCACTTGCTGCTCCCAGTCGCGGCGGCGGCGGGCCTCGCTGAGGCGTCGGTCCCAGGCCCGGGCGTCGGCCCGGCCGCGGGCCACGTCGCCCGCGTGGGCGGCAATCCGGGCCGCAATCACGCCCTCGCGCACGTCCTCCGGCCGCGGCAGGCCCAGGTGCTCCGTCGGCGTAACGCAGCAGAGGAAGTCGGCCCCGGCCATCGCCGCGGCCGCCCCGCCGATGGCGCTTGTAATATGGTCATATCCTGGCGCTACGTCGGTCACGATAGGGCCGAGGACGTAGAACGGCAGGCCGCCGGTCAGTTCCTTCTCGAGTTTGACCTGCGATTCGACCTGGTCGAGCGGCACGTGGCCGGGGCCTTCGATCATCACCTGGACGCCGGCAGCCACGGCGCGCTTGCCGAGGTCCGCCAGGATCATCAACTCCTCGACCTGGGCTGCATCCATGGCGTCGGCGATCGCGCCCGGGCGCAGGCCGTCGCCCAGGCTCAAGGTCACGTCGAACTCCCTCGCGATGTCGATGACCTCGTCGAACCGCGCCAGCAGCGGGTTCTCCTGGTTATGGCGATGCATCCAGTGGGCCAGGAACGTGCCGCCGCGGCTCACGATGCCGCAGACCCGCCGCCGCACTGACTCCGACTCCGCGATCCGCCGCGACACGCCGCAGTGGACCGTCACGAAATCCACGCCCTCCTCGGCATGCCGGCGGACGCTCGCCAGCATGTCGTCGGCGGTCATCTGCGCGATATCGCCGTGGGCCCGCGCGGCATTGGCGGCCGCCTCGTAGATCGGCACCGTGCCGACGGCCACCTCGCAGGCGTCCATGAGCGCGCGCCGGACGGAGGGGATATCGCCGCCAGTCGATAAATCCATAATAGCGTCGGTGCCCGCCTGCTGGGCGGCCGCCAACTTCGCCAACTCCACCGCCACGTCGGCGTAGTCGGGGCTCGTGCCGAGGTTCGCGTTCACCTTGACGCGCAGCCCCCGGCCGACGCCCATGACGCGCGACGAGCGCCGGTTCTTATTGAGGGGGATGACGATGCGGCCGTCGGCCACGTCCCGGCGGACCGCCTCGGCGGTCACGCCTTCCGCCGCCGCGACGGTCCGCATGGCGTCGGTCACCTTGCCCTGCCTGGCCAGTTCCACCTGGGTCATGCTTCCACGGACTCCGTTTCTCCCGATGACCCCCGCTTTCGGTCGGGGGCAAACCGCTCCGCCCCGTCTCCCCGCGGCGCGAGGTGCCCCCTGGCCGTCCTTCCGGCCGATCGCCGCGCCGGTCTCTTTGCCTGCCGCCAGGCCGGCGCTCGCGCCGACCTTCGCGCGAGTCGCCACGGCGATCCTGAGGCCGACCGCCGCGCCGGTCCCCGGGCCGACCTTCGCGCCGAATCTCACGCTCGCCCTTCATGAACGGATGCGGCGGCTCGGCGCCTCCCAGTGCCCCGCGCTCCTCGGGGCCGGGTTCCCGTCGCCACTGGCGCTCGCGCGGAACGGGGCGAGGCTTCCTCCGCTCCTGCCAAGGCGGCCTCGCGCCGCGGCCGGCTTGCCGGGCCGCGCGTACGTCCGGCCCGTGCTCCGCCGCCGGCCGAGCCGGCCGTGCCGCAACCGCTTCGTGCGGCCGTACCCGCACAGGCGGCGGCTCGTCGGGCAACTTCCGCAGGTATTCTACCTCGTCCGGGGACAGGCGTCGAGACTGGCCGACCCCCAGACCCTTCAGGCTGATCCGCCCTATGCGTGTCCGCACGAGTTCGCGGATGTTGTGCCCCAGTTTGGCCAGGAAGCGGCGGATCTGATGGTGGCGGCCCTCGCGCAGGGTCACCTCGACTATAGACCGCGCGCGGCCGTGTTTCAGCAGTCGCACCTCGGCCCGTTTCGTTCGCCCCTCGGCCAACCACACGCTGCGGATGAGGCGGCCCATGTCGCCCTTCGTGAGGTCCCCGGCCGCGGTGGCTACGTACGTCTTCGGCACCTCGTACCGCGGATGGGTCAGGCGATTGGCGAACTCGCCGTCGTTTGTCATCAGGAGCAGGCCCTTGGCGTCGACATCGAGCCGGCCGACGGCGAACAGCCGGGCCTTGCTCCCGGTCATGAGGTCGATCGGCCGCCGCCGCCCTGCGGGGTCAAGGTTCGTACACACGACGCCCTTGGGCTTGTTGAGGATCCAGTACTCGGGGTGCTCGGCCCGGATGCGCTGGCCATCGAGTCGCACGTCCTGCGTCTCGAGGTCGGCCCTGGCGCCCAGTTCGCTCACGATCTGGCCGCCGACCGCAACGCGGCCGCCTGTGATCATCTCCTCGCAGGCCCGCCGCGAGCCGAATCCGGCCCGGGCGAGCAGTTTCTGGAGACGTTCAAGAGCCATAGTCACCCTGACCGGCGTGGAACGCGGCAGGCAAGCCCGCCGGCGAGCCAGGCCGCGTCTTGCCTGGCCCGATTCTCGCGCCCTCTGTTTCTTGCCTTTCCTGCGTCCCTACGTCCTTATATCCCTCGTCGTCATTGCGTCGGAGCCTTGCCGGCAGGCGCAGCCACGAGCACGGTCAGTCTCTGCGGCGCTTCGAGGGCGTATTCCTCGAGGTCGGCAGGCACCAGGACCGTGTCGCCCGCGCGGATGGGCATGGTGCCTTCGCGCGTGGCCAGGCGGGCGGCGCCCGCCAGCACCACCAGCGCCACCCAACCGCCGTCCATATCTGCCGCCCACGGCCGGCGGTCGATTTGGATGCGGGTCAGGCTGAACGCGTGGCAGTCGACGAGGTGCTCAATCACCAGGCCGGTCTCGTCGGCCGTCTTGCCGCGCCCGCCCTGGGGCGTCATGTCGCCGCCGAAGCGGACGGTCTCGAGTGCTTCGCGGATGTGCAGTTCGCGCGGCTTGCCGTCGAGGCCCACGCGGTTCCAGTCATACATGCGGTACGTGAGGTCCGAGTTCTGCTGCACCTCCGCCACCACCACGCCGGGGCCGATGGCGTGCACCATGCCGGCCGGCACCCAGATGAAGTCCCCCGCCTTGACGGCACGGACCGCCAGCATGTCCTCAACCTTCCCGGCCTTGAGGGCCGCCGCAAACGGCGAGCGCGTGGTTCCGGGCTTGACGCCATGAATCACCCACGCGCCGGGTTCGGCGTGCAAGACGGTCCAGCACTCGGTCTTTCCGCTCTCGCCCGCGTGATGGACCGCCGCATAGGAATCGCCGGGATGCACCTGGACGCTGAGCCGATCGGAGGCGTCAACGAACTTCACCATGAGGTTGAACCTGGCGGCCGCGCCCTGCGCGAAGTCATCGCGGCCCAAGATGGCGGCCCCGTGCCGCTCGAGGATCCAGCGGAGGGTCTTGCCGGCCAGCGGCCCCTCGGCCACGAGGCTGCGGCCGTGCGGATGGTCGGCGAGTTCCCACGACTCGCCGATCCGCCGATCGGGGGGCAGGGCCTTGCCCAGGAGGTCCGCCAGGCGCCGCCCGCCCCAGACCTGCTCCTTGAATACCGGCTGCATCTTCATTGGCTGCACCGGGTTCCCCTTTTCCGGGAGTTGAGGAGTTCGCACGAAGGCGTGAGTGTACCACAGCCGGGGGATAATCGGAAGCCTTTTCGCCCCTTCGCTCTCCGCGGTGAAACAGACGTGCGAAGAGGCTGAATCGCACAGCAAGGCCGTTACAGCAGGTTCTTATCGGACAGGCCGATCTCGCGGGCGATGTCGCGGAACTCTTCCTTCGAGACCTCCTCGAGCCGCCGGCCGCGCTCCCTGAGTTTCTCGTTGAACTTGACGGCCTTTTCCTGCATGACGCCGTGGGTCTCCTCGCTGCCGCCGACGAGTTGGAAGTTCTCGCCGCGCGTCAGGCGCAGGTGCCCGTCGTCGTTGTCCAGGCCGAGGCCCAGCAGGAGCGCCTTCTTGTCTTCCTTCTTCGCAGGCATGGCCATTTTATAGCCGCACCTGCCCGCAACGTCAAGTCGCCGCTGCATGCACGTACAGTCCTTTCTGCTTGAGCCACGCGCCGCCCGGTGTTAGTCTGGCGGTTCGTGGCGCCCGACGTATGGGCGCCGCGCCCTGGAATGAGGAGGATGCTCGTGAAGAAGATGAAGGCGCTCGTCAAGAGCAAGGCCGAGCCCGGCCTGTGGCTGGCGGAAGTGCCCATACCCGCCGTGGGCATCAACGACGTGCTGATCCGGATTCACAAGACCGCCATCTGCGGAACCGACATACACATCTACAACTGGGACGCCTGGTCGCAGAAGACGATCCCCGTGCCGATGACCATCGGCCACGAGTTCGTAGGGATCGTCGAGCGGGTGGGCGACAACGTCACCGACTTCAAGGCCGGCGACATCGTGAGCGGCGAGGGGCACCTGGTGTGCGGCCGCTGCCGCAACTGCCTGGCCGGGCGGCGGAACCTGTGCCCAAAGACCAGCGGCGTCGGCGTCAACCGCGACGGGGCCTTCGCCGAGTACCTCTGCATTCCCATGACGAACGTCTGGTACTGCGACCCGGCCATCCCCCTGGAGGTCCTGTCGTGCTTCGACCCGCTCGGCAACGCCACCCACACCGCCCTCTCGTTCAGCGTGCTCGGCGAAGACGTGCTCATCACCGGTGCCGGCCCCATCGGCCTCATGGCGACGGCGATCGCGCGGCACGCGGGGGCCCGGCACATCGTCACCACCGACAGCAACCCCTACCGGCTGGGCCTTGCGAAGAAGATGGGGGCCACCGTGGCGTTCAATATCGCCAAGGACGGCAGCCTCGAGGAGGTTCAACGAGTGCTCGGCATGAAGGAGGGGTTCGACGTCGGGATGGAGATGTCGGGGAGCGCCGCGGCCCTGCGCGACATGCTCGCCAACATGTGCCACGGCGGCAAGATCGCCCTCCTGGGCATTCCCGAGCCCCACACCGAGATCGACTGGAACCTCGTCGTCTTCAACAGCCTGACCATCAAGGGCATCTACGGCCGCGAGATGTACGAGACCTGGTACAAGATGACCGTCATGATCCAGAGCGGCCTGGACATCATTCCGATTATCACGCACCGGTTCCACTACACCGAGTTCCAGAAGGCCTTCGAGATCATGCGCTCGGGCCGCTCCGGCAAGGTCATCCTGAACTGGGTGGAATAGGGAGTCGCCATGTTCGGCAAGATGAAAGCCGCCCTGGAGCGAACCATCGGCGAGGTCCGCGCCGCGGGGCTTTATAAGGATGAGCGGGCCATCACGAGCCCCCAGGGCGCCCGCATCACCGTCGGCAGACGCGAGGTCCTTAACCTGTGCGCGAACAACTACCTCGGCCTGGCCTCGCACCCGGAGGTCGTGGGGGCGGCCCGCGAGGCCCTGGACCGCTGGGGCTACGGCCTCTCGTCGGTCCGGTTCATCTGCGGCACGCAGGCCATCCACAGAGACCTGGAGCGGGCGATCAGCGAGTTCCTCGGCACCGAAGACACCATCCTCTACAGTTCGTGCTTCGACGCCAACGGCGGCCTGTTCGAGACCCTGCTGGCGGCCGAAGACGCCGTCCTGAGCGATGAACTGAACCACGCCAGCATCATCGACGGCATCCGCCTCTCGAAGGCCCAGCGGTTCCGGTTCAAGCACGCCGACATGGCGGACCTGGAGGCCCAACTCAAGGCGGCCGCCGGCGCCCGGTTCCGCCTGGTCGCCACCGACGGCGTGTTCTCGATGGACGGCGACATCGCCGACCTCGAAGGCATCTGCCGCCTGGCCGAGACCTACGATGCCCTCGTGATGATCGACGATTCGCATGCCGTCGGCTTCGTCGGCCCGACGGGCCGCGGCACGCACGAGCACCGCGGCGTCATGGGCCGCGTCGACATCATCACCGGCACGATGGGCAAGGCCCTCGGCGGCGCCAGCGGCGGGTACACGAGCGGACGCAAGGAGATTATCGAGATGCTGCGGCAGCGGTCGCGCCCGTACCTCTTCTCCAACACCCTTGCGCCGATGATCGCCGCGGCTTCCATCAAGGCAATCGAGATTCTCTCGCGTTCCACCGAACTCAGGGACCGCCTGATGGAGAATACCCGCTACTTCCGCGCGGGGATGGCGGCCCGCGGGTTCAACATCCGGCCGGGCGAGCACCCCATTGTTCCGATCATGCTCGGCGACGCCAAACTGGCCCAGACCGCGGCCGCGAGGCTTCTCGCGAAGGGCGTTTACGCCGTCGGATTCTTCTATCCCGTGGTGCCGCAGGGCGCGGCACGCATCCGGGTTCAGGTCTCTGCGGCTCATACGAAGCAGGACCTCGACTTCGGCATGCAGGCGTTTGAAGAGGTCAAACGTGAGGTCGGGTTCTGACGACACTTCGATCTGCGTCCCCAACCAAGGTTCCGGAGCGACCTTGCGTAGCAGCAGGGGTTAGAGCCAGTAACCAGCTGAACCGCGGAGAAAGCCCTTTTGTGAAAGGGCCTGGCATACGCCGGGCCGAGGAGCAGGCAGGATGGCGAGCGGTTCCATAACGCTGCTGCGCAAGTGGGGCCTGGCCATTCCGGGCATGTTTCTGTGCGCCGGGCCGTGCAGCGCCGAGTCGCTGGACCAACTGCGCAAGACGGCGGCGGGCCTGGCGGGCTGCACCCTCAGCCTCTTCCGGGCGGGCATCTGGAAGCCCCGGACGCATCCGGGGACGTTCTCCGGCGCCGGCGTGGCGGCCCTCGACTGGCTCGTCAAGATCCGCGAGGAATTCGGTTTTCCTGTCGGGGCCGAGGTCGGCACGCCGCAGCACGTCGAGGCCGCCCTCCAGCACAAGTTGGACCTGCTCTGGATCGGCGCCAGGACCACGCCCGACCCATTCGCCGTCCAGAACATCGCCGATGCCTTGAAGGGCGTCGACGTGCCCGTGCTCGTGAAGAACCCCGTCAGCCCGGACCTCGAGACGTGGCTCGGGGCGCTCGAGCGGGTCCACAACGCCGGCATCCGGCGCCTCGGAGCGGTTCACCGCGGCTTCGCCACACCCACGGATACGCGGTACCGGAACCCGCCGCTGTGGCGGATTCCCATCGAGTTGAGGCGGCGCTGGCCGGACCTGCCGCTCATCTGCGACCCCAGCCACATGTGCGGCCGGGCCGACATCGTTTTCCCCACCGCCCAGGAGGCAATCGACCTGCTGTACAACGGCCTCATGGTCGAGGTGCATCACAACCCGGCCGAGGCCTTGAGCGACGCGGCGCAGCAACTTACGCCGGCCCAGTTCCGCGACATGCTCGCCCACCTGACGATCCCAAAGGAATCAGGCGACAGCCTCTCTTACGACATTGAGATGCGGAGGCTGCGGCACACCGTTGACGACATCGACGACGACCTCGTGGAACTCCTCGCGCACCGGATGGAGGTGGCCCGCGCCATGGGCGACCTGAAGCGCTGCCACAAGGTCTCGACGCTCCAGTTGGGCCGGTGGATGGAAATCCTCGCCAGCCGCGGCGCCGCCGCCAAGATGAAGGGGCTTAGCGAGGACTTCGTCATGCAGGTCTACCAGATTATTCACGAAGAGGCCATCCGGGTCCAGGAAGAGCCCGTGTTCCGAGAGGCGGACCGGCGCCCTCCCGATAGCGAGCCGGGCGGCGGCAAGTCCGAACCCGAAAAGCCGTAGCGAGCGAAAGGCTGCCATCGTGAATGCCCTTGATTGCGCAACGCCAGACTGCGCGGCGGGTCTCATGACCCGCCGCGGACATGCTTTTTCTGGCCGCCGCTGGGCACCTCCTGCGCGGTGGCTCGGCAGGCCCACCGCGCACGGCGTCAAGTGGCGCTGTAGTATTAGGTGGCGTTGCAGGATTAAGCGGTTCGTGGTCCTGATCCTGATGGCGGCGATGGCGGCCGCAGCGCCGCTCGGATGCCAGCGGTCCGACGACGGCCGGAAGGTCATCCGCGTTACGCGGAATATCGGCGGCCGCGAGGGGTTCCGCATCCACTTCGAGGCCTGGAAGGCCGCCTTCGAGAAGCAGAACCACGGCTGGACCATGGAGTTGATCGACCTGGGGAACGCCGAGGGCTCCGAGTTCTACAAGTCGCGCATCGCCACCGGCGACCTGCCCGAGATCGTCATGACGTGGCAACTGGCGCGGATGCTGGCCGACGGCGGGCACCTCGTCCCCTTCGCCGACGACTACTACAACAAGTTCGGCATTGCCCTGCCCCCGCCGTACAAGGGCAAACGCTACACCACCCAGGGCGGCATCCAGGTCCAGGGCATCGCCGTCAACAAGAAGATGTGGACCGACGCCGGCATCACCGACGCCCCGAAGACCTGGGCCGACTTCATGGCGGCCCTGGCGAAACTTAAGGCCAAGGGCTACATGCCGCTCTCGTACGGCGCGAAGGACTGGACGGCGGCCATGCCGCTGGAGTACGCCATCGCCACCAGCCTCTATTATGACAGGCCCACGCCGGACAAGCCGTCGTTCACTCAACGCCGCAACACGAAACAGGTCCGCTTCGCCGACGAGCCCGAGATGCGGATCATCCTCAAGAACCTCATCGACCTTATCGAGGAATTCGCCCCCAAGGGGGCCGCCAGCGACGGCTACAACGAAGAGCAGCGCGACTTCTACACCGGCAAGGCCGCCACCTGGATCATGGGCTGCTGGATCGGCGGCGACATCGAGCCGAACAAGGTCGACTTCGACATCGACTACTGGCCCATCCCGTCGATGAACGGCCGGCCGCCGCTGTTCCTACAGACCTCCGAGATACCCAGCGGCTGGGCGATCACCACGAGCGCCGCGGGCGACCGCCTCGAAAAGGCCCGGGCCGCCATCGACCTCTTCTACGACCCGCACGTGTACCAACTTTTCCTGAACGGAGAGAGCCAGGTGGGCGCCGCGGCAAAGGTTCCCGTGAAGGGGCCGCAGAGCACGTGGCCGCCGGCACAGAAGTTCTTCGACAGCATGATCGCCAGCACGGCCAGGTACGGCTACACGCCCGGCTTCCATATTGCGCTCGATGACATGCCGCCGCTGAACTTCATGCCCACGCTGGCGGCCGTCTGCCAGGAGATACTGGCCGGCAACCGCGACATCGACAAACTCCTCAAGATCATCGACGACGAGTGGGACGCCGCCCGCAAGGGAGAGTAGCCCGCATGCCCCCTGGCATCAGGCTGGAGCGCCGTAGATGCGGGCGGGCCCTCCCCGGCTGGGTGGCCTCGGTCGTCTTCTGCGGCCCGGCGGTCCTTCTCTACATCGGCTTCATGGTTCTCCCGGCGGTCCTGGGCGGCTACTACAGCCTGACGCGATGGAGCGGCTAGACCTCCGACGCCCCGTTCATCGGCCTCGATAATTTCCGCGACCTCCTCGGCGACATCCGCTTCTGG
>Ga0315279_10008818_pt1 | contig 12141 bp, 8 predicted proteins | sample YL17G06_20_MG_FD_203694 | JGI IMG/M metagenome (GOLD analysis project Ga0315279, IMG submission 203694) | Sediment microbial communities from Yellowstone Lake, YNP, Wyoming, USA - YL17G06_20 | ecosystem: Environmental > Aquatic > Freshwater > Lake > Sediment | place: USA: Wyoming | collected...
CGCCCGGTGGTTCGACCGCTTCGGCTACGACTATTTCACGCGCGAGGTCTTCGACGCCTTCTACCCGGGCTACGGCGACAGTTGGCCGGCCTATTACGGCGCCATCGGCATGACGTATGAGAATGCCACCGTGCGCGGCCTGGTCGTGCGTCGCTCTGACGACAGCATCCTGACCTTCCGGCAGAGCGTGAAAAAACACTTCGTGGCTTCCATCTCGACGCTCGACACCGCCGCCGAAAACCGCCAGAGGCTGATCGAGCAGTGGTATCGCTACCGGCAGACGGCCGTCGAGGAAGGCGCGAAAGAAACGGTGCGCGAGTACATCCTGCCGAGGCGCGGCGACACCTCGGCGGTGGACAAGCTGGCCGCCGTGCTGGGGGAGCAGGGCGTGGAGCTGACACGGGCCACCGCGCCCTTCCGCAACGCCGGCAAGGAATACCCGGCCGGCAGCTACCTAATTTCACTGGCGCAGCCGGCCAAGCGCCTGATTCGCGTCCTGCTCGACACCAGTGTCAACATGGATGAGGCTTTCGTGAAGGAGCAGGAGCGCCGCCGCAAGAAGAAGTTGTCTGACGAAGTTTACGATGTCACTGCCTGGTCGCTGCCGCTGGTTTATAACGTCGAGGCCGTCGGTTGCGGCGAGAGTTCGCGGGGAAACTTTGAACCCGTCAAGCCGGTAATGGTCCCGCCGGGCGCGGTCACGGGCGGCCGGGCCGAGGTCGCTTACCTGGCGCCCTGGGGCACGCAGGCGGCGGCGCGCCTTCTGGCCGCCGCCTGGCGCGACGGCCTGCGGGTCCTCAGCTCCGACAAGGCTTTCACCCAAAACGGGCGCAAGTATCCATCCGGCACCCTGATCTTCAAAGTGATGGACAACCCGCCGGAGTTGGCCGACAAGCTGGGGAAGCTGGCGGCCTCCACGGGCGCTGAAATCGTAGCCAGCAACACCAGTTGGGTGGACGACGGGGTGAACTTCGGCAGCCGCAACGTGGTGCTGCTGAAGCGGCCCACCATCGCCCTGGCCTGGGATACGCCCACCTCGTCGGCCTCGGCCGGCGCAACCCGCTTCGTGATCGAGCGGCAATACGGCTATCCGGTCACGCCGGTCCGCACGCAGAATCTCGGCAGCGCGGATTTGAGCAAGTTCCAGGTGTTGATCCTGCCGGAGGCCGGATTCGGGGCCGGATACTCGCAAGCGCTGGGCGCCAGCGGCGTGCAGCGGCTCAAGGAATGGGTGACGTCAGGCGGCACGCTGGTGGGCGCCGGCAGTGCGGTCGCCTTCCTGGCCGACCCGCGGGTTGGGCTGCTGGCCGTGCAGCAGGAGATGCTGCCGCGGCCGGCGGGTGAGGCCGCCAAGCGGCCGGAGGGCGCCGCCGGCGCTGGCGAGCGTCCGTCCGCGGCTGCAGCCTCCGCCGCGCCGGCCGCGGCGCCCTCGGCCGCGCCTGCCGCCGAGGGCCGCACGCCGGGCAAATTGCTGGCGACCGAGGAGGATTATCTGAAGGCCATCCAGGCCGATTCCGACATGCCGGACCGCGCGCTGGGTGTGCTGGTGAAGGCCCGCCTCGATCCTGACCACTGGGTGACCGCCGGGCTCGGCGAAACGGTCAACGTGCTCGTCTCCGGCCGCGGCATCTTCACCCCCATCAAGTTGGACAAGGGCGTGAACGCGGCCGTCTTCCTGGGCCCGAAGGAGCTGGTGGCCAGCGGCTACTTGTGGGAGGAGAACCGCAAGCAGCTTGCCTACAAGCCCTTCGTCATCGTGCAGCGCGAAGGACGCGGCACGGTGATCGGCTTCACGGCCGACCCGAATTTTCGCGCCTACATGGACGGGCTGAACGTGCTCTTCGTCAATGCGGTATTCCGCGGCCCGGCGCACGCCCGCACCGCGGGCTCGCGCGAAGTGGAGGATTGGGGCGCAGATCAACGCCAATAAACGCGGACCAGCGCCATAAAGAACCGTTAGACCGCTTTATTCATGAACCGAGAGGGAATTAACCACGGGTGAACTCGGATCAATAACTTAGAGACCATCCGGACGGAGAACAAAAGAGTTAGGTCCCACAGTTTTGGACCCAGCATGGACCCAGAATGCACTTTGGACCCAACTCGCCACGACTTTGGACCCTGCAGAGTCCCATGCCAACACTATGCCAATCCCCTCGCGCGCGCGAGCGTTACTGCCCTTTCTTCTGTTACTCCTCCCAGCAGGAGGAGGAGCATCCATTTCGCCTATATAGGGTTTTCTGTGGCCGTGCCGGCACAGCGCCGGCCTCGCGCAACTCCCCCGCCGTCCTGGCGGCTGATTCTGTGGCCCCGCCTACTGCGTGATCGGCACCGGACTGAACGGTGTCGTCGCGTGAAGGCAACGGTCGCGCGTCCATAGCGGCCAGCGAACTTGCTTCATTCGTCCGCTGCCGTCTGGCGACGAAGCAAGCTCCATTTCAACGCCGGCGGCGTCAACATGGTGGTAATGATGACCATGATCACGACCGCCGAGAAGGTCGTTGGACTGATGATCCGCTGACCGTCCAAAGTCAGAGTGAGCCCTACATTTGCGAAAATCAGGCCGACCTCTCCCCGAGGCACCATTCCGATCCCAACCGAAAGCCTATCCACGCCCTTGGTAACCACCCCGAGAGAGCAGATCTGCTTGCCGAGGATCGCTGCTACCGTGATCGCGATTGCCAACCCGAAGACTCCAGGGTGAACGAAAGAACGCAGGTCGGTACGCATTCCCATGACAACGAAAAAGACCGGTACCAAGAAGGCGGCAAGGGGCTGGATGAGATGATCCAGGGAGGGTTCACCGCGCTTCACGAAGTCGCGATAGTGCGCATCCTCCAGAATCAACCCGGCGGCGAAGGCGCCGACGATCGGGGCGAGCCCGATCCGGCCAGCCAGCCAGGAGAGTATGAAGCAGAAAGAGAGACCAGCAACCAAGAGCGCGCTACGAGCCCGCAACTTCGAGGCCAGCGAGAAGAGCCATGGAGAGACCCGCAACCCGAGGAACAGTGCACCAACCAGGAAAATGGCGGCCTTCGCCAGGATCCACGCGACAGCACCAACGGATGTTGTGCCGCCGCCGTTGGCCGCAGTAATGGCACCGGTCACTACAGCCAGGATCACCAAGCCCAGCACATCATCGATCACCGCCGCGCCCAGGATGATCCGGGCTTCCCGACTCCTGGCGCGGTCCAGGTCCTGCAGCACGCGCGCGGTGATGCCCACGCTGGTAGCACAAAGGGTTGCTCCGAGAAAAAGGTGCGCATAGGCGCCTGCCTGGGGTAGAAGCCATGCGCCCACGCCCCATCCCAGCACTCCGGGCGCAATCACACCCAAGACTGCCACCAGAGCGGACGATACCCCCACCTTCATCATTTGAGCGACGGTAGATTCCAAACCGGCATGGAAAAGCAATACGATGACGCCAATTTGCGCGATCACATCGACAAAAGGATCGGTCTTGACGTATTCCAGACCGGAAAAGCCGATTACGCCAAGGTTGCCCAGGATGATACCGGCGAGCAATTCGCCCAGCACGCCGGGTTGCCCGACGCGCACCGCCAAGTGCTCGCCCAGTTTGGCGGTCAACAAGATGACGGTCAGAGCAAGCGCCACTCTGGCAACAGGCTCTGTGGAGTCGGAACCACCAGCAACGGCCGCCAAAGCAGCCGGGAACAGCAATGATGCGAGGATGTACCGAATCATGAAAAATCCCACCCAACTGCCGGTCTAGCAGGCTTTTGGCCCCAAGCATCCGCCGGAAGCCGGTGAGGGCTTGTGGCTCTGGCAGCACAGGCGTCGCGCCGAGCCGGCACAGCCCACAATTTGAGTCCCCAGCATCATTCGCGGAGTCACCTATCGGTTGCCAAAAGAAAGCCTCGCGCCCGGCGGTCAATTACGGTGCTTTTCGCCTGGAAGCTGTGTTCAGGCAATAATCTTCTTCCTCACTGCATAGAGGACGATCTCCGCCGTATTGTGGAGGTTGAGCTTCTGCATCAGGTGCGTCCGGTGCGTCTCGACCGTATACGGACTGACATTCAGCACCGTGGCAACCTCTTTGTTCGATCTGCCCTCGGCCAGCAGTTGAAGGATCTCCTTTTCCCGCTGCGTCAGAAGTTCGTAGGAGTCCTGGAGGCCCTTGTGCTGCAGTTGCCGGACGTAATCCTCGGCCAGAGCCTGGGCGATCGCGGGGCTGAAGAAGCATCTGCCGGAGGCCGCGGCGCGGACGGCGCGGACCAGGTCGTTCTCGGCGGAATCCTTGAGCAGATATCCCCGAATGCCGGTGGTCAGCGCCCGTACCAGAAACTCCTCGTCGGCATACATGCTCAGGATGATGACCCTGGTGTCGGGGCTGCTCCGGAGAATCTGCGCTGCGGCGTCAATGCCGTTGAGCTGGGGCATGGCGATGTCCATCACGACAACGCTGGGATGGAGTTGCTCGGCGAGATGCACCGCTTCCCGGCCGTCGGCGGCCTCGCCCACCACTTCCATGTCCTCCTGGCGCTCCAGCAGGAATCGCAAGCCCTTCCGCACGATGCCGTGGTCATCGGCAACCAGAATGCGAGTCTTCATCATACGGTCACCCCCGCGGCGATGGGAATCTCGCAGCGCACCAGCGTTCCTTTGCCCGGCTGGGAGAAGAAGTCAACCCTGCCACCCAGTTCACGGACGCGCTCCTCGATCCCCACCAGCCCAAGGCCTCGCCTGGGCATACCCTCTGCGGCAAACCCAACGCCATCGTCCTCTACGGTGAGCGAGATCGAGTCCGCGCGCCCGTGCAGCGTGACTCGGACGTTCTTCGCCTCCGCGTGGCGGGCACAATTGGTCAACGCCTCCTGCACCACCCGATAGACGCAGGTGCGCAGATTCTCCGGCAGGTCGTCCAGGGTGCCGTCCACTTGGAGATCGACGGGCACGCCGCTGCGCTGAGTAAACTCGCGGGCCTGCCATTTCAGCGCGGGCACCAAGCCCAGTTCATCCAGCATGGCTGGACGCAACCCCATGGACATGCCGCGCACTGTGCGAAGCGTCTCCTCGGCTAGTTTCTTCGCTTCGGCCAGGTGGCCGGCGAACTCGGGTCCCGGAGAATTGCGCAATTGCTCGACGTTTCCGAGTTCCATCCGGAGGGCCGTGAGCATCTGGCCAACCTGGTCGTGGAGTTCCCGGGAAATGTTGCGGCGCTCCTCTTCCTGGGCGTTCACCAGCTTGTGCGAGAGCCCGCGCAGTTGTTCGGCGCTGCGCTCCAGTGCCAGGCGGTGCCGTTCCGCGGCGTTTTCCAACCGGATGGTGGTCACAATGCTGGCCCCCGCAACTAACAGCCCCAGCGTGAACGCGGCGACGGTCACTGTGCGCAGATAGGCACGCAGATCCAGTTGCGTCTGCAAAACGTCCTGCTGGCGCCGCTGGATTTGCGCTGCACTCAGCTCCTCGATCCGCTGGGCGACATCGAATACTGCCTGGCGGTAGGGGCGCACGTTGTGCCGGAGGAAACGCGCGCCCTGGGCCGACCGCTGGGCCGGTGTCCACTCGAAAACCGGCTCGATTGACTTCCAGTATTGGTCGATCGCCTGGCGAAGCTTGCCCACCGTATCCGCCTCGGGAATTCGACTGAATGCCGCCAGGCGCGCCAAGTGTTCCTGCATGGCCTCATGCAGGCGGTAGACCTCTTCCCGTTGTTCGGCGGCATCTTCCGGAGAGGCAAGCAGATAATCCCTGAGGCGGATGCCGAGCGTGTACAGCTCCGAGCGGAGCTCGTTCAGCAGTTGATGCCTCTCCCGATCGGCCTGCTGGATGGCCGCGACCTCCGCGTACACCTGGCCCATGCTGCGGTACAGTGCGAGCCCGGAGAGGCCAAGCACCAGCAGAAGCACGCCAAAACCGAGCGTGAGAGGGACCCAGCGCCGGGATCTCATGAAGGTATTCTACTCGTCCTCCAGGCAGCCGGAGTCACCGTAGCGCAGGCCGAAGACATGGTCGCTGGCGAAGGAGTGGAGCGCCGCGGAAACAGCCTGGCTGTTGATTGCCTCCGACGCCGCTACAGGTGGCTCCACGCGGATTTCTCCGGCGTCTCCTCAGACAGGTGCTCTCGGCCGTGCAATTGTCGCCGAACGGCGTCCCGGCCGCCCAGACCGAGGGCCAGGCTGGCGGCCAGAACGGCGCCGCCAGCGAAAATGACGAAGGCCGCCAGGAAAACGTCTCTGGCGAAGTTCAGCACGTCGGCGGCGACCACGACGGCGACGAAGGCGACCGCCATTCGCACCCCACCCGCCAGTTTGCGCGAATGCGGAATTCCTTCGTTGACGGACCAGACCAGCACGCTCCGGCCAAGATATTGCGCCAGCCAGAAGCCGGCCAGCAGCAGGAGGCCGGCGGTCAGCAGTTTGGGCAGAAGGAACACGGTGGCCTCAATGATTTGAGACGACAGCTTGGTGTCGAAGACATCCAGCGCGGCCAGGAACCCGGTGAGCAGGATGAGCCAGTAGATCGCCGCGGCCGCCACCGCGGTCCCGCGCAGGTGACCCGCGGGGTCCAGGAGCGAGGAGACGCCGCTTTCTCGCAGGAACCGGTCCAGTGCGATTCCCTTGAACGCTTTGGCTATCAACCAGCGGGCGCATCTGGCCAGCACGTACGCAAGAGACAGGATGGCGACGGCCACCAGCAGCGGCGGCAGGTAGGTCGTCAACTGCTCCGACAGGCGCGCCAAAGTTTTCTCAAAGATTTCCTGCGCAAGGACAATCATGGTTCAAACCTCCGATCTCGCTTCGACCGCCTCCCGGGCCTCCCCGGCGCTCGGCGCCGCCGGCGAGGACGCGGTGACCGGCTTCTCGTCCCAGGAGGCGAGCAGGTAAGGCTTCAGGTTCTCGAAAGTCAGGCAAAGCCGCTCGATGCGGTCCTCGACCTGGGCGGCATACAGCTCCCTGGTCTCAATCACGAAAGAGGCGACTCTGCCCAAGTACAGGGGCGTCAGTGAGCGGAGCAGGTGACCGCGCTCGAACGGCATGCGCTTGTGCGCGCAGGCCAGGTCGTAGACAATCCGCACCCACAGTTCGTCGTCCAGGTGGAACTGGTCGGGCAAGGCGGTGGCCACGCCGGCGGCCCTTTGGATGCCGGCCAGCGTCTCCGGGGCCAGCGCCAGCGACCAGATGCCCGCCAGTTCTCGACAGCCCCGCAGAAACGCGGCGAGCATCCGGTCCACGTTGACTTCGATGGGATCCAGGCCGACGTCGTAGCGGAATCCGAACAAATCCACCGGCTCGCTGCCCTGCTGGGCCCGCCACACCTTGTCGTACTCCTGCATCAGCGCGAACACGCTGCCGACCACCTGGTGGAGCATGGCGCTTAGATCAGCTGCAGGATCCTTGGCATCGTGCAGCTTCGCGCCCAGGAAGCTTTGGCAGATACGGAAGCCTTCGGCCACGGCGATGGTGGTCATCCAGATGTCGATGCCGTAGCGGGCGACATCCGTCTCCCAGCCGCCCCTGGCCAGGTATCTCTCGATCAGCCGATCCGACAGGCCGAAGTCACCGCCGATGGGCTGGCGGAGGCGCTGACCGTAAAGAGCGCGCGTCAGGGGGTAAACGATGCTGTTGGTGATCGTTCCGTCGTACTTATGCCGGTGGTAGTAAGGGGCGACAAAATCGAACCCGGCATGAAGCACCGGGCGCACCAGCAGGTCGATCCACTCCGGGGTGATGGAGCGAAGGTCGGAGTCCACTACGGCGCAGGCTTTGGCTTTCAGAGAGCGGGCCATCTGAAGAATCAGGCGAAAGGCGCTCCCCTTGCCGGGAACCCCGTGATAAGGGAAGGAAAGCCGGTGCACGCCGGTCAGAGGAGTCGTCAACAGCAGAAGCTGACGTTCTTCCAGCCGCGACGAGAGCACCGCTTCCTGCGTACCGTCGGTGGAGCCCCCGTCCGAGTTGATGATTGCGCCGGTAAACTGGGGGAAATACTTGGCCAGTCCGGCGTGCGCCGCCTGGACAACATGCCCGATGGTGCGCGCGTTGTTGTAGCTGGGGATGCCGATGACAATGTCGGCTTGCCGGATGAGTTCGATAGCTCGTTGCGCTTTTTCGGGCAGCTCTCTGTCTGGCATCCTGGGTCTCACGACACCATGCGCGTGTCCTCGCTTGGGGTCCTTGGCAGACAAGCGAACGGGTCGTAGCGCCGACATCTTACCAGCAAGGCCCAGCCGGCGGGACGCCGGCGCCACAACCCCTTTGGTTCGACTCCCTGGTCAGTGTGAACCATCGCCACCTTGTTTCGGAATCCCGCGAAGGCAGGAACTTGCGGCCAAAAACTCGTGACCCCAGGCCCCTGACACTGCGCCGGAAACCCTCCGCCGGCGGTGGCCCTCCCAGGGAAATAGTGCCTTTCCTGCCAAGACATTACAGCCTCGACGGGATGGTGCTGGCCGGAACAATCGGGCATCCTGCAGCGAACCAGGAGGCGTGAGTGATGGGAGTCGTTGCGCTGTGCGCATCGCTTGGAAGCGGGAGTGTGTTCGACCGAGGGCATGGGGAATGGTCCGCCCCTCGGGTGCCGCATTCGCTGCCGGCGCGGGCAACACCGCAGGCGCGATGGATGGTGTGCGCGCTGGTCTTCCTGGCCGCGCTCGCGATTCTGCCGTATGTTCGGGCTGTAAGCCTGCCGCTCATCTCCGACGACTATGACCAGATCAATAAAGGCAGGCTCTATGGCCCAGTTTCCGGGTGGCTGGCCCTGCTCGGCGATCCCCTGTATCGGTGCCGCGCCACCTCCCTGCTGGTGACCCATTGGGCCGAGCGCTTGTTCGGCATCCAGCCGCTGGCGTTCAACCTCACCAGTCTGCTGATGCACGTCTTTAACACTTGGCTGGTCTTTGCGCTGGGCGTCTGGCCGCGGATCGGCTGGAGAGTGGCCGCAGTCGCGGCGGCCTTCTTTGCCATTTACCACGGGCACCAGGAAGCAGTAACGTGGTACGCCGCCCTCCCGGAATTGGTGGTGTTCTTCTTCACCGTGTCCGGCCTGATTTGCTGGATTTGCTGGCTGCGGCGGCCTGCCGTTTCCTCCCTGTGCTACTTGGCCACGCTTGCTTGCTTCTTGCTGGCCTTAGCGTCGAAAGAATCAGCCGTAGCCCTCGTTCCGGCGCTCTTCCTTGCGCTCTATGCCGAGCGGGAGGACTGGCGCCGCCGCCTGGTTACGCTTGTTCCGTTCGCCGGCTTGGCCTTCGCATATTTCGTGCTCGTTTACGCGTCGAGAGCGGAACACCTGTTTTTCCACGACGGGACCTTTTCGCTGGAGGCGCCGTTTCTTATCGTTTTGGCAAGGAGTTCGGCCCGCCTGTTCTGGATTTGGGGGCTCGCCAGCCTGGTTCTCATCATCGTTTCCGGAGCGGAGCGCTGGCGCCGCGTGCTGTTGGTAGCGCTCGCGTGGGTAGTGATCGGACTTCTTCCCTACAGTTTCCTTACCTACATGCCTCAGGTGCCCAGCCGGCACACATACCTGGCCAGTGTTGGCCTTTCCCTGGTTGTGGCGGCCGGGTTCCATGGCCTCGCCGGGAAGGTCTGGCAATTGCGTCCATGGCTGGTCTGGTTTCTCGCCGGCGTCATGCTGATTCACAACTGCGGTTACGTCTGGACAAAGAAACACGCCCAGATGCTCAAACGAGCAGCTCCCACGGAGGAACTGGTTGAGCTGGCATCGCGCACGCACGAAGGAATCTATCTGGAGTGCTTTCCTTATTCGCCCGAGATCGCCGTGCTGGCTGTCGAGATGCGGACACCGAGACCGCCAGGCACCGTCGCCTGGGAGCCCGCAGGGCAGAAGCCAGAGAACCATTACGTGCATTTTTGCTGGGCAGAAAAACCGTAGATCTGCACCCAGCCGTTGTGATGCGGGTCAGCCGAGCCGAAAGCCTTGGTGGGCAGGTGTGGGAGCGGCAAGAACGCCTCGAAACGCCATCTTCAACAGGGGTGGTGCGAGCAAGGCTGCGGAGATTGGCGCCCGGCCGGGCGTGCGCCAGTCACCAGTTTTCCCGCTACGGCAGCCAGCACCGCTTGGTTCCAACCCAGGGACCCGGTGGCCGGGGCCAAGAGAGCGCTGGGCACCTTTTCGAGCAAGCGTTCGGTGGCGCCCGCCGCCGGGTTGGGCACCACAATCGGGATATCCATCTCGCGCAGCATCGGCAGGTCGTTGAGGCCGTCACCGAGGCCGATAGCGAGCACGCGATGCCCGGCTTTTTGATAGAGCGCCTTCAGGGCCCGGATCGCGCGGCCCTTGTCGTTGCGCCCGGTCAAGTGATGATAGCGGCCGCCCCTGGTGCAGCGCAACCCGTCGCGATGGAGCGCCGTCAGCAGGTGACTACGGGCGGCCGGATCGGCGCCCGGAATGCGGAACGGCTCGTCGTAGTCGCGCAGTTTTGCCAACCGCGCCTCCAGCAGCGAGAGCCCGCACTCGGCGGCGATCTCTTCAGCGGACAGGTCGCTGAAGCCGACGACGCGAACGCGCTGCGCCTGGGCCGCGCGCTGCAGGCTTTCCACCAACCGGGAGTAGGGCAGGCCGAACTCGATCACCTCGTAGCCCGACAGGAGCCGGGCGCCCTCTATCGCGAACCGGAAATAGCCTCGCGGGACAAAAATGCCGCCGCCGTTCTCGCTGATCAGGGGGTGCTGCCCCACCCGCAGATCCAACTGCAGTAGCTCCAGTTCGGCGCGCGTCTTGCTCGAACAGAGGATCAGCGGAATGTGCCGCCGGTGAAGCAGAGCCAGAGCCTCCCCGGCTCCGGCAAAAGAATAGGTGTGATGGTCCAGCAGCGTGCCGTCGAGATCGGTGAAGACTACGGGAAGCGTCTTGGGTGTCATGCAACACCTCATACATAGGCGGCCACGGCGCTGTCGCGTTCCACGGCTTCGTGGAGCAGGCCGAGAAAGTCCGGGATCGCGGAGGCAACGCGGTTCCAATTGGGGATCAAGGGAATGCCCAGCGGGTCCTCCGTATACTGCCGGCAGGCCGTGCGCAGGCCCTGGGCGAAAACCGCGACCGCTTCTTCCTCGTCGTGGCGTTCAAACTCCAGACCATTGATCATGGCGTCGGCATGGTAGCGGTTGATGGTGTCCTGGGCGGTGCGGATGTACTGCACCAGCAGGGTTCGGAACAGGCCCTCGCTGAATACGGCGCCCTCGGCGGCCAGCGTGCGGAACAGGATTTTGCCGATGTCCACGCACATCTTGTGCAAGCCGGCGTCGGCGCTGTCCGGCGACAAAGCCTGGTGCTTGTGGTCGTACTTGGCGCAGATCTCGGTCTGGCAGATCCGCTTCAGCGCGCAGTTGCGGTAAACCTCGGAGAGCACTCCGACTTCCAGGCCCCAGTCGGCCGGAATACGGTTGACGCGCGCCAGGTCCGTTTTCATGGCGAATTCGCCGGAGAGCGGGTACCGAAAGCTGTCCAGGTAGACCAGCAGGGGCAGTTGGCCCAGGATGGACTGCAAGGAGCGGAGCAGGGGAGTGACAAACAGGCGGGTCACCCGGCCATGCATCTTGCCGCTCACGCGCGCATAGAAGCCCTTGGAAAACTCGAAACCCAGGTTGGGATTGGCCACCGGGTAGCAGAGGCGCGCCAGCAGCTCCCGCGTATAGGTCGTGATGTCACAGTCGTGGAGGGCGATGACGTCGCAGGGCCCGTTTCCCAGCAGGTAGCCGTAAGCCATCCAGCAGGAGCGCCCCTTGCCGTCCTCGCCGACCGGCAACCCGTTGTCGCGCAGCAATTGGTACAGCGATTGGACGGCCGGGCCGTCGTTCCACACGAACTTCACCGGTTGCGGCAGATTCGCGAACGCGCGCTTGGCCTCCGGGAATTGCTCGGCGGTTGTCCGTCCCAGCGTGACGACAATCTCTTGCAGGTACCGCACCTGCTTCAGTTCCTCGATGATGCGATGAATCGCCGGCCCGGAAAACTCCGAGAAGAGGCAGGGCAGGACCAGCGCAATCCGCTGGCGCCGCGCGAAGCGTTCCAGGTCGCGTTCCATTTTCTCCAGGTTGCCGTCGTCAAAGCGGTGCAGCGTGGTGACCACTCCGGTCTGGTAGAAATCGGCCATGAGCGTTTCCTCCCTTTCGAACCTAAGTGTGAAGCAAGCGGAGGAAGCCGCCTATCCACCAGAGGCCGTAT
>Ga0315279_10008819_pt1 | contig 12141 bp, 8 predicted proteins | sample YL17G06_20_MG_FD_203694 | JGI IMG/M metagenome (GOLD analysis project Ga0315279, IMG submission 203694) | Sediment microbial communities from Yellowstone Lake, YNP, Wyoming, USA - YL17G06_20 | ecosystem: Environmental > Aquatic > Freshwater > Lake > Sediment | place: USA: Wyoming | collected...
ATTCACATAGCAAACGCGCTGAAAGCAGGCGCAACGAAAGAGGAGATACTCGAGGTCTTTGAACTTGTTTCCCTTATTGGTATGCATTCCTGTTCGCTGGGGATTCCTGTGCTGCTTGAAGAGATGAAGAAGTTTTCGGATCATGATTCTAAGAAGAAGACTCCAGCCCAAGCAAACCTCAACTGACTGTCCGGTAAGTCATTGACTCCCGCACCCGCTGAAATGAACCAGACTCGTGATAAGTCTCATGAAGATTGCCAAATTCTCGAAGTTCGAGGACAATGATCTGGAGACTCTACGCAAAATCGTAGGCACAGACAACGTGAGTACCGAAGAAGCTGAGCTTCTAGTTCACGCAATGGATTCCTTCCCCGGCGAACCAGTAAAACCTGATGTAGTCGTTTGGCCTGATACCGCAGAACAAGTTTCGCAAATTGTGCGATATGCAAACGACCGCAAGTTGCCCATTGTCCCAAGAGGAGCAGGAAGCAGCCTATCGGGTAACGTTGTTCCCTCCTACGAGGGAATCGTCGTCAGTTTTCGGAGGATGAAGGAAGTGATCGAGATTCTGCCCAAGGATCTTCAAGTGGTCGTGCAGCCAGGAGTCGTCTACGACGAAATGAACGCACGACTGCAATCGTACAACCTGTTCTTTCCACCTAACCCAGGAAGCTCTAGCGTGTGCACAATCGGGGGAATGGTTGCCAATAACGCTTCAGGAATGGGAGCCGTAAAGTACGGTGTCACTCGCGAATATGTACTCAAGCTGCAGGTCGTTCTGCCGAACGGACAAATCATTCACTCAGGCTCAAATGCATTCAAGTCCTCGACAGGCTACGACCTGGTAAGCCTATTCGTGGGGTCTGAAGGAACTCTAGGCGTCATTACTGAGATTACTCTGAAGCTCAGGACGCTCCCGATCGCAACCAGAACAGCAATTGCCTACTTCGATTCAGTATCGGACACAACAGACGCCGTGAGCGACATGATTGGATCCGGTCTAGGTCCTGCCTCGCTGGAATTCCTAGACCATGAAACCATTGTCGCCGTCAACAAATCTGAAGGCCTGGGCCTCAGCGAAAAAGCAGCGATGCTACTCACCGAATTCCATGGGACCGAAGAATCTGCTGCATATGAATTGAACCGTGCCATGGAAATCTGCAAGAAGCACAAGGTCGCCGAGTTTCATGTTGCGAAAGATGAGGAAGAACGTAACAAGTTGTGGGCTGGAAGGAAGGGAGCTTATCCATCCCTGCTGAGATCCTCACCAAATACAATCATCGGGGATATCGTTGTCCCAGCCTCGAAGATCACTGAAATGGTGCGGCAAGCGTATGAAATTGCCGCAAAGAACAATGTCAAACTGGCCTGCTTCGGGCATAGTGGCGACGGGAATATTCACCCGAACATCATGGCAGATCGAGCAGACAAAGAGCTTTGGAAGAGGGCCCTGAGAGCGAACGATGAGATAGTAGGCTACGCGATCGAGCTCGGTGGCGTCGCATCGGGAGAGCATGGCATTGGCCTCGAAAAGAAGCAATTCATGGAACTTGAACATGGCAGCTCACTGGCTTTGATGAAGGAAATCAAGAAACTGCTTGACCCGAACAACATCATGAACCCAGGAAAACTCTTCAACCCTTAGGCGACAACTGTGAGCCACACTACCGACCGAGAACAATTCGTAGATGACCTAGGCTCAATTCAGAGCCACGTGCTACGCTGCATTCGGTGCGGCTTCTGCAACGCCGTCTGCCCAACATCAAACGTCGCGTCCGCCTTCAAAGATTCGAGAACCAGCAGAGGCAGAATGATCCTGATCCAATCACTGGTTCAAGGCATTGGTAACATCGAACCGTACTCACCAGATTTCAAAGAACTGATCGACCTATGCTATTCATGCAGGCGCTGCGTCGCCGTGTGCCCAGCAGGCATCCCAATACCGGATTTGAATTCCCATGCACGACACGCATACCTTGAGCAGAAAGGGGCGAGCTCCCTAACGCTTGGTCACAGAATCTTCGCCAATTACGGGACGTTCGATCGAATTGCAAGCAACATCGCTCCGATATCGAACTGGACGTTACGAAGGCGCGTCGCAAGGAAGCTCATGCAATGGATCACTCACATCGATTCACGAGCTCTCTTACCATACTTTTATACACAATCTTTTGAGTCATGGTTCAGAAATCATCCGATGACCCCGAGATCGAAGAAGATCGTGTATTTCATGGATTCCTATGCAAATTACAATGATCCCACCGTGGGCAAAATGGTCGTGGCTCTCCTCGAACATCTTGGGTACGAAGTAATTCTTCCGCCACAAAAAGAGTCCGGGATGCCAGCCGTCGAATATGGCATGCTCGGGAAAGCTCGCGAGTTAGCCGAGTACAACATCGAGCATTTGGCACCTTACGCGCATGACGGCATTCGCATCTTGTGCACCTCACTCGCTGCTGCTTACCTACTCAAAGATGGATACAAGACGTTCGTAGACGACCCGAATCTCTCAGCCGTGTCTGGCGCAGTGATTGATATTGCCGAATTTCTCCACGGAGAATACAAGAACGGAAACCTTCGTTTTCAAGACGGGCAAGAACAACAGGCCAAGTACCACGTCTGCTGCTTATCGAAGACGCTTGGGATAGCCTCGATAACCAGAGAACTCCTTCAGGCAGCGAGTATAGAGACCGAGCAAATTGATGACTGCTGCGGAGGCGCGGGTGTCTGGGGCACCTTCAAAGAAAACTATACCATCAGCAGTGAAATCGCTTCGAAACTCCGGAACAAGAACAAGATTGAAACAGGCACGACCATCCTAACAGAAAGCGAAACGTGCAGACTGCAAATTGAGAGGCATACGAACGCAACCGTGCGCTTCCCATTAGAGCTTCTAGCACCACGAGTTGAGGGAATCAAGCGATGCTGGGTCGAATGAGGCGTAGGTTATTCCCTAGTTGATCAAGATGAAGAACACAATCATAAGCACGGCTCTAGGCGCTCGAAGGACGGTTCTGACGGAGCCTGAAGCCAAGGTACTTTGCAATGAGTACTCAATCCAGACTCCTGAAGGTCAAGTAGCAAGGACGCAGGAAGAGGCTTTTGAGGTCTCGAAGAAGCTTGGATTTCCGCTCGTAGCCAAGATAGTGTCTCTGGAGGCAATTCACAAGACTGACGCGGGTGGAGTCATACTCAATATTCAATCCCCAGAGCAAGCGAAATCTGCGTACAACGAGATCATTGAGCGAGTCAAGCAGTACAACCCTGCGGCGAGAATTGACGGTGTCCTGCTGGAACAGATGGTTTGTCCTGGGCTTGAAGTGATTATCGGCGCAACCCACGACCCTCAGTTCGGAATGGTATTGATGTTTGGCATGGGCGGCGTCTTCGTGGAGGCTATTCGCGATGTGACGTTCAAGCTCGCACCGATAATGGAAGATGACGCCAGAAGTATGGTTGCAGGGATCCGTTCACAGAAACTACTGACCGGATTCAGAGGATCTGCTGCTGACAAAGAGGCAATCGTGCAAATCCTGATGGCTGCTTCAAAGCTGATTTCCGAGAATGACGAAGTGATCGAGTTGGACCTGAATCCCGCAATAGTGCACGAGAAAGGCGCCGTTGTGGTAGATGCGCGGATTGTCTTATCCCAGACTAGTCATAAGATAACGGCGCCAGTTTATCCGGCCAGTTCATTGGTGAAATTCTTCAAAGCGGAATCTGTTGCAGTCATAGGAGCCTCTGCGACCCCAGGCAAGATTGGGCATGAGGTTCTTAGAAGCCTGTCACAATACGAGTACACCGGCAGAGTCTACCCAGTTAATCCAACGGCGGAAAGCATTCTTGGCATTAAGACGTACGCTAGTGTGATGGACGTTCCTGGGACCCTTGACCTTGCTGTCTTGACTATCCCTGCAAAAGCTGCTCCGTCAGTCATTGATGAATGCGGTCGTAAGGGCGTGCGGACCGTTGTCATTGTTTCTGGAGGGTTTAAGGAAACTGGAATGGAAGAATTTGAGTCACAATCAGTGGACACATCAAGGAAATACGGCATTAGATTAATTGGACCAAATTGCATCGGCGTCTTGGACGGCCACAGTAGACTCGACACTTTCTTCCAAGCCCATGAACGAATGTTGAGACCGAAACCGGGTTCGGTGGCCTTCCTTACGCAAAGTGGGACATTCGGCACAACAATTCTTGAATGGGCTGCAGAAGCAGATATTGGTATCAGCAAGTTCGTAAGTTATGGCAACCGATGCGACGTTGACGAAGGCGACCTGATTGAATTCTTCGGGCAGGATCCCGAGACATCAGTCATCGGGATTTATGTCGAAGGCCTAGACAACGGCAGGAAGCTCTACGAGAGAGCATGCAAAGTCACGCCCAAAAAGCCCGTCGTAATCTTGAAATCTGGAAGAACTGGCCTCGGGTCGAAAGCTGCCAAATCTCACACGGGTTGGCTGGCCGGTTCTTACGAGGTTGCGAAAGCCGCATTTGAGCAAGCAGGCATGATCGTTGCAGACGATGTCGAGCAACTCTATGATATTGTGAAGGCATTGGCAATGCAACCCTTGCCTAACGGATGCAATGTCGTCATGGTAACGAATGGTGCAGGACCGTGTGTCATGGCGGCGGACAAGATAGAGCAATACGGAATGGCACTCGCACCCATGTCAGACGCAACTGTCTCAGCACTCAAACGTGACCTGCCGCCACATTGCTTCGTCAGCGAAACCACCGTCGACTTGACTGGCAGTGCGACATCGAAAGACTACGATACGGCACTTCAGCTTCTCGCAAAGAGTCCTGAGGCACACATATTGATGCCCTTCTTCGTCTTCCAAGACACGCCGTTGGATGAGGGCATAGTGGGGATTATCGCAAAGTTGAGAGGCTCAGGAAAACCTATCCTATGTTGTGCTGCTGGAGGACCATACACAAAGAAAATGTCGAAAGCAATAGAAGCATACAAGGTTCCAGTCTATGAGACAGCAGAGAGAGCTGTGGCCGCCGTTAGAGCACTCGTCCTTCAAGCTCAGGTTGCGGGAAAGTTGTCGTAGTTTCCTCGTTTATGTTATCTGAGGATTTGATTGACTATTTCTTGGAATTCGTCGTCATTCAGTCCGCGTTTCTTTTGGAGAGCCTCCTGCTTCACCTTGCCCAATATCTTGTCCACTTGTTCATCAGAGGCCTTCAGATCCATATCTTCAAGGCGCCATCGGACGCTGTGAGCTCCACTCTTCTTGCCGATTGCGACATAGAACTTGTTGCCAACGAACTCGGGCATGTAACTCAAACCGTACTCCAGAGCATTTGCCTGTTTAAGATTGTGACAGAACATTACTGCAATTCCAGCCTCGTAACCGAAGGCTGTTTCTCCAACCACTGGTTTCTGTGGTGAGACAGGTACTCCGCTTGCTTCTTGAACAAGCTTTGAGAGCTCGTAGAATTTCTCGTATTTGAAGCCTAAATCCTTGCCGTACAGTATTCTCAGGGCGACCGCAACTTCTTCTGTCGAAGTCCCGCCTGCTCTCTCTCCTAATCCGTTCACGTTAGTATGCGCCACAGACGCTCCCGCAGCCAATCCAGCAATTGCATTTGCTGTTCCGAAACTCAAGTCATTGTGGCAGTGAACTTCCAGTGGGACACGCACCCACTTCTTGACTGTGCGCACTATCTCCCCCATTCCTTGCGGCGAGGTAATTCCGAACGTGTCAACAACAACGACGCTGTCAACACGGGACTTCTTCACTACCGCGGTGTACATCTTCCTCAAGAATGCTGGATCTGCTCGGGTCGAATCAACAGCGAAATAAGTCGTATGGAGACCGTGATCTTTCGCGTAAGCGGTGGCTTCGGTAGCCATGTCGAACATTCTCTGTCTGGTCCACCCGAATCCCTTGGTTATGAGCTCATCACTAGAGGGAGTCTCGATAAGCACGCCCCATACGTCACATTTCAGCGCTAGGTCAATGTCCTCCTTACGAGCCCTACAGAAAGCGACAACTTTCGCCTTCAATCCGGAATGCGCTATCTCTTTGACTGCGTCGAAATCGTCCTCTGAGACAGCGGGCATGCCTGCTTCAATTCTCTGGATGCCGACCTCGTCTAGTTTCTTTGCAATCGCAACCTTGTCTTCTTTTCTGAAGACTACATTCGGTCTTTGCTCCCCGTCTCTGCACGTCACATCGTAAAGTTCCAGTTTCTTCGGAAAGCTGAACTGCCTAAGAACACTCGGTTTGAAATTAAACGGGCTTGAAACCCATTTTGGTCCAATCCACGGTTTTCTTGACATAGTAATCAATCACGGGCGACCTTTTTCCTCAATTTAAGTTTATTGTGTTTCCCTCGATTTCACACGCATCATCAGACTCATCCCCGGAACATCACCAATAATGAGACACTTGCTTTTCCACTCGCAAACCTTACCCACGGATATTTCAGGTCGGTGGGACGACCTCTCGTTCTGGTGAGTCTAATATTCGCCTATGTACAGTTGGCTCCGGACATGGAAAGAAAAAGCTCGGGGGCACGCCCTAAGGATGTTCTCCCTTGCACTCGTGAACTCGCCAGACATCCAGCACCATCTCGAGGACGGTGAGAAGTCAATAGGAATGAGACGGGTACTCCGTGGAAGAGCGATTCTGTGGCTCAGGGTAAGAAGCCTAATATTTGGTACCAGGCCGCTAAGGACCGGAGGTGTGTGGAACGTGCAACTAGAAGATCAAAGTGCAGTCGAAAAACGAAACACTCGCAAGAAGCCGCGGGTCTTCGTTGCAGGAAGGATAAATCCGCCAGCGATGGATTTGTTGAGAGCGGAGTGTCACGTTCAGTACTACGACAAGAGAGTTGCTCTGAGCAAGCAGAGAATGAAAAAAGCATTTCGCGAAAGCGATGCGGTAGTCTGTTTTGCCCACAACAGAATCGACAAGGATATCATTCAGGCAGCAGATCACGTGAAAGTGATTAGCTCCTATACAGTCGCGGCCGACAATATTGATGTTAAAGAAGCGACTAAGAAAGGAATCTACGTCGCGTTAGCCCCTGCCATGGTCCACGTTGCCACAGCAGATTTGACTTGGGCAATCCTAATGGCAATTGCAAGACGAATACCCGAAGCCGACAGCTATGTACGTCAAGGCAAATGGAAATGGTGGAGCCCTGAACTTTTTGTCGGTGCAGATCTCTACGGTAGAACGCTAGGCATAGTCGGGGCAGGCAGAATCGGAATAGGCGTTGCCAAGAGAGCTAAGGGATTCAACATGAAGACCCAGTACTACGACGTAGTGCGCTCACCCTTCGAGTCCGAACTTGGACTCAAGTACACAAGCCTTGAAGAGGTCATGTCGACCTCAGATTTCGTGTGTGTTCACGTTCCCCTCAGCGATAAGACATACCATCTCATAGGGGAAAGAGAGCTCGGGCTCATGAAACCGACAGCCTATCTGATCAATGCTTCAAGAGGGCCAGTGGTTGATGAGAAAGCGCTCGCCAAAGCTCTAAGAGCCGGGAAAATAAGTGGCGCTGGGCTCGATGTGTTCGATAGAGAACCAATCGACAATCGCAACGCCCTCACAAAGCTTAGCAACGTTGTTCTGACTCCTCACATTGGAAGTTCGACTCGCGAAAACCGCTATGAGGAGTCTAAGCAGGTAGCTGACAATATTCTGACCTTGCTTCGAGGAGAGATGACGGATAATGTTGTGAACACGTCGGTTCAGCGGATCAGACCACTAAGCGAGATCAAAATGATATGAACCGAATCCTCGAGGATTCTTTTCTGATAATCCACCGATAGGCTTTTAAAATCCCCGTAGCGGTTGCTCTGCGATTGGTGAACGAAACGTGCAATCTATGGGATCAGATAATAGACTCATCATAACCGGAACCTTTGCGCCCTCTTGGATATATCCGAAGTCGCGGAAGTGGATGGAGACTCCAGAGGACTACGCTAAGGAAGTCGTCGCAGCCTATGAGGCGGGTGCGAGTATTGCGCACTTGCATGGAAAGGAGAAATGGACCCACGACTTCTACAAGAGGACTTTCGAACTGATCAAGGACAAGTGCGATATCATACTTCAGATGGGTCTTTCAGGTTTGACGATTGAGCAGAGAAATGATCTGCTGGACACTCGGCCTGAGATGATGTCCATAATCCTCAACCATCACGACGAGTATTTCCCGGAGATGAAGATGCGATTGTATCATACTCAGGAAGAGTTGGTTGAATACATGGAGATCTGCAAGAAATGGAAGATCAAGCCGGAATTCGAGCAGTGGCATCAAGGTTCCAATTGGAACCTGAGGTTCCTAGCTGAGAAGGGCTTGGTTGGGAAGCCTTACTTCTTGACGCTGTTCTTCGGTTGGCCAGGTGGAATATGGAGCCCCTCGACGCCGGAAGAAGTCCTCTACCGATTCAACAGTGTGCCAGACGGATCTATGTGCACAGTGAGCACCATGGATCACAATCAGACAAGAGTCTCAACAATGTCGATTCTGCTCGGCGGGCATGTTAGAGTAGGGTACGAAGACAATCCATACTACACACCTGATGTTCCAGCAAAGAACACTGCCGAACTCGTGGCTAGAATACGCAGGATAGGCAAAGAACTGAACCGAGATAGCGCGGATCCTTCCGAAGCGCGAAAAATGATCGGTCTGTCAAAGTAGCAAGTCAGCAGATCTCAGGCCATCAGGGGGCAGGCTCCCCCCACCTGCCTTTTCCAAGAGGGTCAGCAGGCACAGAAGGAACGGTTACGAGTTGCATTCCCATCTAGGTGCTAGTCATGTCATTGTCCAAAGTGAATCGCTTCGCAAGAAAGTCCACCGACTGTTCGTAATGCCCGGGGCTCTGTGTATCACACGCCAGAGGTTCTGACCACGAGTACTGAGAACTGGTGGCGACTACAATGAGGATAAGCGTATGACTCGACTGCGACACAGTTGAGCCAAAGAAGCACCGACAATGATTGGATCGTGGTTACTCAGCGCTGTGTGAGGGATCAGAGATAGGCTGAACATGAAATGATGAAGTCGCCCGCTGCATCCTCGATGTTTTGTTTCGAAAAAGAAGCAGGAAAAAGTGAGCACTGCCCAAAATCCAGCCGAGCAGGGCTACATAGCCCTCTCGGGCCAGTCTCTCAGTCGGGCGACTATCTTGTATGTCTTCACCACTTCTGCGAAGGCTGCCAAATGATCCGACTGTGCTTCGTAGATCTTCTCGCCCTTTTCAGCGCTAGCTCTGAAGGGATTCCCTATGGTCGCCGAATCGGAGTACTCGTAATGTTCCATAGCCAGAGTGATTGCTTCTGACCCCTTGAATTTGACTTGCCTCACTCCATCTGGTTTCGTAAACTCGGCGCCCAACCACTTTGGAGCGTGAGCCAGTTCTTTGACAGCTCGTTTCATATTGACCAGGTCTGGACGAACTGCCATGACTTGCGAGGTTTCCATCTCGCTGGAGTGCCACCCCGGCGTTTCCTCAGGAGGATTCTCCAGTATTCCCTTCAGAGGTCCCACATCTCGCTCGTAGAACGGCTTGTACCACGCGAAGAATCCGCCCGTCTTATACTTCAGAGCCCTGATGGCCGGTTCTATGACCTGTGAATAGGAACCGTGCGCTGCAACGAAAATTATCTTGTTGAAACCATGGAATACCAGGCTTCGAGCGACATCATTAACCAGCATTTTCACAGTGTCTGCTCGAAGCGTCACAGTCCCAGCACCGAAGCCGGGGCTGTGCATATGATGCGGCGAGTACCCATAAGGTTCAAGAGGTGTATGGGGTACGTCGGCTTTCTTTGCTGCTCTCACGGTAACCTCATATGTGTGCAGACTATCCGTTCCAAGCGGTATGTGCGCGCCGTGCCTCTCGCAGCTCCCGAAAGGCACCAATATCACGTCGGTCTTCTTTAGCCATTCTTGCACATCTGCATAGCTCATTTCAAGCAGATTGTAGATCGTTCTTGGTCCTTCCATGAGTTAACGAACCTTCCGGGACGAATACCGGACACCCAGCATATATTTCGTTTCTCTATGAAGTATAGTGCACCCCCAAACAGATCCTGGTGAACCAGGATTTAGTGAAGCTGTACATGGGCAAGCTAGCTTAGATGTAGAATGTTGGCGAGACTAAGAATCATGATCAAAGGCTTCTTCAGCCCTGCTAGCGCATTCGACAAGATGATGAAAGAAAAGAGAAAAGTAATTCAAGCGTTGAAAGGCATCAGGAGAACTCACGCCTATACAAGGACTTCACTCTAGCGACCCTGTACTGAGTTTGGGCAGAGTTGTAACGGAATTGCTCGGGATTGACTGCGCCCCGCCAATACGCATTACAGATGCAGAGCGGACCCGGATTTCGAAGTAGAAATTTGCTGGTCCAGAGATTCCACATGAGGCTCGTGTCGTACAAGTAGTTGCTAACCCCTACACAGATGTGTTCAACGAGCAGGTTGCCTTCGTCGATGAAGAGCCCCAATACAAATACTACCGGGCGCACGCCTGCGTGCTCAACGGCATCTCGAAGATTCATCCAATCAATTGCCGACCGGGAGGAGGAGAAGCCTCTGTTCTTCCCGATGAGCGCATAAGCCTAGCCCAGTTGGTCGCAGCAGCGAAGGGTATCCCTTTGCCGCGCTAGAAGCCTGTGGTGTGACGGGATGAGCTAGTTTGACTCTTTGGTGTCCTTCAGCTTAGCCAAATTCTCGAGGATTTCAACTGCCTTTTCTGCAAACTGGGGGTCATTCATGTGACAGTCGAGTTCATAGATCGGAATCGCACTGCCGGCATGCTGTCTTAGCGATTGAACGAACGCTGCGTCTGCGTCAGGATCGTAGAGCGGCCCCCCCTGCCTACTGTGCTCCGTCCACCCCCGCAACGGAATGATGACGGCCGCTGGGCCCTTCGATCTAGTCAGTCTTTGGGCCATAACGATGGCAACGGTCCTCAGCTCATCTTCGCTAGCTCTTACGTTGACATTGTTGGGGTTGTGATAATGGATTTTCCGTTCTCTGTATTTCAATGGAACTGTGTCAATTGGCCCATAGACGAAATAATCGAGACCGCCAGGTGCGACGAGTTGAGGGATTCCCATTTTGCCAGCTGCCTCAAGTCGTCCCGAGGTAACTGGGGCATACGCATCGCGTGCCTCAGGAAATATCTCGGCCAAAAGCTCATGGGGTGTCAGGTCCAGAACGGCTGACACAACTTTCTGATTGATGAGATCTTCCATAGCGGATCCGCCCGCGCCAGATGAATGAAATACGATTGTTTCATACCCTCTACCCTTGAGAAGCTGCAGGGCTTTTGAGACGGCTCCACCTGTTCCACCGAAGGAGGTTATCCCGACCACTTCTCTAGCGATTGTCGACGGCATCTTGACACCCACTTCGCACATCCCCATTACTGCCCCTGCGGCGTTTGAGAGAATACTTTTGGTTACAATGTTGACGCCACCGAGGATATCCGCAACCGAAAACATCATTGTAATGTCTTTGTGACCAACATAAGGTCGGACATTGCCTGACGCGACGGTAGAAACCATCACTTTCGGCACACCTATCGGCAGTGCTTTCATCGCCTCTGTTGCAATCATTGTCCCTTGGTTTCCACCAACTGCTATTACGCCATCGAATCTCTGCTCGCCGTACAATCTCCTGGCCAAGTTCGCAGCGCCATTCGCCATTGTTTTCATTGCCACATCCCTTCTGAGAGACGAAAGTTCATGAAGTTCTTTCGCGGCGGCGTGGACAACTTCTTCCCGAGAAATATTAGCGTCAGGTGAAGTGGCACCTAGGATACCTACGTCCATAACGATTGCTCTGTTTCCTCTTTCTTCAATCAAGCTCCTGAGGTATTGGACTTCTGCTTTCTTGGTATCCAAGGTTGCAATGATGAGGATGCTCTTCTTCGCGTTCGTCGTCTGCGCCTCAAGATGGAGCTGGTCCCAAATGCACGATTCCGCCAAGATTCAAGGACAAGTAGGCGTGGAAAGCAGCGTCCTCAAGCCACTCTGAGATCTTGATCGCTTCCTCAATATCCTCGCCAACGCACACCGTCCCATGTCCTTTCAAGAGCGCCACTTTCACCGAATGGTCCGAGAATGTCTTCGCGACAAGCTCAGCAAGGTCCATGGAG
>Ga0315279_10008820_pt1 | contig 12140 bp, 11 predicted proteins | sample YL17G06_20_MG_FD_203694 | JGI IMG/M metagenome (GOLD analysis project Ga0315279, IMG submission 203694) | Sediment microbial communities from Yellowstone Lake, YNP, Wyoming, USA - YL17G06_20 | ecosystem: Environmental > Aquatic > Freshwater > Lake > Sediment | place: USA: Wyoming | collected...
GTACCGCTGGCGTCTCGCTTGCCCGATTCGGGCCGGCCGGCCCCTCAACCATCAGGCACCCGTGCTCGGCCAGCGGCTGCTCGTACTGCGAGATCTGGTAGCCCTTGGGCAGGTCGGGATAGAAGTAATTCTTGCGGGCCAGGCGCGAGAAGCGGTTGATGCGGCAGTTGAGCGCCAGCGCCGCCTTCATCGCCATCTTCACGGCCGCCTGGTTCAGCACCGGCAGCGCGCCGGGCAGCCCCAGGCAGACGGGGCAGACGTTGGTGTTGGGCGGGTCGCCGAAGCGCGTCGAGCAGGCGCAGAAAATCTTCGAGCGCGTCTGCAATTGGACGTGCACTTCCAGCCCGATCACCGGCTCCCACTCCGCCATGCCCTGATTATAGGGAAAACAACCCGCCCACTACGCGCATTTCGCACCTGTGGCGCGCTGCCGGTCACGCGGCGTCGCTCTTTGCTTTTGCATCTCTGAAGAGGGGCAGGGCAAGCGAGATGGTGTGGTAGGGAACCCGAGGAAGGATAGAGCCGCGCGCGCCTCTCTTCAAGACCACAAATCCATAGCGCTCCATGGTCTTCAGGGTACGAGACAGATTTGGTTTTTTTCGTCCGGTGCGTGTCGCCAGGTCCGTCAGCGACCCTGGAGAACACTCCGCGATGACACGCAACAAGGCGCGATTCTTTTCCGACAACACGCGCGCGAAGCTTTCCGCCGATGTGAACCACACCTTTGGCTCCTTGGCATCCGGTTTGCAGAGCCCCTTGGCAATCGCGATGGTCCGCGCTTTCATTTCCGCATAGGATGCGATCCCGACTCTCAATACGCCCATTAAATGCCCCCCCGATCTTTCAAAACCCGGTCTACTTCAGTCCAGAAATCCTCCAGCAACGTAGCCGCGCTCTTTCATTGTCAGCCCAAGGTTATCACTAGCTCATAACCATTGGAAGCCTTTTCGCCACCCAAATCCGTCGGCCTGTAGCGCGCGGATTGCGCGCACTTCGCGAACGGGCTGGGGCCAAAAGCGGAGTAAGTTGTCTTGATAACCTGTTAATACAGGTTAAAAACAGGCAAACGGGATCTCCATATCGGCAATTGCCCATCCCAGGCGCGCGCCGCGGGCGGCCATGCAGGGCTGCTCCGGCGCAGCTTTTTCAAAGATGGGGCGCGGCGTCCCGCCGCCGGCCGCCAGTCCGCTGTCAAAAGCGGACATTTATGATGCCTATTAGATATAGTATAACACGCTTGTCAAGCCCTTTTACCCATTCACCGGCCGGCCAAGTTGCCGAAAAACCGAGGCTCTCAGGCGGCGACCGGTTTTTGGGGGCCGCCTGGAAGCGCTGGACGGCAAAAAACACAAACCGCAATCAGGTATTGAGCGCAGTTCTCGCATTGAAGTGCCGGGAGCTTGAGGTGGACCCCAATGTTTGGACAGGATTGGAAGGGGTCGAGGCGAGGAAGGGCTAAGGTTTCATCGCCTCTCTGCGCAGGCTGTCAATCACCCACATGCGGACCAATGTCGAAACCTGAACTGTCTTGCGCTTGGCGAGTTTCTCGATCATCCGCTTGGCCCCGGCAGGCAGCCGGATGTTCAATTGCCGGGTGTTGGGCTGCTTCCAGTATTCCAGCAACATCCGGTCAAGATCCTCGCGATCCGGGTCCGGTTCCATGACGCCCTGCGTCAGAAGCTCCGTACCGTCACGCTGATCGAAGAAGTCAGCCAATTCCGCGTAACGGGCATTCTCTCGTGGCAGGCGGATCGGCGATGCTCTGCCTTTTTTCATGCCGTCATCCCCCGGAAGAACCGTGTTTTTGGACGACGAAGGCCTGAATTCATTGAAGCAAGACGGCGCCGAGGCACGTCGTGCGATTGCACCCTTGAGACAGGAGGCCTACTTCGGGCTTTCGGGGAAGAACGGGAAGAGGCGCAGCAGTTGCTCGCGCGCGGGGCGCTGCCCGTACTCGCAGATCTCGAAGGCCTCGACGGCTTTGATGGAATCGGCCTGCGCGCCGTACCATTTCTTCAATTCCTCGAGCAATGCGGGTGACACCTTGGCGCGGGCGGCGTACCTGGTGCTGAGCCATTGCTTGCGGGCCTCGGGATCCTTGGGGACCTGGTCCAGGGCCCCGTCGTGCCACGGCAGCCATTCGTACATCTGCGAGGTGTGCGCGTCGAGCATGGCCAGTTTCTTGTCGGCGACGTCGTCGATGGCCACCACAACATCCGGGCGGAACGGATTCGGGCGCTGGAAACCGTCCTGGAAATAGAAAAAGACGGGGTTCTTGCGCAGCGCCGGGACTTCGGGGCAGATGTTGGGGACCGTGACCATGTAGGCGGCGTCCTGCAGCAGCACGCCGGTGTAGCGGTGGTCGGGGTGATAGTCGTTGGGCCGCGGGCCGAGCACGATGTCGGCGTTCCATTCGCGGATCCTGCGGATGATCTGCTTGCGCACTTCGAGCGAGGGCACCAGCTCGCCGTCATGATTGTCCAGCGTCTCGTATTCCTCGATGCCGGCGCGGCGGCCCGCTTCGGCGGCCTCGGCGCGGCGGCGCGCGGCCAGCGCCCCGCCTCCCTGGCTCTGGTGGCCGGCATCGCCGTTGGTGACGGACACGAACTTCACATGATGGCCGAGCGCGGCCCACTTGACGCCGGTGCCGCCGGCGCGGCCGTCGCAGTCGTCCGGATGGGCGCCGAAGGCGATGATCCGCAGCTTGCCCTCACCGGCGGCCGGGGCTTTCGCCTTGCGGCCTTGCGCCGCCAGCGGCAGCGCTGCCAGCAATGCCATGGCAACCACGCACAAAATACGCTTTGACATGTTACCCTCCGTCACCGGCTGACGGCCGACGGCCCACGGCCGGCAACCGCTCGCATTATGCAACAAAGACCCGCGGAATCGCCACAAATCCAAGCGGAATTGGTATTATCCAATGAGGCAAGGCTGGCCGGTGGCACAGGGATTCCTGCCTATGCGGTATCGGGAGCTGCCTGAACGCCGCACAGGCAGGAGTGCTTGTGCCACCGCATTGCGGCGCCAACTGATGTTATGAGCGGCGGAGGGATACGCGCATTTCTGCGGCGGGGCAAGTTCGCTCCGCAGCACAGCGAGCTGGATGCGTTCCTTTTCGGGCGCATCACGCGGGAACGGGGCATGGCCCACATCCGCGATGCCGTTCGGCCGCGAGTCGGCGGCGGCAAGAGGTTGCGCACCGAAACCCTCCGGGATTTGCACGCTTGGGACGTGGTCTACCTGGACCACCTGGCCAGCGGACGGCTGCTGCCGGGCGAGCCGACCGCGGCCGCGGAGCCCCTGCGCGGCCTGGGCCCCAACGAGGCGCTTCTGATCCAGCAGGTTGAGACGCATAAAGCAGGCGCGCGCCGCCTGGTCAACACCCTGCCGAAAATGATCCAGAGGAGCCTGCAGGCGCTGGTCCGGAAAATCGACCGGGCGTGGGAGAAGGATGGCAAGGCGTTCGACCGGCTGTTCCCCGCGCCGGTCCGCGCGGCAGCCAACCCCAAGCCGAAAGGAACAAAGCGGGCGGCCAAAGCCAAGCCGGCGGCGCGGAAGGCAAAGCCGAAGAAGAAGAAGGCCACCGGCCAAGCGAAGGCGAAGAAAGCGCGCGGCGCGAAGAAGTAAGTACGTTGTGCGGCCGGCCCGAATCGGGCAAGCGGGACCCACGGCAAGCCGGGGCAGGCGCCAGCGGTACAACAGGGACGACCACGGATTCTTGATTGTCTTGAACAGCAGGCATTCCAGAAACGCAAGCTATTTCGGTCTCAGCGCGGACGACTACCGGCTGCTGCGCAGCTTGAAGACGCCCGGCGGCGTGCAGCGCTTCCTCGACGAGATCCACTACAACAAGGAGCACGAGGGGCCGACCTGCCGTTCGCCGCAGCGGGTGTTGCGCGACCGCCTGGCGCATTGCTTCGAGGGCGCGTTGTTCGCTGCGGGCGCGTTGCGCGTGCTCGGCTATCCGCCGCTGCTGCTGGACCTGGAAGCGGTGCGCGACGACGACCACGTGCTGGCCGTCTTCCGCCGCAACGGCGCCTGGGGCGCGCTGGCCAAATCCAATTACGCCGGCCTGCGGTTTCGCGAGCCTATCTACCGCACGCTGCGCGAGCTGGCCATGTCGTACTTCGAGGATTACTACAGCGTCGAGGGGGAACGCAGCTTGCGCAGCTTCTCGACCCGCCCGGTCAACCTCGCGCGCTTCGACCGCATCCCGTGGATGACCACCGAGCGTGACCTCTGGGAAATCGGCGACTATCTCACGATCGTGCCACACACCCGGTTGCTCACTCCCACGATGATCCGCAACCTCTCCTCGATGGACAGCCGCTCATTCGCCGCCGGCCTCACCGGCTCTGTGAAGTAGAGTTATCGCTTTTCAGCCATCAGTTTTCGGTCTCGGGGAAGTGCCGGCGTTCGTGGGCCGGCGAGACGCCGACGCTGCGGGGGGCGCAAAACTGAAAACTGAAAACTGAGAACTGAAAACTAAAAACTGAAAACTTACTGCTTGGCGTCTTGGTGTCTTGGTGGTTTCATTGTTCCGATGGGATTCGTGACGGGATTGAAGTGCGTGATGTGCGGGCGGGTGTACGGGACGCGCGTGCCCTACACCTGCCCGCGCTGCGGCATTACGGGCATCCTCGACGTGCAGTACGACTATGCCGCTGCGGGCCGCGCGCTAACGCGCAAGGCGCTGGCCGGCCGGCCGCTGTCGCACTGGCGCTACCGCGAGCTGCTCCCGTTGCGCGCCTCGGCCGCCGTGCCCTCGGCCAGCGTCGGCTGGACGCCGATCACCGAGGCGCGGGCACTGGCCCGCCACCTCGGAATCGGCGCGCTTTACCTGAAGGACGATGGCCGGAACCCCACGGCCTCGTTCAAGGACCGCGCCAGCTCCGTGGGCGTGGCGCGGGCGCTGGAAAAGCGCGCCCGGGCCATCGCCTGCGCCAGCACCGGCAACGCCGCTTCCTCGCTGGCCGGGATGGCGGCCGCCGCCGGCCTGCGCAGCTTCATCTTTGTTCCCGAGCGCGCGCCCGAAGCCAAGCTTGCCCAGCTCCTGGTTTTCGGCGCCACCGTCTTCCGTGTGCGCGGCGCCTATGAAGAGGCCTGGGAGTTGTGCCGGCAAGCCTGCGAGCGCTGGGGCTGGTACAACCGCAACTGCGCCATCAATCCCTACTTGGTGGAAGGCAAGAAAACGTGCGGCCTGGAAATCTGCGAGCAGACGCGCTGGCAGCCGCCGGAATGGGTGGCCGTCTCGGTGGGGGACGGCTGTACCATCGCCGGCATCTGGAAGGGCTTTCGCGAAATGAAGGCCCTGGGGTTGATCCGGCGGGCCCCGAAGATGCTGGGCGTGCAGGCCGAGGGCGCCGCCCCCGTGACTCGCGCCTTCCGTTCGGGTGCCGCGCTCGAACCGGTCGAGGCCCGCACCATCGCCGACAGCATCTGCGTGGGCCTGCCGCGCAATTGGAAGAAGGCGGTCGATGCCGTCCGGGAATCGGGCGGGACAATGGTGAACGTCAGCGACGACGAAATCCTGGAGGCCATTGGCTACACGGGCCGGCTGGCGGGGGTGTTCGCCGAACCGGCGGCCGCCGCCGCCGTGGCCGGGCTGCGCCGCGCCCTGGCCGACGAGATCATTCCGCGCCGCACCGCGGCACTGGCCGTGATTACCGGCAGCGGGCTGAAAGACGCGCGCTCGGCGGCCCGCGCCGTCTCCGGCCCGCACGACATCGCGCCGTCGCTCGATGCGGTGGCGGCCATTGTCGAGAGCATGAACCACGGATGAACACGGATGAACACGGATAAACGGGGATGAATGGGACGCAGATAAACGCTGATAAACGCAGATCAACGCAGGTCAAGAAGGTCGGTTTGCGCCTGTCTTTCACGGAGGCCCAATCTGCGTGCATTTGCGTGTATCTGCGTCCCATTTTTTTTTGGGCTCGTGCGTGGTGAATTGTCCCTATGGCTTCGCTGCTGATTCGCGACATCCACACGCTGGTCACCATGGACGACCGGCGCAGCATCCTGGAAGAGGCCTGGCTCTACGCCATCGACGGCGAGATCCGGGAGATGGGCCGCGGCGCGCCGCCCCGGCGCAAAGCCGACGGGACGATTCGCGCCGCCCACCTGCTGGCCGTCCCGGGCCTGATCAACACGCATCATCACCTGTACCAGACGCTGACGCGCGCGCTGCCCGCCGCCGCCGACGTGCCGCTGTTCCCCTGGCTGGTCACGCTCTATCCGTTGTGGGCGCGGCTGGATGAAGGGGCCGTTTGCACGGCGGCGCTCGTCGGCTTGGCGGAGCTGATGTTGTCCGGCTGTACAACGGCTTCCGACCACCACTACGTGTTTCCGCGTGGGCAAACGCGCCTGATCGACGCCGAGATTGCCGCCGCCGCGCGCCTGGGCATCCGCTTCCATCCCTGCCGGGGAAGCATGAGCCTGAGCGTCAAGGACGGCGGCCTGCCGCCCGATTCGGTGGTGCAAAGCGAGGATGAGATTCTGGCGGACTGCGAGCGGGTCATCCGCAAGTACCACGATCCGCGGCCCGGCGGCATGGTGCGCATCGCGCTGGCGCCTTGCTCGCCGTTCTCCGTGACCAAGCGGCTGATGGTGTCGATGGCCGAGTTGGCCCGGCACCGCGGCGTCCGCCTGCACACCCACCTGGCGGAAACGCGCGATGAAGAGGACTATTGCCGCGCGCGCTACCGGCAGCGACCGGTCGATCTGCTCCAGGAGACGGGCTGGCTCGACAGCGGCACCTGGATTGCCCACGGAATCCACCTGAACGCATTCGAGCGGAAGCGGCTGGGCCGGGCCGGCGTGGGCGTGGCTCACTGCCCCACCTCCAACATGCGGCTGGGCTCCGGCATCGCGCCGGTGATTGACTTACGGAAGAACGGCTGTCCGGTAGGATTGGGTGTGGACGGCAGCGCCTCCAACGACGGCTCGAACCTGCTGGCCGAAGTCCGCCAGGCGCTGCTGCTGGCCCGCGTGGCCCACGGCGCGGCGGCCATGACGGTGATGGACGCGCTGGAGATGGCCACGCGCGATGGCGCGCGTTGCCTGGGCCGCGATGATATCGGCAGCCTCGAGCCGGGCAAGCGCGCCGACATCGCCCTGTTCGATCTGCGGGCGCTGGAGTACAGCGGAGCGGGCGCGCCGCTGCCCGCCCTGTTGCTGTGCGCGCCCACGCGCGTCCACACGCTGGTGGTGGAAGGCCGCGTGGTGATCGAAGGCGGGGAACTATGCGCGCTGCGGCTGGAGCCGGTGCTGCGCGCCCACCGCCGGCTGGCCGCGCGCCTACGCCGGGAGTAGGAACCGCAAAGTCACAAAGAACACCAAGTCCCACAAGGCCGGCCGGCAGGGCACGGAGCACGCCGGGGCCACGGAGACACTGGGTCTTTCTCTGCGCTTTCTCCGCGGCCTCAGCGTCTCTGCGTTGAACCCTCGGCTGTGGCGGCCGATGGCCGAAGGCGGTAAATCACGGCAGAGCGCGTGCGGGCAGCCAACTCGTAATTGGCCAGCCAGGGAGCAAGGTCCGAGTACTTCTCGATGCCCAGCGAGTTGTTGTACGGCCCGAGTCCGTCCACGACGACGTCGGGGCGCGACCGCATCAGCTCGCGGCGATTCTCCTGGATAAAGGGCGCGCGGAGCGCATCGGACCGGAACAGGTGGCGGTCGGCCAGCACCCCGGACAGCGCCTGCGACTCCAGGAAGCGGGTGGCGGCGGGCAGGCCGGTATAGACGTACAGATCGGGCCGAAAACCCCAGACAAACAGCCCGGCGCCGGGCGGTGCCAGGGCCAGCACGCGTTGCGCCGCCTCCTGGCTGTCCTGGTACATGGCGATGTCGCGCCAGGAGTGCGGCCGGCCGGTGAGCAGGTCGCGCGCCAGGATCCCGTAGCGCGGGCCGAAGCGCACCAACGGGATGGCCAGCGTCAAAGCCAGCAAAGCCCAGGCCGCCTTGCGCGGCATCAGCGAGTAACCGCGCGCGGCGGCCAGCGCCAGGGGCGGCAGCAACAGGAAGTAGTAGCGGGGGAAGAAGCGCAGGCCGAGCGCGACGCCGGCCAGCGCGAGAAGCGCCCAGCCGGCGAACCGCCACCGCCCGGCTTCGCCACGGCGCAGCAGAAACCAGGCGGCGCCGACGGCCAGGGCCAGGTGAAATCCCAGCCAGTTCGCCGTGCGAACCAGGCCAGTCTGCCAGGGGTGTTCCAGAAAGGTGGTGCCGGCGTACATCGAACCCAGCCGCCAGACCTGCAACACATAGTCCGGCAGGCTGCCGCGCGCGGCAAACCAAACGAGTGCGGCGATCGGCGGCAGCGCAAAACCGATGAGCAGGAGGGCCAGCGAACGAACCCGCGGCGCAAAGCGGGCCGATCTGCGTTCATCTGCGTTTATCTGCGTCCCATTCCAGGCAAGCCAGAGCCACAGCGCGCAGGCGGCGAGCACAAATACCGCCTTGGCGTTGAGCAATAAGCCGACGCCGGCCAGCAACCCGGCGGCCAGCGGGCGTTGCCGGGACGCCAGATACACAGCGGCCAGGTGCGGCAGCAGGAGAAGCGAATCGGCGGCCAGCGGAATGACGGCGGCCGGCAAGCCGAACGTCAGAAAGAAAGCCAGGAAGCTCGCGGCCAGCCACGCTTCCCGCTCGCCCCACAAATCGCGCGCGAACCGCCAGGCCAGCAGGCAGCACAGCGTCACGAACAGCGCGCCGGCCAGGCGCAGCGGCCAGCCGGGCCGCGCCCCCCACAGCAGGTAAACGCCGGCCAGCCAGGGTGGTTTGTCGAACCAGACGTCGCGGTAGAGGGCCTTGCCGCGTGCCATCTCCATGGCCGCGGCCATCGGCAACTGCTCCTCGGCCCACAGGATCCGCAGGTGGCACAGGCGCGCGGCCAGCACCGCCAGGAACAGCAGCGCGAAGAGCTTGGCGGCCCTCATCCCTGCACGCGAATGTATCACCATCAGAAGGCCACAGGCTACAGGCTGCAGGCTACAGGCTACAGCGTAGCCGCGGCAGCCATCCGCTGGGAAAGCTTGACACGGGGCGTGCGGCAGTTTATTTATATGTTAACCACTTCAAGTGGAGGTAGCACCATGCCGAACAGGCGTTCCTACGATGAACTCACCGCGTCACGGGAGGGCCGCAGGCTGCTCGAACAGGAGATGCTGGTGCTGGCTGCTACGGAATTGATCTGTGAGCTGCTGCAAAGGAAGCAGATCAGCCGGGCGGAGTTGGCGAAGCGAATCGGGAAGTCGAAGGCGTTTGTGAGCCAAATCCTCAGCGGACGCAGGAACATGACGCTGAGGACACTCGCCGAGGTTGCGTGGGCGCTCGATGCACGGATTGAATTGCTGCCCGCCAGGAAAAGCGTTGGAGCAGCGGCGGCGCGGCGGCAGGTTTCTCTGCTCGGGTACGGCGGGGCGTCTTGGGCCCAGCGACACGCTGGCGCCGTCGCATCCGCCGGTCACCGCAGGACGCGTTCCACGGCCTGCTTCCAGCCAGAATAGAGCTGCTCGCGCTCGGAAGCGGGCATGGCCGGCTCGAACACCCGGTCTTTCTTCCAGAGCGCTTCCAGCTCATCGGTGTTTTTCCAGACGCCGGCGGCTAGGCCGGCCAGGAAGGCGGCGCCCAACGCGGTGGTCTCGGTGCAGGCGGGCCGGACGACGGGCTTGGCCAGGACGTCGGCCTGGAACTGCATCAGGAGATTGTTGGCGGCCGCGCCGCCATCGACGCGCAACTCGCGCAACGGTACGCCGGAATCGCGCTCCATGGCCTCCACCAGGTCGCGCGTCTGGTAGGCGATGGCCTCCAGGGCGGCGCGGGCCAGGTGCGCGGCCGTGGTGCCGCGCGATAGGCCCAGCAGCGCGCCGCGGGCGTGCGGGTCCCAATACGGCGCGCCCAGGCCCACGAAGGCGGGAACCAGGTACACCCCTCCGGTGGAGGCCACGGAAGCGGCCATCTCCTCGCTGGCCGCCGCCGTGTGGAACAAGCCCAGCGAGTCGCGCATCCACTGCACCGCCGCTCCGGCGATGAACACGCTGCCTTCCAGCGCGTACGCGGGTTGGCCGGCGGGCGAGCAGGCGATGGTGGACAGCAGGCGGTTCCTGGAATGCACGGCCTCGCCGCCCGTGTGCAGCAGCAGGAAACAGCCGGTGCCGTAAGTGTTCTTGGCCTCGCCCGGCCGGAAGCAGGCCTGCCCGAACAGCGCGGCCTGCTGGTCGCCGCCCACGCCCCCAATGGGGACGGGCGCGCCGAACCACTCCGGGTCGCACTCCCCGTAAATCTGCGACGACTCGTTGGCCAGGGGCAGCACTTCCGGCGGGATGCCCAGGATGGCCAGCAGTCGGCCGTCCCAGCGCCGTTCCTCGAGGTTGAACAGCAAAGTCCGCGAGGCATTGGAGTGGTCGGTGGCGTGCACGCGGCCCTTGGTCAGCCGGTAGATCAGCCACGAATCGACGGTTCCGAACAGCACTTCACCATCCGCGGCGCGCTCGCGCAACTTCGGCTGGGCGTCGAGCAGCCAGGCGATCTTGGTGCCGGAAAAGTACGGATCGGCCAGCAGGCCGCTGCGCCGCGTGATCTCCGCCTCCAGCCCGTCGCGGCGGAGCCGCTCACACATTGGCGCCGTCCGGCGGTCTTGCCAGACGATGGCGCGGGCCACGGGGCGGCCGGTTTCCCGCTCCCACAGCACCGTGGTCTCGCGCTGGTTGGTGATGCCGACGGCGGCCAGGTCCCGCGCCGCCAGCCCCGCGCCGGCCAGCGCTTCGCGCCCGGCTTCCAGTTGCGCCTCCCACACCTGTTCCGCATCCTGTTCCACCCAGCCCTCCCGCGGGTAGTGGCAGTGGACCGGCCGGCTGGCCAGCGCGCGCTGCTGCCCGTTCTGGTCGAAGACGATGGCCCGCGCGCTGCTGGTCCCTTCATCGAGCGCCAGTATGTAACGCATGATCGCCTATCTAACCACAGAGCCTCGAAGGGCACAAAGGCGAGAAATTCACCGCGGATGAGCAGGGATGGACAGGGATAGACCTGGAGCAGCACAGCCGGAACCGACAGCGGCTTTGCCGCCCGGCTGTGCGGAATGGCTTTGCCTTTCCGATCAGTCCCCGCTCTCTTGAAGGCTACGCCTTCGCAGCGCGACTGGAGGCGCAGCCTCTGAAGAATAAAGGCCCGGGTTCGGAAAGGCAAAGCCATTCCGCACAGCAAAGCGGCAGAGCCGCAGGCGAGAAATGGTGTTTGAACAACAGTCTTGCTGATTGCTATGCGGATGGCGGAGGGACGGCAACGGCGTCCTCAGGGGGCCAGGTGGTGGGTCACGTACTCGGTTTTGACCGGGGCGTCGTTGTCGGCAAACACCCGCAGCAAAACCTGGAAGTGCTTGCGCTCGCCGGGCTGCAACTTCAGTTTCTCCCGGATCACCCGGACACCCTCGGGGCTGGTGACGAAGTTCACCACGCCCACCGCTCCCGGCGAGCTGTGGGCCGCAAGCACCAGGATCTCGTGGCCGGGCAGAAGCCCTGGATAGGTGGCCACCACGGCGTAGCTCATGGTGTCGCGATGGGAGGGCGTGGCATACACGGCCTCCTCACCAGGCCGCGGGTTACGGTTGTGGATGTTGCCGTCGGCGCCCAGCTCAAAATCCTGCTGGACCGGCAGGCGGCGCAGCAAGGGGTTCATGCGCGCGGCGCCCAGGAAGATCAGGTTCGCTCCCTGCACCGCGTCCCACACCGCCAGGTGCGCCGGCAGAGCGCGCAAGGCCAGGCCCCGCGAGCCGAAGAATGCCGTCAAGCGCTGCACGCCAATGGCATCACCCATGGAGGCGTAGTCGAAGCGAGGCCCCAGCAGCGGCCCGATCTTCCCGTCGATGTCCCCAAACTCCGGGCTGGAGCGCGGATTGTCGGGATCGGCGGAGCGGTACATGCGGATAAACAGACCGTGCCTGGCGCTGGCAAAGAAAGGCGGGCTCCCGAATACCGCGATGGTCGGCACGGCCGGATTGAAAAATGCCGCCCACACGGCGTCCAGTTCCTTCGACGACTCCGCCGCACGTGCTCCCGCCACATTGGACTCCAGCACACTGACTTTCCGCCACAGCAGGACGGTCCAGGTCATGGAAGCGGCCAGCAAAACCAGGGCCACCC
>Ga0315279_10008821_pt1 | contig 12140 bp, 14 predicted proteins | sample YL17G06_20_MG_FD_203694 | JGI IMG/M metagenome (GOLD analysis project Ga0315279, IMG submission 203694) | Sediment microbial communities from Yellowstone Lake, YNP, Wyoming, USA - YL17G06_20 | ecosystem: Environmental > Aquatic > Freshwater > Lake > Sediment | place: USA: Wyoming | collected...
AAGAATAATGCCTTACAATTGGTCTTCTAGTAGGAAGGCTTAAATAGGTAAGAATCATATTGTTATTCTATGAAGCCAACTAAGAGAGAGCTTGAGAAAGAGTTTCTAGCTAATGAACGATTTGCAAAAAAGAGGCTAACTGCCTCTATTGATGAAATCGATCTGAAAATGGCGGAAAAGGCTATAATTAAAAATTATACGGCAATTCTTGATTTGCAATCCCAGATCGACAGAAAATTGGAACTCCCATTTCGGAAAAAATCCACCATGTTTCGCTTAATTGTGATCTGTTTCGGGGCTATACTCGAGCTGAATTTCGAGCAATTGGGCGCCTTATTCAGCCTGGATCGTAACCCGGAGTTAAATCGGTTTCTCAGTAAATTTACAGATATACCTTCTATCTCCGAAGAGGAATTATGCAAAACCAAGAAGGAATTGAGTTGCTTTTGGGAAGCTATTAAAGCGTTAGCATATATAATAAAAGAAGACTACCATCTATTTTACCAAGCATATAATGATTTGGAATTTATCGAGTTATTAAAAATGAAACCGAAGAATCGACCTTATGGCGCTGCCAGATTATTAAAAGGAATAAACATAACCCGTTGGTTCAAATCAGAAATAATTCCAGAAAAGGAGCCCTATCCGAAATCCCTGCTTTTAAGAGCTTTATTTTACAATACCTTAATCATGCCGAAAAGCAGCACTGCCGGGCTAGCGAAACTGCTTGGGGAACGGGTCTTTAATGTACAGGAAACCTATGTGGATATCGGCTACTCCTTGGGGTTTTACTTTGAAATCCCTTCTAAAAAAACCTTGTATCGCTTTGTGAAAAGTCTAACGCAAGAGTGGGTGTATCAAATGATGAAAGACAATACCGCGGAACTAATTCGGATTGGATGCGCCGATATTAGTATGCTATTAGTCGATAGCTCCGAAATTTTTGGGCGAAAAGACGATCTGGACTTACCTGCCACTAATAGAGCCCGGGCCACTCATAAAATGACGTATCGAATTCAATTAATTTGCGATCCCAATCAGATCCCGCTGATTGCAGTCGCGCGGCTGGGAACAGAGATCGATCAAGTTGGGTTCCTGTCCGTGAAAGAGGGGCTGCTATATATAAAAAAATAGCAGAACAGAATCAACGGAAAATTGAATTTGTGATCTATGATGCAGGATACTTTAATCTGGAAAATCTGAAACTGGTCCAGGAAGTTCTCGGGGCAAAACCCATTTTTAACATCAATCCAAGGCGTGATAAGCATCTCAAAGCCTTAAAAGGGTTGCTAGAAAAATATCGAAAGAAATATTATGAGAAATTGCATAATGCATCGCTGTCTATAACGGATCAAACTCAAATACTCCAAGAGGTTAAAAGCCTCATTTTTGAGCGGATTGAAGAAATGTGCTGGGACTTGGTGCAAATGGAGTCGGAGCAACATAAATTGATAGGTCAATATATTCTATCTGTAGGAGTAGAGAACTTTTTCGAGTTGTATGCTCGCCGCAATGTGATTGAAGGGCTTATTGGCGTTGATAAATCCAAATATTTAGATCTAACTGGAAAGAAAAATAAAATTCTTATTTTAGGGCAAGAAAATGTGGCAGTAAGAGTATTGCTCACACTAATCGGGCTACAATTTAAAGCACTAACTAATTATAGAATTCTTAAAAGGCAAAATGGGGTAATGAAAGATTTATATTGGATAAATTGCTCTGAATTATTATTGAATTATGAAAATATTCCCTATCAGGAAAATGACTAAATCCACTTTTTATAAACAAATTACGCAAATATCAGAAATAAAAATGGAGCACCGTGATAAGGAACATTGGGAAGATGCTCAGAAAGTTGGCACACGCATGGTAGATACACTGGGGTACTAGCCGCCCTGATCTATGCATAACCCATAGCCACACAAGACCCGATGTCCATGTGATGAAGAGGATCCCCGCCCATGCTGCGAACCATGAGGCATCCCACGGGTAAAGGTGAATCACAAATGCCGTATGCCAAAGAGCAAAGGCTACAGGGGCAAAGGCAAGGCGCATCCGTTGCGAGATGCCAGCACTCTTCCCCGCATCATCTAAACATGCCCGCCAGTAGATTTCCTCGGAAGGGCCATTAATTATTGATGCTAAGATAATTGCGCCGTACATTGCTGCAGAAAGCTGGGTGGCATAATTGATAATGAAAAGGGGAATTGCGTAAAGAAACGGGCCATAAACCACCAAATATTGTAACCACAGGTATTTGCCTTGCAGTTTCACAGTCAGCTTGAACCTCTCATGGGAAAACACGCCACCTCGCTTGGCCCGGTATATCAGCGTATAAATCCAAATTGTGGCCCAGTAGATCAGCAAGAGTGGGAGCCAACGGAGTTGAAGTGGGACAACCGAGTAAAATAGATATGTTAATCCAGTCACAATTACAGGAATGGTAAAGGGCATAACCCAGAAAAAGATTTTTGAGAAAGAATCGTGCGAAATAAGCTGTTGTCTTGATTCTTGACCCGTTAATTCTGGTTTTTCCATAATTTTTACACTTCTTTCATTTTTTATAATCGTCCCGTGAAGGATTAAAAACATCAAGGACAACACAATCTTCCAGAACTTTTGCACCATGTTCAACATCTGAAGGCGCATGATAGCTATCCCCTGCCTTCAAATGATAGGTCTTCCCGTAAATGAGGAAATCCAGGTTTCCTTTGATGATTAAACCCATTTGCGTGTTGGGGTGTGAATGCAATGGGAGATTGGCACCTTTTTTTAAATGAAAATAGACCAGCATCATATCATCATTATAGACAAGGGTGTGTCGGTAAATCCCAGCGATCATTTCGACTGGCTCGACATCTTTAAAATTGATTACTTCCATCTCGGGCATTTCTTTCACTCCATTATCCTATATTTTTAAAACCTTAAATTCAATTTATTTTAAGATTTTTTTGCGCATTTTTGACCCGTTCTATTATTAGATTATAGAGCCGTTGCTGATTTTTATTTAGCTTTCGCTTTAAGTGTGCCAGTATAAATTCTGTTTCCTTGAGATATCTTCGAGCAAATTCAATATCGAAATCATTTAGATCGGAGATATTATCGAAGCGGTCTGCGAATTTTATGGTTAAAGCCTCCGCACTCATATTATTCATTTTTTTCGCAAGATACTGGGCTTTGCCTTCTTCTTTGATGGCAGAACGGTTGGAGGTCAGCTCTTGAACCAAATCCGCAACTTTTTTTCCAAATTTCTCGTTTATTTCTTCAAATGTCGTATTCGTGTCTTCAATCGTATCATGTAAATATGCAGCCTTTACAACATCGTCCTTTTCATTCAATGCTTTCAGGATATTAGCCACATTTATCGGATGAACAATATAGGGGTCTTTGGATAATTTACGCACTTGCCCTTCATGTTTTTGCGTTGCAAACGCGATAATATCTTCCATAACTAATTCTTTCGTAATTTTTTTTGTATAAATAACTGGTTATAACCGTATTTCTATAAACTTTTTGAGAATCTTTAATAATATCTTTATTAAGTTTTGAAGGACAATGTGAACTGAGAAAAATGAGATAAATCGAAAAAAAAATGAGCTGAAAAAAATGCAATACGAACTCTTAGACTGGTTAAAAAATGATGGCGGATTAGTCACGCTTAGTCTGATAGCGGCGGGCCTATTTGTGGTACAAGCGGTGTTTACCTTCCTACTTTGGCGAAAAGGTGATGAGAAATATTTATTCAAGTTCATAGTCTATTCAATTGCAGCAGGCGCAATCTTTATTATTGATATCGGCTATTTGTCACTATACAAAGTTATAACGGATGAGGCGTTCATAGGGCTGGAAGTTGTCTTCTTGGTGATGGCTTGTGTTGCTGGCGGAATGCAAATCTTCTTCTTTATTCGAGACACTTGGCTGAAAAAGGAGGCGAAGGCTTAATGGGATTAAACATGGATATTTTTATAGTTTTGGGGGTCATAGGGGTAGTTTCGTTTGTGCTAGGTGGTTTTCTTGCCGTACGGGGTTTCTATCGATTCAAGGAGTGGCAGGCCGGCGAGAAGGATGAACTCTGGTCGTTTCTATCGTTGATAATCGGATGTGGGAGCTTAATCCTCTTAGGAATATCTGGTATTCCACTTGGATTTGCTGTAGAGGCTTTGTCTAACGAAACTGAATTAGCCCTCGTCGATTTAGCTTTTATAGGGCTCCTTCTTGGCCTTGTGGCTATTGGATTGACGACTTTCTACTATATTCAGAAATGGCGATCCGCGAAATAATCGAAATTAAAAGCAATTTCATTCCTTTTTTTTATTCCCAGAGTTTATTACTGGGAAAAATCGTTTTTTAAAGGAAAAATATGTTCCAGATCTACTCCATAATCCATATTAATTGTTTTTAACATAATTTAACTATAAGAAATGCAAGTTTATAAAGTTTAGGGCTATAACCGTGAGTTCATTGTCTTATTTATAAGATATTATGGAGTTTACCCTCTTTTTGATCCACTATAAGAAAGTTATTTTTACTATAATGGAATCTATCAAAGCAAGCGATTAGTGTCGGGATTCCTTTGAGAGACTAAAAAATGTAAAATTTATTAAAACCCAATCTTTTTTACTCTTCCTGATTTATATTTTCCTTAATTCAATATTGAAGTTAGGATTGCTACGACGTGAAATGATTCGTCTCAATACAAAGAAAAAAAAAGAGGATTAGGGAGTCGTTCGATAGATCTTTCTCCGTTGAACGAGATAGAGAAGCGCAAGCAAGCCGAGTAAGAGATATACGAATTCAAATCCTGGAATCCCTCCGGGCTCTCCTGGTTGATAGCCAAACTTGACCAGCGCCAAATCACCATTGCCCGCCCCAAAACTATTGGTAGTCCCAATACAGTAAATGGAGCCGCTGGCATCGACCGCCACGCCGTAGCCTACATCATCACTAGCGCCGCCCCATGTAATGTTCCAGAGGTATATGCCAGACGGGGTAAGCTTGAACAGTGCGAAATCATCGTTCTCCACATCATAACTGCTAGTCCGCCCGATGTAGTAGACATAGCCGTGGGCATCCATCGTTATACCCTGACCAACATCAACAGTACCCGCGCCGCCCCATGTGTGGTTCCAGAGTTGTATGCCATTGTGGTTAAACTTGACCAGCGCGAAATCGCTATAACCCGCCCCAAAACTGAAAGTTTCTCCGACACAGTAGGTAGAGCCATTAATATCCACCGCCACGCCCCAGCCTACATCATCACTAGCGCCGCCCCACGTAATGTTCCACTGTTTCGTGCCATTTGAATCATACATGACCAGCGCCAAATCAGATTCACCCGCCCCAAAACTCTTAGTTTCTCCGACACAGTAGAGGTTCCCCGCCGCATCGACCGCTATGCCATAGCCTAGTTCATCATCACTGGCGCCGCCCCACGTGCGGTTCCAGAGTTTGGTGCCACTCGGGGCAAACTTGACCAACGCCAAATCAAAGGCACCCGCCCCAAAACTGAGGGTAGTCCCGACACAGTAAATGGAACCGTTGGCATCGACCGCCACGCCATAGCCATATTCGGGACCAACGCCACCCCATGTAGTGTTCCAGAGTTTGGTGCCATTCGGGGCAAACTTGACCAGCGCAAAATCATAGTTACCCGCCCCAAAATTGTTAGTATACCCGAAGCAGTAAATGGAGCCGTTGGCATCGACCGCCACGCTATAGCCAGTATCGTAATTAGCGCCACCCCACGTGATGTTCCAGTATTTTGTCCCAGCCGGGGCAAACTTGACCAGCGCGAAATCAGTGTCACCCGCCCCAAAACTGTAAGTCTCTCCGACACAGTAAATGGAGCCGCTGGCATCGACCGCCACGCCATAGCCATAATCACCACCAGCGCCACCCCACGTAGTGTTCCATCGTAATGCATTGTTCTCTGCTGCCGTGTAGAGGATTATCGGACTAGCGTCTCGATTTTGCACGGATTTAGGAGTTGAACTCACGAACATACCACTACTGATGGTTAGCATCAGCAGCATTCCTAAGATAGTAACGGTATAAAGCACTTCTTTTGATGATTTTTTCATTTAATATTCTTCCTTCAATTTTTAAATGGTAATAATATGTGATAAAAAATCTTATTTTTATAATATTTTTATTAAATTTTTATAATATAAGTGTATTTATTTCAAAAAAAAGCCAACCTCAAATTGTCCGAAAACTTAATGATAAATACTACGCAATTATTGTCTGTAATTAGAGAATTCTACTCTAGATTATTTATTTTTTATTTTCCCGTTTCATTCCTTTTCATCTATTTTTTTTGGCCTCAATCATAAGCCGAGCCGGAAGGCGAGGCGTCAAGAGCAACTCCTTTTTGGGGAGCTTATAATCGGAAATTAGATATTGATTTGGAGCACATCAAAATCTTTAAGGATGTAGTCTAATCCGACTTTCCATTTTCTGTGTTGGACCCTAGGCAATTTATCTTCTTCGTTCTTAGTAGCGTGTTGAACGAAGGCATATCGAAACCTTTCGATAAAATCACGGTGGATTTTGCTAGCCACCTCTCGTATGGTTGAATCGCGCGGGATCACTAAAGGTTCAATCAGGTCGGCTTTAGCCCCCTTTGGTTTGAGGTAAATTCGGATTAAATCTAATTTTCGAAAGATGGCTTCCCGTAAAAGATCCAAATTCATTCCAGTTTTAGCAGAGATGCGGAGGACTTCGCGACCTTCGTCTTCCAATTCCTTGAGAAATTGCTCCTGTTCGGGAGTTGAAATGTCCATTTTGTTGCAAACTACCAAAGAGGGTGTGTAAACGCATTTTCCGCTCAGATGATCAATTAGATCCTCGGCAGTGATATCCTGATGGGCGATTATTTGTGCATTAACTACCTTAAACTCTCGAGCGATGTCTCGTGCCATATCAACATCTAAGTGAGTGAGCGCTACGGTTGAATTCAGAGCAAAGCCACCAGATTTTAAGAGGGAGACTGAGATTAGAGGTGGATAGCGATCCAAACGAACGCCCGTATTATATAGCTCTTCCATAATTGTATGGTACTGCAAATTGGGGAGTGCCCAAATATCCAGAAGGATGAGAACTAAATTAGCCGTCTTTGCCACTGATAGAACGCGCTTTCCAAACCCTTTTCCTCTTGATGCATCCTTAATAATTCCAGGCAGGTCAATTACCATAATTCGAGCCTGTTTGTATTCCATCAAGCCGGGAATTGCATCTAAGGTAGTGAATGCATAAGCGGCAACCTTGCTATTTGCATTTGTGAGTTGATTCATCAGCATACTTTTTCCGCATGAAGGGAAGCCGACTAAAGCAACACTAGAGTCTCCCGCTTTTTTTACATCAAATCCACCAGATCCGGAAGATTTCCCAATCCCTGCAAATATGCGATCCATGCGTTCATGCTCCAGCTTAGCAATTTGTGCCTTAAGTTGGCAAATGGATCGCATCGTGTGCTTATTTGGCGTTGTCTGTTTAAGTCGTTCTTTTAATTCCGAAATATGTACCTCGATATCCGGCATAGCTTCGCAAACACCTAAAAGACTCATCATCTACGGGAAGAGTCGGTCTTGAAACATTATCAATAAAAATGACAACAATTGAATTAAAATTTTCTCAAGCCAAATCCTTTGGATAAATAATTCTTAAATAAAAAAAAAAGAGGATTAAATTAAAATTCTTTTGGAGAAGAACGCTTATGATTCCTCGATGACAGTAGTCGTAACGGGAGTGATTTTTTCACGAAGTTTTAAGCCGGTGGTATCGAGGGACTCTTGACCTTTCCAGAGGATTAACACAAGAGCAAGGATAGTAATTATGATGCACGCCAAGATGACTCCAGCTGACCCAGGGGTTATCGCCAAACCGATAATGACTCCAATTAAGAATGCAAGAAAATTGGCGAGCAGAAATATGGAATAGTATCGTCCTTTTGCATCACTAGGGGCTATATCGCCCAAAAATACAAGTATAACCGAAAATAGTAGGGGAATCCCTGCGAGAAAAACTGCGCCAATTGGAAAATAACTGGATGAAAACGAAAGTATCGCCAGAATTATGCCGTATATTAACATATGTTTGCGACCATGTTGATCAATTACAGGACCGATCATGATAAGGAAAAGACCTCCAGCTGCAAAGCCAATACTTGCCATCTCTTGATAACTAGAAAAATTCAACTGCCCGAATCCACCAATAGGCGCATAGATGCCTTGGGCTACCCAAATCAGTATGAATGCAATGAAGTAAGTTCGGAATTTTTTATCAGCCCAAATGAAGCTATATGAGTCCTTAAGATACCCTATAAATCCTTGTCTTGTGGTTTGAAATTGTGTGGAAGATTCACCCACCGCTTCGGTTTTCTTAAACAGGAAATAGACACTGATACCCCCGCCTATTAGTTTTACTATAGCAAACATATACATCAAGATATTGGGGGCAAATATCGTGGAACTACCCCACGAAAGAATCACAGCGGCCACCAGCCAAGCGATACCACAAACTAACCCTGCCACTTTGCCACGTTGATCTGGTTTTGTCATATCCGCAAAAAATCCCAGTAAAGCTACAATCGTAAAACCGGAAAATATCCCAAGAAAAATCCATAGAATAGCGTTTGTAGTGGGGTCGGTAATATTACTCCCTAATACTATTGTCAGCAGCCCTTCAGGGATCAAAAGTAGGAGAAACCAGGTGCGCTTCGCGAGTTTATCGATGATTACCCCAGAGATAATTAATGTTATTATCAAGGGAATAACATACAGAAAAATCACCCAAGAACCCGAAATTTGAACCATTAAGATAGACACCATGTCAATTCCGAGAAATATTATGACGAAGACTAGTAAAAAACTGAAAGCCTTTTTTTCCATTTCGATATTCAAGCGACTTAGGAAATTACTCATCATATCCACCTTCAAAATTTGTATATGTTATCATAATATTGGGGGGTCTTAAATTTGTAGTTTATAGAAAGATAATTATTCTCCCCCGATGCAAATTCAATTAGAGAATGAAGATGGTGAAATTTAGTGATTACAATCAGGGAATACACGGATAGAGATTATGACGCCGCAACGGACCTCATGCGCAAATTGACGGAGCTGATGGGCGAAAACTTCGATGAATTTCGGTGGAAAACTTCATTATTAACGAGAAAAAATGCGCAGGAAGGGATGTTTATCGCCATTGAAGAAGAACGAGTGATCGGCATGAGTTTTGCGGAACTGAAAGGACCCAAAGAGGGCTCCTATGGGTACATCAGCAGTGTTATTGTGGATGAGGATTATCGGGGCCAAGGCGTGGGCGAACTCCTCGTTCAGAAAGCCATCATGTTCTTAGGCCGCCGGGGCGCGACGAGCATTCGGATCAATGTCCGCCGAGAGGCAGCTGGTGCGATCAAGCTATACGAAAAGATTGGGTTCAAAGAAAAATTTCGGGTCATGGAACTGGAACTATCGAATACGCCAATGGAACGGGAAAAGCCACCACGGGCACCACGGACATCACGAGACGAAAATGAAACTGAATAAAATCATTTTTTAAAGAGAACTTTGACTTCGCATCCTTCGTCTCCAGCGATCGCGCGTTTGGAGGCAATTGCGGTGAGACGGGGATTAATAGTTTCGGCGAGCGCTGCTTCCCAACTTACAAAGGCATGGCAAAAGGCGGGATATTTCAAGCCGCGATGGGGGCATTCAAAGGGGCCTTGGCAAAAACGAACGATTGAAAAGGTCTCAGTCGCTTCAACGATAGGCTCTATGCATGGATAACAGTATCGCATCCAACTGACGAGCCCATAAACGACATAAATATACATTATCATTGCCATGAGGGTTTTAACCGAATTCCCCAGAAACCAACCTGTTCTTTTGAGTCGAAGCGCCTCGTGGTGCCCAAATTTTTTAGATGCATCTCTTGTTGCACTTAAAAAGGCTTTGCGATAAATGGATTCAGAAATCCAATTTAGTGCACCCGCAGATAGACTTCCCGCAAAATGCAGGTAAGAAACAATTGGATTGTGAGATAATACCTTCGCAGATCGATCAAAGTCTATCAGGATTTTTCGGAGTCTCCGAACTGCGACTCGAATAATTCGGGCAAATAATTGGGGTAAAAATCGTGGACCGACAATTTGATGCGCAGATTTGGTCCCATAACTTAAGATTAAATACCAAAATCGAGCACGATCGAGCCATGATATTCGATTTTTCTCTTGAAGGACTTTCTCAGGGAGCCAGTCTGGTGGATTTCGCTCGATCTGCCATTTTAAAAGATACGAGTTAGGTGATATCCTCCGTAACAAACGGATTGGTATTTTCAATATCAAAGTCAAACCTAAAATCACGCCCCATTTCGAGGTGAGCGTAACATAGGTCTCCGAAGTATTAAAAAACAGAAAAATAAGGATCCCCAAGAAGCACATGACAAATAAGCAAAAAAATGCGCCAAAATCACTCATACAATCAGATTTCACAAATAATTATATATGTTTGTTGCAATCGATTCATTAATATTCAAATGTGAAATGATGTGAAAATTGATGGAGCAGAAATCGAGACCGCTAGAAGTAAGAATTCAGGTATTAAATCCAAAAGATTGGGAGGAAAATAAGACGTTAAGCATAAGGGTGAAAGGACTTTTCAGAAATAGTGCGTGGAAGGTAAAAAATCATACACACACCCTTTTTGGGAATGTAATAGAAATTAATATTATAACCGAGAAGGTTGGCAGAATGGGAGCAATGGTGCTGACGCCCTTTGAAGTTATTGAAGAGGTGCCTTTAACAGACCTGGAACCAAAGTACCGTATTCGAACAGTCATCGATGGCGAGGATTGCGCGGTTCAAAACTTTTAATTCATCCAAAAGGAGTCGCGAAGTCTATCTGTTGAAAATTAAACAGGTTCATTGCCAGAGTAGTGACGATTAGCCCTATGAAAATGGCTCCAATTATTAAATACAGAAGAGAAAGTTTATCCTGGAAATTAATTTTATCTGCATCTTCTTGAAAAATTAGGGAATTCAGTTTCATAATTTTATATTATTATTCAAAGATTATAAATTTTGCTTTTCTACCAAGGACGATTATGTAGCTTAGGCTCATTTTCATAGTTACTTTGGTCATAGTTAATAGAATATATATTGTTTTTCTGTAAACAATTATGAACTTTTCTTAATTTCTTTTATATCCTCTAAAAGATATTGTTCGCCGGGGGCGCCTTGACTTATTGATCCATCTTCGTCAATTCTCACGTCTGGAATGATTTTTTTCTTTTGTAGTAAACCAGTTACACAAGTTTTTTGCCCTAAAAATTCAGAAGACCAAGAGGATAAATCATAGATGTATACAATGATACCATCTTTTAACTTTAGAACGGCGCCTGCTTTGGAATCAAATGCCAAACCGGATAAACTAATTTCTTTTCCAATCAGATTTTCTGATAGAAAGTCATAAGTTTTTCTTTTCAATTTTCTCTTCACTTCTCTTAATTTTTCGTATTATGTATTCCCATCCGAAGGCGAAAGTAATCAAGGAAAGTTGCATAATCGATAGAAAAACTCTGAAACTTGAGTCCTTTCATTTGAATCGCCTGAATAAGATCGTTCAGGTTCTCGGGAATCCCAGTACTAAAGATTTTTACAGAGTACCGCCCAACTTTTAGAACATACTGAATCTGTTCAATCTCTTTCAGTTGGTCTAAAAGCGTATTAGTAACACGATCAAAGGTCATGAGAATAGTCCGCCCCTGGCTCGGAAAGAAAAGGTCGATCAGGGTGTGGGGTGTCGAGAATTCGATAACTTTACCCCGATCTAAGATGGCAAGGCGGTCTACATATTGGGCGGTTTCGAGATCATGCGAAACCATAATAATAGTGGTATGGAGGGTTTTATTGAGGATTTTAAGATAGTTGAGAACCTCAATGCAGAGATGGGCATCCAATCCGGTAGTCGGTTCATCTAGAATGAGAACTTCGGGATTGTGAATCATACCTACACAAATGGAAACTCGTTTTTTTTCGCCACCTGAGAGCTGTTTCACAGGCTTTTTCATCAGGTCGTCGGAAAACCCTAAAATATTGAGAATTTGTTTCGCTCTCTTTTTGATTTCGGATTTCGAGAGAG